>Ga0180438_10011572_pt1 | contig 10640 bp, 4 predicted proteins | sample SS_ome_12_FD_132455 | JGI IMG/M metagenome (GOLD analysis project Ga0180438, IMG submission 132455) | Hypersaline lake sediment archaeal communities from the Salton Sea, California, USA - SS_3_D_2 metaG | ecosystem: Environmental > Aquatic > Non-marine Saline and Alkaline > Hypersaline >... | reverse complement strand
CGATCGCTGCAACGTTCGCGTGGGTGCGAGCACCCACCCTACATGTTTTTCACCGTAGGCTAGCGATCACCGTCGGCGGCGCTGGCGATGGCGACCACGAGCCCCAGCGCGGCGATCACACTGACCGTGGCGATCAGCAACACCATGGCGCTGGCCCGTGGCGGAACTTCCAGCCAACGCAGCGTGCCGAACAGCAGGCTCACCGCCACGGTGATCCCCAGCAGCGAGCGGAGGCCGAACTGCAGCGGCGGCCGTCGACGGGGGTTCGTGTCGCGCGGCGGATCGCTCGGCTGGCGGCTCATCGGTTCCAGTCCTTGAAGCGTTCGACCGCCAGCAGCACGTCGTTGCGGCGCTTCTCGAAGACGGCGAACAGGCCGATGATGGCGGCTCCCAGCAGGATGCAGCACGTCCAGAAGATCCACATCTGTCCCTGCTCGAACGCCGCGTAGACGATCATTCTCACGATCACCACCCCGAGGAAGGTCACGCCTAGATACAGGAACGATCGCACCCGCAGCAACACGCCGGCCAGCACGCCGGCGACCGACAACCCGATCAGCACCAGCGGCAGGATCACCGACTGCTCGTAGACGCCTCGCATAAACTCGGTGGTCGAGGAGACGTAGATCACGCCCAGCGCCAGATAGCGGAGCCCGGTGCGTTGGGCCTCGCTGAGTCGGCCGCGGTCGAGGTGCTCGGCTACCAGCACGGCCAGGGCCAGCGGAATCAGCCAGAGCTGCGGGTGGTCGAAGAACGTCCATTGCTGCTGGTGCCACAAGACCCAGAGACCCATGTTGCCGGTGAGGATGGCCAGCGCGCCGAGGCCGAGCGACCGCCGGTTGATGGCCGTCACGCCGTAGAACAGGCCCATCAGGAACCAGACGGCCGGCGTGCGGCCCAGCAGTCCAAAAAGCCCTTCAGGGTCCGGCATAAACCAGAACCCCACCGCGGGCGCCAGCGGCAGCAGCAGGGCCGTATTTCGCAGCGGCTCGGCGAGCACGGGCATTTTGCGGCGGTGGAACCACTCGCTTAGGCCTGCCCCGATGAAGGCCACCACCATCACGATCAGCATCCAGAACCTCCGCACCAGCCCGGAGAAGAGCCACGGCATCGTCAGCCAGATATGCAGGCCGATCAAGGCCGCCAGCACCTCGGCGGCATAGACGTAGACGGTTCGCTGCCGCTCGGTCAGTCCGAACGGGTCCCAGTCGGGCCGGACTGCAAAACCGATGCAGGCGGCCGCCATCGCGGCCAGGGCGACCGCCACCACGGCAATCGCCGCCGGCGCCATCGGCACGCTGCCACGATCGACGAAGTGCCAGCCTTCCAGCCCCAGCACGATGGCCAGCATGGCGAAGGCCAGGGCGCCGAAGGCCGGCGTGATGCGGCGCCCGGCGGCCGCCCAGTCGCTTGGCCCGGGCAGCAGTCGACTGAGCCCCAAACTCGCCACCAGTGTCATCAGCACGGCGGCCACCATCACGATCACGCCGCGATGCATCCACGGCGCCTGTTGCGGCACCAGCCACACGAAGCCGATTTCGCTCAACCAGAGCAGGCCCAACGCCAAGGCGCCCTGTTGCCATCCACCCCGCCAGCGATCCCGGCAGCGCCGCACCAGCAGGATCGCGGCCGGCAGCAACAAGGCAACAGCCAGGGGGCCCGCCGCGCGGCCCGAGAGCCAGTCGATCGCCCTATGGCTGACGGCGTCGAATGCCGTGTCGATGGAAATCCACAAGCTGAGCAGGGCCAGGGGAGCGGTCAGCGCGGTTGCCAGCGCAGGCAGCCAATGGTCCGGCCAACGCCGGCTCTGTTCGGGAATCTGCAGCGCCCGCCAGATGCCGCTTAACTCCGGCAGCACGGCGCCCAGGATCGCCGTGGCCAGCACGAAGGCGGCCAGCTCGACCGTGGCCGAATGGCAAAACGCGTACGTGGAAAGATTCCGGGCCCAAAGGCCCATGCCGACCGCAGTAAGCCCCAGAACGTACAGCCCCGGCAACGCAAATCGGGAGCAACGGTCCCAGAGGCAGATCGTTACGGCGGCGGCCGTGATGCCAAGTGCCAACCAGTCCAAACGGTGCACGTCGAGGTGAGACCATTCGAGCACGTCACAGGCGCCGCCGACCAGCACCGTGGCCGCCAGCAGGCCTACGGCGACCCGGGCCGCCAGGTGGCTAAACGGCAACGGCCGGCCGTTGAGTTCGGGGTGGGCAACGCCTTGCGGGAGGACGAGTTCCATCAGCGACCAAACGCCGGAGCCGATCGCCAGGCAGAGCACGTTCGTCTGCACGATGCCGGCCAGCGTCGACGGTCCCCAGACCATCCACGCCAAGGTGCCGGCGACGTTCAACAGCAGCCCGGAGACGTAGACGTATGGCGACTGCCGGCGCCAGATGGCCAACAGGCCGGCCATCACGCTCAGTGCAATCGTGGCCCCGATCCGCCACCAGGCGCCGGCGTAGTCTTCGTGGGCGTAGATCACGGCCAGGGCCAGCACCGCCGCGCCGATCACGGTGACCCAGGTTTGCACGGCCGCGCCGGGAAACACGGTTTGCCCGTCGCCGCGTCGCGGTAGACGGAGCTTTCGCGCGAAGAAGCCGATTCCCAGCACCAGAAACGCCACCGCCGTCCAGGCCGTGATAAGCACATGGTATTCACACCAGGCGTTCCAGGCCGGCGGATCGGCAATCCGCCCGCTCTGGCACGCCACCAGCACGCCGGCCCCCAGTCCCAAGCCGGCCAGCATGTGCACCAAATTGCCGGGAAACGCCTGGAAGAGATACCACCCGGCCGCCGCCGCGGCCAGCAGCAGGCCGAGCCAGCCGGGCGCATCGGCCAGCCGGTGCATCCAGTCGGGCAGATACGAGGGCTGCCCGAGCAGCCACACCACCGGCACGATCAGCAGCAGCACGTTTCCGGCCGCCGGCAAGGCGGTCTGGGCGGCCAGCAAGGGGCTTTCGCCCAGGGTCAACTCACGCAGCTGGTAGAGCCGCCGGCGGACCGCCAGCCAGATCAGCGCCACCGCGGAGGAGGCGATCACGTTGGCTTGCACCAGCCGCAGCCACCAGATCTCGAACAGATCGTCGCGGTGGAAGTACCAGACGGTCAGCGAAGCGGCCAGGTTGACTCCCAACGCGGCCGCAAAGGCCCAACCCTCCTGGCGCCGCCAGACGGCCATGGTGGCCCCGGCGGCGCTGGCCACGGCGATCGACGCGGCGGCCCAAAGCAGTTCCTCGTATCCGGGATGGAAGCAGGCGGCCTTCAGCCCCAGCAGCACGGCCAGGATGCCGGCCACGCGAACCCAGACGGCGGCTGCGCGAATCAAGGCTTGCGGCGGGCCGTGCGCGTCGGGCAAGGTGCGGACGCTGGCCACCCACCAGGTGGCCGTTACGATAAACCACGCATACGTGGCCCAGCCCAGCATCAAGGTGCGATAACCCCATGGATACCAATTCCAGCTTGCGCACAACCACTGGACGGTGCAGGCCAGCAGTCCCAGCACGGTCATTCCCAGCAGGCCGACGGCCTGCGGACGCAGCGAGCGGCCCGATTGCAGGCGGCGGTACACGATGGCCGGCACCACCGAGATCAGGGCAATCCAGCCCAGCGGCGTCCCGGCCGCCGTGGTCCAGTCCTGCCAGTCCCGAGGGAACAGGGCCAGGCTCGCCAGCGCCGGGACGATCAGCAGCACGTTGCCGGCGACGCCCATGGCCAGTTGCACGTCCATCAACACACGGGCTGTTCGGGTCGTGGGGTCCTCACGCCAGACGTTCAGCCAGTGGCGAATGGCCAGCCACGCGCCGGCCCAGGCCGCGGCGGTGATCGTGGCCAGTTGCAGCAGGGTGACGAGTTCCTGGGCGTTGCCGAACGATCGCTGGGGATCGGTCGCTACGCCCAGGGCGTATCCCAGCGTGACGATCAGTTCGGCAACCAGTCCGGCCGAGAAGGCATAGCCGGCCGAGCGTTCGCGCACCGCGTGGCCCACCAGCCCGAGCACCACCAGCATCAGCGGCACCAGGTACGACACCGAGGGGCCAAGCCAATCGAAAAACGTATCGTCGGCCGGCCCGGCGGGCCAGGTGCCGGCGAGTTGCAGCAGCGCGGCGGCGATGGTGATGCCCACCACCGGCAGGGCGGTTACCGTCAGCAGCGTCGCCCGGGCAATCCGCGGCCCGTCGGCGCCCAGCTCGACGTTGGTTTGCGCCAACCGGCAGAGTCCCAGCAAGCGGCGTCGCTGCCAGACGCCGATCGAGCAGACCACGAAACAAGCGGCCAGCCCCCAGCGCAACGCCGAGGCGACGGCCTGCTGGCCGGCGAACTGCCCGGCGATCAGGCACGGCACCGTGGCGGCGAGCAACAGAATGCCGATCAACTCGACCTCGCGCCACCGTTGCCAGAGGGCCACGGTGGAGACGACCACCAGCACCGCCAACAGCATCCAAGCGCCGCCGCCGACGGCGGCCAGTTGCACCGCGGCCGGTAGGCCGCCGGAACGCAGCAACTCCTGGCCGATCCCCGGCAACAAGTAGCTCGCTACCAGCAGCAGTTGGCAGCAGATCACCGCGTGACGGACGATCCAGTCGACCGGCGGCCAGGCGGGATCGAGGAGTTTCCCGGCCACTCGATCGCCGCGCAAGACGATTCGCACGACCACCCACGCCAGCGACAATAGACCCAGGGTGATACCGTAGGCTTGGAGGCTGGACGGATGCAGCAGGTCGCCGGGAACGTCGGCGACCCAGGCTTGCCCCTTGAGCCAGGCGGTGGTCGCCACGGTGGTCGCCACGGCCAGCATCGCCTGGTGGGCGGAGAACAGCGGGGCGTTGCGGTGTTTCCAGGCGATCAGAAGCCAAATGGCCGCCAGCCAGAACAGGCACAACGCCAGCGACCAGGTGCTCTGCAGTTCGGCCAGCGGCAACACGGGCAAGACCAGCACCGAGGAGAGCAGGGCCGTGTCGCCGAGCGGCTTGCCGAACACGCGGAAGACGTCGCCGGCCAGCGTGGCGTCGCCTCGCCGCCGCGTCCAGAAATCCAGCGCCACGCCGGTCGCGACCGCCAATGTGGCATGGGCCAACAAGGCGACCAGCCAGGGTTGCTGGACCAGGCCGGTGTAGTTGAATCCCAGCGTATGGCCCAGCCCCAGCAGCACCAGCATTGAAGCGATCCAGGTCCGCACGGCGCTGGGGGACGCCGCCGCGCGATAACTCCAGGCCAACAGCAGGCACAACGCGGCCAGGAAGCCGGCGGTCAGCACGGGCCAGGGGCTGTGGCGGGCCGGCTCGGCAAAGGGGAACTCCGACCAGAGGGCCAGCAACGCCGCCAGGCCGCCCACGATTTCACACACGTGCAACAACGGAATCCGGAAGACGTCGATGGGAAAGGTCGACGGCCGATCGACGGTCGCGCTTTCCGGGGCCGAGAGTTTCCGTTGGGCAAAGCGAGGCAACACGGCGGCCAGGACGCCCATCAACAGGGCCTCGGCCGCCAGCCATGTGCCCCAGGCTTGTCCGACGTTCCCCGTCCGCCACCACAGGGTCCACAGCGAGGAGGCCGCCAACAGGCCGAGCCCCAGGTAGCCCAACTCCTTACGGCGCCACGGGGCGGCCAGTGCCAGGCTGCCGGCGCCGTAGAGGGCATAGAGGACCATCGCACGGATAAGGTTGGCCGCATGGGCCGGGTCGCCGGTGCGGAAACCGTGCACGGTCACCAGCATTAAGCCGGCCACGGCCGCTGCGCCGCACCCGCCGCTGTACATCCGAGCGTGCCGGTGACGGCCGCGCCGGGCCAGCCACTGGCCGGCGATGCCCAGCACGACGAACAGCCCGCCCAGGGCCGTGCCGCTGGTGGCGTCGATCATCAGCCGCAGCATCTGCGGTCCGGCGGAATACGGCGGCAGACCGTTGTAGACCACATGGAAGCCGGCCAGGTAAACCAGGGTGCCGCAGGCGATCACGCCGGCGTGCAGAATCGGCAGACGATAGTAAAAAGCGGCCGGCAGCAAGGCGGCACAATTCAGTGCCCCCACGGCCATGATGCCCAGCGGATGCGGCCAGGCCAGCCCCAGCGCCGCGAGCATGACGATCATGCCGACCAGGGCGATGGCCGTACCGGCCGTGTGATAGGCCGCCAGGGTGGCGTCTCTGGCCGTGCCGCGCACGGTGGTCAAGCCCCCGGCCAGGATCGGCACGGCAGCCAGCGCCACCAGCGGCGAGAGCCGGTCGAGCGTGGCTGCCATGCCGCTCGCCTCGCCGGCCCGCTTCGCCACCAGGAGTCCCATGGCCACCAATAAAGTGAACACACCGCATCCCAGCAAGGTCAACAGCCCGCCGGCCCGTGCCGGATTGAGCTGCTTGTACTTCGCGAGTTTGAGGAGATAGCCGGCGATTCCCGCACCGAAGCACGCCACGGGCAGACACCCGACAACGACGAACCACCAGTCGGGTGACGCGGGATCGACGCGACGGGCCGCCAGCAGCACGGCGGCCGAGCCGCCCAGCACGGCGGCGACCTGCCACCAGCGTCCCTCGGGCACGAGCACCCGGGCGGCCAGCCCCACCAGCCACGCGAAGATCCCCAGCGAGGCCAGCTCCATGGCCAGGGTCATCACGACCTGCTCGTCTTTCGGCGCCCCGGCCATCACCAGGAAGTTCAGCGGCACCAACAGCGTGGCGATCACCAGCAGACCGCGGCTGGTCGATTCGAGCTTCCAGCGGTGATGGGCATACAACCCAGCCCCGAAAATGGCCGAGGAGATGGTCACGAAGATCAGCAGCGGGAAGTAGGGGATGCGGTTGAGCGTTTCCCAGAGGCTCAGCACCAGCGCAACCGAAGAGCCCACGATCAACAGCCCGCCGATCAATTCGCCCCAGCGGATGTTCCGCTCTTCCATGAAGCCGGCCAGCATTTCGGCCCACGATCTTTTTGGAGTTGGCGGAGGCGCTGGCGGCTTTTTGACCGGGGGCGCCGCCGGCGGCTTCACAGCCGGTTGCGCCGCTTGCGGCTTCGCAACAGGACGCGCCGCTTGTGGCTGCGCAACAGGACGCGCCGCTTGCGGCTTGGCGCTCGGCGGTGCCGGCTTGGGCGTCTTGAGTTCCGGCGGCGGCTGGACGACCTGGGCCGTCACCACCGATTCGTCAGCCTTCTCTTCAACTGCCGCGGGCGGCTGCAAGAGTAGTTCGCGATAGCGTTGCACCCGCTTAAGCAGATTCTCGACGACCGCATCCTTCAAGGTGCCCGCGTCGCGAAAGCGGCGCAATTGCCGCTGCAGCGCCTGCAGATCGGACAACTCGGCGGCCAGCGGGCTGCCCAGTTCCCTTCCGCACCACTCGCAGCGCTCGACCGACACAGAAGTCAGCTGTCCGCAGAACACGCATTGCCGCCGCTGGGCGGCCGGTTTGGAGCGGCCGAAGAAGATTCGGGCCACCAGCGCGCAGAAGCCGTAGACGGCCAGGAGGAGGATCGCGCCGACGAGGGTCACCAGCAAAAAGATGATCAGTTCATCGGACATGACTCGTCCTCCTACAAGAACTCAGGCTCTGTCGGCGGCACGATACAACGTCCGATCCGGATGCGGCCGGCGAGAGCCGGGTGGAGGGTGCCCCCCGCTGCATTGTGTTGCAGGTAGAGCACTTGTCAACAAGAGTCGTCCCGCGGCGGTCGGTTGTAATACGGTTGGCCAACCCGTATTACGCCCATATTCTCCCCCGCGGCCCGGCTGCGGCGTCCCAACTCTCTTGACAACCGGGCTTTACACCGGCTAGCATGGAGGATGCTGGCGGGTGTCGTTTTCTCGCCGGCCAACCATCCCCGAACCCTACCTTCTTCGTTCCCCTAACATCAGCCGGAGGAGTTTTCGTATGTCCGAGAAAGTAACGCGCCGGGAGTTCGTGCGCGACGGTGCCGTCGCGGCGGCAGGAATCGCCGCGGGCCTGGCGGCCGACCGCACCGTCTACGCGGGCAACCCCACCAACAAGAAGACGGACGGCATTCTCAACTACAACGAGCAGATGGAGTATCGCCGGGCGGGCAAGACCGAGCTGATGGTATCGGCCGTCTGCCTGGGCGGCCACTGGAAGCGCGTCAACACGGTGGTTCCCGGTTTGTTCGAGGGCCGCAGCTGGCTCAGCGCCAAGCTGGACAGCAAGGAGTTCGAAAAGAACCGCTACGACGTGGTGACCCAGTGTATGGAACGCGGCATCAACTACATCGACGCCTGCACCGTGCAGGAGGTGATCATGTACGCCAAGGCCCTGAAGGGCCGCCGCGACAAGATGTACCTGGGCTTCTCCTGGTACCAGGAAGAGATGCGCGGGCTGAGCGGCCAGGCGCAGCGCGCCAAGAAGGAAGGCAACCCGAAGCCGCCCGGCTGGATCACCAAGATGCTCAAGCAGGCCATGGACAACGGCTTCAAGAAGACCGGGCTCGATTACGTCGACGTCTGGCGGATCACCTGCCACGAGCAGAGCGGCCGGCACGAAGACTACGAGATGGAAGAGATGTGCGAGGCGCTGGCGTGGGCCAAGAAGACGGGCCGCGCCCGCTTCACCGGCATCTCGTCGCACGATCGACCCCACATCAAGAAGTGGATCCAGGCCCAGCCCGACGAGTTCGACGTGATCGTCACCCCCTACTCCGCCAAGACCAAGATGGTCGGCGTGGAGAAGGTCGACGCGACCGAGGAAGGCCAGTCGGGCAACGTCAGGAAGATGGAAGACGGGTCCTGGGAGAACAGCCTCTGGTACGCCATGCAGAAGTGCGACGTGGCCTGGTTCGGCATCAAGCCGTTCGCCAGCGGTTCGCTGTTCCAGGGCGACAGCACGCCCGGCAACGAGCACGAGGAGGAGGACAACAAGATCGCGCGGCTGACGATTCGCGCCATCTTGACCAATCCCGTGATCACCGCCCCGATTCCCGGCATGATTACGCCCGCCCAGGTCGACAACGTGGCCATGGCCGTGCTGCAGCGCCGCGCGTTGGACGTCAAGGAGCAGGCGGAGTTGGACGCCGCCACGGATCGGGCGTTTGCCAATCTGCCGTACCATTACCGTTGGCTGCGGGATTGGGATTACGTGTAATCAATCCGCAAGGAGTCGTGAGTGTCGAAAATACGTCGCGGATGGCGGCGCCGTGCCGCCATCCGCGATTTTCTCGGCCGCATCATCAACGCGTGAGGAACGAATTCCCGTTTAGCCGCCGACGGCACGTCGGCGAGCGGATACCTGGGAACTTCGCCGACGTGCCGTCGGCGGCTAAACGGCTGTGAAAACAGAGGAATCAGAGGAATTGCAGAGGAACCCAACCATGAAGCTTGCCTTCGGGACGACCTTGTTGTTGGTGTTGACGATGTTGCTGGTGGGATACGGGACCGGTTTCTGGGGAAACGACCTATGGGCCGTGGCCGCGCCGCCGCTCTCGCTGGAGGGCTTCCTGGACGAGAAACTCCCGACGGCTTCCGGGGATGAGCCCAAGCTGAACGTCGACAACGACGCCTGTTACGTCTGCCACGGCAACTACAAGACCGAAGAGTTCGTGGTCTACCACGGCCAGGACGAAGTGGGGTGCATCGACTGTCACGGCGAGTCGCTGGACCATCGCGGCGACGAGGACAACATTACGCCGCCGGAGAAGATGTATGCGCCCGAGGGCGTGGGCAAGATGTGCGGCGCGTGCCACGAGGACCACGACGCGCCGGCCGCCAAGGTGATTGCCCGATGGCAGGAGCGATGCCCCACCAAAACCGACCCCAAGACGATCGTCTGCACCGACTGCCACGGCGCGCATCGTCTGAAGTTCCGCACCGTCTGGTGGGACAAGAAGACCGGTAAGCTGATCATCCGCAAAGAAGGCCAGCGGACCAAGCCGGCCCTGGACCTGACGGCCAAGCAGCCGTCGGACGGCCGACCGGACCCCGATTTGGAGACTCGCTAGCCGTCCGTCGATCAGGGCAAGATGCCCCGCGGGCGGTTGTTTTCGATACCCAAGAAGCAAAGGAGGCCCTCGATGACCTACAGGCCAACGCGTCGACAATTCGTGCGCGACACGGCGGTGACGGCGGCCGGGATCGCCGCGGGACTGACCGCGACCAAGACCGTGCGGGCCGGCAACCCCGACCACGAGGATACCAGCAAGATCCTCAACTACAATTCCGACATGGAATATCGCCGCCTGGGGCGAACCAACCTGATGATCTCGGCCGTGACGCTGGGTGGGCACTGGAAACGCATCGACAAGATGATCGGCGGCGAGGAAGTGCCCGGCTGGATGACCATGAAGATCGGCCGGTCCGAATTCCAGAAGAACCGGGCCGAGGTGGTCTCCCGCTGCATCGAACGCGGGATCAACTACGTCGACGCCTGCTGCCGCGAGGAAATCCTCGCCTATAGCCAAGCCCTGCAGGGCCGCCGCGACAAAATGTTCTTCGGCTACTCCTGGCACATCTGGGAATCCCGCTTTCCCGAGTGGCGCTCGGCCAAAAGGCTGCAAAAAGGCTTTGAGGACGGCATGAAGGAAGCCGGGCTGGATTACGTCGACCTCTGGCGGATCAGCCTGCTGACCGCCAGCGACCGCCATACCGACGCCGAGGTCGAGGAGGCCATGGCCGCGCTCGATTGGGCCAAGAAGACCGGCCGCGCACGGTTCACCGG
>Ga0180438_10011571_pt1 | contig 10640 bp, 3 predicted proteins | sample SS_ome_12_FD_132455 | JGI IMG/M metagenome (GOLD analysis project Ga0180438, IMG submission 132455) | Hypersaline lake sediment archaeal communities from the Salton Sea, California, USA - SS_3_D_2 metaG | ecosystem: Environmental > Aquatic > Non-marine Saline and Alkaline > Hypersaline >... | reverse complement strand
TGGAACACGCCTTGGAAGTTCAACACCGAGGCGCCGGAGCAACGAAGGTCCGCGTCAAGCCCATCCTGCGTTTCGCCCTGATTATCCTGATCGCCGTTGTCTTGGGCTTGACACTTGTCTTTACCGTTGCCGTTGGAAAATATGGCTTGGAGGATTCGCTGCGACGCGCTCGAAACCTTAGAAAGCGCTCCGCCAGACGCGAGCCGGAGCCAGCGGAGCCTTCTTCTGACAGTACAGATCATGCTACTGAGCCTGCATCGCCGTTTGGAAAGCCCATGCCCGCGTCTTGGGTCAGGACATTTTTCAATGCCGGACAGGTATCATGTGTTGCCGCCGTGGAAGGCGAGGCATGGGTAGGGACCGCAGGGGGCGCGTACCGTGTTAATCTCAAAACGGGCGGGCGGGAGTTCTACCCCTTGCCCGGCGGGGTCTCGAGTGTTGTGCGCGATTTGGACGGAACTTGGTGGTTTGGCGGGAAACACATCGTCTCCTTCAATGGCAAAGAGTGGCAGCGGCACGAGGCCCCTGGGAATCGAGTTCGGATTGTCAACGGGATTGTCTGGGCACAGGGAAGTCACGGGCTATCTTGGCGTGATGGAACTGCATGGCGGACGAAGTATTGGTTGTGGCAACTTGAGGGTCAGGGCGGATCGTATGAGGTTGAGGTTCTCTCTGTTGGGCCAAAGGGGCAACCGTGGGCAATTGTAAACGGCAGTCATTATCACGCTACACCGGCCGTTGTTAAGTTTTATCTTTACAGATTTGATGGGAGCACATGGCGGCACGTTTCTCCTTTGTCCCTTTGGACGGCCGGTGTGACTGACCTGTGCTTCGATCAACAAGGCAGGGCATGGATTGCCACGCAACACGACGGGGTGCATTGCTTCGACAACGGAACGCTTAAGCGCTACGGCACGGCCGAGGGCTTGACCAGCGACGGTATTGAATGGATACGATGCGACGCGAACGGACGCCTGCGATGTCGCTGTAAGAGAGTAAACTCTACCCGAAGTCTGGACGACGGCAGAGAGTTGGGCAAATTCGGAGGCACCTCCGGCCTTTGCCTTTTTGATGGCACACGCTGGGGAGTCATCCAACACCAAGAGACGTCTTCGGCGAACCCCGGTCCCGAATCCGTGACCGACACCATGGGAAACGTCTGGGATGCCGATCCTGATGGAACGCTCGTTCTGGGAGAGCAGCGATTCACCCCTCGCGACGGGTTTGTGCGTTCACCAGGCGCAAAATCCTTGTTCACTTGCATAGGCAAAAATGGACCGTCATATTGGGATGGCGAGCAATGGCACAGTATCGGTACAGACTCGAACGTGCCCTCGGGAGCACAGGTTATTCTTCGTAACAAGAAGGGCGCTTTGTGGTTCGTCTTAAAGGATGAGGCCTTTCAGTTTGACGGCGACCAGTGGACAAAAGTAAACCTTCCTTTCGATCCTATATATATGGACAATGCCCCTGACCGCACGCTCTGGGCGGTAGGAGTGGAACGATCCGGCGGAGAGGAAGCGTCGCTGTATCGGCACAACGGCGAGAGCTGGCGCCGCTTCCTCGCTTTGCCGCCAGCCAGTACATTCTCTTTCCCACGGTTCGCTGCTTACAGGCAAGATGTATGGGGATCATACTTTGCCATTGATGCCCAGTGGAATGTTTGGTTATGCGATCACCAGAAAATCCTCTGGCATGAGAATGGTACTTGGAACTCAGCGGCATACACAAAGCCGGGTTTTGAATACCGCTTGGATCATATTGGCGTAACCCAAGAGAATCGCGTTTGGCTGGTTGGCGTGAAATACTGGAGTGAGGAAATTGATGGAACGCGACTCACCGTTAAAGCGCCAGTGGTGCTTGAATTCGACGGCGACCAATGGGCTGACCTCTCCCGGCCTGAATGGGACAAGGATACAGAAATTCAAAGCCATGTTTTTGCGCGGAACGGTGGGCTGTGGCTTGCGGTGCACGATGTGAAATCTGGCCAAGGTAAGCGGACGAGAAAAGACGCGCTCTATCTTTTCACTGATGAAACCTGGAAACGATTTGACCCGGCGGATTGCTTCAAGGCGGTACTGCCGCCAGGGCAATGGGAATACACTGGTGGACATTTTGGCAAACTCTTTCTTGACAAGAAAGGGCGTTTGTGGACCTATATTGGTATGACAAGTTTTCGGTCATCAGAGGGGACGGAGAGGTTCTTCCGAGAGGAAAGGTTGGTGTGCTTCGACGGACGCCAATGGATACATTACTCGATGGAGAGGGATGTTTACAGCTCAGGTCCCGAACGAATGGTCTTCGACGATATGGGACGCGCCTTCTTCAGCTATTCGAATGAAGGGATAATCTGCCTGGATCACGACCAATTCTACCGTTGGACTACTTCCGACTTCCTGGCGAGCGACAAACCCGGACCCATGGCATTGGATTCAAAAGGGAACCTTTGGATAGGAACGGGCAACGGTGTGTCCGAGATTGTTCTCGAAGATACCCGTGAGGAATGAAAAGAGCTTATGGCATCCACGTTCGGCCAATATGAAATCCTGCAAAAGCTCGGGCAGGGCGGGATGGGGGCGGTGTACAGGGCGCGGGACACGAAGCTGGACCGCGTTGTCGCGCTGAAGGTGATGAATCCGGGCACGGTCACGCCGCAGGCCTATGCCCGCTTCCAGCGCGAGATCAAGATTCTTGCGAAGCTTAAGCATCCCAACATCGTCGGCCTCCTCGCCGTCGGGCAGGTGAAGAACCGCGCGTTCTTCACCATGGAATACATCGAAGGCAAGCCGCTTTCCGTTCTCATCAAAGAAGCGCCATCATACGAAGAGCGAAAAGAACTCATCCCGGCCCTCGCCAAAGTCGCCCGCGCTGTTCACTATGCGCACGAGCAGGATATCATCCATCGTGACTTGAAGCCCTCCAACATCATCATTGATAAGAACGGCGAGCCGCACATCACCGACTTCGGCCTCGCGCGGCAGTTGGAATCCGACATCAGCGTCACGCTTTCCGGCGAAGCCGTCGGCACTGCCGCGTACATGTCGCCGGAACAAGCCGAAGGCAACAAGGACAAGATCGGCCCCCCTACCGACATCTGGTCGCTCGGGGCGGTCCTATACGAAACCCTTGCGGGCCGACCGCCGTTCCAAGGGCCAACGCAAGCGGCCATTCTGGAACAGGCGGCTACACGCAAACCGGTTTCACCGAGACAAGTAGATCGCCGCGTGAGCCGCGATCTTGAGGCCGTCTGCCTTGCGTGCCTTGCGAGGGAACCAGCCTCGCGTTATGCCGGTGCGGACGATCTGAGCAAGGACCTTCAAAGCTGTCTTTCAGGAGAAGGGCCGTACGCAAGGAAGAGCTTAATCCATCGTAAGCTAGGTCGTTTGGCGGCTGCTCTCGTGGGTATCATCGTGCTTGTCGTAATTGGGACTATCATCTTAATTGTCAAGCCGTCTCAGCCGGACCAGCCACCGCCGCAAGCTGAGGGGACATCCCTGACAGAAGAGGAGATGGGGCGACGCCTGGCGGAAGGCGAGGCACAGCGCGAAACCCGTTCCAGCCTCGGGTCCCAAGAGTCCGGCGCATATGAAGCCGCACCGGAGAGGATAGCCGAAAATCGGCTACCGCTGCAAATGACTAAAGGAACGGTAGCGAGCTACTATAGCCTGAAGGACATCACGTGCATCGAGGCATCGAACGAAGAGGTGTGGCTGGGAACCAAGATGGGCGTTCTGCAGCTCGACCCCGCCAGTGGGGAATGGACTGTCTTCCCCGTAGGATCGGTGACGGTCATTCAGCGCCATACTGACGGCAAATGGTGGATCGGGACGGCCTCACGGGGCTTGAGCTGCTTCGACGGCAAGACCTGGAAGACTTATACGTATAAAGACGGGCTAGCTGATAACGACGTTCGCGCGATAGCAATTGACGGGAAGGGAAAGACATGGTGCGCGACAAGGGGCGGAGTCTCGTGCTTGGCTGGGGAGACGTGGAATACCTATTCGTGCGCGACCAGCCAACGTGGCGACCACATTCAGACAGCGGTGATTGACCCGAAAGGAGGGAAGTGGTTCGGTACGAAGCACGGAGTTTCCTACTTCGATGGCAAGGTGTGGCGGGTCTATACGGATGCGGACGGCTTGGCCGACAACGACGTTTCGGCGGTAGCGATTGACGGAGAGGGGAACAAATGGTTCGGAACGCGCGGCGGCGGCGTTTCGTGCTTCGATGGCAAGACCTGGAAGACGTATACCGAGAAGGACGGGCTGGCCGACAACATCGTCGCGGCGATCGCGATTGACGCAGAGGGAAAGGAATGGTTCGGAACGCTCGGCGGCGTTTCGTGCTTCGACGGCGAATCATGGAAAAGGTACACAACAAAGGACGGGCTGGCCCACAACCATGTTTCCTCGATCGCGATTGACGCAGACGGAACGAAATGGTTTGGAACGTCCGGCGGCGGCGTTTCGTGCTTCGACGGAGAGACATGGAAGACGTATACGGAAAACGACGGGCTGGCCAGTAATTACGTTCAAGCGATTGCGATCGCCGCAGAGGGAAAGAAATGGTTCGGTACGAACTGGAAGGGTGTTTCCTGCTTTGACGGCAAGACCTGGAAGACCTATACGAAAAAGGACGGCTTAGCCGACAACCGCGTTTCGGCCATAGCGATTGACGGGGAGGGAAAGACATGGTTCGGGACAGGCGGCGGCGTTTCGTGCTTCGATGACGAGACCTGGAAGACCTATACCGAGAAGGACGGGCTGGCCAGTAAGTTAGTCACGTCGATCGCGATTGATGGAGAGGGAAAGAAGTGGTTCGGGACATTCCATGATGTCTCCTCTTTTGACGGCAAGACGTGGAAAACCTATGCGGGTATGCATTGGCCACGCTTCGCGATTTCGGTGATTGCGATTGACGCAGAAGGAAAGAAGTGGTTCGGGACGTGCGCCGGGGGAGTTTACTGCTTTGATGGACAGCACTGGAAAACCTATAAAAAGGACGACGTTAGCCGCGGTGATAACGACGTTAGGATGATCGCGATTGACGCAGAAGGGGAAAAATGGTTCGCAACACAGAGCGCGGTCACTTGCTTTGACGGCGAAACTTGGAGAAGGTACACGGACAAGGACGGGCTTGCCAGCGCTCCGATAAGCGCAATGGCCATTGACCCGGAGGGAAGGAAGTGGTTCGGAGGCTTCCGCGGCGTCTCTGTCTTCGACGACAAGACGTGGCAGACGTATACAAAGGACGACGGGCTGGCCCACAACGACGTCAGGGTCATTGCCATTGACCCGGAGGGAAGGAAGTGGTTCGGAGGCTTCCGCGGCGTCTCGTCTTATGACGGCAGGACTTGGAAGACCTACACGGGAGAAAACGGCCGGCCTGTCGGCACTGTTACGAGGATCGCGATTGACGATGAGGGAAACAAGTGGTTCGTTACATATGGAGCCGTTTCCCGCTTTGACGGCAAGACGTGGAAGACCTATGGAATCAAGGACGGACTGACCCAAAACCCTGTTTATGCGATTGCGATTGATGCACAGGGAAAGAAATGGCTGGACATGGGTAGCAGCGTCTCCTGCTTCGACGGCGAGACCTGGACACGCTACAACTGCGAGGGCCTGAAGGCTGCCTGCTCATTCGGTGCGCTTGTGATTGACGCAGAGGGAAAGAAATGGTTCGCGACAGGCATCGGGGTCACCTGTTTCGACGGCAAAACGTGGACAACCTACAGCGCGGAGGACGGGCTGACCGACAGGCAAGTTTTGGCGGTCGCGATTGACGGAGTTGGAAGGAAATGGTTTGGAACGGCGGGCGGCGGCGTTTCCTGCTTCGACGGCAACGAGTGGAAGACCTATACGCAAAAGGACGGGCTGGCCGACAACATCGTCGCGGCGATCGCGATTGATGGAGAGGGAAAGAAGTGGTTTGGAACGGCCAGCGGCGTTTCCTGCTTCGACGGCAACGAGTGGAAGACCTATACGCAAAAGGACGGGCTGGGCGACAACACCGTCGCGGCGATCGCGATTGATGGAGAGGGAAAGAAGTGGTTCGGAACTCCGTATGGCGTGTCGTGCTTTGATGGAAAAGCCTGGCACACATATAGTGGGCACAATATGGTTCAGACGATTGTGATAGACAGGAACGGATGGAAGTGGTTCGGGACCTGGGGCGGCGTTTCCTGCTTCGACGGCAAAACGTGGCGAACTTGGACGACTGACGACTTCCTTGCGGGGAACAATGTTACCAGCCTGGCTGTTGACTTCGACAACAGCGTCTGGGTCGGCACGACGACCGGCGTCTCGCACATTGTGCTTGAGCCGAAGGAATAGCCCATGCCGTCTATGTTCGGACAATATGAAATTCTGGAAAAACTCGGCCAGGGCGGGATGGGGACGGTGTATAAGGCGCGGCAGTCCGCCACGGGTCGTATCGTGGCCTTAAAAATACTCCATCTCGCCGAAAGCATGTCGGACCGTTCCCGAACGCGGTTCCTCCAGGAAGCCCGCGCCATGGCGCGCCTGCGGCATCGCAACATCGTGTCGGCCTACGAGGTGGACGAGGCGAGGGGGTCTCCTTACATCGCGATGGAACTGATCGAAGGCCGTTCGCTGTCCGACCTCGTCAAGAAATCGCCGCCCCCCGAACGCAAAGCGGCCGCGTGGCTACTCAAGATCGCGAGTGCCGTTCAGCACGCGCACGAAGCGGGGATCATCCACCGCGATCTGAAACCCGGGAACATCATCATTGACCGACATGACGAACCAATGGTCATGGATTTCGGACTCGCCAAGGACTTGGTCGCTGACACGGAACTTACGATGACGGGGGACCTTGTCGGCACACCCGCGTACATGTCGCCGGAGCAGGTTCAAGGAAGGCCCATTGACGCACGCGCCGACGTGTTCGCCCTCGGCGCGATCATGTACACCGTCCTGACGGGCAAGCTTCCCTTCGAGGGGTCCCGCGCCTCGGTGCTTTTCCAGGTCGCCAATCGCGACCCCGTGGACCCCTGTCAGGTCACCCCCAAACTCTCCAAGGATCTTGAAACCATTTGCCTGACGGCCATGCGTAAGACCCCCAAGGAACGCTACCAGAGCGCCGGCGAGATGGCCGCCGACCTTAGCGCGTTCATGACGCGAACGTCCATCAAGGCCCGGCCCGAGCCCAAGTGTCGCAAGTTCCTGCGTCGCGGCGGCATGAAGCGTCTCGTCGCGGGTTCTGCTCTCCTTGCCCTTATCGTCCTTGTTCTTGTCCTTCTGCCGCGCTTGGCTTCCCGCGTTCCGACCAGCCCCGGCGGAAGCGGCGCGGGCCGGACCAATCCACCGCCGACGCCCCTGCACACCGGCGCGAACGCCGCCGCCAGTCCCGCCACCGGCGCGGTTAACGTAACCGCGGAGACGGACGAACTCGTTCTCGCGGGGAAATACGACGAAGCTATACAGCGCTGCCGGGATGCGCTCTCGAAGAATCCCGACGCCGCGACGCGCGACGCCTTGACGCAACGTCTCGATTGGATTCAACGATTGAAGGACGCCGCGACTTCAACCCCGCCTGCTGCCTCGGGAACCGGCAGCCCGACAACGGCGACCACTGAACTCGCTCAGGCCGATGCCCTTCTGACGCAGGGAAAATACAACGAGGCGATCGCGTTGTATCGGAATCTCCTGAGCGGTTCCATTTCCGATACGGAAAAGACGGATATTAATCAGCGGCTGGCCTGGGCGGGGCAGTTGCGCGATCAGGCCGCGGCGAAAACGGCGACACCCGCGAGAACCGGCACCGGCTCCCTGGCCAACGGAGACCGCCTGCTTGCATCGCATCGGCTTGAGGATGCCCTTGCCGAATACCAAGCGGCTGGCGCGGGCCGCGACCGGCTCGACATTGCGAATACGCTCATTGCATTCCGGAACAACGCCGCGTCCGCTCTTGGTGGCGGTCAATGGCGGCCGATCACGCTAATCGGCGGCGAACGTCCCACGCTTTGCTCCATTGATCGGAACGCCGCCACGATGGCCGATTCCGGCGGCACGGTCCGTCCCCGTCGCTGGGAGACGATCGCAACGGAAGACATCTACCGCATTTATCAGGCCTGCTTCACAAACGCGGGCGCCGACGAGCACATGGGGTTTGGCGTCCTGTGCGTCTCTCTCGGGTTGAATGCGGAGGCCCGACAGGAATTCGATACGGCGGTCCGACTCGACGCGGGGAAGAAATCCGAAGCGGACCGCTTCGGCGCGCTTGCCCTTTCGCAATAAGCCCCATCGTTTTCAGCACGCCGCCGCGCGAAGAGATTCAGCCATCTGGGCAGCGGTTTCGTAGCGATCTTCGGGTTCGCGGCGGAGGGCAATATCAATCGCCCTCGCCAGCGACTTGGGAACCTCCGGACTGCGCTTTCGGATGGGGATCGGGTCGGACTCCAAGATGACCAGGAAAGGATCTTTGGTCTCGCCGCGTTTGTCGCGCGCGTCGAAATCGTAGACGTATCTGCCCGTCAAAAGCCAGTACAGCGTCGCGCCCGCACCGTAAATGTCGCCCGCCGGCTTCACCATTCGGCAATCGAGAACCTGCTCGGGCGGCATGAAGGGAACCGTGCCGCGGACTTCCCCCTGCCTCGTAATACCGCTCAATCCTGCTTCGTCGAAATTCTTCATGAGTCCGAAATCGGACAGCTTCGCCTTGTAGGCGCCTCTTTTTCCCGTCACCAGGATATTCGTCGGCTTCACGTCGCGATGAACCAAGCTGTGCGAGTGCGCGTAATCCAGCGCGCCGAGAATCTGTGCGCCAATGTCCACGGCGTCCGACGTGGCCAGCTTGCCTCCCGCGCGCTCAGCCAATTCGGCGGCATTCAATCCCTTCACCAATTCCATCGCAATCCACAGGTCCGTCCCCGCTTCGCCGAGTTCCAGAACGGACACGATATTCGGATGGCTGAGTCGGGCGCCGAGGCACATCTCGCGCAAGAAGACCTTAACGGCCTTCCGGTTCGCGATGTAATGCGGCGGGATGGGCTTCACCGCGACCAAGCGGTTCGTGGTGATCCGCCGTGCGCGGAAAACCGGGCCGAGTGTGCCGCGGCCAAGCTCATCCAGAATCTCGTAGTTCGGTATCGGCTGCGCTTTGGTGCGCGTCTTGTCGCGGCACGACTTACACACGTGAACGAGAATCCGCGACGCCGCCAGATCGCCAAGCTGCGTGTCCTCGGCCAACTTGCCGCAATAGATGCAGCGAAGCGCCTTGCCTCTTGAACCGGCCCCTTCCGCGAAGAGAACTTTCGTATCGGACTTGACGCCATTCATTTTGATCGCCCGCGTCGGCGCGGTATCGGCACCCCCCGGAGAGTCGGATGCCGAGAGGGCATGTTCAGGAACATCCTGCTGACCCTCTACGCTCACACGAAGACTGGTCCGACCGCCATGAATCACGTCTCCGTCTTTCAGGACCGTCTGCAGATTGTCGCGCGCGAGTTTCTTTCCATTGACAACCGTACCATTACTGCTGCCGAGATCCCGCAGAAAGACCCGCGGGGGATTCACCTCGATCATGAAATGGTGGCGCGAGAAATAAACGTCTCCCGGAATCTGAAAATGGACTTTCGGTGCGCGGCCCACCATGAAGGTGCTGTGGCGATCGAACGCGAACTTTTTGCCCTTGTGTTTTCCTTCGACGACTTCAAGCACAACGCGCATGACCTGTTCCCCGAAAGATTCTCCGCGATTTCCGCGCCGCGTGCCGCGGACAAAACCGACATCCCGATCATTTTATACCTCTTGACTGCCTCGTCAAGCCACCCTGTGAGGAGTTTCCCCATGGGGCGTCAGGGGGGCGGCGCAAGGAAGTTGAAAACGAGTTGGCCATGGCCAACCTTCGGCGGCGGTTCACGCGGTCCCGCCCGCGCCGCGAATAGGAGCCGGCGAATCCCGTCGGCACATTGCGTGCGAGAGTTCCCATGGCGAGATGGAGAGCAGCGTGCCAAGGTCGCGGGGCGGACATTTCATCTGCAGACGCGGAAGACGACGTCAGGATAGAGGTAACCCGATTCCTGTCCCCCGCCGTCGTCGGTCAGGTTCCGGCCGACGCTGTAGACCACGTATCCCACGTCGAGTTCCCGATACAGGACGGGGCCGTCGCGATAGTAGTCGCCGGGGATCTCGTCGAGGAACGTCGGAACCAGTTCCTCAAGCGTCTCGGGCAACCGTCCGTTCCTGTTGCGGAAAAGCTCCACAGCCACAGCCGTGCGCGCGAGGGGCTGTATACTTAAAGAATCTTTAATAACGTACATAGGCAAACCGAATTCGAATATGAAGAGGAAGGGGAAATGGAGAGGAGGGCTTCCGGGTTCTCTGCCGAAAAGCCTTCCCTCATACGTCGCGATGGATGTTTTCTCATCGCTTGCATGTCGCTCCCAGTACTCAGCGTATCCGCGCATGCCGCGGAGAAACACAAGATGTTCGAGATCGAGATACCCAAGCGCTCGCAGGCGATACGAAACCGGCGGCGGGAAAGGCGGAGGGGGTAAGATCGGGACTTGCGATGTGGCGGGCTTTCTGCCTCTCTGGCGGACGGCGCGGTTATAGGCGTTGAGGAACGCGGCAAAGCGTCCGCCCGCCTCGGACGTAAACAGCGCCGATCCCCCG
>Ga0180438_10011570_pt1 | contig 10641 bp, 4 predicted proteins | sample SS_ome_12_FD_132455 | JGI IMG/M metagenome (GOLD analysis project Ga0180438, IMG submission 132455) | Hypersaline lake sediment archaeal communities from the Salton Sea, California, USA - SS_3_D_2 metaG | ecosystem: Environmental > Aquatic > Non-marine Saline and Alkaline > Hypersaline >... | reverse complement strand
TGAGCGAGGGCCGTGTTCAGTGCATCGGCGGGAATGCCCCACGTCAGCGGATTTGCGTTGTCCACTTCGCACGCGATTTCCCCCGGCAGCTCCTGCGGCGTCAAGGAAGGTGGGCGCTTGCGCGCGTCGCGCGGCCACCGGTCGGCGATCAGGCGATTCACGGCGGCGACCATCTCGTCGCCGAAGGGGGATTGAATGACGTAGACGAGATCGGTCGCGACGATTTCAATACCTTCTTCCTCGCCGGCTTCGGTTTGAGGGATTGGCTTCAGATCGAAATCTGTCATAATGACGTAAAGCTTTGCGATCGCATCTTCCATCTCCTCGGGCTTCGGGTTCATGTTAAGACGAAGCAATTCAAGCCTTCCGTCTTCGACTCCGTCATCGGGAACCGCGAGACACGTAATACAGAGTTCGTTGGCTGGCGGGTTATCGAATGGGTAATGAATAATGTTGCGCAGAAGCAACTGCGCAACCGGCTCGTCATTGAGTTGCGCGCCAAGATCGAGTTGACAAAGCAGGACGCGGCCTTTCATACGCATGCCGTCTCGGCGGACCTCAGGCTCGCCCCAGCATTCCGTCAGGAGCGGCAGGCAATCTTCTCCCGCCGATGCCAGCCACGTGCGCTGCCAGGGCCACTGCGTCCATTCCGAGGGACGGGTGGAAACCCGGCCGGTGCCGCCCCAGTTCGCGAGGTCTTCTTCCGTTTTCAGATCGAGCAGCAGCGGATGATCCCCCTTCGTTAGCGCCTCCGCCGAGCCGACCTCGCGTGAAGCCACCGGCCAGGTCTCGTCCGTGTCGAAGAAGCTCCTTCGCCCCGCGCTCTGTTCGAGAAAGACGACCGTCCCGCCGCGTTCGAGGAATGCGCGCAGTCCGATCATCGGCTCCGCGATGCTTTCGGGCTGGTCGGGCGCGACGAGCACCACGCCGCTCTCCACTTCCACGAACTGCCGGGTCGTCTTCAGCCGCACGACCCGCCAGCCGTTCTCTTCCATGAAACCCGCCAGGTTGCCGGAATCGTCAATGACGCCGAGGACGGGCGAGGGGCCGCCCTGATTCCACCGGATGAGGTCTTCCGGAAAAACGTCCAGGGGAAACGTGCCCGAGGCGACGACTTGTTCGCCCGCTTTGAGTTGAACTTCCTGAACCAACTCGACGCGCGCACGCACGGCGGGAAGGTTCAACTCGACCGTCGCGCGGCCCGGCCCGTTGACTTCCATGGAACCGCGTTCGATGACGCCGCGCAGAATCCGTGTGCGCCATTCGAGTGTGTACGTTCCTTCGTTACGAATCTCGAATGTGCGTTGGACGGCACGGCCGCCGAAGGCGCGTGTCGGGCCGGAGACCGGCGATACCTGCGCGTTCGCGCCGAAGCATGCGCAGAAAGCCACCGTCAGAATGAGTATGGTCTTCTTCATAACGGACTCGATTCGTCGGTGTCGCGCCGATATTCGATAGGCCGCGCGAGTCCCCAGGCGTAGAGTTCCCACCGCCGGTTCTCGTCGCCGCCGGCGCCTAGGAGGACCGGCTTGCCCGGCACCAGTTGCACCTTGGCGCTGATGGCGCTGTTCACGGCGTCGGGCGGCAGGGAGTCGTTGGCGAATCCGATCTCCGCCCGAATGCGCCCGTCAATCAGGCGCTCGCCGCGGACGCGGTAGCGCAGAACGGGTTGACCGTCCGAACGTCCTCTCAGCCGCACGGACACTTCGTCGCCGGAGAAGAAAACGAACTCCGGGTTGGAGAGAACCTTAGGTTTCTCGGTCTGGGAGCGCTCGACGTACCGGAGGTTGAGGACGACGGTCTCCCTGTCCGTGGAATCGGCCAACGTGGCGGCGCCGGAAGACATGCCGATCTCGACCTCGTCGCCGTCGGTCACCATCCAGCGAAGTTGGCCGTTCAGGTAATCGTTCGAGGCGCGGAAGACCTGCAACTGTTCCATGACCGCGCGTTCCGTCGGATGGGGCAACGCGAGAGCCGGCTTCGCGGACGAAGCAACTGCCGCCGATGTTGCATGCACGCTCCTGCGCGCGAGTGCAAGCGCGTCCCGCCGCGCATGGCGCAATTCGGCCGCGAGGTACACAACCACGACGGCGAAGAAGACGGCAGCGGCAAGGGCCAGCACGCGAAAGACCGGCGCCGCGGGGACGCGGCGTTTTACGACTCGCTCGGCGACGGCTTCGCGCAAGCGCGCGGCCATGCCTTCGGGAACCGGCGGCGGGGGCAGATCGCGCAGGGCGGCGTCGAGCCGTTGCATGGTCTCGCTCTCCTGCCGGCACGCCGGGCACGAAGCAAGGTGCTGTTTGAGGGTCTCCGTCTCGGACGGAGAAAGTTCTCCGTCGGCGAGTCGGCTGATCATTCTGGAGGCGTCTTCGCATTTCATGTTCATCGTTTCTCTCCCTTCACTGGGATTCCCCCTCCGCCTGGAGCGGGCCCGCCAGCATCTCGCGCAGCATGCGTCTTGCGTTATGTACGCGCCATGCGACGGTGCCGACCGGCCATCGCAGCGCCTTGCCTGCCTCGCGGTAGCTCATGGCCTCGTAGAAAACGAGCGCCAGCGCGGTGCGCTCCTCCTTCGGCAATCTTAAGAGCGCTCTGCCGATCATACCTTTCATCTCGTTCGAGTGGGCGGTCTCCGACGGGTCGGGGGTGTTCGCGACCGGCTCGGCGTCGGCATCGGAGAGCGAGAGCGCCGGCACAATCTCGCGCGTCCGCTTCGAGTCGAGCGCCTTCCGCACGGTGATCGTGTGGAGCCACGTCATCAGGCGCGAGCGTCCATTGAACCCTCTTAGCGAAACGAATGCCTGCATAAAGACCTCTTGAGTCAGGGACTCGGCTTCTTGCGAAGAGCCCGTCAGGCGGAACGCGAGGCGGTAGACGTCTGGATGGTGCGTCTCGATCATATCGTCGAACGCGGCCGAATCGCCTCGTTTCAACCGTCGGACCAACGCCTCTTCTTCCGCGTCATTCACTGATCGGTATCTCCTGCCGAGTCGTCTGGGTGACCGCCTTCTATACTATTAGACGACGTAGAGGGCCTTTCTCTTGGCAAAAAACTGAAATAACCTTGTAACTGGTTGCAGGCCAATGAGTAACAGCATGGGAAAATTTCGGCGATCGGCACGCCGAGTCGCATCGTCCCGGATACGGTCTGCAGCGAAAAAACACGAGCGGCATGCCTCGTGTGAATTGTATGCTTCCGCCCGCAAGACGACAAGGTAGTCGAGTTCACGCGCTTGCGGGAACCCCGAAAAAGGCCCTATCATTAATAGTGTAGGCTCGAGCTGCGTATGAATTCTGAAAACCAGATTGCGTTTGCGCGAGCGATAGAGCGCAGCGTGAGGGAAGGTGAAGAATGAGAAGCCAGGAAGATTGGCGCGAAAACGGAAACGACCGGCAACGTTCCGGCGCGGAACGGAAAACGCATACGGACCCCGTCTGCGGCATGGTGGTCGTTCCCGACGCCGACGCGAGTTCATTCGAGTATGACGGGAAAACGTGGTACTTCTGCTGCGAGCATTGCCTCGCGAAGTTCAAGGAGAATCCGGAGCGCTTTGTCGGCGGGCCTCAAGGGCCGGGCGAATCGGAAGAACAGCTCGAGGGCGCGGTCTACACCTGTCCCATGCACCCCGAGATCGAACAGCAAGGCCCCGGCGACTGCCCGAAATGCGGCATGGCGCTGGAGCCGGTCAGCGGCGTCGCCGAGGAGGGAGAGGACGACGGCGAGCTTGAAGACATGAAGCGGCGCTTCATCGTCGGATTGATCCTGACGCTTCCCATTTTTCTTCTCGCCATGAGCGAAATGATTCCGGGCCAGCCCGTCCGGGAAGTCGTGCCGCCTCGATGGTCCGCGTGGATTCAGTTCGCCCTTGCGTCGGCGGTCGTTCCGTGGTGCGGGTGGCCGTTGCTCGTTCGTGCATGGCGATCGGTTCTCAATCGCAGCCCGAACATGTTCACGCTCATCGGCATGGGCGTGCTGGTCTCGTATCTTTACAGCGTTGCGGCCACGCTTTTCCCGGGGGCGTTTCCCGAATCCTTCCGTGGCGCGGAGGGCCGAGTGGCGGTCTATTTCGAGGCGGCTACGGTCATCGTTACTCTTGTCCTTCTCGGGCAGGTTCTCGAAATCCGGGCGCGCCGGCGAACGGGCGCGGCCATCAAGTCCCTGCTCGACCTCGCCGCCAAAAAGGCCCGGCGCATTCGCGAGGACGGCACAGAGGAAGATATTCAGATCAGCGAGGTACAGGTGGGCGACCGGCTTCGCGTCCGTCCGGGAGAGAAGGTGCCAGTGGACGGTACCGTGATCGAGGGATCGAGTTCGGTGGACGAGTCCATGGTGACGGGCGAACCGATCCCCGTCGAAAAGACCGAAGGGGACCGCGTCATCGGCGCGACGCTGAACGGAACCGGCGGCTTTGTCATGCGGGCCGAGAACGTGGGGAAGGATACGCTGTTGTCGCAAATCGTCGAAATGGTCGCCCAGGCGCAGCGGAGTCGCGCGCCGATTCAGCGCGTGGCCGACAAGGTGGCCGGCGTGTTCGTGCCTACGGTCGTCCTGGTCGCGGTTCTCACCTTCGCGATCTGGGCGATCTTTGGCCCCGATCCGCGCATGGCGCATGCGCTCATCAACGCCGTCGCCGTGCTCATCATCGCCTGTCCCTGCGCGCTGGGGCTTGCGACGCCCATCTCGATCATGGTTGCCGCGGGGAAGGGCGCGACCGAGGGTGTGCTCTTCAAGAACGCCGAGGCCATCGAGGCGATGCGGCATGTGGACACGCTCATCGTGGACAAGACCGGCACGCTGACCGAGGGGAAACCCCGGCTTGAGACGGTCGTGGCGGGCGACCGCACGGATGAAGAGGAGGTCCTGCGACTTGCGGCCAGCCTGGAGCGCGGCAGCGAGCATCCCCTGGCCGCGGCGATCGTGGCCGCCGCGCGGGAACGCGCCATCGAGCTGACCGAGGCGAAGGACTTTTCGTCCGTGACCGGCAAGGGAGTCAGGGGTAAGGTTGACGGCAAGCCCGTAGCGCTGGGGAATCGCGCGCTGCTTGACGATATGAATATCGAGCCGGGCGAACTGGCGGCGAAGGCAGAAGGACTGCGGAAGGAAGGCCAGACCGTCATGTTCTTGATCGTGGATGAAAAGGCCGTCGGTTTGCTCAGCGTCGCCGACCCGGTCAAGGAGAGCACGCCGGAAGCCGTGAAGGCGCTTCACGAGGAAGGGCTGGACATCGTCATGGTCACTGGCGACAATCGGACCACGGCCGAAGCCGTCGCGGGCGGTCTGGGCATAGACCGCGTCATCGCCGGAGTTCTGCCCGAGGACAAGGCCAGGCAGGTCAAGGAACTCCAGGAGAAGGGGCGGACGGTGGCCATGGCCGGCGACGGCATCAACGACGCGCCGGCGCTGGCGCAAGCGCACGTCGGGATCGCCATGGGGACCGGCACCGACGTCGCCATGGAAAGCGCGGGCGTGACGCTGGTGAAGGGGGACCTCCGCGGCATTGTTCGCGCGAGGAAACTCAGCCGCGCGACGATGCGCAACATCCGGCAGAACCTCTTCTTCGCGTTCGCCTACAACTCCGTGGGCATTCCCATCGCCGCGGGCATCCTGTATCCGTTCTTCGGTCTCTTACTGAGCCCCATGATCGCCGCGGCCGCCATGAGTTTCAGCTCGGTCTCCGTCGTCGGCAATGCCCTGCGTCTGCGGCGCGTGAAACTCTGAGGGCGTTTCGCATACCATTCTCACGCAAAGACGCTAAGTCGCAAAGAACGGCAAAGCAGTACACGAATTTCACGAATTACACGAAACAAGGAGGAGCCGCGGATGTACCGACCTTCGCCAAGGCTTCGGCCTATCAACGGCGACGTATCAGTGGAGTTGTCGGGGTTCATTGTGCCTTGAGTTCAAGTTCCAGCGTGCCCAGGTCGAGCGGCTCATCGCTTCGACCGCCGGGCATCTCCGGCACCTCGAACGCATGTGAGACCTTTGCGATTTCCTCGCCGACGCCGCCCCGCGTGGATTCGGGAGGTTTCCGAAGACGGACCCACAGACGGTAGACACCCGCGGGCACATCCGGCACGCTGAACGAGCCGTCGGATTCCAGCACGATGCCAAAGGAATTGGTCTTCCACTTGTACGCCTGATACTCCTTCGAAGACTCCCGCCATTCGTCGTGCCACTTTTGCACGGCTTCACGCCCTTTAGCCTGAATCTCCTTGGGAGACTCTCCAGGGGAAGGCGGTGAACGGCTAAGGGAGGCATTGTAATGAGCGAAATCCAGTCCCTCGGGGATTTCCCTCGTAGCCTTGAGTTTTCCGATGACCGGCCTTCCGGTCCCCCCCACGACCACGGGAAGGGTTTCACCGGCGCCAATCTTGAAGCGTCGCCCGTGGCTCGAAACGGTCCTTCGATCATCCAGACGGATGGAGCGATAGATCAGAACCTCGCCCGCCGGCACGCCGTCAAAGCGGAACCGTCCCTGTTCATCCGTTGTCGCCCGGCAACTGAAGGAAACCCGGGGCGCGCGGGGATCGTACGGTGCTCCGGATTGAAGGACAAGAGTCACACTTTCGTTAGCGCCTGGGTTGTCGCCTATCTTGAGCGTGCCTTCCACCGTGGCCCACGCCTGGAGTGCGATTGTGGAATCGGTTTTCAGTGCGTCCTGTTCCATCCGCGCATATCCGGACTCGTGGAGCGCGACGAGAATATGGGGGTCCGTCTGCGGTGCCATTTCGAAACGGCCCTGCTCGTCCGTCTCGACGCCCAGCAAGTCGCGTTGCGAGGAGGCCCTCCCGTTGACTACATGCACGCCTTGCGAGGGAAGCGCCATCGCAACCAGCGCGCCGCCGGCCGGTTCCCCGGCCGGCGAGAGCACGACGCCGCTCGGGCCGGTTCCTCTTTCCAGTTCGAAGTCGAAGACCTGCTCGCCCTCGTCGTCCTTGAAGACGCGCGATATCCCCGGCAAATAGCCGTCGGCTTCGACGCGGATGAGATGCCCGTAGCGGGGGTAGTCGAACGTGATGCCGTAACGACCGTTGGCGAATGTCTTGGCTTCGCGCCGGTTCCAACGCGCCGCTTGCCCTTCGCTCCACTTGATGCCCGGCATCGCCTGGAATTCCTCGATCGGCTCCTTCGTCTCCGCGTCAATCACCCGGCCCGTGACCGTCAAGAGGCCGTGCATTGTAATGACGTATTCCTCTTCCGATGGCGTCATGGGGAAACGGCGGACACTCATGTACCCTCGCGGATAGAGGTCGAAAAGGACTTCGTCGGCCGGGGCGCTGCTCCACTCGAAAAGTCCTTCGGCATCCGTTTTCGAGTACCAGTTAATGGAGCGATGCCCTCGCCAGCCGTCGGCTGAAATTGGAATCTCAGCGAGTGGGTTGCCGTCCACGTCCACCACCTTGCCCCTGATCGTGTTGCCCGGTCCCAGGACGAACTCTACGGGTTCAAGACCTTTGCCGACTTGGAGGACCTTGAGTTCCGGCGCATAGCCGGTCTTCTGTGCGGTCAGCACCATTTCGCCGGGGCGACCAAAGGGAAAACGGAAAGCGCCGTTACCGTCGGTGGCGGTCTCGGGATAGTGCGAGCCGTGCCGGTCGGACCCTTGCGCCACGGATGCACCCAGAATCGCCCGACCATTCGTGTCCACGACGGTTCCCACCACTTCGAACCCCCGCTTCATGACCATAACGCCGGTCATGTCGCGCAGCTTTTCCATCGGCGGTTTGGGTGTGGCGCCGTACGTGACGTCGCTGACGTACTCGGGATGCTCGAGCCGGATCCATATGTCGTCGAGATCGGCCGGCATAATGCTGCATCCCCAGCGGCCCTGTGCGTCGGTTCTGGCGGGTTCGTCCCAGATGGCCACGCGCTCGGTTTCTCCCCGGCCGGGCACGAGCAGATACACCGTCACGCCCTCGATGAGATGGCCTTGCTCGTCCTGAATGATACCGCCGATCGTCGTGCCGGGTTCGAGCGTCAGGGTGTACTGCTCCGGTATCTCCACGTGCTCGCTGGTCGGACGCCACGCCAAACGGAGCGGGACCATGTCCATCTTGCGCGCCTCGACGCGGAAGTAAGTCAGACCCTCCCTGGGCAAGGCCACCGTGTATCGCCCCTCGGCATCCGTTATCTCCGTGCGTTCGTCGCTGTTGATTCGGATCGTCAAGACCGCGCCCGCCAAAGGTTCCTTCGTCTCGCGATGGATGACCGTCAAGTGAAAAGGGCGGGTCGCTTCGGCGACAGGCTCTTCGGCGAAAACATTTTCGCCTGCCGTTTCCTGCGCCGCTGCCTTGGGCACGGTGCAGCCGAGGATGAGCGCAACGAGAGCGAGAAAGACCGTGGCTTCAAGCGGAAGTGACATTCCCCGCGTCTGCCCCGCGGAGCTTGCACGCATCGTTCCCAAACGTTTTGTCCTCTGGATCATTGCCCGGCCTCCTTATGAGATTGTCCCTCAGCCCGTTCGCTAATTTCTAAGAAGAATTCGGCGATTTGTCAAGGTTGAGGGGGACTTTTCTCGATGCGTGCCCCGACCCGTTCCAGCGCATCGGCAGCTTCGCTCAGCGACGGGTCGAGGTTCAGGGCCCGGCGGAATTCGGCGCTCGCGGTTTCGGTATCGCCGTCCCACAGGGCGAGTATTCCGCTGAGGTAGCGCGTGCGGGCGTCGTTGGCCAGAGAGGGGAGGGCGGGACGCAGCGTCTCGCGCGCAAGCTCGCGCCAGTTGCGCGCCATGTACGCGTAGGCGAGGTCGCGACGGATCGTGGGATCGTCCGAGTCGAGTTCGCGCGCTCTCCATAAGAGAATCATGCAACTGTCCCAGTCGGCGGCGTGCGCTCTTTCGGTGGCCAAGGCGTGAAGGGTTTCACTCGATCGTACGTCTTCAATGCGCGAAAGGTCAATTTGGTTCTCCGCCTCGGGGTGACGGGTTTGCGCGAGCCAGAGAATGCCGCCCGCCGCGGCGAGCAGAGAGAGGGCGAGCATCACAAGGAATTCCGCCGCGCTCTTCCACGGCCGCGGGATCGCGGGGGAATGGGCCTTGCGTGTGGTCAGGGAAAAGAGCGCCGCCGAGAACGGCCCGGCAAGCAGGAGGGCAATCGCACCGGAGGCGAAGCGGATCACCTCCATGGCATAGCACTCGATCCAGCGCGGGCCGAGGGTCTCGGGCGCCCGGTGCATGAGTACGAGGATCGGCAAGCGCAAGGCAAGCCACGCGAACAGCACGGTCAGGACCATCATGCCGGCCACATCTCGATTGAGGCGTAATCCGGCTCGAAAGATTTCCTGGCTGGAAGGGTGCGGATTGGCTTTCTTGAATTCGCTCAGTCCCGTTGCGACGCTCGCGGCGATGTCCAATGCTGCGCCCATGACCATCAACGCCATTCCGGCTGCCAGGAGTTGGGGAAAATCGAGCGCCGCGAACGCGGGCCGTTGCAGCAGAAGCCGGTTGGTTGCTGACGCCGTTCCGCTGATTCCCATGAGACGGCATGCACTGAAAGCGACCACGCCTCCGGCGGCCAGACCGAGCAGCGTTCCCGCGCTTGCCGTCAGCGTTGAGCGCCATCCCGTCCCCCAGAAAACGAGCAGTCCGAGCGCGAGAAGCCCGAAGGAGACGAGAACGACGCCGGGAGGCGAAACGCCTTGCGCGAACAACGGCACGGCGACGAATCCCAGGATGGACGCCGCGCAAAGCGTCAAAAGGATCGCGCGCAATCCGTATCGTCCCAGCGCGACAACTGCCAGGACCATGACCGCCGCGGCGGTCCACAAGAGCGGCCGCCATCTCATCGGAGGTGTCCGAACCGTTGCTTCGAGAAGCTCGCCATCTCTGGCGGTCAACTCCAACAGGACCGTCGCGCCCCTCCTTAAGGGCACATTAACATGAGGTCGGGGCTGGATGCGGTTGACAAAGGAGACGAGCCTGCCGCGGTATTCGCCCGTTAGAACCCTGGCGGCGCACGGGTAGAGCTTGTCCCCGACCAATCCGCGAACGGGATTGCGGGGCGCGTCTGGGTCCGGCGGCAAGTCCACGGCCGGTTGTATAGCGAGTACTCGCGCCAGCGCTTCCTGCCTCCGCGTTTTCGAACCCGGGTCCACGCAAACCTCAGCGTTGTCGTAGGAGGCGACGTATCCACGTTCCACCGCGAAAGCCAGGATAATGATTGCAGCGGGCGCGGCTATTCTCAAGGTCAGGGACCGCGCGAGGGCACCGGCAGACGGCGCGGGATCGGTTCTCGTTACGTTTTCCGGGGAAGGCGTCTTGTGCAACATCCGCGCCGCGAGAAACGCCGTCGCAGGGATAGCGAGAAGAAGGCCGACCGCGGCGGTGGCGGACTCGACCGCGTGGGAGGCGAGACATTCGTAATTCAGGAGGCGAAATGTCGTCCATCCGTCGCCCGGCAGGGTCGCACGTGCCACGGTCGGGGCGAGCTCGTTGGCGAAGAAGATGAGCAACATGGTGACCAGCATGGGCCCGAATACGCCTCGTCCTGCTCTAAAGCCTGTCTTGAACAGCGCGCTGAACGACGAATTCCTCGTTGCTGCGGCCTCGTGGACCGAGGAGGCAATGACCATTCCCATGTCCATGACCGCGCCCACCAGCGCGAGAACGACGGCCGCCGAATAGAGAGTGGCAAAATTCACGC
>Ga0180438_10011568_pt1 | contig 10642 bp, 8 predicted proteins | sample SS_ome_12_FD_132455 | JGI IMG/M metagenome (GOLD analysis project Ga0180438, IMG submission 132455) | Hypersaline lake sediment archaeal communities from the Salton Sea, California, USA - SS_3_D_2 metaG | ecosystem: Environmental > Aquatic > Non-marine Saline and Alkaline > Hypersaline >... | reverse complement strand
TTCGGCCCTTCCAAGCTTCCCCACAACCATCTCGACCTCATCAGGGAATTCGTTTTTGATAATGATATCCTGCTTCTGCATCACGTCCATCACCTGTGTGATGGACGCTCCAGGCAGGAGTACGGGCATGAATAGGAGGTCACCCTCGTTCAAAGGCGGCATGAATTCCCTCTTGATATTGGGGAACGTGACAAGGCCGGCAGCCAGAAGGACCAGAGCGGCGACGACTGGAACCGCTTTGTGATCGAGAGACCATCTGATGACTGGCAGATATCCTTTCCTTAGATACCTGGACACCCCCTCCTCCTCAACTGAACGGAGCCTACCTTTGAGCAGCAAGTAGGAAAGCACAGGTATCAGAGTGAGAGCGATTATCGCAGCGCCAGTCATGCTGAAGGTCTTCGTGAAGGCGAGCGGGTGGAAAAGCCTCCCGGATTTCCCTGTGAGTGCGAAGACCGGTATGAACGAGACGATCGTCGTCAAAAGTGAGAAGAGAACCGGGGCAGCGACCTCCTTGGCTCCTGCTATGCTCGCCTCCAGTCTGTCGTTCGAGCTCAACCGTTCGCCCTTTTCCCTACTCGCCTCCGAGAGTCTCCTGTACATATTCTCGGTCATCACAATTCCCGCATCAACCATCACCCCTATTGCAATGATTATGCCTCCAAGTGACATTATGTTCGTGTCCACCCCGATATACTTCATGGCCACAAACGCCATCAGCACACCAACGGGCAGAACCAGTGATATGATCAAGCTTCCAAGCAGATGCCTCAAGAAGACGACGATGGTCAAAACGGTTATGGCTGTGGCGAGAACAAGGGCCATGGTGAGTGTCCCGACGGATCTTCCTATCAGTTGGGTTCTGTCATAGAACGGGACTATTCTGACGCCAGCCGGAAGCCCGGGTTCAAGGTCCCTCACTTTCGCCTTCACCCTCTCAATAACACGTACCGGGTTCTCCCCGAACTGCATCAGAACCACGCCACCTGTGACCTCCACACCTTCCTTGTCGAGCGCCCCCCGCCTGAAATCAGGACCGATCGTAACGTCAGCGATGTTCTTGACGTAGACCGGGACCCCCTGGTGGGCACCCACCACAATGTTCTCGATGTCACCTACAGTCTTTATGAACCCCACGCCTCTAACAACGAACTCCGCTCCTCCTTCCTCAAATGTCTTTGCGCCGACATCCATGTTGCCCCTCTTTACCGCCATGATCAGCTTGGAAAGCGGGATGTTGTAAGCGAGAAGCCTCTCCGGGTGGACGTCTATCTGATACTGCTTGATGAATCCACCCACGCTGGCCACTTCCGAGACCCCCTCGACGGAACTGAGTTGATACCGGACATACCAGTCGTGGAGGGAGCGGAGATCCCCCAGGTCGTACTGAGACATGATCAGAGCGCTCCCATCTTCCGGGCATTCGCCGGGCGCTGCGTGAGAGACCGCCGGATGGTCCGGGCAGTAGTATCCGTTCTCCACCGTGTACCAGAATATCTGCCCCAACGCGGTAGCATCAGGACCCAATGCAGCGGTAACGCCTTCGGGCAGTGCTTGGGTTGCCTGGTCCAGCCTCTCCAGTACCCTTGTCCTTGCCCAGTAGAAATCTACACCGTCCTCGAATATCACGTTGACCAGACCAAACCCGAAGTAGGAGTTTGAGCGGACGACCTTGACCCGCGGAAGGCCCATCAAGTTTATCGTGAGCGGGTAGATCACCTGGTCTTCCATGTCCTGCGGACTTCTTCCCGGCCAGTCGGCAAACACGATAACCTGGTTTTCACCGATGTTCGGGATGGCATCAATTGGGGTATTCCTGACCGCCCAAATACCCCAGGCCACGATAAGCACGTAGAAGGCTATGACCAGGCCTCTGTTCTTCAGTGAGCTCTCTATGATCTTCTCTATCATGGGTGTTCTCCTGGAGCTTCTAGTGCCGGTGCTCAGGGTCTCTAGGTCCTTCCTCCCCGAGCGAGGCGTCATACATGGATGCTGCGGGCCCACTCAGCTGGCTCTGCGAGTCGATGAGGAAATTTCCGCGCGTAACCACTCGTTCACCCTCGGCAAGTCCACGCCTCACAGGGTAATGAGCCGTGCCCCGGCCGCCCGCGTCGGCAAGGGCCTCGGGGCCAAGTGCCACCTCCCTGGCTTCGTAGACACCAGGCTGCTTCTCCACATAGACGACCTTCCTCTTGCCGGTATCAAGGACTGCGGACTTGGGCACCGCCATCTCAACGCCCTCTTTCACTTTGACCAGGTCCATTCCGCACAGGCTGCAGTCTCCGGCGACGCGAGATACGACCTCGGGATGCATGGGACACACGTAGTATTCCCCAGCGCCTGCCGGCACAGCCCTTATTGTGACGTCAGCGAACATCCCGGGTCTCAGCTTCATGTCTCGATTCGGGACGTCAACTCTCAACCTGAGGGTACGAGTCTTCTCGTCAAGGAATGGATCGACGAACGACACAACTCCTCTGAATTCTTCGTCGCCGTGGGCAAGGGTTGTGAAAACTACAGACTGCCCGACGCGTATCCACGAGAGTTCGCTTTCGTATATATCGGCATACACCCACAGGTTGGAAAGATCCGCTATGTGATACAGATGGTCGCCCTGCTTGACGTAATCTCCCTCTGTGACCATCTTCCTCACCACGGTTCCTGAAACGGGTGAAACGATGGTCATGTGGGCTCTCGACCTCCCGCTACGCTCGAGCTCCGCGATCTGGTTCTCGGTTATCCCCCAGAGCAGGAGACGATTCCGTGCGGCATTGAGGAGCGATTCCGCGCCTCTGAGAGCTTCTTTGTTGGAGCCGTCTTTCATTCCGTCCCTGGTCTTGACAGCCCACAGGTACTCATCCTGAGTGGAGACAAGACTGGGAGAGTAGAGCTGAGCAACTGGCTCGCCGCGCTTCACCTCGGTACCGGTGAAGTCGACGTAGAGTCTGTCAATCCGGCCCGACACTCTGGCGGTCACGTTCGCCGCTTCTCTCTCGTCGTAGTCGACCCTTCCCACCGTGGCTATCTCCTTGTAGAGGGGCAGGAAGCGGACCTCAGAGGTGGATACACCTGCAAGCATTCTCGCCCTTTCGTCGAGCTCGACAGTTACAGGACCGCTGGTCCTACCCGCCTGCTCGACCGCGGGGATCAGATCCATATTGCAGATGGGGCACTTGCCGGGCCCGTCCATCCTGACGGAAGGGTGCATTCCACACGTCCACTCCTTTTTCTCGACTGCGGCCGGTGAGGGTTCAGGTGTAGTCCTACCTGAGCCGCCGTCCGTCTCATCCCCCGACAGTCCAGCTCCTGAGATGACCGTGAGAAGGAGGACTGCTGTCAGAATACTCGCATATCTTCTCATCTGTCCTTACCTCCTGGTTCTCTGGGTAGATCCTCACCCACCACCATTTCCAGCTCCGCTATGGATCTCTCGTATTCCGCCTGCGCCATTGCATATTCAAGTCTGAACTTGAGAAGACTCCGCTCGGCATCCAGAAGCGAAAGAAAGTCGCTCACGTCGTTCTCATAGGCAGCTCGTGCTGACATGAGTGACATCTCAGCCTGCGGGATGACCCCCGTCTCATACAGGTCAATGGTTCTTCTCGCGGTATCGTGGCGGTTGTAAGCTGATTCCACCATTGATAGAGCGTCGCTCCGGGCATCTTCGGCATAAGCCCTTGCACGGGCTAGACTGGCTCCGGTCTCCTCAAGCTTCTTGTTCTCCTTGAAGAGCATCCACAGAGGTATCTCGGTGGAGAACATCACCTCCCATGTGTCCATGCCCACATCGACATTCTGCTGCTTCACTGTTACCATGAAGTCTGGAAGGTAATCCATTCTGGATGTCATGTGTGCGGAAGACGCCGCTTGAGCCATCTCTCTCGCGGCAAGCAGTTCTGGCCTTCTCGATAAGGCGAGGGAGTCGAGTTCTTCGACCTTGAGTCTGATCGGTCTAAGAGAAGGGGACTCGAGTGATCCTACTCTCTGATCAGTTGGCCTGGCGAGGAGCGCATTGAGCCTGGCTTCCGTTGTCTTGAGGCGGTTGTCGAGTGCGAAGAGGTCATTCTCCATCCTGGCGAGTTCCACCTGCACCTTCAAGATATCTCCGGCAGAGCCTTTGCCAACAGCGTACTTGGTCTCGGCGAGTAGAGCCAGACCCCTCAACAGGTCCCTCATCTCTTCGGTGACAGCCCTGGTCTCGTGGACGGCGTAGAGTGCCCAGTAGAGGTCTTTGACCTTCCAGACAATCCATCTCTCTTTCATCCTGTACATCTCTTCCTGGGCGCCGGCCATGTGGTAGGCCGAACGGTGCCTTGAGTAGAGCTTCCCGGGAAACGGTATCCGCTGTGAGACCGACACTGTCCGCATGCCAGCGCTACCCAGGCCGAAATCATCAGAGGGGATCATCCCGAAACCAAGTGCCAACGTGGGATTCGGAGGCAGAGCCGAGGGCAAGACCTTTGCACTGGCGCTCCTCCAATCATTCCGTGACGCCTCGAGCCCGGGATTGACCGCCAGAGCCTCCCTCACCAACTCCTGCAGGCTGGCCCTGCTCTCCTCTCCAGTCGCTGAAGCCGCGCCTAACAGGACTAAAGCCAGCAAGGCGGATATCGTGCCGCATTCTATCCTTCTCTTCTGGAAAACCACGGTCTTCTTCTCCTTTTTCCTTCTTCAGTAAACTGACCTCGATCCTCCTCGAACCTTCTGTGACACAGCGAAGAACATATCAGATATTCCTTTCCCTTTTCGAGCAATATGACCGGGACCGGTCCTTCTATCAGTTCTCCGCACACTGCGCATCTTATCTCCGTCCTCAATTCCTGACCTCCTGTTCTAATATGCCTTTTCATTCCGAGTACATGCAATCCAATATCCGTGCCACGTCGTGATGGGAAGTTTCAAGTAATTATTGAATAATTACTTAGCATGTCTTATATGAGAATGTACAGGAACGCCCTTTGAACAAAAGTGGATAATAGTCTACAGCTAGTTAGCTAATATTCTACAACTATTAGTCAGACCGGGCGCAGGTGATGACTTAGACTCTGCAAGCGTTGAGATGGGAATCAGGACTGGACCCGGCTCAGGGTTTCTCAATGCGCAGTTTCTTCATCCTGTAGATCAGCACGTGGCGAGGCACCTTGAGAAGCGCGGCTGCTCGTGTCTGGTTCCAGCCGGCCTTTTCGAGAGCTCCAACGATCGCTTCTCTTTCCAGATCTTCCAGAGACGCATCCCCGCTGGTCACCGGCGCCGAGCGGGACACGTCGTGTCCGGCCTTCACGAAATCGGGCACTTCCTCTTCTGTGATCTTGTCTCCGTCTGAGAGAACAACCGCCCTCTCGATCACATTCTCCAACTCTCTCACGTTGCCCGGCCAGTCGTATTCTGTGAGCATATCGAGCGCCTGCCGAGAGAGGCGCATCTTAGCGCCCTCGGCGAACTTTCTCAGGAAGTGGTCGACGAGCAGAGGTATGTCGTCCTTCCGGTCCCTGAGTGGCGGTATGGTTATCGGAACTACACTCAACCTGTAGTAGAGATCCTCCCTGAATTCAGTTCTGCTGACAGCAGCTGCGAGGTCCCTGTGGGTTGCGGCTATTACACGCACATCCACCTTGATCGTATCTGTGCCGCCGACCCTCTCAAACTCCATCTCCTGCAGCACTCTCAGGAGTTTTCCCTGGAGCTCGGGCTTGAGATCACCTATCTCGTCAAGGAAGATGGTTCCCCCATTCGCGACCTCGAACTTGCCCCTCCTATCCCTTATGGCGCCGGTGAAGGCCCCCTTCACGTGTCCGAAGAGCTCGCTCTCAACCAGAGTCTCCGGTATGGCCGAGCAACTGACAGTGACGAATGGCTTGTCCTTCCTGTTGCTCCCGTAGTGTATGGCCCTTGCAAGAAGTTCCTTCCCCGTTCCACTCTCTCCAAGAATAAGCACCGTAGTGTCCCTGGGGGCAACCTTCGACACCAGCCGGAAGACTGCGTCGAGTTTCGCGTTCCTGCCGATCATGCTGTCAAAACTGGACCGCTCCGTCAGTTGACTCCTCAGCTCGACGTTCTCCGCTTCCAGGTCCCTGTTCTTCAACGATCTGTTCACAACAAGCAACAGTTCCTCTTTCTCGAAGGGTTTGGTCAAGTAGTCCGACGCCCCCAGTTTCACCGCCTCAACCGCGTCCTTGATCGTCCCGTACGCGGTAATGAGTATCACAACCGTGTCCTCGCTCTTCTCCTTCACAGCCCTGATAACATCCATCCCCGAAAACCCGGGCATCTGTATGTCGCTTATCACCACGCCGTAGTCGCCGAGTTCGAACTCTCTCAGGGCTCGAGAGGGGTCGTCGCAGGCTGTGACGGTGAACCCCTCTTTGGCAAGCTGGTGCCTGAGCACCTTCAAGAGGCTCTCGTCGTCATCAATGAGGAGTATCCTTGAACTTCGCAATTCACCCTCCCAGGGGTATAGAGAGAGTCACTTCAGTACCGGCGCCCCGCTTGCTTTCCAATTCTACGCTACCGCCCAACCCCTCGATTATCCTCCTCACGATTGAAAGACCGAGTCCGGTTCCGCCCTCTCTCGTTGTGAAGAATGGCTCGAACACTCTCCTCTGATCGTCCACGTCTATGCCTCTTCCGGTGTCTCTGACCGTCAGCTTCAGATCATCTCCGACCTTGTGCGTATCTATGCTCAGAACACCGCCTTCATGCATGGCTGCTATGGAGTTGAGCAGAAGGTTCAGGATTACCTGCCGCAGAAGATCAGGGTTGACCGGAACAGTGATATCTTCACCCGACCGGCTTATCCTGACGGTTATACCCTGCTTACTTGTGCGCGCCTCGACCAGAGCCACGACAGACCCTATTACTTCATCGAGCTCTGCTTGACCAGCCTCAATTGAGCTCCGCCTGGCAATGGCGAGATAGTTCTCCACCACCCTGTTCAGCCTCTCCACCTCGCTGTCGAGCAAATCCAGAAACTCCTCTTTCTCCGCTGGATCAGAATCAGGCTCTCTCAATATCTCGACCGCACCCTTCACTGCCGCAAGGGGGTTCTTCACCTCGTGCGCCATTGTCGCGCTCAACTCCCCGAGAACGGCGAGCCGGTCGGCGTGCATAAGCTGCTCCTCCATTTCCAGGAGAAGTCGGGTCTGCTCTTTCAGCCTGTCATATGAATCCGCGAGTTCTTCGGCTGTCCCGGCCAGCCTGCGGCGCTGAATCCTCTCGGCCTCCGAAAGCGAGCCAACGACCACTCCTATGACGTTGAAGAGCAGCATCTCCAGGTAGCGGTTCGGATTCCCCATGGTGTCATGGGTCCACTGAAACAGAACGTGGGGTAGATAGACGGCGCTCGCAAGAAGTGAGGTACTGATGGACCCCTTGAGCCCGAACCAGAACGCGGACACGATTATCGGCGCGTAGTAGAGCCTTATATAGACGTTGTGGAACACGTAGTGGCGAGTGGAAGTCAGGTAGTGGAGCAGCGTGACTGCCGCAAGCATACCCGCAAGCGCCAGTAATCTCATCAGGAGGTTTCTCTTGGGCACCCCGCCCTCTCTGCGTTTGCCACCTTCGTAAAATGGCAGCGGCCCCGGAAGAGGTAAAAGGCCCGGCAGTTAGTATGCCAGGCCTTCAGTTCAATTGCAGTAAAACACGATTGTACTACTCTTCCTTCTTCTCTTCCGCCTCGCTATAGTGTGTGCCTGCCTTGAGAGCTGCCTCCATCTCGAACTCGGGGCTTTCCTTCTCGGTATGGCAGCCCTTGCAGAGGGCCTCATCCGGTAGGATCATCCCGTTGGCCAGAGCCTTCTCCCTGTCCTTCATGATGGGCAGTTTCATGTACTTGCTGCCGGGACCGTGACAACTCTCGCACTGGACGTCCTTCAGATGGGCTGTCGTAGTTGTGTCGACGAAACCACCGGTCTTCCCGTATCCGACCGTGTGGCAGGCGAGGCAGTTCTCATCGATGCCTACGCTGTCGACCATGGACATGAAAGCCTTGGCGTGCGGAGTTTCCTCCCACACTTTGAATATAGCCGCGTGGCAGGGCTTGCACTTCTTGTCGCCCACGAACTTCGCGGCTTCCTCAGCGACCTCCTCGGGCTTCTCCTCTTCGGCCGCTTGTTCTGCGAGTATTGGTATGCACACCGCAAAGGCCACCAGAAGTATGAGAAGCGGTACCAGGAACCTTCTCACTGTATCACCTCCTGTCGTTTGGTTCTTCTGTCTATCAGGACAATCTTACATGTAAAGAGCCGGAAGTCAAGACAATTCTACAGCCGCCGGGACCAGGCTTGCTCAAACCTTGCTGAGCGCCTGCTTCAGATCGTCTATCAGATCGTCCGCATCCTCAATGCCGACGGACAGCCGCACAAGGCCGTCGGTAATCCCCACCGCCTTCCTCTCCTCCTCGGTGAAAGTAGAGTGGGTCATGGATGCCGGGTGTTCTATAAGCGTGTCACATTCACCCAGGCTAACGGCAAGAGTGCAGAGCCTCACGTTGTCAACCAGACTCCTGCCGGCATCCAGCCCACCCCTCATTTCGAACGCTATCATCCCGCCCATGCCGGTCATCTGTTTTCTGGCAAGCTCGCAGAAAGGACTGCCCGACAGGCCCGGGTAGAAGACGCTCGCTATCTTGGGCTGAGTGACAAGGAACTCGGCCATAGCCTGCGCGTTCTTCTCATGCCTTTCCATCCTCACACCAAGCGTCTTGAGCCCCCTCAGTAGAAGCCACGCATTGAACGGGCTCAACGCGCCCCCCATGTGGGCCAGGGCGTTTTCTCTCATGTCGTCAATCAGGGTCTTCTTCCCGACAACCAGACCTCCCACCACATCGCCGTGCCCGCAGATGTACTTGGTGGCGCTGTGGACAACCACGTCGGCGCCCAGTTCAATGGGCCTCTGGAAGTAAGGTGTAGCGAACGTGTTGTCCACGACGAGGGGTATGCCGGCTTTCCTGGCAAGCTCCGCGTGCGATTCGATGTCAATGACCTTGAGGGTTGGATTCGCCGGCGTCTCTATGAATATCCACCGCGGATTGCTCTTGAGGGCCTGCCTGGTGTTCTCAAGGCTCGAACAGTCCACGTTGAGGGCTGTGATTCCGAGTCTCGGAATCACCTCCTTGAACATGGCGTGTGTGCCTCCGTAGATAGTGTCGTCCGTGATGAACGTCTCGCCCTGCCGCGTCAGGGTGGTGACACACGCGGCTATGGCTGCGAGACCCGAGGCGAAGGAGAGGCCGGACTCCGCTCCCTCGAGACGAGCCATCTTCTTCTCGAGCCGGACGTTGGTTGGGTTGGATATCCGGGTGTAGATGTAACCCGCTTCCTTCCCCGCGAATATGGACGCTCCCTGCTCGGCGTTCTTGAAAGCGAACGTGGAGCTCTGATAGATCGGAGGAGACACGGACCCGGTCAGAGGGTCCACACCGTCGGTACCGTGAACAACTTCGCTGCCGATACGTCTCTTCATATAACACCCGCATGGATGGTGGTGGCGCGCGCCACCAGCCGCAAAGCTCGGCTCAGCGGATCGAGGATAGCCCTACTCGCCGCCCTTGTCCGCCTTTTCCTTCTCCATCTGAAGCCAGGGCGCCACCTTGTCGCCGTGATGGAGACTGCTCAGCTCCTCGGAGAGTTTCGCGGGCTTGATCTTGAAGACCCACCCCGTGTCGTATGGATCCTTGCTCATCAGAGTCGGATCATCCTCCAGCGCCGAGTTCACCTCGACGACCTCGCCGCTCAGAGGGGCGACCAGCTTGGCAACCCACTTGGATGACTGGATCTTGCCACACGTCTCCCCCTGGCTCACCTCATCTCCCTCAAAAGGCAGATCGATGTAGGTTGTGTCTCCGGCAAGCTTCAGGTAGAACTCGTTCATGCCTATCGTGACCAGATCATCAGTCTCCTTCTTTGCCCACGCGTGCTCATCGTGATAGTAGAGCTCGTCGGGCATGTTGTAACCGATTATCTCTGCCATCAAGAACCTCCCGCTCTCTTGTTTACCTCCCCGGACCTGCTTCTATCAAGGCCGGGATGCCATGAGGAGAATACCGCCCATTATGAAGCCGAAGACAGTGATCCCTGCCATCACAACTATGTCGAGCCACTTGTATTTTATGGTCCATCTGCCGAACATAGCTCGAAAAAGCAGTGTGAACGTCCCCATAACCGACGAAGCGAGGAATACATATCCGAAAATCATTGTCAAGAGCCTCAAACCACACCTCCTTCTTCTTACCTACCTGTCACGTTCCACCGCGTACCTGGAAAGCCCTTTCAGGCTCTCCTTGTACGCGGACTCCGAGAGAACACTGAGCGCATTCTCGGCCCGGGCAGCGTACTGCCCGGCCCTGCGCAGACTATACTCTATGGAACCACTCCTCTCAAGCACAAACCTCAAGCCTGCGACGTTCTCCCCACCGCCCAGATTGGGCAGCAGGTTCTTCTTACCCCTTCCGCCGGAAGTGCGAAGAAAATGTATGAAGGGTAGAGTCATGCGACCCGTTCGCGCGTCGCTTCCGACCGGCTTCCCCAGCAAGTCCTCGTCAGCCGTCAGGTCGAGAACATCATCCGTAATCTGGAACGCGATCCCGAGGTTCTCTCCAAATGCGAGCATGGTGTCCTGCAGTCTCGTATCGGCGTCAGCCAGC
>Ga0180438_10011567_pt1 | contig 10644 bp, 6 predicted proteins | sample SS_ome_12_FD_132455 | JGI IMG/M metagenome (GOLD analysis project Ga0180438, IMG submission 132455) | Hypersaline lake sediment archaeal communities from the Salton Sea, California, USA - SS_3_D_2 metaG | ecosystem: Environmental > Aquatic > Non-marine Saline and Alkaline > Hypersaline >... | reverse complement strand
GATTGATCGTGGGGGCGAGAATAAAGGACCTGACCGGCGGGTTCAAGTGTTTCAGGCGTTGCGTTCTCGAAGCAATCGATCTGGACCGAATCCGGTCCGACGGCTACGCTTTTCAAATCGAAGTAAACTACAAAGCCTACTCCAAAGGCTTTAAGATCACTGAGATACCCATCATATTCGTGGAGCGCAGAGCGGGCAGCTCCAAGATGTCGAAGAAGATAATATGGGAGGCCTTCTGGCTGGTGTGGAGACTCAGATTGTGGAGGATGACGGGCCGGTAGCCGAAGGTTCGATGGATGTCGTCTCCGGGCTTCTGCGTGATGTCCGCCGCTCTTTCTCTTCAGGGCGGAGCAGAGCCTGGTTGACAGGCGCGCAGCCTGATGGTAAGATGAATACGCTGGCTTTAGCTTGATGGATGTGTCCATCATAATAGTCAACTACAACACGCGGGAGTCCCTGAGACGGTGTCTCCACTCAGTGCACGCGTTCCCACCTCCGCGCGAGCTTGAAACCATAGTTGTGGACAACGCCTCGAGCGACGGCAGCGCCGAAATGGTGAGGAGGCTCTTTCCCCGGGTAAAGGTTCTAGAGAACAAAACGAATAGGGGTTTCTCCGGAGCGTTCAACAGGGGCGTGACCAACTCGTCAGGGAACCTTCTGCTAGCGCTCAATCCGGATGTTATCCTCGCGCCCGGTTGCGTGGAGGCGCTGGCGGAGTTCCTGGATAAACGCCCGGACGCCGGGATCTGCGGTTCAAAGTTGATAAACCCGGACGGCTCCCTGCAGCTCTCCTGCAGGGCATTCCCGACGCTCGTGAACGTCTTCTTCGGGAGGAGGTCTGTGTGGAATCGACTGTTTCCTCAGAACAGGATAAGCAGGTCTTTTCTTAAGCGGGACCTCGACTGCAGCGTGGTGCAGGAAGTGGACTGGTTGATGGGTGCCTGTATGATGATAAGGAGAAACGTCACGGAAACGATAGGTCTCTTTGATGAGGACTTCTTCCTCTTCGCCGAAGACACCGACTACTGCTACCGTGCGAGGAAGGCGGGGTTCAAGGTCTTCTTTGTGCCGACTGCTTCAGCCACTCACGAGAGAGGAGCCGCCACACGGAAGGCCTTTCTCGTTTCAACGTATAATCACAACCTGAGCATGTACAAATTCTTCTGCAAGCACTACAGTCTCAGGTCCCCGATTCGCGTGATTTTCGCTCTCGGGCTTGCCGTAAGGGTCCTCGTCGTGGTCACTCTGGAAGGGACATTGAGGTCTCTCTCGTGATCAGGGAGAAAGTCCACACATTCGGTATCGGCCACGCCTTTCTTGATATCGCCCTGACGCTGGCCGCCTTCTTCATAGCCTACTGGCTGAGACGGGCGCTGCTCCCGGAAGAGCTGAAGGGTTTTCTGAACATCGCGAGGATCAGATGGATGATAGTTCTCATTGTTCCAGTCTGGTTCGTTCTTCTGAACTTCGAGCAAGCCTATCCTTCATTCGAGGAACGGTCTCTCCGGAGAATATCCTACAGGGCAGCGAAGGCGGCGCTCGAAGGACTGGGAATACTCCTCGCTGTGATATTCTTCAGAAAGGCATTCGCGCAGAGCCGTCTCTTCATACTCTTCTTCGGTGTCATCGATATCATCTTCCTGGTGGGACTCAGGATTGTCATGTTCCAGCTGAGAAAGTACCTCTATTCCAGAGGGAGTAATCTCATCAAAGTTCTCATCATCGGCACGGATGAGAGGGCGAAGAGGGTATCGGATCTGATATCCGGTCAGTCTCATTGGGGATTCGAGGTCACGGGCTTCCTGACACTTCCCGATCTGGGGACCCCGGTATCGGAGAAGATGAAAGTCCTGGGCGAACTGAAGGATCTGGGACACATCTTGCACAACTCGGACATCGACTGGGTGATCTTCGCCGTCAGTCCGGAGAGAGTGGAACTGGTGAGGTCGGGCATCACGGAGTGCGAGGAGATAGGAGTACAGGCCTCCTATGTTATGGGTGACATGTTTCCAATGAAGATCGCCAGGATGCACCTCGACTCCTACGACGGCAGTGCTTTTCTCACCTTCACGACGACAAATACCTATCGCTGGGCTCTCATGGCCAAGGGAGTGGGAGACCGCGCCGCAGCCGTGCTCGGACTTCTCGTTCTGTCTCCCCTGCTTGCCCTGATAGGCGTCTTGATAAAGCTTACATCCAGAGGGCCGGTTCTCTTTCGTCAGGTTCGCTGCGGCCTCAACGGTCGCAGGTTCACCATGTACAAGTTCCGGACCATGACAGAGGGCGCAGAGGAGATGCTGGATGAGATAAGGGGTCTGGATGAACACGGCTCGGGGGTGGTTTTCAAGGCCAGGGACGACCCCAGAGTTACGAGGGTGGGCAGACTCCTGCGCAGGTTCAGCCTCGATGAACTGCCGCAGCTCTTTAATGTTCTAAAAGGTGAGATGAGCGTTGTTGGGCCGAGGCCGCCCATACCGCTCGAGGTGGAGAAATACCAGCGCTGGCAGAGGAGACGGCTCTCCATGAAACCGGGTCTCACGTGCATCTGGCAGGTTGAAGGCAGGAACGAGGTGGATTTCGAAGAGTGGATGGGGCTGGATCTCGAATACATAGACACTTGGTCTCTCACCTTGGATGCGAAGATACTCTTGAAGACGGTCCCCGCTGTTCTCTGGGGAAGAGGTGCGTATTGATGAAGCACTTTCTGTTGAACATCTTTCTGCTCAGTTTCACAGCCCTCAGTGGGTGGGCCGTGGACTGGGAGAGCCACACCTACAGCGATGACGTTTTTGATGTCGAGGCTGTCGGAGGAGCTGTTCTGTGCGCGACAGGCGGGGGATTGCTGAAGCTCGACCCGGCTGGAGGGGTCTTCACCAAGTACACCAATGTTGAGGGACTTCTCGAATGCCCATGTAGCGGGGTCAGCGTGGACAATCAGGGCAATTGGTGGGTTGCCCACCCAAGCAAGGGGGTCACGGTCCGGTCTTCGCAGGGCGAAGTGAGGCATTTCACCAGATATGAAGGGATACCCGGGGACACCCTCTGTTGCGTGGCGGTGATGGGCGATATAGTCATGGTGGGGACCGACGATGGATTGTGGAGCGTGGACACCCATGGGGATCCGTTCAGTTCGCCCCTCACGTTCAGCCTGTATCTGGAGAACCGCATGGTCAGGTCCATCTTCGTCGGTGACAGCGTCATCTGGTATGGGACAGATGCCGGACTCTACGGATCTTACAGATCCGCGCATGCTGACACAGTCTATCATTACACGACCGCCGATGGCCTACCTGCAAACTCAGTCTCGAGCGTAGCTGAGCACGGAGAGCTGTGGGCGGGTACTGCGACAGGCCCTGCTGTCTACAGCGACACGGTGTGGGTCGAGAAGAGCGGCGGGCTCTCCTCGGAGGAGGTGAGAGATCTCTTCTTCCACGGCGATACTCTGTGGGCGGCGACCGCGGATGGGGCAGGCTTCTTCAGCGATTCGGTATGGGCCATGAGGAATTCAGGTCTGTACTCGACCAACGTCACCAGCTTGACTGGCGAGAGTTCTTCTCCGCTGTGGTGCGGGACTATCCAGGGAGGAGCAGCGAGGTATACCGGGAGTTGGCTTGGATACAGGTCTGAGGGGCTTCTGAACAACGAACTCGAAGGGGTCGCAGTGTGCGGCAACCGCGATGTCTGGATTGTCTACGGGAGATCAGGATACGGAGTAAGTATGTTGAGGGACGGCGACTGGCACCATTTCACTGGTGACAGCTTCTCCGTTCTCACGCGCAGCATGAAGACAGTCCGCTGTGACGGTCAAGGGAGTGTCTGGTTCGGTTCGTGGAGGGGCGGCCTTATCGAGAGAACATCGTGGGGTGAGTGGCATGTCTACACAGATACCAACGGCTTTCTGCCCAACTCCTATGTAAGTGCTCTCGACATAGACGTCTTCGGGAACAAGTGGATAGCGTCGTATTTCGTCGGCGGGGATTACGGCGTGACGGTGCTGTCCTCCGACAACACACGTAAGGAGCTGTACGACCAATCCTCCCTCCTGGTCATCACGGATATAGCGATTGACAGCACTCGGGAGAGGAGGAAGTGGTTCGGTTCGTTTGACAGCGGCCTGCACGTGCTCTCCGACGGGGGCACACCTTTTGACCAATCGGACGACAGCTGGCGGTCGTATCAGGAGCCCGAACTGCCGAGCGATGAGATTCGAGCGGTGAGTGTTGACAAAGATGGAGACGTGTGGGTCTCTACCACTGGTGGTGTGGCAAGGATACGCGGGGATGCTGTGGAGGAGTACTACTACGGCGGCTCCAGCGGCCTGCCTTCGAGTCTGGTCTACCAGATGGTTCCCGACTGGGAGGGCGGCATGTGGTTCGAGCACGAGTACGGCGTGACCAGAAGGAACCCGGATGAGACGTGGACTAATTACACCTCCTCAGACGGTCTGGTGAGCGACCGCATCACGTATCTATACAGCGGACTTGCGTACTGCACTGATCTCGGAGATCTTTTCATCGCGACCGCAGACGGGCTGAGCATTCTTCACACGGGGCTCACCCCTCACTCTTCGATAGACTCTGTGGACGTCTATCCAAACCCTTTCATCCCTTCTGCCGGTCATCTGAGGGTCACCTTCAAGAATGTTCCCGACGGACTGGTCGTGAGGGTGTACGCCATGTCGGGAGAGCTGGTGCGCGAGATAGACCAGGTGGTTAACAACTTCGTCTATTGGGATGGGAAGAATCAGAAGGGGGAGGATGTCGCCTCGGGGGTCTACCTCTTTGCCATCGGTCAGGAGAAGCGTGGTGTTCTCGCGGTAGTCAGATAGGGGGCTTGACAGATCACAGCAAAATGTTAGAATACCGCGGCCTAAAACTATATGCAGCAATAATTTGTGCCCTTGCAACCTACGGTTCTTTGACAGCCGTTCCGGACGCTTCCGATTGGCGCGTCGCTCGCGGTCTTGACAGGGTCTTGTCGAACTCCGCTCTAGAAGGCGCCTTTGTGGGAGTCTTGGCAGTGGATCTGAGAACGGGAAGGACGCTCTACTCTCGAAACGCTGATCTCTTCTTTCTTCCCGCCTCGAATCAGAAGCTTCTCACAACCGCGGCTGCTCTCCACTGGCTCGGACCCGAGTTCAGATACGCCACTTGTGTGCGCGCTTCAGGTTCTGTCGGGCCGGATTCCGTGCTTCGCGGTGACCTGGTGGTAAACGGTTCCGGAGATCCTTCTCTGTCAAGGACTTTCGGCATAGACCCGGATTCGGTCTTCCGCTCTTGGGCCGATTCTCTGAAAGCAAGAGGTGTGGCGAGGATATCCGGCTCAGTAGTCGGTGATGAGTCCACCTTCGACCAGACAAGGCTCGGCTACGGTTGGGACTGGCATTACCTTTCCTTCTGGTATGCGCCAGAAGTCTCCGCCCTCTCGTGCGGTGATAACTCGGTAGTGATGCACGTGAGTCCCGCCAAGTCCTTAGGAGAAAGGGCAGGAGTGGAGCTCTCGCCCAGGACTTCCTTTGTCAGTGTCGTTAACAACAGTTGCACGGGGAATCCTGGCTGCGGAGATGGGGTGACCATCCAGAGGACGCCCGGGGCAAATGAGATACATGTTGGCGGGCACATCCCGGCGGATGCGCCCCGGAGATCCTACCGAATCTCGGTCAGCGACCCTGCTCTCTTCTTCGCCCACAGACTTACCGAGGCGCTCAGGCAGGGGTCCGTGCGGGTCGACGGGGAGCCAAGGTCCGTGAGCGAGGCTTGTACTCTCGGTGTGGAGATGTTCTCACACCACTCGCCGGAGCTTGAGAGCATCGTTGCTGTCACTAACCGGTTGAGCGCCAATCTTGGCGCGGAGATGCTTCTGAAAACGATGGGGGTACGTGCGTTCGGGAAGGGGACATTTCGAGATGGATGCAGGGCCGTAAAGGCTTACCTGTCGACGACCGGGTCGGATACGAGCGGGCTCCATTGTGTGGACGGGTCGGGTCTCTCCCGGAGGAACCTCGTCTCGCCCAGAATGCTTGTGGACTTACTCATGGCCAGGTGGGAGGAAGACAGTACAGGAGGTCTCTTCGCCTCGCTGCCGGTATCTGGTTCAGAAGGCACCCTCGAGGGGAGGATGCGCGACGAGTACCTGGCTGGAAGGGTCCATGCCAAGACCGGTACTCTGGACCAGACGAGCACGCTCGCCGGATACGTCTTGGCGCGGGGGCGGAGACCGGTTGCTTTCGTGATCATGAGCAACCACTTCATCGAAGACTTGAGCAAGGTGAGATCTCTTGAGGATGAGATGGTGGGGGTGCTTGCCCGCTACAGGCCCAGGTATGAACACCCAAGGGAGAGGAGATAGGTTGGGGTAAGCTTCGGCAACAGGCTTTTTCCGAAGAGGGAGCCCGGATCCCACATGAGGAGGGGTTTTCTTTGGGTGATTCTGCTGTTTATTCTTGTTATACTCATGATGAGGTACTTGGGTAATTTCATAAGGAGGCTTGGGGGATGAGCCCTAAAGGTAGGATTCTCAGCGGTCACAGACCTACGGGCAGGCTGCACATAGGACACCTCAAGGGCGCGCTGGAGAATTGGGTAAAACTGCAGACGGAGTACGAATGCTTCTTTGAGATAGCTCTGTGGCACGCCCTGACGACAGACTACGAGGACGTCGGGAAGGTGAGAGAATCTGTTCTGGAGGTGGCGACCGACTGGCTTGCCGCCGGACTCGATCCTGAGCTGTCGACCATATTCGTGCAGTCGGATGTCCTTGAGCACGCCGAGTTGCATCTTCTACTCTCCATGATAGTGCCAGTCTCCTGGCTGGAGCGGAACCCTACTCTCAAGGAGCAGATCAGAGATCTGAATCTGGAGGGGAAGGTGAATTACGGGCATCTCGGGTATCCTGTCCTGCAGGCGGCCGATATCATAATATACAAGGCCAACGCTGTACCTGTCGGGGAGGACCAGCTCGCCCACGTGGAACTCACCCGTGAGATAGTCAGGAGGTTCAACGGGCTGTACGGCGAAGTCTTTCCCGAACCGCAGTCACTGGTCACCAAGTTCTCGAAGGTGCCCGGGCTGGATGGCCGCAAGATGTCCAAGTCTCTCGGTAACGCCATTCTTCTGTCCGATTCAGAGGCGGAGATCGAGAAGAAAGTAGGGGCGGCGTTCACCGACCCGAGCAAGGTCTATAAAGGGGATCCCGGCCATCCGGACGAGTGCCTGGTTTGTGAGTACCACAGAATCTTCGCCACACCCGACCTGAGCACGATGGAGGACGATTGCAGCACTGGAAAACTGGGCTGCGTGGACTGCAAGAGGGCTGCTGCCAGGCGGATTTCCGAGTACTTGCATCCACTCAGACAGAAGAGAAAGGAGATAGAGGGGAAGAAGGGGTACGTGGAAGAGGTACTGAGGGGAGGGGCTCTCAGGGCGGGGAAGGCTGCCCGCGAGACGATGGATGACGTTCGGACCGCCATGAAAATTTGGATTGGGGCTTGAAAAAAGAACTGCAGTCTGATATATTTCCGTTTGATTTCTGGGTCGGTTTCTTTAAGCTTTCATTCAACCTGTTGTGCAATAGAGGTTTAGAGAGGAGGTAGCCAGTGCTGCAAATGCACTTCAACTACAAGGATGTGTTCCGCGCCGCAAGGTTCGGATTCAGTGCCAAGAAGATCTGGGTCGGATTCGTCGGGATCTTCATTGCAGTCATCATATACTCCGTCTTCGCCTACGCTGCCTTCATATCGAGCCCTGTGTGGAACGTAAAGCAGGTCTGGCAGGCCTACAGGTACATACCGTATCCGTTCGGAGTGAGCCTTGCGTGGTGGGGTTGGCTCATCTGGGCGGTCGGTCTCGTGCTCGCCGCTTTTGTTAAGCTGATGGCGCTCACCGCCATTGCCAAGATAACATTTGAGCAGCTCAGGGGCGATGAATTCTACGAAGCCAAGGAGGCACTCAGGTTCGCGTTCAGGAATTGGAAGGGCGTCTTCCTTTCCCCTGTGACACTGGCTATAGTGATCGGTTTCATCCTCCTTTGCGGTTTCGTTTTTGGGCTTGCAGGAAGGATCCCCTACGTCGGGCCCATACTCGTGGGTGTCTTCTCAATCCCGCTCTTTGCGGCCGCGCTCTTTGTGGTCTATCTCGCCGTGGTCTTCTTTGTTTCGCTCTTTATGGCTCCGTCTGTTGTGGCCACAACGAAGAGTGACACATTCGACACACTGTTCGAAGTCTTCAGCGTGCTGAACGATCAGCCCTGGCGTCTTGTGGTCTGGGAGAGCCTTCTTGCTCTTCTGTCATTTGTGGGGGCGTTCATACTCGGCTTCTTCGTCAAGAGGGGGCTGCTTCTTACGTACTGGACGCTCTCCATGTGGTCCGGGCCCAGAGAATGGATGGACAATATCTGGATGAAGGGTCTCTGGTATCTCCCCCACACACTTCCCTTTCCGCCATTCAACTGGCTTGCAAACGGTTTTCTGCCGACCATGACCTATGCAAGAGTCGATTATGTTGCAGGAAACGGGGCAGAGGCACTGGCGGGATGGATGCTGGGGCTCGCATTCTACCTGGTGATCTTCTTCGTGGCGGCGTACGCCATGGCGATAATTGGCTCGGGGAATGCTCTCATATATACCGTTCTTGTTAAGATTAAAGACGACAAGAACCTGCTCGAGAAGCGTGAGGAAGAGGAGTTCGAACCCGAACCGATGAAAGAAGAGAAGAAAGAAGAGGAAGAAAAGGACTAGAGGATCCTGACAGGGCAACTCTATTCCTTGGGGCCGCCGCCTGGCGGCCCCACTCCATTTGGCCCATCCCCGGACCTTCCCCACGAGATTACACAGGGTGACCAAGTAATACTTCTTTCAGTGACTGGCAACTCAGTCTGTCATCCCCGTGACAACGGGGATCCAGAGGTCTGTGAGCTTGTTCCTGGATTCCCACCCTCCTGCGCCAAGGCTCCGAAGGACAAGCTTTCGTGAGAATGACAGGGTTCGTTGCCCTCGGTGTCAGCACAGCGCTGGCACGCGACCTGCTTTCCATTTCCTCGATTTCCATTCGACTGACAGCCGTGGCTGAGGCGCTGGTGCGCGAAGCCTGGGTTGTCAGCTAGTGTCTGTTGACACCAGAGGTCACGGACGTATAATTGAATGTCGATGGCAAAGAAATCCTTGAGAAAGCGGGCGGAAGGGCTCCGAAGGGAGATAAACTACAACAACTACAGGTATTACGTCCTTGACGATCCGGTCATCAGTGACGGTGAGTACGATTCTCTGGTGAGGCAGCTGGAGGAGCTCGAGCGCAAGAATCCCGAACTTGTTACGCCCGATTCGCCCACGCAGAGGGTCGGGGGACAGCCCACAGAAGGGTTCCCGGCCGTCAGACACGCTGTCCCAATGCTCAGTCTCGACAACACATATTCCAGCGATGAGCTGAGGGACTTCGACAGAAGGGTGAGAAGAGTTCTCGGGGAATCCGGGTTCGGATATGTCGTGGAGCCCAAGGTGGATGGTGTCGCGGTCAGCCTCAGGTACAGGGAGGGGATATTCACGCTCGGCTCCACACGCGGCAATGGGTTGGTGGGGGATGAAGTGACATCCAATCTTAGAACGATAAAATCGATCCCACTGCGGATCATCGGGAATGATGGGGAACTGGCAAACATAGAAGTGAGAGGAGAGGTCTACATACCAAAGAAGGAATTCGCCAGGCTGAACTCCGAGAGGCAGGAGAATGGTGAGCAGCTCTTCGCCAACCCGAGGAATGCCGCCGCCGGTTCGCTCAAGCAGCTGGATCCGAGAGTCGTGGCGACGAGACATCTCGACATGTTCATCCACTCTGTGGCCGAACCGCCTTCGGGCGAGTTCAAGAGTCACTACCAGACACTCGAGAGACTGAAGGATGCCGGATTCAAGACCAACCCGCACAACAGAAAGCTCGACAGCATAGAAGAAGTGGTCCGTTTCTGTGAGGACTGGGAACCAAACAGAGACGCCCTCGAATACGAGGTGGACGGCATAGTCGTCAAAGTCGATTCATTCGAGGATCAGAGGGTCCTTGGGGAAACGACCAGCGTGCCGAGATGGGCGATAGCATACAAGTACCCCGCCCGGCAGGCTACCACATTTGTGAATGAGATAATCTGGTCTGTTGGGAGGACTGGCGTCGTGACACCGATAGCCATCCTCGAGCCTGTTTTGCTCTCGGGCTCAACCATAGGCCGCGCCACGCTCCACAACGCGGACGAGGTCAAGAGACTGGACGTGCGGGAGGGGGATTTAGTCATCATAGAAAAGGGAGGTGAGGTCATACCCAAAGTGGTGAAAGTCGTGAAGGACCGAAGGCCCGGGGGAACCGCGGTTTCAACACCTCCGGCAGAGTGCCCGATCTGCGGCTCGAAGCTCGCGAAATATGAGGACGAGGTCGCGCTGAGGTGTGAGAATGTCTCATGCCCGATGCAGGTTCGCAGAAGGATAGAGTACTTCGCGGGTAGGAATGCAATGGACGTAACCGGCCTGGGCACCGTCCTCGTTGACACGCTGGTCAGTCACGACCTGGTGAGAGACTACGGGGACCTCTACTCTCTCAGTGCGGAGGACCTGGAGGGATTGGAGAGAATGGGCGAGAAGTCGGCGGCCAACGTGATTGAGTCCATAAG
>Ga0180438_10011566_pt1 | contig 10644 bp, 12 predicted proteins | sample SS_ome_12_FD_132455 | JGI IMG/M metagenome (GOLD analysis project Ga0180438, IMG submission 132455) | Hypersaline lake sediment archaeal communities from the Salton Sea, California, USA - SS_3_D_2 metaG | ecosystem: Environmental > Aquatic > Non-marine Saline and Alkaline > Hypersaline >... | reverse complement strand
GGAGATAGTTGAGCAGTTCCTCGATGTAGAACGGGTTGCCTTGCGCCCGGGTTGTGATACGTTCCACCAGTGTGGATGGTACCTCGGTCCCACGGCCGGAGAACTGCTCTAGCTTCAGGGCAATCAGTCGCTCCGCTTCCTGCGGAGTAAAGTCGGCCAGCCGGACCTCAGTGAAATGGGGCAGCTGGCTCACGCGCGGCGCCTGCAGGCGCTCCAGCTCAGGAGGGCGGTAGACCAGCATCAGCAGCACCGGAAGGTCAGCCACAGCACGGCCAATGACCTCCGCCAGATCGTGTGAGAGGGGATCGAGCCAGTGGCTATCCTCCAGTACGAAGAGCAGAGGCGCCGTTCGAGCAAGCGCCCGAATGCAGTCCACCAGCAGCGCTTCCAACGATTCTTTGCGCAGCTTGGCGTCGAACGTGCGGGTCAGGTCGTTATCGGGGATAGACAGGTTCAGCACCGCTCCGAGGAGTGGCAGACGGGGTATCAACGCCGGGTCAATGCTCTCTAGCTGCTCCTCCAGTGCGCTCACCTGATCCGCCACCTCCCACGCCGGGTCGATGTCAAAGAGGGCGCGCCAGATGGGCCACCAGACCAGGTAGCTGGTGTTCGTGCCGTAAGATTCGCATTCGCTGGCGTAGCCAGTCAATTGCCGATCGCTGGCTATCCGGATTGCCTCAGCCACTAGCCGGGTCTTTCCGACGCCCGCCTCACCGGTGATGCCCACGATCTGGCCGCGCCCCTCCAATACCAGCGCCAGTTTCTCCTCGATCAGCGCCAGTTCAGCCTCACGTCCCACCATAGGTAGGACGTATTCGCGCTCGGATAGGCTGATGGCGCGGCGCCGTCTGGCTCCGACTGGGCTGAAGACAGCCACCGGCTCGGTTTTGCCCTTGACCCTGATGGCTGGCAGGTCCTGCCAGTCGAAAGTGTCCTCAGTGGCTTGCTGTACGACCTGGCTGACCAGAATCTGCCCTGGCGCCGCCGCTTGCATGAGTCGCGCTGCCAGGTTCACGTCGTCGCCCAGCACACCGTAGGTGCGGCGCGCGGTGCCTCCATAAGCCCCGGCGAGTATCCGCCCCTGGTTGATGCCGATGTGTACCCTGTCAATAAAGTGGAGTGCGTCCGGCAGCGCGCGCAGTTCCAGCGCCGCCGACACCGCCCGTATTGCATCGTCCTCGTGGGCGATAGGCGCGCCGAAACCAGCAGACAGGTAGCTCCCCTTGTCGCCGATGGTCAAATGCAACAGGTATGCATCGTACTCGGCCAGGATCGCTTGCACCCAGCGGATATAGGCGTCGAGTTTGCCCCCTGCATCCTTATCCCCATCGTAATCGATCCCGCCGAAGCGCAGAAAGAGCGCGACGGCCGGGCGAAACTCGGCCAAGAACTCACCCCGGCCAGCGCTCAGTCGCTCGTAGACCGGTGGCAACAGCCAGGTGCGAAGTTGCGCCTCCTCCTGTGAGCCTGGAGGTGCAGGCTGCCACGGCAAGCCGGCGACCTGGGATGTCAGGCTCTCTACAACGCCAAAGCGCTCACCCGTCTCATCGTCGTGATGCCACGCGGCGAACTGCACCTGATCGCCCAGGGATGTGACGGTGGCCGGGGCAAGCACTACCTCGCCCCTCTCGGTATGGTGCTCGGCCTGGGCCAGGACATCCAGCGTTGCGCCAGCCAGCGCGTCGATGACGTAGACATCGGGGTCGCCTACCACGAACCGCCGGGCTGTACCCATCGCCACCGCTGCCTTCATCCCCAGCGATACACGAGATTGTACCAGCGGGGAGGGGATGGGGACGGAGGCAAAACGCTTCATCCTTTGCTGCATCGCCAACGCGCAGGCCGTCGCCCGCAGCCCTGTATCTCCGTCAAACCAACAGGTCATTGCGTCGCCGGCAAAGCCAATCACGCTGCCGCCGTAGTGGTGGAGTTCGGTGATCAGGGCGTCGAACATCAGGTTCAAGAGGCGCGTGAGTTCCTCGGCTCCCCGCTGGGGACCAAATTCCCGGGCGAGTGCCTCGGTCAAGGGGGTGAAGCCGGAGATGTCGGCGAACAGGGCCGCTCCCTGGACACGGTCAGGCAGCGTCGTTCCTCGCGCCAGCGCCTGGCGGCGGTCTATGGGGATATACACATCTAGTAGCTGTGCAGCTTGCCTCATTGTGCTTATGCCATTTTACACCGGTTTGCAGTGCCGTGCCAGCCGCAGACAGAAGTGGAAGAAGAGGCAACCAAGATCAGCGATGAGGAACGGAATAACTCCCTATGCCCGCCCAATAACACCCGAACCAGGTCGTTGTCGGCGAACTCCGACGCAACATGCGCTTTTATATTGTACCACAGGTTCGGGCTATGTTCAATTCGCCCGTTCGTGGTTTGAAACCCCTTAGTCTGGGGCCGGATTTCGCCTGGGAAGACTGCAGTTCGGCGCGAATGAGCTCCTGGAGGCCAATGCAAGATCGGAATACACGCTGGGACTTGACATACAAAACTTCATGTGGTATAATATATCTAAATGATATATAGCTGCTAGATATATACATCCGCACTGTGCGAGGATGGCAGTGCTATGTCACTAGTGGAGGTGCAACGGGAGACAATTCCTGATTTTCGGCTTTGGGATTCGGACTTGAACCTTCTCCGGACCTGGTTTGTGCCAAGACCCACTGTGCGGGTGATGGCCAACTAGGTCCGTTTTCTTTGGGACTGTAATGGCAATGTAGGGCAGGATAATGGTGCGAGAGCGTAGACTAGAAGAACAGGGAGGTAAGTATATGGTAACAGTAGCCAGACAGCAGGTTGATGTTGGGCAATCAAAATTGGCGGGATTGATCGAGAGTGACTATGACTACACACGCCCGCGACGTGGGGAGGTTCGTGAAGCCACCATTCTCGCTATGGGTGAGAATGATATGGTCGTCGACCTGGGAGCCAAGCGAGATGGCATCATACCGCCCAGGGACCTGGACTTGGTAGACGATGATGCATACATCGATAGCCTGGAGATCGGCGACCGCATTCCAGTCGTCATCCTGAGAACGTGGGGGCATCGCGATGGTGTCGTCGTCTCGCTCAACAAAGGATTGCAGAGACAGGATTGGCTACGCGCGCAGGAGCTCCTCGATAAGGAAGAGGTCCTTGAGGCCGAAGTAATGGAATTCAACCGCGGCGGCGTAATCGTCCCATTTGGCCGTTTGCGCGGGTTCGTTCCGAATTCACATCTCAGTTCATTGCCCCCTGGCCTGCGGGGAAAGCGCCTGCGTGATGCGAAAGCCAAGTTGATCGGAGAAACCCTATCGCTGACAGTCATCGAGGTGAATCAGCAACGGCGCCGTCTGGTGCTGTCTGAACGCGTCGCGAACAACCGAAGGCGACAACAACTGCTTGAGGAACTGACGGAAGGCGATGTACGCACCGGGATCGTGCGCAACCTGGTTGACTTTGGCGCATTTGTGGACTTGGGCGGTGTGGATGGCCTGATCCACATTTCGGAGCTGGATTGGAAATACGTAGAACATCCTAGCGAGGTATTGAGCGTGGGCGAAGAGATCGAAGTGTATGTTATGGACGTCGACCGAGAGCGGGAGCGTATCGGGTTGAGCCGGAAGCGGTTGCTGCCCGATCCCTGGCATCACATAGTTGGGGATCTGCGCAAAGGGGATGTCGTCAGGGGAACTGTGACGAGCATGGAGGAATTTGGCGCATTTGTGGACCTCGGCGAGGGAGTTGAGGGATTGATTCACGTCTCTGAGATGCCGCATGGGGAATCCACGTTTTCGGATCTGGAACCGGGTTCTTCGGTCATCGTCTCTGTATTGAAGGTTGATCAGTGGGAGCGCCAGATCGCGCTTAGGCTGCAGGATATCAGCTCTCCACAGGCCGAATCTGACACATAGGTGTATGCGCTCGATATGAAAGATCAATCAAGGGAGTATTCAGCAGGTAATGATCACCGGTCAAATTGGAGGTGAGTAGAAGACAATGCCTACGGTCAATCAATTGGTCAGAAAAGGCCGCAAGAGAAAAGAGAAGAAGAGCAAGGCACCTGCTTTGCACTATCGATTCAACGCCCTGAAGCAGAAGAGGGAGCGGCTTGCCAAGGGTGCGCCGCAGAAGCGGGGCGTGTGCACGCACGTCAGGACAATGACGCCCAAGAAGCCCAACTCTGCCCTACGCAAAATCGCACGTGTGCGCCTCACCAACGGCGTCGAGGTAACGGCCTATATCCCCGGCGAGGGGCATAATCTACAGGAGCACTCCGTCGTCCTCGTCCAGGGGGGCCGAGTCAAGGACTTGCCTGGTGTCCGCTACCACATCGTCCGTGGTGCTTTGGACTCCAGCGGGGTTGAGGGTCGGGCCCAGAGGCGCTCCAAGTACGGTGCCAAGTGGCCGAGGAGTGCGCGTATCGTATGAGCTGTCTGATTCCGTCAATACACTCTCGAAGGGGTCGATCTCCGTATATGGCTGTCCTAGCGGCACCTTTCCTTCGGTCAGCGTGATGAGCGACAATGAGTGGAACGGAATGAGATGAAACGGGAGGATATGACTGTGAAAGTAAAGCCATCGGTCAAGCGTCGCTGTCCAAAATGCAAGGTCGTCAAGCGCAAGGGCGTGATATATGTGATCTGTGAGAACCCCAAACATAAGCAAAGACAAGGCAAGTAGCGGATGAACAACGTAGGGTTGTTGGATGGAGGAGTTTGAACTGCAGAAGCAATCGAACAATATCCATTGGCTGCTGGAGGCAGCCGATGAACAGGGATACCTTACTGTAGACCAGGTATTGGAGGCCTTTCCCAAAGCGGAAGGTAAACTGGGCTACCTAGAGGACCTCTTCACGATTCTCTACGACCGAGGCATCAAAGTCTACGACAGTCGAGAGGAGGCTGAAGAGGAGAGGATCGGCGATAGAGAGTTGGATGGCGATGCGAACGGCGATCGCACCAGTGCCGTCGACTTGAGCGCTGTTTCTGTGGATGATACCGTCGGTTTGTACCTCAAGGAGATGGGTCACGTGCCCCTTCTGACATCGGAGGAGGAGGTGGAATTGGCGAGGCGTCTGGAGCAGGGTCGACAAGCTCGGCGCCAGTTGGCCAGCAACGGTCGCGATCCGCAGGAGAGAGAGAGGTTGAGGCACCTGGTCGAGCGTGGGCGAGAGGCTCGCCGGCATCTCATCAAGGCCAACACGCGTCTCGTAGTGAGCGTGGCCAAGAGATACAGAGGGCTGGGTCTGCCTTTTCTCGATCTCATTCAGGCGGGCAACACAGGGTTGATCAAGGCGGTCGATAGATTCGATTACTCGCGGGGATACAAGTTTGGCACGTATGCCACCTGGTGGATCCGCCAGGCTATCACGCGCGCCGTGTCCCAGCAGGGGCGCACGATTCGTATCCCTGTTCACATGGGCGACCGAATCAGGAAGGTCATCAGGACGGCACAAAGGATGGAGCAGGATCTGGGTCGTCGGCCTCGCCCCGAGGAGATAGCTGAGGAGATGGGGCTTGATCCCGACCAAGTGCGTTGGATGTTGCGTGTTTCGATGCGTCCGATGTCCCTGGACAGGCCGATCGGTGAAGAGGAGGACGCGAGTGAGCTTGGCGATCTCATAGAGGACGAACGTGCTCCTTCACCGGTCGGAAGCGCCGACCGACACCTGCTACGCGAGGATCTGGAGAATATGTTGACCACGCTTAGTCCTCGCGAGTCTCGTGTTCTGCGCATGCGCTTTGGCCTCGGGGATGACCGGGCTTACACCCTGAGGGAGATAGGGGACAAGCTTGGTGTGAGCCGGGAGCGGGCCCGCCAGATAGCACAGGTGGCCATCAGGAAGCTGCGTCATCCACGCCATAGTCGTAAACTGCGGAGTTATCTGAGTTAGGAGTGCCAAAACATGAGTCTTCGCTATTTCATCCTGGGCTTGCTGGCTCAGCAGCCGATGTCGGGCTATGACATCAAGGGCTATCTCGGGAGTCTCCACTGGCTGGTCGGGAGCCCGAGTTATGGCAGCGTGTATCCCACCTTGCACGCTCTGCTGAAGAAAGGCTTGGTCAACATGGAAGTGGTTCAGAACGAGGACCGGCCAGCGCGGAAGGTATACAGCGTCACAGACGCAGGCAGACAAGTGTTGCAGAAGTGGATTAGCAAGCCGCTTGACTCGAGCGGATCTATGAAGGCGTTTCTGATGCGCTTGATGTTGGCCAACAGCCTATCGCATACCCGCCTGGTTGCATGCCTCCGGCAACGGCGCTCACAGGTCGCGGCGCATCGTGCTGCTTTGGAGCAAGCGATTGAGGCACACGATAGACCAGCGGGATTAGGACAGGATCTGGCGTTCGATTTTGCATTGACAGCGGCGATTGCGGAATTGGGTTGGTTGGATCGAACATTGGAGCGCCTGTCTCAGGAGCGCTCAAAGGCGAGACCGCTCGGGGAGGGAGTCTATGGACAACAGTCTCAGTTTGACGCTTCGAGGCAGTTGCCGTGATCTTGCGCTGGAGGGAAAGATGAAACAACAAGCAGAGGTGCTTCGACACGAGCTGGACGAAATAGAGTCTCAGATTGCCGCATTGGAGGTGGCCTTGGAGGACAAGCCCGACTACGGTCTGGGCACAGGAGCCTCAGGGGCCGCACGCTGGGAACTGAATCGGGCTATGTTGCAACGTCTCAAAGCGCGGGCTGCAAGCCTCGAACGGGCGCTATCACAGGTCAATGAGGCCACGTATGGAGTTTGTGCCGAGTGTGGAAGACCCATTCATCCGGACCGCCTGGCGGTGCTGCCGGATACCAAGGTATGTATTCGTTGCGCGCGTGCCGATGGGCAGGCACATTCTGCATCACAGCATGTCGGGTTGAGGACTGAACCTCACTCATAGACACACAGATGAGTCGAATCCCAAGATACGGAGGAGAAGAATGGTAGACAATGATGTTTGAAGTAGGCGATGCGGTCGTCCACCCTATCCGTGGAGCCGGGGTGGTGACGGATATCGAGGAGCTACGGCGGGACGGACATAACAAAGCGTATTACAGGATCAGATTGCTGAGCCAGGTGCGCACCAATCTGATGATCCCGGTCAAGGATGCAGCGGCGCGAGGGTTGCGGCGTGCGATCCGGCGGTCCAAGTTGAACCGGGTGTGGCATGTGTTGCGGGCTAGCCCAGACAAGCTGCCTGCCGATTACGAGAAACGGCACGAGTTGCTGGAGCGCAGGCTTTGTTCGGGCGACCTGTTCCAGATTGCGGAGGCGGTGCGGGACCTAGCCTGGCGGCAGCACAAAGAGAACGGACTGACTGTGACGGGGAGACGGCTATACCGGAGGGGGATCAAGCTGCTCGCGGGGGAGGTCGCGGCTGCACAGGGCACCGATCTGACAGATGGCGAGGCTCAGGTGAGGAATCAGTTGTGGGAGGTTATGTTTCCAAAAAAGGCGGACCGGGCTCAACGTCATTATGTTCTTCGTAACGTCGTCAGAGGCGGGGGATGAGTGGTCGGTGGTGTGACCTGGAGACCTGACCGCGATGTTGGGGGAGGGAGTGAGTATGAACAAACCAGGCAAGGACAAGATCGAGATGATGGGGACAGTAGTCGAGGCGTTGAAGGGGCTCAAGTTTCGGGTGAGGCTGGATAACGGTCATGAGATTATGGCCTACCTCTCCGGCAAGATGCGGAAGTACTACATTCGCATCCTCTTGGGCGATCGAGTCAAGGTTGAGCTCTCGCCTTACGATCTTGATCGAGGTCGTATCGTATACCGATACAAGCGGCAAGTCCCCAGTCAGGCGTGACTGCCGACTCACGAATTCTGGTCTACGTAGGGTTTGAGACCATTTGAGACTGACTGGAGATGGACGATTTAAGGAGGGACACGATATATGCCCAAGATGAAAACACATAAATCAACTGCAAAACGCTTCAAGGTTACCGGCAGGCGCAAGCTGCGCCGGCTGAAGAACCGACGCAGCCACCGGCGACTCAAAAAGTCAAAGCGAGTTCGTCGCTCCTTTGACAAGTACTTGCCGGTGGACCAAGTGGATGCAAAGCGCGTGCGACGCCTACTGGGGCTGCGACAGAGCAAGTGAGAAGATGGCGACATCTCCTCACCTGAGTCTACTCAGAAACCGCATCGACATCGAGCGTGTTCCTTTTAGCGATCGGGGTTCACGGCTGCTCGTCTTTCGTACACCCGGTCGGAGTCGATTGTTGCTCAAGCTGGCCGAGCGTCTCACCGAGCTACAACCCGACATCGAGGCGTATCTGCGCCGACCGCCGTTTATCGATGATCTCTGCTTGGTGGATGAGAACGGTGAGGCGATTGACTTTGAGGTCGTGACCTATCCCCACGCGCTCTACTTCTGCACGCGCCTGGGCGATTTTGGTTTGGTGTTTCAGGACAAGCGGACGCTCGCTTTGGGCCTGCCATCCCAGGTGACGGCTGGCCTGCGATTCCACGTTTCGCCCCAGTTCTGGGAACAGACGGATCGGGGCGGCGTATTCAAAGGGATCCGCAACCTGGCGTATGTCAGCGATGGACAACCCGTTCGCAACCGGATCACGCCCGAGGAGGGCGGCTACACCGTCGAGTTTATCGTCCAGGCGGGCAATGATTGTGCCATCGTGCTTGCGGTTCACGAGCGCCCGGATCTATCTCTCGATGTGCTTCCATTCTCTGTCTCGTGTGCGGTTGCTGAGGCCCGCTGGCACGACTGGTTCGACCGAGTGCCACCGGTCGATGAACAATACAGTCTCACGTACGCATATGCCTGGTGGATTATGGCCAACAACCTCATCAGTCCCCAGGGAAGAGTGACTTACGAAGCGATGACGCCCTCCAAGATCAACTATGTGGGACTATGGCTATGGGATAGTGCTATTGCGTGCAGATGGGGTCATTGGCAGTGATGGCCGAAGCACTGGGGATGGATGTCGAGGGCGCGATGTGGCGCCGCCGCGCCGCCGCGATTGTGCGCCGAATGATTGAGGACTTCTGGGATGAGCAGACGGGCCTGTTTCGGGCGTTGCATGACAATCGGCCCATCCCGGTAGTCACGCCATTCAATCTCTATCCCCTGTGGACCGGGCAGTTGCCGGACAACATGCGCGACCGACTGTTGTCTCATCTCACAGATCCTGACGAGTTCTGGGGAGAGTACGTCCTTCCCACGGTCGCGCGCAATGACCCGCATTACGACCCAGAGGTGATGTGGCGAGGACCGGTGTGGGCCAATACCAACTACTTCCTGATTGAGGCGCTGCGCCAGGTGAGAGAGTATGACCTTGCCCACAGGCTGCGAGATAAGACATTGGATCTGATCATGAGCCAGCCCGGCATCTACGAATACTACAGTTCGCGGACTGGTCAGCCGCCCGCGACTGCTGCTGACACATTTGGGTGGACCGCCGCGGTTTTCATTGACCTGGCTATCCAGGCCAGCCACGAGGAGCGTGTTGAATGAGGGAATCGTTGGAAGCAGATGTCCTACTGCGCAGCTCAGGTCTCAAGTCGAGTTCGTGTCATTCTCAGGATGCCTGGGTAGCCGACTTTTTCTCCAACCGATCACTGATCATCGCTGCGAACCGGGGACCAGTGACCTTTGACAAAGATCAAGACGGTAGCCTGCAGTCCAAGGTTGGAGAAGGTGGGTTGGTCAAGGCCTTGCTGGGCCTGTGCCGGCACACAGACGTCACCTGGATCGCCTGCGCTCGAACTGATGCCGATGCGACCTGGCGAGTGGGAAACGTGGCAATGGCGGACGGCAGCGAGGTTCAGGTGCAGTTCCTCCTACCAGAGGCTCCAGCCTACGAAGGGTACTACAATGTCGTCGCTAACCCGCTATTGTGGTTCCTCCAGCACTCTATGTGGGACGTGCCCCGGTCTCCGGTGATTGACCACGCTACCTGGCGTGCTTGGGAGGGGGGCTATGTGGCCGTCAACCGGCTTTTCGCGGAGGCCATTGCCGAGCAGGTTCGCACCGCATCTCGCCACGCGCTGGTCATGCTCCAGGACTACCACCTGTACCTGGTGGCGAGGTTTCTGCGCCAGCGTCTCCGGCCGCAGGAGCGGCCAGCGACGCTGCACTTCATACACATCCCGTGGCCGGGCCCCGAGTACTGGCGCATCCTGCCGCCCACTATGCGGCAGGCGATTCTGGATGGACTGTGCGCGGTGGATCTCCTGGGCTTCCAAACCCACCAGGATGGGCTGAATTTCATCCGCACATGCGAGTCCCACCTGCCGCGTGCATACACCAACTACAGACGTGGGCGGGTGTGGTATCGCAACCACGCTACGCACGTGCGTGATTTTCCGATCTCGATAGACGTACAAGCCTTGAGACAACTGGCGGCATCGCAGGAGGTGGCCGAATATGTTGCTGAAATTGAGAGCTTCGTAGAGGGGCGGCGACTGATCTTGCGCGTCGATCGCATCGAGCCAAGCAAGAACATCGTGCGCGGGTTTCGGGCCTTCGGGGACATGCTGGAACATCACCCAGAACACCGGGGGAAGGTCAAGTTTCTGGCGTTGCTGGTGCCGTCTCGACTGAGGGTGGATGAATATCAGGACTACCTGGACGAGCTAATGGCCGCTGCCGGGCAGGTCAACGCTCGATATGGTACGAGCGATTGGGAGCCGGTGCGGATCCTCGTGGG
>Ga0180438_10011565_pt1 | contig 10644 bp, 9 predicted proteins | sample SS_ome_12_FD_132455 | JGI IMG/M metagenome (GOLD analysis project Ga0180438, IMG submission 132455) | Hypersaline lake sediment archaeal communities from the Salton Sea, California, USA - SS_3_D_2 metaG | ecosystem: Environmental > Aquatic > Non-marine Saline and Alkaline > Hypersaline >... | reverse complement strand
GAAGCAGTTATATAGAATATTTCTCCACCTGTAGTATCTGCTAGCCTTCCTAAAACATCAAGAGCAAGTCTACTACTGTCATCTTCGGGGGCGACCCCTATAGTTTCTACTGTGACATTTTTATCCATGCATTTAGTTGCACATTCTTGGTAGAATTTCTTTCCGGTAGCAGAACTTTCTAAGTTTCCTAGCCCCTCATTGGCTAGACCGTCAGTGAGCAAAATCAGTCGTCCACCACCATCAACCCTTCCTAGAAGAGTTATCCCTCCTAAGAGAGCTGGGCCCAGAGAAGTGTAATTTGTAGGAGTAAGTTGAGAGACTGTATTGATCCATTTTTCAGCTGTGTCAGAAATGGGTGCAAAATCGAGTTTTGTTTTAGTAAACGCTTTTTCAATTCCCTTTATTGAATGGAGTACATCTCCTTCTAATTCAAGGACTTTTTCGCCGTTTGCATTGAAGAGAAACACTTCTGTGCTAAAAGCTATTAAACTAAAACGAGAATATGGAGCATTCAGCTTTAGATCTTTTAGTGATTGAATTAGAGAGTGTTTAACCGCTTCTAACTTGCCATCGTCCATGGAACCCGAGACATCAATGACCGCAGCAATATTTTCTTTTGTTCCTGCACCAATTTTTGTTTCTACTGTTATATCATCTTCTGGTTTCTTTTCAATGATCCATTCAATGTCATCTCCAATATCATCTGGTAATGTAACATCAGCTGCGATAATATTTAGGGTTCCGCAAAATTCGCAATTCCAGCTGCGACCTAACTTGGTAGTCTCAATTAAACTGGCTTTAGTCAAAATACCTCCGCAACTTGTGCAGACTACAGGAATTCCCTCAATGACCTTATCCTTCTTTTTCAAATCATGGAAGTCTAGACTTGTTACGTAGGGTAGTTTGGTTGTCTCTTTGCGTTTCAGAACATTGCCAAAGCTTTTTTTAAACAATCTATTTACCTCTTTTTGTTTCTGATATTTAAACCTCGGTCAAACAGGTATTTTAATCCTCCTAAAATGTTATGTAATTAAAGAGTGCCTCTAAAAAACACATTGAAGTCGCTCTTTTAGCTCGTTGATGATCTTTTTCTCTCACGTTCTATATCTTGCAACAAACTCTTATGTGAACGTGCACGAAACATTCAAAAATCGATACGTTACTTTTGAGATGGTTAAGATCTATTATTCAGAGATTCGTTAAAAAAACGTAGCTAAATAGACTCTGACGGGGACTCAAAATGATAATGCTTCATTCTACTAATCGTAACGCTCCGAATGTGAATTTCAAGGAAGCAATCCTTAAAGGACAAGCCCCTGATAAAGGGCTGTACATGCTGGATGAAATTCCTACACTAAACGACGAAGAAGTCTTTTCATTCCGCAATTTAGAATTACCGCAAATTGCGTATAAGGTCCTTTCAAAAATTATTGGCGATTTAATCCCTAAAAAACAACTGGAAAGCATCATAAATAGGGCCTTAAATTTTGAAATTCCTATACGACATGTTAGCAATCACGATTACATGATGTATATAGACCAAGGGCCGACGTGTAGTTTTAAAGATGTTGGAGCAAGAATGCTAGCTAGGTTGATGGAATATTTTCTTGAAGTGGTGGAAAAAAAGGAAGTTACAATTATCACGGCAACGAGCGGTGACACAGGAGGAGCGGTTGCTCAAGCTTTTTACGAAATGAACCGAATTAAGGTCATTGTACTGTACCCAAAGAATGAAGTAAGTAACCTGCAAAGAAAACAGATGACTACTCTAGGAAAGAATGTCACTGCAATAGGAATAAGTGGAACGTTTGACGATTGTCAAAGATTTGCAAAAATTGCTTTCGCAGATAAGGATCTAGAGCATCTTAATTTAACATCAGCAAATTCAATTAATTTTGGACGACTTTTACCACAAACACTATATTATTTTTTGGGATATTCCCGCGTAACTGAAGATTTAGGCGAGAAAGTTATTTTCTCTGTGCCTTCAGGAAATTTTGGAAATTTAGTAGGAGGTTTAATTGCGTTTAGGATGGGATTGCCAGTTAAGAAATTTATCAGTGCTGTAAATGAAAATGACGAGTTTCCCCGCTATGTACGAAGTGGAAAATATCAAAAGGTTGAACCCTCAAAAAACTGTCTTTCTTCTGCAATGAATGTTGGTCACCCATCAAACCTTGCAAGGCTCATTGAAATGTATGGAGGTCAAATTGACGAGACAGGAATGGTTCATAAAGATCCTGATCTTGAGAGAATTCGCAATGATATATACGCGATCTCCGTAACTGATGAAGACACCAAAAAGGCAATTAAAGATTTTTATAAGGTATACGCTAAAATTATTGAACCTCATGGTGCTGTTGGCTGGACAGCTCTTCAAGCGTATAGAAAAGAATCTCCAACAGATAGGGGGACCAAATCAATCACAATAGAGACGGCACATCCTGCAAAATTTCCAGAAGCGATTGTTTCGCTGTTAAACATAACGCCGGAATTACCTCAAGCCTTAGAAATAATTAATAGAAAAAAAGAATTCCCTAATCCTGCAGAAATCAATACCTATGAAGATTTCAAAAAATATCTGCAAGTAAATTATTAAAAAAATAAATGCCGAAACGTTCGGCTTAGAAGATTTTTCTTACCAATTCTACGGTATCATTATCCATATCATACTTTACTAAGTTAGCACCCGCTAAATCATGGATCGAATGAAGAACAGCTGCAGGCTGGAAACCTCCCGCTTTCACGATCTCTTGTCGTGATAGTTGAGGTTTGTCACCATGAAGCATGAAAAGAATTCTCACATGTGGCTTACCTTGGAAGACCTCTTCGAGCAACACAATATATACACTTAGAATTTCTCGAATGTTTATTGCGTCGTCCTGCTTGGCAGATAGTTCTTGATACATTCCAGAGAGCTTTTTTAGTTGATCTTGCACCGCGAGATACTCTTCTTTCATTTTTGCATCTTCTGCTGCTGCTTTCTGTTTTGCATTCCGTAATTCTTCTAACTTAACGCTTACTGCGTTTAGTTCATCATCTTTATTTTTAACTTCTTGTCTAGCAGATTCAACTTCCTGCTTAATTGACTCGATTTCTTGCTTTAATCGATTTTTCTCTTCTTCACTATTTCGAAACTCTGTATCTTTTTGTGCTGCTATGTTGTTCATTTCGTCGATTTTTTGGGTAAGTTCCATTACTTTCGTCTTATTTTCTTCATCAGCAATAGCGATAGATTTTTGTAAGGAATCCTTTAACTTCTCCAGAAGTTCTAATGATTCATTAAAACTCATAAGACATCCCTCTCAAACCCAAAGATGTTTATAGCACGAATATGAAAGATAGACTGAACAGAAATATGCCAAAAATCCATGCGACAATCCAATATTTCAAAATAGTTCGTTGATCTTCTTCTGGCGACTCTATCGTTCGTAGTCGTAATGCGAGCGTTACAATCATCAAGTATAGAAGTATCCAAATGGACATAAACACATCGATAGTAATATTAGTTCCTACGAGTACAAGTGCAAGTGCGATATCTATTACTAGAAGCACCCCAAGGGAAATAAAAGTCACGTCCATTACTTTTGCATATTTTGGTTGTGCCTCCCAATTTTTCCGTAACCTTCCGAAAGTGCTTGACATATTTCCACCTCTTTATTGACCATCTACACAATTCTAATTTAAAAATAATACGCAGAGTTTTAGAAATGTGATTCTTTAACCATGAATTTTGGAAAACAGACTCTATAATTATATTATCAATTAAAAAGCATGCCAAACAAAAATAGTTAATCCCTACTATTCGTTTATTAAAAGAAGATATAAAAGGGGTGCATTCCCCTCCGTCACTTTCCTCCAGAAGTTTATAAGGAAAGATCACCCGTTTTAGATTATAATCAGATTATATCTAGCAACTACCATATCCGGCTCTCACGGGTCGGCTAACGCCAACAATAAACAATTCTTTTAAGCTCCAATTACCACGAACATCAAGTCGCACGTTATTAGGAAGGTATGATTCTACTCTTGGTCCCCTATATATATTATGCCCATTATATTTCCCTACAACGATAAACTGTTTGTGCTGCTGTATTTTAGCTTCGTCAACGAGACCTGCTTCAGGAGAAATAAAAGATCCCGATCAAGATGATGAAACGTTGAGCCAAAGAACTAGTGCAACTTTAGTTTCATTATGTTGCTTTATTTGTTCTGAGAGCCATTGTGTTGCCTTATCAGTTAAAGAAACCTCTATTAGAGCCACCTCACTATGTTTCATGTTTGTAATTATCATGATTATGATGTTGTTATATCAATGGTCTCGTCTTAGTGATTAAAAGGTGACGAATCTGGCAACATCAAGATCCATTTTCGTCACGTCTCTCTAATTAACTATTTAATGCCTCTTTTCTGCTACAATGGATATGTTTCACTCCATTCGAAATCTGTGTCAAATTGCGCTTGCGTGAGTTCCCCATCAATTTCGAAGACAACACAATAAAAACGATTTCCGCCCTGAGAAGGTTTTTCATCTTCCCATCTATCAATTTTAAAGGAACTCATAAACAAAGTGTCGTTAAGTTTGATACGAAGTACTATTTTGTAATCTCCACCAACAGTGAATGTATATTTAATGTTTAAAAATTCACCTTGAGTGCTTGTAAGCCTTACTGTTACAGGGCCACTTTGAAGAAGAAGTTGGTTTCTAAATTCATCGTTTTGATCGTTGTCTATGCTTAGATCATAGTTACCAGAATAATCAGCATCGAAGTATTCAATGATCTTCTGAAAATGTATATATTCAAAGTTAAGTTCCGTTTCAATATGCGGATCAAAGTAGAAATAAGGCTGATTTCTTGAATAATAGAAAACAAATGTATCCATTGGATAACGATTGGAGTCAGCAATTAGTCTATCATTGATGGCAAATGCTGGTACGCTTAAAGATAAGAGAAAAATTAACAAAAATAGAGCAGGTATATTTTTTTTCATATATATTGCCCCCTACAGTATGTGGAACTTCTCTTTCTTATTTTCATCTGTTTCTATCTTGAGAGGTTTGTGCTAATTATCTCTGTGCATATATTTATAACTAACTAGCGGATGCCCACCAACACGTAGGGGGATATATATTAACATTTATTCTCTTTTGATAGAAAAATAGAGTCGCATAGCTTGGTTTTGATATTTTCAAATAATCTCTTGCGCGACTTTTCAAAAATGAAGCGTACTATCTCAGTCTACACTCTGAGACTAACGGTAAATCAATTTTAAATACTATCTTTGAAAAACAGTTTCTCGGCGTACAGATCCATTGCAATCAATTTTTAGGGATAACATATGGTCACCGTGATCTAATGATTTTGTAAACAGTCCTCCATTTTCTAAAGCGTGGTTTATGTCCTCTTGTGAGAAGGGGATCATTTCTAATCGTTTACATTTTTCACAATAGTTCATCGCAAATTTGTCCATCTTTAATCATCTTTATACCGTTGATCTAATAGCAGTATCATTCCTGTGTCATTTTTTACAATAATTATTCATAAACCTAAGTAAAACGGCAAAAACCGCATTGAAGCAATGTTGTTTCCTTGTAGTTATTTCGTTAACAGATCTTCCAATCACGTATTTAAAAATCGTATTTAAAGTCAGCGAATTCTATATGCTCATTCCATGTTACGAAAAACCACTTGAATCAAGTAATTATCCAAACCATAGTTATCAGAAGTCAATGCTGGTGATGAAAAAATTCATTTCTTTCAAGATACAATGTATGTAGAGAACTTGATGATTTTTACATAATTTATTCTATATAGCTATTTGGTCTGGACGGATTCTATGAGCGGTTTTGTCGTTATAAATACTCTTCAATATAATAAAGAATTGTCCGAATTGCTTGAAGTCTTTATCAAATCCTTTAAAGACTATTTTCTAGAAAAGGAATTACACTTTAAGGCACATCAATTCGAACAGGCAATCCGTCATGCGATTGAGTCATCAAAGTTATGCGAGATCTTTGTAGCTAAAAAAATGAATGATATTATCGGTTTTTCATGTATTATTCAAACTAAACCTCAATACTGGTATCTTGGGCCTTTTGCCGTCCTTCCTGAATATAGACGACAAGGTATTGGGAAAATTCTGATAAACAATGCAATAGACTTTGCACATCACAATGGGGGCGGTACTATTTCAATTGTTACCCGCTGGTATAATGAGGCAGCAATTCGATTTTACAAAAACTTAAACTTTTATATCGATTCGGAATACGTCCACAAGGGGAAGAAAATCGTAAAAATGATACTAGAAATCTGAAGAACTTTAAATAAGCCCTGAAAACGAGATCTGTGGCAAATCATCGCAGAATTTTCTTGCTGAACGAATTATTGCATTTAAGTACAGCCATTTAAAGGCATAGACTACTCCCGGCATCCACTGCGCTTTTTGCTCATCGAATCTCATTTGAAAATCGTTTGAAGTCACAGCGTAAGTGACCGGAAACTCAGGTATGGGCTTAAACACTATGCTCCATCCCTCAGATATCTCGATAAATTCACCACCTAGGTTACTGGCGACCTTTTTTGCGACGTCTCGCTTAATTTGTTGCACTACATCAATCTTCTTTTGATCTAAAGGTTGCGTTTCAAGAATCTTAGATCCTAAACGTTTCTGTTTTTTTGTCCATAGGAACTCTGCTTCTTGAGCCAACAAGCAAATAAAAACAGTGCTAAAAATGATGACATCCTCAGCAGGATATATATCTGCTGATCTGCGATTAAAATAAACGAAAAAATCAGTGCCAAATTCCTCATCTGTGACGAGGAGACACAAGATCTTTAAGTCTGGAAGAGGTTCAAAAGAAACAGTCCATTTTACGCTCTCATATGGTCTAAAATTCTCAGATATGCCCCCAAGTTTAGCCGCAAGGATTTTTACTTCGTCGGTTTTGATCTTTTTAAAAATATGCATGCGCTTTTTTGCGTAGCTGAGTACCCTAGTGTGCCATCCGCTCCCAGCACCAAATTCTTTAGCTCCTAAATCAATGTATTCTGAGCCGCTCAAATATACTACCTCATAATGAACAGGATGATGTTTCGGGTAATGGTTCTCCCATAAGTTTCCTTGTCTCTCTGATTACTGCATTTAAATACAGCCACTTAAATGCATACACTACTTCAGGTATCCATTGTGCTTTATCCACATCGTATAAAATTCGAGTTTTCTTGCCAACTTCGTAAGTAATGGGAAGTGTAGTAATTGGCGTGAATGTAATGCTCCATCCTCCTATTTCTTTAAATTCTCCACCTAAGTTACTGGCAACTATCTTGGCTACATCTGGTGTTATGTTTTTTAATATGGCTAATAATTGATTTATGTCTCGCTTCTCTATTATTTGCGTTCCTAATCGCCTACGTTTGTTTGTCCAAAGAAACTCAGCTTCGTGAGGAAATAAGGTGATAAATGCCAGACTAAAGATAAGAGCATCCTCCGCTGGGTATTTTACGGCATCCTGGTTATAGTACACGTAGAATTCGCTCCCAAACTCTTCATCTGCAACTAAAAGGAACAGAATTTTTAAATCGGGTAACGGTTCAAAGCTTACGGTCCACTCGGTATCATATAACGTAAAATCTTCAACTGTGGCACCGAGTTTGTTCGCTAATATGACTGCATCTTCTTGAGAAATCTTTTCGAAAAGTTCCATACGATTTCTGGCATATCCTATGACTTTAGGATGCCATCCGCATCCCTCGCCAAATTCGCGCAGCGTGATATACTCTGAACTGCTCAACTTATACGTCACCGTGTATCTCTTTTTTTGATATGATTTATTAAGGTGTTTGTTCGTGTATTTTTTAGATAAACATATGGACGGAGGATTCTTGAATGAAGAAACTACTAAGATCGCGTGAAGGGAAGGCTACTGTTCCTATTATTATCTTGCTTCTAGTTATTGCTGGCGTAGGAGCTGCGATTTGGGGCGGAGGTCTCTTTTACACGACCGAAATCAGTAGAATTCAAGCGGATCCAACCGGCTGGGATGGAAAAGACGTCTACATAAAGGGCGAAGTTACTGGAACAATCGACTTTTTGGGTATCCATGGTTTCGTAGTCAATGATGGCACTGATTCGATATATGTAGACTGGGATGATGTCCTTCCACTAGTTGGAGACACGGTAATTGTGCATGGAACTGTTCACAAACTTGTTACAATAGCCTATATTGAAGCAACATCCGTTAGAAACGCTTGGTTCTAAGTTATTTCTGTTTCCTCTTTTTTTTAATTTCGTGGGAATGTAACATCAATTATCGTGCGCCATTTAATTGTCATTATAGTTTTTGTATCAGAATCGACTCCTTTCGATGTCTTTAGTGAGAAACGTTATTGTGCGACCAAAAACGGAATATCAACAAATTTCTCTCTCAGCCGATGAAAGGCGGTAGTATTATATAGAATGATATTATACTAACATATTCGATATGTAGAATTCGGGAGGCAGGAGAGATAAACAAATGATGCGTAAGAACCACATTCTAGTTATACTCTTTATTCCCTTATTTTTCACATCTGCTTTCATCCTTGTTTTCAATACAACCGAAGTACAAGCAGCAGAATTAAACATTATAGAATCCTTTAATACCCCAGGAACTGGTTCCTGGGGATTGACGTGGGATGGTCAACACCTCTGGGCAGGTGATATTGCCAGAACTAAAATTTTCAAACTAAGCCCGTCCACTGGAGAGATAGTATACTCCTTTAATTCTCCAGGATCAAGACCTAAAGGATTAGCGTGGGATGGACAATACATATGGAACATCGATTCAGTAGATAAAAAAATCTCCAAGATAAATCCTGTTGATGGTAAACTACTCCACTCTTTAGATGCCCCGGAGCACGGTACTGGAGGATTGACGTGGGATGGACAATACTTATGGCTTGTCGATCCCGTAAATAAACAAATTCACAAGATAGATTCATCTACTGGTGCTATAGTCCTCTCCTTAAATTCTCCAAGCAGTATGCCCGCAGGATTGACGTGGGATGGACAATACTTGTGGAATGTCGATGCGGTTGCAGAGGAGATTTACAAGATAGACCCTTCCACAGGTGAAGTGCTCAATTCTTTCAATTCTCCTGGTGAGCAACCAGCTGGACTAACATGGGACGGACAATACTTGTGGAACATCGACATTGTTGACGATAAGATTTACAAACTGGAGATACCACAAGAGCCATCATTTTGTCTAGGAGCGATCTCAATAAGTATTATTCTACCCGTAGCACTAATTGCTGTCTGGAAATTAAAAAGAAATGATGAATATAGTTGCTTTTAAGAAAAAGTGAGGAGCGATTACCCCGCTCCGCCACCTCCACCTCCACCGCCGCCACCTCCACCAGCTCCACCACCTCCAGCACCTCCAGTACTGCTGGGCATAAGAGTAGATGAAATATCACTCACAAAAGAATCAAACGTGGTGGCAAAGGAGTCAAGCATTGCACCAACTTGCGGAACTGTGAAGTTTGAAAAGTCCGAATCGGCTCCATATGTGTGTCCGTACGCTGGATGATGATAGTACCACCAATATGGCCAGTACATTCTTCTCCTTCCTGTTCCTGGATAACGACGTCTTTTTACACACGATTTTATCCACTTTGAAACATTTAAGCCAGAAATGAAAAGCCACGGCAGATATTCGTCCAAGTATTTCATTGCTTCATAAGGTTCACGCATCTTTTTAATTCGCTTTGCTTCCCGTTTCACGTTTCTTAAAAAGAATTTGAATTCTTTATTCACCATTGCCCCGTGTTCCGTTCGATTAGCCATGAAATTTCCTATTATGATACCAATAAGACCACTCACAAGCACTAGTGTTCCTAACAGAGCGAGTCCTACAGTTCTAAAAAAGAACAGTGAGAACACAATAAAAAATCCTGCTGCCATAACTAAAAAAGCGAATTTTTGATACGTTGCTTTAGTCGCTCTATAAGTCGCGGGAAGTAATTGATGAAGACGCAATTCCTGTTCTATCACCTCAAGTGCTTCTGCAAATCTATCCGGATTCATAGCTTCAATACGGATTTTTTTGTCGTACTCGTAGATGCTAACCGTTCGCAACACATGCCAATCAATCTTTGTTAGATCTTCAGGTAAATTCTTACTTCTAATGGCATTATATCCGTCGTCTGTTAGGCGTAGAAACGAATCTGATCCATATTGCCAAAGTTCAAGATAGCCTTTTTTGGCTAAATAGAAAATTGTAACAAGGACGCCTTTCATCGTCGCTCCTTCACTGCGAAGACTTTCCACAATAGCAGGATGAAGTTCTCTGGGTGGATTAAGCCCAATAACTTGTTTATTGACAAAAACGGGGGGGTCTCGCCCCCTAAAAAGATAAATTGCTGCATATATACCACTAAAAATGGCAAAAAAGACCACTCCAATGAGCCATCCAGTTCTGTTGAGATATTGTCTCCAGGAAAAAGGTTGCTCTACGGTAGAAGGGACTCGAACTATGATCTCGTAGGAGGTGTTAGGTGGCAAATAAGAGTCGTAATACACATCTACAACAGATTTTCCATCATTCTCTGAAATAATAACTGTAGATTCTGAACGGATCTTGTCAGGTATCAGTATATCTTC
>Ga0180438_10011564_pt1 | contig 10645 bp, 4 predicted proteins | sample SS_ome_12_FD_132455 | JGI IMG/M metagenome (GOLD analysis project Ga0180438, IMG submission 132455) | Hypersaline lake sediment archaeal communities from the Salton Sea, California, USA - SS_3_D_2 metaG | ecosystem: Environmental > Aquatic > Non-marine Saline and Alkaline > Hypersaline >... | reverse complement strand
TACCGCATCTACGCGACCAGCAGGAAGGGCGATTCGGGCTACTCGAGCGTAGTCTCGGCAACGACAGCGGCGTCTCCGGAGCCAGAGCCTCCGCCTGATGCCCCGAGCAGCCTGATCGCCACGGCGGCGTCTGCCACCCAGATCAACCTGGCGTGGTCGGACAACTCCGACAACGAGGACGGTTTCGACATCGAGCGCAGCCTATTCGCGGACTCGGGCTTCGACTTCATTCACAGTACCGCGCCCAATGTCTTTGCCCACGAAGACACTCTTCTCGATGCCGCGACGCAGTATTATTACCGAGTAAACGCATACAATTCGGCCGGCGTCTCAGACTACTCGAATACCGCCGGCGCCGCCACGTTCGCCGAAAACGAATACGTGCTCACCGTTAACGTCCAGCCCGAAGGTGCAGGCGCTATAGACGTTGCGCCTGATCTGGACTTCTACACAGAATCGAGTGTGGTCGCCATTACCGTCATCCCAAACGAAGGTTACGTCTTCATCGGTTGGAGCGGCGACGCGTCGGGCATGGACACGTCGATTGAGGTCACCATGACCAGCGACAAGTCGTTGACGGCGTCTTTCGTCTCGCTAGCTCAGTGTCCATCAGAACTCCCGCTTGTGCTTATGAAAACCAACACAGTAATTCCGGATGAGCCGAAAATAGGCGGGGAACTCACGATTATTTGGGACCCCAGCGGCGGAATGAACTATCTGGGCAGCCCGCATATCGACTACGACGTCAACGATGGTTTGATGGCAATCGAACTGCGCGGGCAAACGTCCCAGGAGTGGTACGACAAGAAATCGTATGGGTTCGAACTCCGCACCTGGCTGGGCCAGGATCTGGACGCTTCGCTGATCGCCCTGCCGCCGGAGGAAGACTTTGTGCTCTACGGGCCCTTCGGCGATAAGTCGCTCATTCGCAACTATTTCGTGTACGACCTCAGCAACAGAATCGGCCGCTACGCGCCGAGATGCCGATTCGTCGAGGTGTTTCTCAACGAGGCGGGGGCCGAAGTCGCCGGCGACGACTACAAGGGCGTGTTTGTGCTGCTCGAGCGCGTCAAGCGCGACGTATACCGCGTCGACGTGACGCCGCTAACCGAGTTCGACAACGCGGAACCGGAAATAACCGGCGGCTACATTCTCGAACTCACGCCCTGGTCAAAACTCCGCGCCGAGGAACAAGCCTCCAAACCGTTCTTCTACACGCCCAATTCAAGTCCTTGGGGGGATCTTGGAAACTACACGCTCGTCTTCCAGCACAAATACCCGGACTGGGATCGGATAACTGAAGCGCAGAAGCAATGGATTAAGGATTACGTCAACGAATTCGAAGGCGTGTTATACAGTCCCTCCTTTGCAGATCCCGTCAACGGATACGCCAAATACATTGACGTTGATTCGTTTGTCGATCACATGTTGATCAACGAGCTTGTGGAAAACATCGACGTATTCATGGCGAGTTCATACATGCACATAGATCGAGGCGGAAAGCTGACCATGGGCCCCGTCTGGGACTTCAACCTCGCGATGGGCAACAACAACTTGTGGTATCCGCGATTCGCCGACCCGGAAGGCGCCGTCTTTCACCAAGACGCCAAGTTCTGGGCGAGCCGTCTACTTCAGGATCCCGTTTTCGGTGCAAAATACATCAACCGATGGCAGCAACTCCGCCAAACGCACTTCAGCCTCGGGAGCATGCTCGCAACAATCGACGAACTGGCCCAATTGCTGGAAACCCCCCAGGCACGCAATTACGCGCGGTGGCCCGTACTCCACGTCCCGCTCTGGCCCAACGATCCGGACTGGTGGGGACCCGATTGGCCGGAAAATGGCCCGGATGACCCGGTGCCCGTCTTGTGGCCCTGGTGGCCTTACGACGATGCCTGGCCTGACCCCGGGTCCTGGGAGGGCGAAATCCAGGACATAAAAGACTGGCTCACAATCCGGGTCGCATGGCTCGGTGAATGGCTCCCGGAACTATATCCGCTCGAATAGGGCTGCCAGATAATGGCGTCCGTGACGCCGCTCGACCTCGTACAGCATCTTGGCGGCGCGCAGCCAAGGCCCGAGATCTTGCGAGGACTTGCCGGCGACCGGCCGCCTCAACCGGGCCGTGCCTTCGGGGCCACCCACATCGTAGGGATTCGGACAGACGGTTTTTGCCGAGTCGCCCCGCCACCGTATCCGCTGCCGCCGGCCCTGCGTACAGAGCCCAGCCCGCGCGGATGCCGTCCCGTAATCCGGCGGTGTTCCCAATTCTCCAATACGTGGTGATACGGGCAAGCTCTTGGCTATTCGAGCGGCGATAAAGCACGCGAGCGCTGGCAGCGGGCAGATAACGCAGCGATATTTCATCGGGAAAGTGTCGCCATTAGGAAATCGTATGCCAGCCGGCCGCTGATCTGGTGCCGCCCCTCGAAATAGTCTGTTTGCGGCAGGCCTTGTGCGCCGAAAACCTTGTAGACGGCGCGTGCCTTGCCCACACTCCGTTTTACGGCGTTGATGGGAAAGATCGGATCGTAATTGCCCGCCTCGACCAGCATGGGCCGGGGCGCGATCAAGCCAGCCAAGTCGTACATCTCGCCGAACCGTTCGAGGCCCGGGACGTAATTGCACGGGCAATGGGCCATGGCGAGAATGCTGTCGCGGAACGTCGAGTAGTAGCCGCTGACCACGCAGGCTTTGATGCGGGTATCCAGGCACGTCGAGAACAACGTGTGCATCCCGCCGCCCGAAATGCCCATCGCCCCAAGCCGCCGCGTATCGATGTCCTTTCGCCTTTCGAGGTAATCGACCAATCGTTTGCCGTCATGAACGCGGAGGCCCACCACCGATCCGCCCAAGTGGAAGGCGAGCATGGCCGTATGGGCACAACTGCCCGGGTTGCCTTGTCCGAGCGTTGCATCGAGATACGAGAAATCCGTCTGTCGTTCGCCGAAACACGATATTTCCGGTGCCGCCACGGCAAATCCCCGTCGGCATAAGGCGACGGCGAAATCCTTGTGATATCCGTCCGGCGTGTCGCGCTCGGCGCCGTCTTCCCAAAGCCCCACGACGTCTTTGACGCCGTAACCGTGGCCGTGAAACGCGAGCACCGTCGGAAATGGCTTCGACCCCTTTTTCGGGAGCAATAAGTAGACGGGCATCACGGCGTCTCGGGTGGTGCGCAGCAGGACTTTCTCGCGGAAGTAGTCGCCTTTGTCGATCCGCTCGATCCGCGTTGGCCTCAGTGGCACGGACGGCAACGACTCGAAGCCCACTGTCCGCACAAGCGCCGCTCTCGTTTTGCGTTGCCACCGCTTCGCCTCGGCCTGCGTCGTCGCGCGGAACGCATAAGGCGCTTTCTCCGGGGCATAGCGCTTCCAGAGCCCGTGCGCCGGTTGGAGCGCTTTGATTTCCCTCGCATCAAGCACTTTTGTCGCCATCAACGTTCTCCCTTTCGTGCCCCTTGCCCGAGCGAGCATAATACCCCGCCCGCCCAGACGTCGCAACAACGGCCCTGTCCAGGGGAGAAGCCAGCAAGGCGCGCGAGGACGGGGGCACGCCTCCCGTCTTTTCCGGGAAGCGCAGGGAATAGACCTATATGACCTATGCGACCTATGTGGCCTATAGCGAAGGCAGGGGCAGGAGAATCATCTGGGCGCCGGGGCGCCGGAAACACCACGCGCCCGGGGCGCGGATAGTGCGCGACACTGCGCCCGCGTAAATGGCGAGGCGCGGGAAACAAACGTTGGCGGCAGGCGCCACATCCCGACTTGGCGATCGGGCAACCGGCGAACCGCGAAGCCCGCAGATCTGGACATTTGGCCGATATGTAGGTATTCTGGTGCCATCACTTTGCATTCCTGCCGGTGTTTGCGAAGCGGAAGGCACAGGTATGAGTGAAGCCATGCGCGGAGTGGAGCTGACCGACGAAACAGTGCGCGACGCCGGAGCGGCCGCCCTTGCCGCCGAGCACGCCAGGCACTACAAACGGCCTCGACAACGCCCGTTTACACCGGAAGATCGGAAGCGGGTCACGATCCTCTATGGTGGGCTTACGCAACGCCACGATCGCCTGATAGGCGCGAGTGTGCGCGGGATCGGCTACAATGTCGAGCCGTTGCCGACCCCGACCAAGGCCGATTACCAGACGGGCCGCGAATACGGCAACAACGGCATGTGCAATCCCACGTATTTCACGGCGGGCGCGCTCATCAATTACCTGAAGCGCTTGCGCGATGAGCAAGGCATGTCCGTCGACGAGATTGTTGACAAGTACGCGTTTGCTACGGCGGGCTCGCGGGGGCCGTGTCGTTTCGGCGTTTACAGCGCGGAATACCGCAACGCTTTACGGAACAGCGGGTTCGAGGGTTTCCGGGCCATGGCTTTTCAGCAGACGGGCGGCCTGGATCAAACGGGAGACGACGGCGGCCTCGAGATGACGACAATGTTCGGACTGGCCTTAATTAATGCCATTGCCCTGGCCGATCTGTTGAACGAAGTGACGTACCATATCAGGCCGTATGAGGCCGTGCCGGGCCAAACCGATCGGGTCATGGGAGAAGCGGCGCGCCGTGTGGCCGAGACGCTCGAAAGTCGTCGTTACGATGCCCTGGTGGGACGCCCTTGGGTGCGTGCCCTCGGAACGGCATTGCCGGGCGTCGATCCGTACAAATTGGCGCTTCTTTTCGAGCAGTACCGCAGCGACGCATTTGTGTCCGCGCTTTGCGAATGTGCCGCCCTGATTGACGAAACGGTCGAGGTCGACTATCTCCGGCCGAAACCCACCTGCAAGATCATCGGCGAATTCTGGGCGCAAACCACGGAAGGCGACGGCAATTTCAACATGTTTCCGTTCATCGAGAGCCAGGGCGGCGAGGTGTTGGTCGAGCCCATCACGACGTGGATAGCCTACGTGATCGCCCATGCGCGCGACCGGCTCATAGACGAGCGAGGCATACCGTCCAACGACGTCGCGGCCAAGAAAAGAACGGCATGGAACGTGTTGCGCGAGCACGTTGTCTACGGCGTTCGCCGGGTGCAACTGTGGGCGGTGGGCTCGTTGTTGCTGCGCGAGTACGAACGTTATAGACAGGCCCTCGGCGGCACCGCACACGCCCAAGTCGATCAGGCGGAACTCCGCGACCTCGCGCGACGCTACTATCATCCCCGATGCGCCGGCGGCGAAGGCCATCTCGAGGTGGCCAAGACCATGTATTACACCCGAAACGGCCTCGCCCACATGGTGCTCAGTCTAAAACCGTTCAACTGCATGCCCTCGACGCAATCCGACGGCGCCCAGGCCGCGGTCACGGCCCATCACCCGAGTATTCTCTACGTTCCGATCGAAACGTCGGGTGAAGGCGACCTAAGCGCGTACAGCCGCGTGCAAATGGCCCTTGGCGAAGCGAAAGTCCAGGCCAGGGAGGAATTCCGGGAATGCGTCGCGAGGACGGGGCGCACGCTCGACGAACTCCGCCGATACTGCGCCGAGCACCGCGAACTCCGCAGACCCCTCCAGCAGATTCGCCGCCATCCCGGCGTCATAGGCCGCGCCGCCAACTTCGCCCTCTACGTGGGCGCGCTCATGGACCGCGAACAAGTCTGAACGACACGCACGGGAGGCGCCGTCCCGTGTTGTGAACCTCTATGGGACGTTGCGCGTACTGGATTCAGCGAGTCATCTCAGCCAAAAGGCAATAATCCGGGATGTGGGAGGCGCGGACGATGAACACGAAGGCATCCGTATGTTTGCATTTCGCGGCATTCTTGACAGCAGGCGCATTTGCTGCTGCCGGGGCCGCGCTCGACTCACAACGGACGCCAGCGGCGGCTCTCGCGGCAGAACGGCATTGCGAAACGTTGCACGAAGCCGCCGAAGCCGGCGACATTGCCGGTGTTGAAAAATGTCTTGCCGATGGGATGCGGGTGGACGCCCGTGACCCGCAGGGCAAGACCCCGCTCGATAGGGCCGCAGCCGGCGGGCACCGGGCGGTGGTCGAGCTACTGCTCGCGCGCGGGGCCGTGGACGACGCCAATCAGCTCATGCTCGCGATTTGCGAGTGCGTGAGGCAAGAGAACACGGCCGTGGCCAGCGTCCTCTTCGAGTACGGCGTTAAGACCAATCCCATTCTCGGGAAAGTGCCTTTCGTAAGCGCAGCGCTCTTCCTTGCCGTGACGACTGGGAACGAGGGGTGGGTGTGTTCGCTCCTGGCCGCTGGCGCAAATCCGAACGTCGAGTCGCAGGATACGTTGCCGGAGCTGCCGAAAGTCTCCGCCGACGCTTTCGGCGCAGCCGTGTTGCAGAGCAATACCGGCGTTACGCCGCTGCATGCCGCCGCACAGCGCGGCTTCGAGGAAGGCGCCAAGCGCCTTCTCGATGCGGGCGCCAACGTCAACGCGGCGAGCGCCGTCCGCAGTACGCCGTTGCACGAGGCCGCTGCTTACGGCGCCCTCGGCGTTGCCACGCTTCTTGTCCAGGCTGGCGCGTCTGTTAATGCGCCATCGCCGAACGCCGTCAGTCCATTGCACGACGCGGCTTACTATGGCCACGTCGACCTCGTCGAGTTCCTCTTGGGCCGGGGCGCCGACCCAAATGCGTGCGATGCCGACGGCAATACGCCGCTTCACGACGCCGTTAGGCAAAGAGCAACTGAGGAATCTCGGGGACGCTTCATCCCTATCGGCAACCGTTTCCCTCACGAGACGTCTCCGCATGTGCCACGGCTCCTGGTTGATGCCGGGGCGGACGTGAATGCCCGGAACGGCAACGGCGTCACGCCCCTGCACCTTGCGGTGGAAGGGGACTATGCCGCGTATGTCAAGTTCCTTATCGCGAACGGCGCCGATCCCAATCTGAGCGATAACGGCGGCGACACGGCGCTCGAAATCGCCGGAGACAAGGGAAACCCGGAGGTCGTGGCCGCCATGCGAGCGCGCATTCCCGGCGATACTATTCAGATGGCGCTGCTTTCGGGCGATCTGAAGGCGGTCAAGGAGTTCCTGGACGCCGACGCCGCGTCGATCCGCGCCAGGGACCATCGTGGTCGCACGTTGTTGGCCATCGCCGCGGAACAGAACCATGTTGAGATCGCGCGGTTGCTTATCGAGCGCGGCGCCGAAGTCAACGCGGCCTCGGGCGGTGCGCATGACACGGCCCTGCATCGGGCCGTCCAGAAGGGACATAGTGACAGTGTGCGGCTGCTGCTGGCGCATGGCGCGTCGGTTGAGGCCGAGAACGCTCGAGGAAGGCGCCCGATCCATCTCGCGAAGGACCACGACGTCATCGGCCTCTTAGTCGAGCACGGCGCAGACATTGATTGTCCCAACGCCGACGGTGATGCGCCGCTACACCGTGCGATTCGCCGCCGAGATGAAGGCCTCGTGGCCTCCCTTGTCGCTGCGGGCGCCGACGTCAACGCCAAAACGGCGGCAGGCGAATCGCCATTGACCCTGGCGCTTGGCCAATACAGCCGCGGGGACGCGACAGCGAGACTCCTGATCGATGCGGGCGCGGATGTCAACGCTCCAGGGCCGAACGGCGACGCGCCGTTGATCCTGGCCGTACGGAAGGGATGGGCACCGTTGATGCAGCGGCTGATTGCCGCGGGCGCAGACGTCAACGCGCAGACCTCTGAAGGCGAAACGGCACTGGAGGCGGCGGCATCGAGGCGCTCGGCTTCACTGGCCGAGGCTTTGATTGCGGCAGGGGCCGAAGTGCATCCAGACGGTGCAAGGCCTCTGGCGCGGGCCGCCCGAAACCGGCAAGAGGATGTTCTGCGGCTCTTTCTCGAACACGACCCGCCCAAGGACGCGCTAGACAACGCCCTCATATCGGCCGCCTCAGCCGGCAGCACCGCCAACGTCCGGTTATTGCTCGCGCACGGCGCGGTTCCTGAGGCCCGGAACGGCGACGCCCCAACGGCGCTCAGTGCCGCGGCAATGCGCGGGGTGGTCGAGATCGTCGCCGTGTTGCTCGAACGCGGCGCGGCCGTTGATGCGAAGGACTCAGAAGGCGAGGCGGCTTTGTATAAGGCCGTGAAGAAAGGACGTGACGAGGTCGTCAAACTGCTTTTGGAGGCGGGCGCGGATGCCAATGCCGCGACGAATGCGGGCGACACGCCCCTGGCGCACGCGATCGCGAAAGGCGAAAATGCGTTGGCGACGCTATTGGTTAAGCACGGCGCAAGTGCGGCGCGCGCACAACGAATACGAGAAGGCACGATGCACGCGGCAGTATCGCAAGAGGGTCTGGACGCGCTCGAACTTTTATTGTGCGGTGGCGCGAGCCCGAATGTCGCCGACGAAAAGGGGATTACGCCGCTCCATATAGCTGCAAACCACGCCGATGCCGCAAAGGCAAAGCGGCTGCTCGAGCATGGCGCCGACGCCAATGCAGCGGATCGGCGCGGCCGAACGCCGTTGCATGACCCCGCGGAAACCGGTTACGGCGATGTCGTCGCGGCTCTTATCCGGGGCGGAGCAGACGCGAACGCTAAAGACGGGAAGGGGCAGCGGCCGCTTCATCTTGCCGCGCGAAATGGACACGCGGAGGTGGCGGCCCTCCTTCTGGACGGCGGCGCAGAAGTCGATCCGCCCAACAACTTTAACCGCACGCCCCTGTATCGGGCGGCCGAGGCCGGTGAGTTAGCCGTCGTGAAACTCCTGGCGGACCGCGGCGCCGATGTGAATGCCGCTGACAAATCGGCTCGGATTCCGTTGCACTCCGCTGCCGGGAAAGGCCACGCGGATGTGGTCAGGTTCCTCCTGTCGCGGGGCGCAGACATGAACGTGAAGGCCGGAGAGTTCCGCGAGACCCCGCTCCATCAGGCCGTGAGGGCCAAACAGGTCGAGGCCGTCAAGGCGCTGCTCGACGCCCACCCCAATCTGACCCTGCGCAACTTCCGTGGCGACCAGGCGCTCCACGTCGCGGTTCGCGCGCGATCAAAGGAGATTGCCGGACTCCTACTCGCCAACGGGGCCGATCCTCACGCCGAGAACTACGAAGGGGAGACCCCGCCTGCTCTCGCCCAACGAAAGGGAGACAAGGAGATTGCCGCGCTTGTATCACGATACGCGAGAAGGAAATATAGGAATGTTAAGAGTAGTCGGACATAAGTTCCTAGAAGCCTGTCTCGTGTTGGTGCTGGTCTCGGCAGGGGCTGGCTGCACCTTCAAGCAAGTTGACGCGAACGACACAACGGCGATAGTCGCGGACAAGGCCATAATGTCGCCGCAGGCGAACGAAAGCCACACGCACGATTGCGAGACGATTCATGAAGCTGCCGAGGCGGGGCACATCGAGTGCGTGGAAGCGTTTCTGGCGGAAGGCGTGCGCATCAACGCCCGGGACAATCGGCGCAATACGCCGTTGCATTGGGCAGCGTCAGCGGGCCAGAGAGAAATGGTCGCGTTTCTCCTGGAGAAGGGTGCCCAAATGGAGGCCGAGAACGAGCTTGGCGACACGCCGCTAGGCTGTGCCGCCGCGGAGGATCACCTCGAAGTTGCCCAATTTCTTCTCGAAAACGGGGCCAACCCGAACGCAACACTTGTGCACATACCGCTGCTCCGAGCAATGGCCGCTCGAGAGCATTGGGGCATAGCCGAGTTGCTGCGGCAGCATGGGGCCAAGTACACCATCTATGAAGCCGCTGCGATGGGCGACGTCGAAACTGTGCGTGAGGCGCTCGAACGCGAACCCCACCTTGCCAATGCTCGCATGCCTTACGATCCGGACATGATGAACCCGACACCGTTGTACCTGGCGGCCAGGCACGGACGCGTCGCGGTGGCGCGCGTGCTGTTGGCAGCGGGCGCCGATCCGAACGAAGACCTTTATCCTTACGCGCCGGTAGGCATAGCGGCGAGAAACGGTCACGTCGAGATGGTGGAGCTGCTCATTGCTAGTGGCGCGGATATCGACCCGCCGGCGAAAGGGTGTCCCACACCCCTCCATTCCGCATCGTGGAGCGGCGACATAGGCGTCGCGAAAGTGTTGCTAGCCCACGGCGCTGACCCTATGGCCGCCGACAGTGGAGGCAATACACCTTTGCACGAAGCTGCCGCTGCCGACACTGTGGCCTTTGCGGAGATACTTATCGAGCATGGCGCGGACGTTAATTATCGGAACAACTCGAAAAGCAGTCCGCTTCGTCGGGCGGTGCAGCATAGGCTCTCCGATATGGCTCGGCTGTTGCGGGCGCGTGGCGCAAAAGTCCATCTCTATGACGTCTTCTTGTTGGCAGAAAGCCCAGCGTCAGTGAGGAAGAGGCTTCAGAACACATCGTTTCCCGATATGGCTCGGCTGCTATTGGCGCGCGGCGCTGAACCCGATCTCTTTGATCTGGCTGTGGTAGGAGACGCGGCGTCAATGAGAGGCATGCTTCAGACCACTCCTGCTCTGGCGACCACTGAGGAAGGCGCCAAAGCCCTCAAAACGGCGGCCCAGTGTGGCAATATCGAGGCCGTCGTTGCGCTTCTCGAACAGGGAGCAGGAGAAGTCTCGGCCGGCACGAGCGGCGAAGCGGCTCTGTACAAGGCTGCCGAGGCGGGGCACAAGGATATCGTCAAGCTTCTATTGGCGCATGGCACTGACCCAAACGCCGTCACTGGGCCGAATCCTTACACGCACAAACCGCCCTATATGTGCACG
>Ga0180438_10011563_pt1 | contig 10646 bp, 8 predicted proteins | sample SS_ome_12_FD_132455 | JGI IMG/M metagenome (GOLD analysis project Ga0180438, IMG submission 132455) | Hypersaline lake sediment archaeal communities from the Salton Sea, California, USA - SS_3_D_2 metaG | ecosystem: Environmental > Aquatic > Non-marine Saline and Alkaline > Hypersaline >... | reverse complement strand
GCCCATATTTGGCAAAGTGTGTTAATAGACGGGCTAAAAATGTACGGACCCTATACACTAACCGCACCTGAAGATATTCCCAGGGCTCAGTTTCGATTAATGTTTGGTGGTAGATCAAGCTGTGTCGTATTTGTCGATGCGGTGAAGGTCATTGATTTAAATTGGGAGAAACCTGGTACTTCAGTGAACTTACAGCCAGAACCGCCCCAAATAGCACATCAATTAAAGCAAAACTACCCGAATCCGTTTAATCTCTCAACTAAAATTGAATATGTCATTGACCATCCAGGGCCGGTGGAACTTTCGATATATAATCTGCTTGGCGAACTGGTTTACACGCTGGTGAAAAAGAACCAGAGCATTGGTTCATATTCTGCGAAATGGAATGGCCGGGATTCCGCTGGCTATCTTCTTAACTCCGGAATCTATATCTATCAACTGAAATCACCCAAGACCATTCAAACGCGTCGTATGCTATTATTAAAATAAAGCCTTAAGGGGATGCGTGGTTTTCGGCACTTCGAGGTTTGCTCATATATACTAAGGTGAAAGTGGTTTTGAGATTCTTTAATTTAAAAAACTCACCTAAATCCTCTCTTAAAAAGAGAGGACTTAAAGGTTGAATCTCAAAACCACTTTGGTCATAGTATAAATCCACAACATTTCGGTGATTCAAGATTCCTGTTGAATAAACCTCGAAATCCTACAACTTCAACACCCTTTCACAAAACTCAGCATAATCTCTTAAAGCCGGTTTGATACTTTTATAAATAATTTTCAAATCTACTTTTTCATATCCGTGTACCAGCAAATTCCGCATCGCTACCGCATCAGCCAATCTTTGGGCTAACTCGGGTGGGAGCCAGTTCATTTCGCCGGCACGTAAAAAGGTTGTCCGGAGGGTGGTGGGCAAAGTCTCACTGTGGAGGGCCATTCGATGCATGAGAATATCCGAGGATGTAGTGACCAGTAATTCCAAAATTCTTTCAATAATAAAATGCTTTTCTTCTAAAAATTCCTGATAATTGATGTCTTTGTATTTTTCAAGAACTTTCAAATATTCAAAAATCTTGTCAACTTTTTCTTTCGTAATTTGCGGTGACATTTTTAAGTCGCTCCAGATTTACTGAATGTGACAGGTCCTGCCACTTTTTAAGAAATGGAACATCTTCATACAATTTAATGGCATAGATTTGTTTTTCAATTAAAATCTCCCGGTTGGAAACAAATAATGGCTGGCCCTTAATCATGATTTCATAAAGCAACAGGGGGGACATATCGGCGTGCAAAATAATTAAATCAATCTCCGCCTGAAAAATGTCGGTTAGTTCACCGATTAATTGCACCTTGATTACCGCCAGGTCGTTCGACTGACTGCTGATGGCAATATCAACATCACTATTTGGGTGAACTCTGCCCGAGACTGACGAGCCAAACAGAATGCACAGATCAATTTGATGATTTTGGCACCATCCAGGGAGATCTGTTTGATTTAATTTTTTCTGAATTGAAAAGGGCATTTTTCATTCGTTTTCCAAATAGCTATCCAAATCTATTCGGGCGACAAAACTTTCAATCGAATTTATAGCTTCAATAATGTCATACAGCAGTTTTTTTATTTCTTGCTTCATAAATAGTTCTTCTCCCCTGTTCTACTGTCTTTCTAAAAAACGGATTTTTAAAGTGCTTATCGAAAACCAAATCAACCGGTCGATGAAATAATTTTTCTAAATATTCCTTTAGCAGAAAGTATCGGGTAAATAGATCTAATTCATGCGTTTTATCAAATTGAACTAGAAAGTCGATGTCGCTCTCTGGTTTGAATTGCGGCGTATTAACTGATCCAAAATAGGCTAGCTGGATTACGTTTAGTTCGTCACAAATTACTTTAATTTCATCATAAAAACGTTCGAATTCGATCACCTTTTATTCCTCATTCATTGATTAAGAAAAATTTTTATAGCTATGTTGGGTGTAGTTTAAGCATTTTCTTGCGCGAATTAAAATGCTGAAATCTCGCTTGACACCCAGCGAAAATCTTTGGTTATGTTTGCGAACCATATTAAAGACGCTCCCAAGTTAACAATTTTAAGTTGTTAAATCAAGACTTTTTTCCGGCATGGCATTGCTCAGAAACCTCGGTCATTCACCTTTAGTAACAATGAATTGATCTTAATCATTTTAATATGGTTGCATTACCCATTATTTCGTTTTCAAAACATCCTTCAACGCCACCTCCGGATGCCGATACCGCTCGTACTGCGGGGTCTTCTTGCCATATTGAATCGCTTCCTGGGGACACCACTGGAGACAGGCATAACACTGTTCACAGCGCTGATGCCAGACCGGTTTTCCGTCAACAATGGTTATATTACCGGCGGGACAAACTTTTTGGCAGATTTCACAGTGATTACACTTCTCATCCACCCAGAATTGGCGATCCATTTTGGGGACCTGATTAAAGGACATTTTATAGAAGGCTGAAAAAACAATGCGTTGCCAAAGCGATCCGCGTTCCACCGGCAACGTTTGCCTGGCCTTAACCAGCTCAGCGATCCGAGGAATTTTTTCCGCCGCCGCCTGAAATTTCTGTTGCTGAATTTCTGCCGGTCCCGGGCCACCCCAGGGAATGTAATTGGAAGGCATGGTGATTGAAAATCCGGAAGCAAGGGTCAAATTGCGTTGCGCCAACACTTTTTTTAATTGAACCAGCGTGTTGGCCACCTGTCCGCCATTGGTGGCAATTGCAAACAGATACTGTGGTTTTAATTTGGCTAACGTGTCAATAAATCGCAGCACAGGTGCCGAGACCCCCCAGATATGAACCGGAAACACCAGACCAATGGTTTCGGATTTTATTTCTTTCGAATCCAGCTCAAACCTCGGAATTGAGATCAGTTCGGTGTCACCTAAATCAGCCGCCAGTTTACGGGCGATCCACAGCGAGTTACCGGTTCCGGTGTAATAAAAAATGGTTACAGGCATTATTGTCTCCTGAATTGGTTTTATGGTAAAATAGAGTGAATGATTCACTCCGCTTCAACTTTCACCTGAGTCAAAATCATTCGGGCGTAAATGGTCTAAAAATTTTAAGTACCTTACGGAATGAAAACTACAAAGTTCCCACTTAATATTTGAACAAAAAATCCCTCAACTGTCATTCTGAGGCGTTTATACCGATGCTTTCCCTTTGTTGAACCCTTTCAGGGTTCTCGATTTGGATGATTTCATTCCCAGGGTTGAAAAGCACAACCCTGGGCTGTGGTGTTTAACGCCTTCGGCGTATCTTTTTGGGGCTATTAGATTAGCTGTGCCGTACCAGTTCACCCACCCTTCTCCATGCTGTCATTCCGGCCTTTTCTCACTGGTTTTTGGTGAGAAAAGTGCCGGAATCTCCTCGTTTAACCTGCTTAGGGAGATTCTGGTAGCTGTCCCCAGGAGGCAGAAGCGGAATGGCAGGTGAGCTATTACGCTGTGCCTTATTTTTTTCTTAGCCCGACAGCGTTGGAGAACACACCCGTGATTATACTTGTTAAGGCTTATTTTGTAACATTGAATTTTTTTGTACCTTCGACGAATTTTACCCTCACCCCAACCCTCTCCCTTGGGGTGAGGGTAAAAAGTAATTCGAATACACACGAGACGTCCTTTTTATCCAGATTAATTGAATGTTACATTTTAACCTATAAAGAGTATGGTTACTTATACCCCACAGAATGACCAAAAATTGACTTTTCGTTCAGTTACCCCTTGGATTTTTAAATTCACTTTATCCAGTTTATCCTGTAAATCCTGTCAAATTTTTGTTCTGCACATTACGCGTAAACTGGACAGAAAAATAAGGTAATAAGTTTATCCACCGCTTCACCCAAAAAATACTTGATTTTTATACTCGTTTTTATCATTATTAATTATTCATTACCACCGCCCTCTCTCCGGACTTATCTTTGCCCACAGCCAGGGAGACAAAACAGGGGAGTTTTTTTCTCCCCTTCCCTTACCAAGGGAAGGGACCGGGGGTAGGGTTGAGATCGTCACTCACGATTTCGGGCATCTTTAACGGTTAAATCATTAATCTCAAAATGGATTAATTTACATCGAGGTGAAGCTATGCGTAAAAAAATTGTCTTGGTTACCGGAGCAAACGGAGAAATGGGACATGGCTTAATTGAGCAGATTGCAAAAAATGGCGTGAATAACATCCTCGCCGTCGACATTCAACCTTTAGACGACCTAATCCGCCCCTTTTGTCAGGTGGCAATCACCGGTGATGTGCTGGACACCGTTTTATTTGATCGGCTGGTGAGTGAATTTGAAATCACCACAATTTTTCATCTGGCTGCCGTTTTATCTACCCGAGCTGAGTTTACACCAGAAGCCGCCCATCGCGTGAATGTTCAGGGAACAATTAATTTGCTGCGCCTGGCCATTGAACAATCCCGGTGGCAGGGAAGCTCCGTCAAATTTCTCTTCCCGAGTTCAATTGCGGCTTATGGTCTGCCCGATTTAAAAACCAAAAAGCGCGCTGGCAAAGTGAAAGAACATGAATGGAATCAACCCACCACCATGTATGGCTGCAATAAACTCTATTGCGAACAGCTTGGGCGCTATTACAATCTTCATTATCGGCAATTGGCGGCTGATCCCGAACCACACGGAGTTGACTTCCGAAGTATTCGCTTTCCCGGGCTGATTAGTGCGGTGACGATTCCCAGCGGCGGCACCAGTGACTTTGCTCCCGAAATGTTACATCATGCCGCCCAGGACCTCCCCTACGCCTGTTTTGTACGCGAAGACACGCGCATTCCCTTTATGGCCATGCCCGATGCCATTAAAGCCTTACTAAAATTAGCGGAGACACCTCGAGAAAAATTAACCAAACTCGCCTATAATATTGCTGCCTTCAATCCCTCTGCCGGTGAAACTTATGACATCATCAAAAACACGTTTCCCAATTCAAAAATAACATTCAAACCCGACTTAAAGCGCCAAAAAATAGTTGATAGCTGGCCCGAAGACGTCAACGATACCGCCGCGCGAACCGACTGGAACTGGCAACCCGATTTTGATTTAGACCGCGCCTTCGCCGACTATTTAATTCCCACGATTTATAAACGCTACAATAAAAAATAAACGCCGGAGTGCGGCGCCTTTATGCGCCGCCTTTCGTCTCAGACCGATAAATATAATTCACTCCCAAATCCACCATTAAAAACGCTTTTACCTGCTTAAAAAATATTCACTTGATTTTTAGATAATTTTTTTGTTTAATAGCCGACGGCTGGTGAATAATGCAGCCCGGTGAATGATTAAATCCGGAAGAATCAAACCGGTTTCTTCAAAACTTTCAAATTCCCTCTTCGTAAAACTGTCAGTCTGACAAGTTATTTGGGAAAATTGACCGAGGATAAGAGGTTTAACAATGAAAATACTATTTTCTATTCTTTTTATATTCATGATTGCCACGCTTGTCCCAGCGGAAAGCTATCTTGTTAACGGTGGGCAGGAATCGCTGTTTCGTTACCAACTGGTGCAACGGGTTAATCCGACACCGGGCATGACCAAGCTCTATCTGAGCTTTGTGCTGCCCCAATCATTTCAATCACCAACCTACAACCAGCGCATCTCGAATTTAAATATTGAATTCCAGCCCGCTCCTTCCAGCAAAAATGAATATTTTGATAAAAGAGGCAATAAAATTTTGCGGGCCGTCTGGTCAAATCCACGCGGCCCAATTAACAGCGTGCTTCAATTAACAGCCAGTAATCAAACCAAACTAAACCGACTCAACACGGCCAGCCCGTTCCCCGTTCAAAATTTGCCACCGGCCGTCCGCGATTATTTAACGGCCACGGCCGAAGTCCAGTCTGATAATCCATTAATTCAGACGAAGGCTCGAACGCTAACCGACGGCGCTCAAAACCAGTTTGATGCGGTACAACGAATTTTAACCTGGGTAATCGACCACATGCGGTACGTATTGACACCGCAAAGCTATGATGCCCTCTACGCCTTTCGAACCGGCTCAGGAAATTGCCAGAATTATTCCCATTTAGCCGCCGCATTAATGCGCAGCGTGGGCATTCCCGTCCGTATTGTCAATGGAATCACACTGAAACGACCCTACGAGATTCAAACCGCCCACGGAACCCTCACCATGAAAATGGCCCAGGGACGCCACTCGTGGATTGAGGTTTATTTTAACGATCTCAACTGGGTGCCGTTTGATCCGCAACAAACGCAACTATTCGTGAGTAATCGTTTTATTCGCATTGAAGTGGGAATTGATAATCAGGAGACTCGACAAGACGGCCTGATTCGCTGGTCCCAGGTCAGCCAGTCTTACCAGCGGCCCCAGTTCGAAGAAGCAATCGAAGGGGAATTTCAGGCCGACCGCGTCCTGATAAATGGTGAAAGGCAGCCCTTTGGCCCCTTAAAACTGCTCCTCACGCCACCAGTCGCAACCGCCTTTATTCCGGTGCAGCGCGAACCGACCCCGCCGCCGCCTTTACCGCCCGTCAGTTCAAAAGAGATTAAACAGCTCCGATTTCAAAAAAAGTATTTATTTGGCAATCTTGAATTTCCCAAAGGAATTGACTTCGCCGATGTGCGTGGCCCGGTTCAGGTCGAGCAGGGCAATCAGTTTGAAATGGCCAAAAATTTTCTGGTCGAAACGGCCGAATATGTAACCAGTCAGGAACAATATGCCCAGGTTTTTGTTCTTAAACAACCCATGCAATTACAAACAATTAGCCTGGCGCTCCACAAATTTGGCGGTAACGGCATGATCTGGTTAGAACTGCGACAGGATGAAAACGGCATTCCCGGCAATCGCCTGGCAACCAGCCAGCTCATTGATGTTGAAAACATGAAATTTAGCGTGGGTTACGATTGGTATGCCTTTGATTTCACTCACGAATCCCCGGTTTTGGCCCCCGGCCGCTACTGGATGGCCTTGGGATTTTCCGGCAGTCCCATTATCAACTGGTTCTATTCCTACGGCAAACCAGTCGGCCCTCAGGATGGTACCCGTTATCAAACCATCTTAGCCCCGAACTGGAGCAAAAGCCTGGCGTACGAATTTAATTACCGCGTGGAAGGCTTGATTGCTCAATAATTAAACAGGTTTAAATAAATTGTAATAGTTCACCGGGTCAACGTGCGACGCACTTTAGAGGTCAGTTCAAGCTGTCAATTTTTCATTTACCTGGCAAAAATGTGGATTCTAACCGGTTCCAAAAGTGCGTCGCACGTTTCTCTATTACACGGGTGAACTTTAATTATAAACCAAAGACAGTTATTCCATAAGTTCCGTGTTTTAGATAACCGTAATAAATTGGGGAATATTTAATTTTCTCATTTACCCTCTGGTAAACCCCTTTCCTTACTTTCATCCTTACCCACATCTCGGGTTCTGGACACAGGGGATTTACGATTCTCGTTCCGCCGGTCCTCCGGCGGAATGCAGTAAAGCTGCTCTGCGGCGAGTAATTTGAAGCTTCTTTTTTATTTTCATTTCTGACTCGTCAGTCAGCCGACTGACTCGACTGCATTCCGCCGCAGAGCGACGGAACGAGGTTTTAGAAGCCTTTAATGGCTTTTGAGCTCATTTAAATTCATCCCCCCTTTGTCCAGAAAAAAAATGTGGGACATGATCAGTCCTTACCAAGGAGAGGAACCCACTACCCCTCTCCTTACCAAGGAGAGGGGCAGGGGTGAGGTTATTGATTCCCCAAAAATTCAAGGATCGAACCAATGAAACCCGTTCAAACAATGACTGAAATGATTGATTCTGCGATTCGCAAAGCGATTCAAGCCAACTTTAATCTGGATTATCCCGACCCGATTAAATTAGATGCTCCCCCCGACCCGAAAATGGGTGATTTTGCGTTTGGCTGTTTCCCGTTAGCCAAACCATTGAAACAGGCGCCGGCGCTAATTGCTCAAAAATTAGCGCAAAATTTCGAACCGCCTGATTTTTTGGAGCAGGTCCAGGCCGTAGGACCCTATTTGAATTTTTTTATTAATGATGAAAAATTATTTAAAATTATCTGTGCAGAAATTTTCAGGACTCCTGACACTTTCGGTGAACAAAATGTGTGTCAGAATGAACGCATTTTAATTGAATATTCAGCGCCGAACACCAACAAGCCGCTTCACTTGGGTCATGTCCGCAATAATCTGTTAGGGATTGCCGTTGGGAATTTATTAAAAGCCATTGGGTATGATGTGGTTCTGGTGAATCTGGTGAATGACCGCGGCGTTCATATTTGTAAATCAATGCTGGCTTATCAACGTTTTGGTGACGGAAAAATCCCGCAGAGTGAAGGCATTAAAAGCGATCATTTTGTTGGCAATTTTTATGTGCAGTATGACCAGGCGGAAAAGATTGAATGGAAAAGCTGGATTCAATCGAAAGCCCCCGACTTTGACCGGTTAGAGCAACGGCAACAGCGCCAACTCGAGCAGGAATTTCTCAAACAGTCTCAATGGTACCAGGCCGTTCAAAAAATGCTGCAACAGTGGGAAGCCGGCGATCCGGAAATTCATGCTCTCTGGCAGAAAATGAACAACTGGGTTTATGACGGTTTTAACCAGACTTATCAACGCATGGGCTGCCATTTTGATAAAGTTTATCATGAAAGTGAAACCTACCGCCTCGGCAAGGAACTGGTGCAGGAAGGCTTGAAAAAGGGGATTTTTTACCAAAAAGCCGACGGCTCGGTCTGGGTCGATTTAACGGACGAGGGATTAAATCACAAACTCCTGCTGCGACGGGATGGCACCTCGGTTTACATGACCCAGGACCTGGGAACAACGAAATTAAAATTCGATGACTTCCGGATGCAGCGCGCCATCTGGATTGTCGCCGATGAACAAAATTACCACTTTCAGGTATTATTTGCCACCTTAAAAAAAATGGGTTTCGAATGGGCCGAAGCCTGTTTTCATCTCTCCTACGGGATGGTTGATTTACCCGAAGGCAAAATGAAATCCCGTGAAGGGACGGTCGTCGATGCCGACGAGCTCATGAATGAACTCTTTGAAATGGAACAGGCCGAAATTCGTGAACGCGATATCGACATTCCCACTGACGATTTTGAGTCAACTGCTGAAACGCTGGCCCAGGGAGCATTAAAATTCTTCATTCTCAAATTCAGTCCGCAATCACGAATGACATTTAATCCGGCCGAATCCATTTCACCACTGGGTTTTACCGGGCCTTACATTCAGTACGCTTATGTGCGCGTTCGCAGCGTTTTTCGCAAAGCACCTGACTACGCTTTTGAGACGCTTTCAATTGATGATTGCGATTTTTCCGTTTTAGGGAATCCGGAAGAGCGGGCCATCGGGCGCAAGCTTCACGATTTTAAGCAGGAGGTTCAGCTATCCGCGCTCACTTACAATCCGGCGCGCTTGTGTACCTACCTTTTCGAGTTGGCTCGCAGCTTAAACACATTTTATCATGACCATTCAATTCTTAAAGCAGCAACACCCGAATTGAGACTCGCCCGGCTGGTGCTGTCAAAGGCGGTGGCGCTTGTCCTGAAAAACGGATTAGCATTACTGGGAATCGACGTTCCCGAACGCATGTAAGCCAATTCAGCGAACGATGTTAATAACAACGTTGTTTTAGAGAGATTCAACTTTTAAGTCCTCTTTTTTTAAGAGAGGATTTAGGAGAGTTTTAAAAATCAGAGCCTCGCTAACCACATTAATTTTACAGGAGCCACAGAGAGAACGGAGACTCGCGGAGGAGATAAACGGGTGCAAATGTATCATTATGGTAGAATAATTTTTTTTAAATATGGTTCACTAATATTACAACGTTAAGTTAAATCGGCGAAGTATCCTAACAAACGCAGAGGCGCAGAGGCCGCAGAGGTTCGCAGAGAGATTCTTTAAAAATGCGAAATCTTTAGACAAGGGAATTTGTACCTTAACGAGATATTTTGAAAACGAATCGTTTCATTGGCAATAAGAATTTTTCTCTGCGATTCTCTGCGGCCTCGGCGTCTCTGCGTTAAAATGAATTTATCAATGTCAACTTAACGTTGTAGTACTAAGTAACTCTTATTTATTTATCTTTTCTCCGCGAATTCTCCGCGTGCTCCGTGACTCCCTGTTAAATATAAATGTAGACGCTGCCCCGGATACATTTTTCAAGCGATAGCGTTAAAATACCTGTAAACTATCAAATCAACCAAAAAGAAAGGGAGACCCATGAAAACAATTCTCGTTCACGGTATTTTAATTGGTTTATTAACTTCAAGCATTGTCATTCTCATGCTCAGTTGTGAAAGCAAAAATTCCCAGCAAAAAATGCGCGCGGGCTTTTCTTTTCAAATTGAACCTGCCCCGGAAACCGGTTGGGACGTCATCACCCTGGAATACAAAGACCCCCTCAACCCGCGCGCAACAAAACGGGTAAAAATCGTTCCGCAAGCCGGCAATAATCTGTATTCATTTTTTGTCGCTGAAAAAGAATTATTAGTGCAACCGCCGGCCATCAAGGATTTACCGGGCGTAAAATATGGCGTTCCGATTCTCTACCCCACCCCCAATCGGGTGCGGGACGGCATATTGAAATTCAATGATCTCGAGCTTAAATTTGAACCCAATAAAGGCAATAATTTTATTCACGG
>Ga0180438_10011561_pt1 | contig 10647 bp, 8 predicted proteins | sample SS_ome_12_FD_132455 | JGI IMG/M metagenome (GOLD analysis project Ga0180438, IMG submission 132455) | Hypersaline lake sediment archaeal communities from the Salton Sea, California, USA - SS_3_D_2 metaG | ecosystem: Environmental > Aquatic > Non-marine Saline and Alkaline > Hypersaline >... | reverse complement strand
CTATAGTTCGGATTTTCCCACCCGAGCCTTGGCGAGGTCCCAGCAGTAATCGTAAAGATGAAGGCCCTTGCTGGCCGCGATGATCTCCCCGTCTTCTACCCCGATCTCCTTAGCCATGTATTCCTTGACCAATTGAATAGCCGCCAGGTTGGAGGGAAATCCCGCCCAGAGGTCCCAGGACCTGAAGTAGGGGATGAAGTGGAGCTTTCCGTATCGAACTCGGGTATCAATTCCGCGCAGACATTGAGGATCGTCCAAGAAGATGGAGGCCGCATTCCCAACGGCCATATAGGCCTGATTTGTGTTAAACCCGTCTTCCCTGTACATCCTTATAACTTCAGAGATCTGTTTTTCGAGGTCTTCTCCGTAAGTGTAACTCTCCAATTCCGATTTATTTGAGGTGATGAGCTTTTCCAGGTAACCCTCGATATATTCCATATCCGTGGGAGGGGGCACTCCAACTCCGGGGGGAATATCCGGAATGAGGGGGCGAGTTGAGGGAAATCTAACCTGTATTACGATAAAATCATACTCAAGGCGCTTCTGTCCCTTGAAGCTCCCCCTGTCTATCGTGTATTCGTGTCCCTTTTCGAGGATATTATAGATACATTGAAACCAAGCATCCGCGAGATCTCGAGCCTGAATGTACTCGAATGACAGCCCATCCATTTTCTCCCCCTATTGAACGGCTAATTCCCGGCGATGAGTGATGAATCCCTTCGGGTATTTGGATCGGAGCTCTGTCGCTCTGTGTGGAGGCCGAGGAGATCACGAGGTATCTGGACCTAAGGCCTTTGTGAGCTCTGGAGAATGTATCCCACGGTGGGCACGAACCACTTCCCCAGGTAGTCGGCAATAAGGACCGAGAGATTGGCCATCAGTACCGGGCTCGGTTTTTTCAAGAGGTGTCCGAGCTCGACCCCGAAAGCCTCTACATAGTGTTCGTTTTCCTTGTACTTCTTGGGTCCGTCGGCGTCGAAGTCTACCCCGATCTTCTCCATCTCTTTTTGAATTTTCTTCGTCAATCGATTCAAGAGGGGTTTTCTCTTCGTCCGGTCGTCCAAATATTCATTCAAACAGAAGCCGACGAAGAAGATCAAGATATTTTCAACCTCGGCGAAAACCCGAAAGGTATTGGCCTCACCGTATCTCTCCATCAGTGCTTGGTAGTCTCGGCCGTGGATCTTAAGCCAGTCGTTATACCCCTTGTCCAGATGCCACACCCCCTTTTCCTTCAAGGGGTCCTTGGCCTCATTGAGGCTTAGGATGGCGTAGACGAGCTTTCTGCCCTCATCGATGAGGAACTCGCTCAAGAGCTCCACTTCCTTGTTCAATACCGGGTTTCGACTGGACATCTCTTCCCCCAATAGATAGAGTGTATCATACTCCAAAAAGGGAAATTGGTAAAACATTTTCTTCGCCCCTCCCTGAAGGTGCAGGAGACGAGAGCATCCGTGAACAGAGGGAAAATCGGATGAAATCCCATCATCTATTCCCCCCTTTGAGAGCTCTGGAAAATCGGAAAAACGAGCTGTGAGGACGGGTTAAACATTTTTTCGTTCTTGAGTTTGATTGTTTTCCTCCCATAAGAACATTTTCTGAGCTGCGAAGAGCGAGTTTTTCAGAAATCTCCATTTTTTTGTCTTGACAAAAAATGGGCGATGTTTTAGGATTCTTGTGCCAATTATCACATATTATCCCGTGATTAGGAGCTTATTGCCTGAAAAGAGATCGAAGCTGGCTGCGCAAGCTTTTTTTTATTTCCCATCTGAGGGAACTCCGAAAGGGGTTCCACCCATTTAGATTTTAGTATTATAGATTGAGGAGTAAATTGCATGAAGGCATGTTGCCCCAACAAACATTTCTGAAAGGAGGTAATGGTTATGGGTGTTGAGATAAGGCATCCTGTTCCCTCGGACCTCGAGATTGCTCAGGAAACCGAATTAAAACCCATCGCGGAGATCGCCAAGATCTGTGGAATCACGGACGACGAATTAGAACCCTTTGGCAAGTTTATGGCTAAGGTCAACCTAAGCGTCCTCGATCGGCTTAAGGACAGGCCAAACGGCAAGTTCATTACCGTAACGGCCATCACTCCAACCCCGCTGGGTGAGGGAAAGACCGTGACAAACCTCGGTCTCGGGCAGGCGATGTTCAAGGTACTCCAGAAACGGGGAAAGCTCTCGGTTAACTGCCTCCGCGAGCCCTCGAAGGGACCCACCTTCGGGATCAAGGGCGGGGCTTGTGGGGGAGGATACTCCCAGGTTCTCCCCATGGAGAACATCAACCTCCACTTCACGGGGGACATTCACGCCGTTGAGACGGCCCATAATCTCTTCAATGCGGCGATGGATGCCCACATCCTCCATGGGAATAAGCTCGACATCAATATCCACAATATCAATTTGCGACGCTGTGTGGATCTTAACGAGAGGGCCCTTCGCAACATCGTCCTGGGGTTAGGAGGGAGATTGGATGGAGTTCCGCGAGAGGGCGGATTCGACATTACCGTGGCCTCGGAGACGGCGGCGGTTCACGCCCTGACCACGGGGCTCAAGGACCTCCGCCAGAGGTTGGGGAGAATGGTCTGCGCCTTCAGCAAGAATGGGAAGCCGGTAACGGCGGAGGACCTGAAGGTGGCAGGAGCCATGACCGTCCTCCTGAAGGATTCCATCAAGCCGAACCTCGTCCAGTCAACGGAAAATCATCCGGTATTCGACCACGGCTTTCCCTTCGCCAATGTCGCCCATGGAAACAACTCGGTGCTGGCCAACATGGTGGCACTCAAATTGGCCGACTATGTGGTTACGGAGAGCGGCTTCGGCGCTGATTGTGGGGCGGAGAAGCTCTTCAACGTGGTCTGCCGCCAGAGCGGCCTGAAACTGGACTGCGTAGTCATCACCTGTTCCATCAGGGCGCTCAAGATGCACGGCGGGGCCTATGAGTTTAGGGCCGGACAGCCGTACGACAGGAAGGCCGCTGAAACGGAGAACATGCCTGCTCTGGAGAAAGGGTCGGAAAACCTGAAGGTCCACATCGAGAATATGCTGAAGTTCGGGGTGCCGGTGGTGGTAACCATCAACACGTTCACGGCCGACACGGATAAGGAGATAAAGTTCCTCATCAAATATGCCAAGGATTGCGGTGCTCTTGACGCCGTACCCATCGAGGCCTGGTCCAAAGGGGGTGATGGCTGCATCGAGGCAGCGGAGGCGGTCATCAAGGCCTGCGATCAACCCAATAAGTTCAAGCTCCTCTACTCCGATGACATGTCCATTAAGGAGAAGATTGAGACGGTGGCCAGGGAGATCTACCGCGCCGACGGCGTCGATTATACGCCCCTTGCCGAGCAAAAGATTCAACTCTACACGGATCTGGGCTGGGGAAATCTGTCCCTCAATATGGCCAAAACCCACCTCTCCCTCTCCCATGACCCGGACTGGAAGGGGGTGCCGAAGAACTATCGTGTTCCCATCCGGGATATCCGGGCATCCGTGGGAGCCGGGTTCCTTTACCCCATGCTCGGGGAGATGAGGACCATGCCGGGATTGCCCTCTCAGCCGGCCTTCTGGCCCGTGGATATCGATGAAAACGGCGTAACCAAGGGTCTGTTCTAATCCCGTGTTGGGCATACCGGTTGTCGTTGAGACGGTGGGGGGCATTTGGATATAATGTATTGATTACCTGAAGGATTATTATGTCTAAATGCACCGTCGCCTTTCGTCCGAGCGGAAGGAAGGTAGAGGTTGAAAAGGAGGAGAATATCCTGGAGGCCGCCATAGCGGCGGGAGTCCATATCAACGCCTCCTGTGGCGGAAGCGGCACGTGTGGTAAATGCAAAGTTAAGATAGTCCAGGGTAAGACACGTTCTCCTCAAAACCCAAAGCTCTCCAAGCGGGAGTTTGATAAGGGGTATCGCCTCGCCTGTAACACCTCGTGTCTGAGCGACCTGGAGGTGGAGATTCCCCTCGAATCCCAGGTCGACGCATCGGTACTGAAGCTGAAACGCGAGGGAAGGTACCTCCTTTCTCCCAGAGATATCGATCAACTGGTTGAGGGTTGGGAGGTCGACCCCGCCGTCTTCAAGCGGTACGTGGAGCTTGATCCTCCTACGTTGGCCGACAACGTAAGCGATCTGACGAGGCTCGTAAACGCCCTCTACAAGGACTATGGTATCAAGGGAATATCCACTGACTTCCGCGTCATTATGAAGCTGAGCCGTCTCCTCAGGGAGGCGAACTGGAAGGTAACGGTTACCCTGGTCCTCACACGGAAGGGATATAAGCTCATCAACGTGGAACCGGGGAACGTTGCGTGCGACAACTACTCCATTGTGATCGATCTGGGCACCACGACGGTCTTCGGGCAGCTTCTCAACCTGAACAGGGCCGAGGTATGTGGTTTCCCCAATGGGACGGGCACCTTCACCTTGGCGGAAGCCTCCGATTATAACGCTCAGATCAGCTACGGCGAGGATGTAATAAGCAGAATCGTCTATTCCCAGAGGCGCGGAGGGTTGCAGAAGCTCCAGGAGGCGATTGTCTCCACCATTAACGGGATCATCGAAGACCTTTTAGGAATGAGCGGGATAAAGAGGGATTTGGTCTCCCATCTCGTCATTGCGGGAAATACGACTATGACGCATCTCTTCTTGGGGCTCGATCCCAAATACATCAGGGAAGATCCGTATGTTCCCACGGCTAACTTTATCCCACCCGTGAGGTCCGTTCATCTAGGCATCAATCTGGGGGATCACGTTCACATCTACATCTTTCCCCTGGTGGCCAGCTACATGGGCGGCGATATTGTCTCGGGGATTTTGGGCTCGGGGGTCTTCCAGCGGGACGCCCTCACCCTCTATATGGATATCGGCACCAATGGGGAGATCGTTCTGGGAAATAAGGATTGGCTGGCAAGTGCCTCCTGCTCCGCAGGGCCGGCCTTCGAGGGGGCCGGGGTAAAATTCGGGACCCGAGCCACCAGGGGGGCCATCGAACGGGTAAGCATTAACCCGAACACCGTCGAGCCCATGCTCTTGACCATTGGAAAGGCGAAGCCCATCGGGATATGTGGTTCAGGGCTCATTGATACCGTAGCTGAGCTCTTTCAGGGTGGGATTATCGATCAGAACGGGAAATTCAAGCAGGACCTCGATACCGATAGGATAAGGAAGGGAATGGACGGGTATGAGTACGTCCTGGCCTGGAAGAAGGAGACCGGGATCAAAGAGGATATCGTCCTGACGGAGATTGATATCGAAAACCTCATCCGGACCAAGGCCGCTATATACGCCGGGTGTAAGATCCTTCTGGATAGCGTGGGGTTAAGGTTTCAGGACGTGGATCAGTTGCTCATCGCGGGGGGGTTCGGCCACTACATAGATCTGGACAAGGCCATCTCCATCGGACTCCTCCCCGAAGTTGATACCGATAAATACCTCTTCGTGGGAAATGGATCGCTCCTCGGGGCAAGGCTCCTCTCCTTTTCCAAGGACCTGTTGAGGGAAACGGAACGGATTGCCCACATGATGACCAACCTCGAGCTGAGCAACAACCCGACCTTCATGAGCGAGTTCGTGGCAGCCATGTTCTTACCCCATACCGATACTTCTGCCTTTCCGGAGGTCACGGAGAGGCTCCATGAATATCAAAGGGCGAAGAACGCCTATGCCTCGTAGAGGGAAGGGAGTTGACGCACACCATCGCGGTTTCAGGCAAGGGAGGAACCGGAAAGACCACCCTGTGTGGGATGCTCGTTAAGTACCTTTTGGATAAGGGGGAAAAACCCATATTGGCCGTCGATGCGGATTCCAATTCCAATCTGAATGAGGTCCTGGGGGTGGAGGTGAGATCGACCATAGGGGAAGCACGGGAGTTGATGAAGAAGGACGTACCGACGGGGATGACCAAGGAGATGTGGTTCGAGTACAAGGTCAACGAGGCCCTGATCGAGGCCAATGGGTATGACCTGCTCGTCATGGGACGACCCGAGGGGCCCGGTTGCTACTGCGCCGCGAACACCCTGGCCAGGAAGTACATCGATATCCTTTCGGACAATTACCGCTATGTGGTTATCGACAACGAGGCCGGAATGGAGCACCTCAGTCGGCTCACGACACAAAATGTGGAGCTCCTGATTATCATATCGGACCCCAGTAACCGAGGGGTTATCACGGCGGGCCGAATCCGTGACCTTGTCCTTGAACTCAATCTGGATATCGATCGGAGCGTGCTCGTCGTAAATCGAGCCCCGGGGGACCTTGATCCCACCATCGCACGGCGGGCCGAGGAACTTCGCTTGGAATTAGCCGGGACCATCCCGGCGGATGAGACGGTATTTCAGTTCGATGTTGAGGGAAAGCCAACCTTTGGGCTCCCGGCCGACTCTCCAGCGGTCCGCGCGGCCCGGGAGATATTCGACCATCTTATTCAATAGGATACAATGGGGGAAGAGATGACGGCGAAAATCATAAGCGGCACAGAGGTAGCCAGGGAAATTCGGGAGGAGTTGAAGCGGGAAGTGGCAGAACTCAAGGGAAAGCACAACCTAACGCCGGGATTGGTCACCATATTGGTTGGGGAGGACCCGGCTTCCGTCAGTTATGTGACGGCCAAACAGAAGACCTCCCATGAACTGGGTTTTTACTCCATACAGGATAATCAGCCCGCTGATATGGCTGAAGATGAGCTCTTGAAGCTGATCGATAAATACAATACGGATCCCAAAATCCACGGCATCCTGGTGCAACTCCCCTTGCCCAAGCACATAGACGAGGGGAAGGTCCTTTACGCCATCGATCCCCGAAAGGACGTGGATGGATTTCACCCGGTGAATGTGGGCAAGCTCATGATCGGGGAGCCCGATTATCTCCCGTGTACACCTGCGGGAATTCAACAGCTCCTGATCCGATCGGGGGCGAAAATAGAGGGAGCTGAGGTGGTGGTGGTAGGCCGGAGCAATATCGTGGGCAAGCCCATCGCCAATATCCTCCTGCAGAAGAGGGAAGGGGCCAACGCCACGGTCACGATTTGCCATACCCGAACCAAGGACATGGCCTCCCACACGAGGAGGGCGGATATCTTAATCGTCGCAGCGGGAAAGCCCAAGGCCGTAACTGCGGATATGGTGAAGGAAGGGACTGTAGTCATCGATGTTGGCGTGAATCGCATAGGAAAGACCCCCGAGGGAAAGGCCATCCTGTGCGGGGATGTTGATTTCGAGGCCGTGAGAGAAAAGGCGAGCGCCATAACGCCCGTGCCCGGCGGCGTGGGGCCAATGACCATTACCATGCTGATGATGAACACCGTCAAGGCTGCCAAACTGGCAGCGGGGATTCGTTAGAAGGGAGGAAGGGAAAGTGGCAGAGAAGAAGAAAGCTCCCGAGAAGAAGGAAGGCACGAAAGAGGAATACCAGTACGAGGAGAAGACTTCCTTCGATGGGAAGAAGGTGAGGGTGTTGGGGCCTACCTTTGAGAAGGGACAACCCGATAAGCCCGCGAACTGGCGGCAGAAGTTGGCCAGTAGGGAGGAGAAGCTCAATTACCTCAAAACGGGGGAGCGATATTGGTTTAACCCGGAGTGGTTTGGAAGTGAAAAGAGGAAGACCCCCGCTTAATTCTCTATGGTAAGGGAGGTGCAAAAAGTGGCTTTTGAGATTCCGAAGATTCAATATACGGGAAAGATCAAGGAGATTACCCTGGGGAAGGGCGATAAGGCGGTTACCGTTGGAGGGGAAACCTCGTATCCGTTTCACCTCTTCGAGGGCGAGATGCCTCATAAGCCCAAAATAGCCATGGAGGTTTACGACGTGGCGCCCGACGATTGGGCCGAGGCGGCCCTCGAGCCCTTCAAAGGGATTATCGATGACCCGATTGCCTGGGCCAAGAAGTGTGTCGAGGAATACAAGGCGGATATGATCGCCCTGCAGCTGCGCAGCACTGACCCCAATGGCCTCAACCGACCCGCCGAAGAGGGGGCGGAGACGGCCAAAAAGGTCGCCGAGGCGGTGGATGTGCCTGTTATCGTGTGGGGGAGCGACAACGACGAGAAGGATGCGGAGGTGCTGAGGAAGGTCTCGGAGGTCTGCGAAGGGGGAAACCTCGTTATTGGACCGGTGGTGGAGGGAAATTACAAGATCGTTGGCGCCGGGGCCATTGGATACAAGCACACGGCCGTAGCATCGACCCCCATCGACATCAACCTCGCAAAGCAGCTCAATATCCTGCTGGGAAACCTTGGTGTCCCAGACGAGCAGATCATCGTCGATCCCACCACGGGGGGATTAGGCTACGGCATTGAGTACACGTATTCCGTCATGGAGAGGGATCGCATGGCCGCCCTCACCCAGCAGGATGAGAAGCTCCAGTTTCCCATGCTCTGCAATATGGCCAGGGAAATCTGGAAGACGAAAGAGGCGAAACTGAGCGAGGCGGAGGAACCCACGCTCGGGGATGCCAAGAAACGGGGAGTCCTTATGGAAGCGATTACCGCGGTGCTTCTCCTCTTGGCGGGAGCTGACGTGTTGATCATGAGGCATCCCGATGCCGTCAAGCTGGTGAGGGACTACATTGAGGAAATGACCGCCTAGATGAAACGAAAGCGGGGGAAATGCTATAGTTTATTGTAGGACTCTGTTACGATCCGGTTTCTGATTTGAGGAGCCTGGGAAGAGAACTTTTAGGTACGTGTATGCGGAGATAAGGAGGAATCAAATGGCCGAAGAAACAGCGAAAAGCGTGGATCAGGCTGCCCTCAAGATGATCGAGAAGGCGCGGGCCGATGGATGCGAAATTGTTTTCGATCGGGCTGAGAAGATGAAGCCCTGTCCCATCGGCTCGGAGGGTAGTTGCTGTAAAATTTGCTCCATGGGGCCCTGCCGGGTTCCCGCTCCCAAGAAGAAGGAGGGGGAGACGGCCGGGGAGAAGAAGAAGCGGACAGGCGTATGTGGTGCTACAGCCGAGACCATCGCCGCGCGGAACTTCGCCCGGATGGTTGCGGGAGGGGCGGCGGCCCACTCGGATCATGCCCGGGGGGTGGCCGAAGTCTTTTTGGCCACCGCCAAGGGAGAAGTCCCCGACTACCAGATCAAGGACGAGCAGAAGCTCTACCAGGTGGCCATGGACTTCGGGGTCGAGATCGGGGATCGGTCGGTGCAGGATATCGCCATCGACGTGGGGGAGGTCGCCTTGGCCGAATTCGGGCGTCAGGAGGGGGAGGTCCTGTTCGTGAAGCGGGCTCCCCTCAAGCGGCAGGAGCTCTGGCGGGAGACCGGGACAGTACCAAGGGGCATCGACCGGGAGATCGTGGAGATCATGCACCGAACCCACATGGGGGTGGATCAGGATTACCGTAACATCCTCTTGCAGGCGGGCCGATGCGCCCTCGCCGACGGGTGGGGTGGATCGATGATCTCCACAGAGCTTCAGGACATCCTTTTCGGGGACCCGGTTCCCGTTTTGGGACAGATAAACCTGGGGGTGCTCAAGGAGGATGAGGTGAATGTGGTGGTGCACGGCCACGAACCCCTGCTTCCCGAGATGTTGGTGGTAGCCGCTCAAGACCCCGAGTTGATCAAATTTGCCCAGTCCAAGGGGGCAAAGGGGATCAACCTGGCGGGCATGTGCTGCAGTGCCAACGAGGTATTGATGCGACACGGAATTCCCGTGGCCGGAAACTTCCTGCAGCAAGAGCTGGCTATCACAACGGGTGCCGTGGAGGCCATGACCGTGGACGTCCAGTGCGAGATGCAGTCACTTTCTGATGTGGCTAAGTGTTACCATACCAAGCTGATTACCACTTCCCCCAAAGCCAAGATCGAAGGGGCCATGCACATCGAATTCGAGGAGCGCCAGGCCCTTAACGTTGCCAAGAAGATCCTGAGGGAGGCCATTGAGAACTTCCCGAACCGGAGGGCAAAGGTGTTGATCCCCTCCGAGAGCACGGATACCATAGTTGGGTTCAGCCACGAGACCATCAACTACCTCCTGGGAGGGTTGTTTCGGGCGGCCTATCGGCCCCTGAACGATAACATCATCAACGGCCGCATCAGGGGCATCGCGGGGGTGGTAGGCTGCAACAACGCCCGCACCATTCATGATGATGCCCACCTGAAGATGATTCTGGAGCTCATCGGAAGCGATGTGATTGTGCTCACCACGGGATGCAGCGCCATGGCTGCGGGGAAATATGGCCTCTTGACGCCGGAGGCCGCTCACAAGCATGCCGGCAAAGGACTGGCCTCGGTGTGCGAGGCGGTGGGTATTCCTCCGGTTCTCCACATGGGTTCCTGCGTGGACAACAGCCGAATCCTCATGGCGGCCACTGCCGTGGTGAAGGACGGGGGGTTGGGAGACGACATCAGCGACCTTCCGGCGGCCGGTGCGGCACCGGAGTGGATGAGCGAAAAGGCCATTTCCATCGGACAGTACTTCGTTTCCTCCGGAGTCTATACCGTATTTGGGGTCACCTGGCCCACCCTGGGAAGCGAGGAGGTCACCAAGATGCTCTTCGAGGGGTTCGATGAGATCTTCAAGGGCAGGTGGGCCTTCGAAGTCGATCCGGTTAAGGCGGCTGGCATGATGATCGAACACATCGATAAGAAGCGCAAGGCCCTTGGAATCGACAAGGCCAGGGAGCGAATCCTGTACG
>Ga0180438_10011560_pt1 | contig 10647 bp, 4 predicted proteins | sample SS_ome_12_FD_132455 | JGI IMG/M metagenome (GOLD analysis project Ga0180438, IMG submission 132455) | Hypersaline lake sediment archaeal communities from the Salton Sea, California, USA - SS_3_D_2 metaG | ecosystem: Environmental > Aquatic > Non-marine Saline and Alkaline > Hypersaline >... | reverse complement strand
TATTCGAAAAGCTGCCAAGTCAGAACAAAAAACAATTGGTATAATGCAGGATTTGCAGGGGCCAAAGATAAGAGTCGGTAATATGCCTAAGCGTGGTTCTGATGTTAAAACTGGCAGTAATGTTGTGGTTACCACAAAAAAGGTTAAGCAAGGTACAAGCAAAATAATTCCAATAGATTATCCGCTTTTGCATGAAGATGTAAAAATTGGAGATCATATTATGCTGGTTGATGGTTTGCTAGATTTTGTAGTAAAGAGAGTTGACGGCCAGGATATTCATTGTAAAGTCTTAAATGGCGGCAAACTTTTTTCAGATAAAGGTGTAAATTTGCCAGGTGTTGCCCTTAGCATTTCAGCTTTAACTGAAAAAGACAAAAAAGATTTACTTTTTGGAATCAAAAATAATGTTGATTTTGTTGCCTTATCATTTGTCAGTTCGGCTAAAGATGTTCATGATTTGCGTTATTTAATTAAAGACTATGAAAAACAATTGAAATTAAAAGATCAAAAGCCACTTAAAATAATTGTAAAAATTGAACGACAAGAAGCAATTAAGAATTTTACAGAAATTTTAGATGCTACAGATGCGGTGATGGTAGCCAGAGGTGATTTGGGAGTTGAGCTACCAGCTGAAGAAGTGCCGTTGAGGCAAAAGGAAATGATTGATAAATGCTTGGCCGCTGCTAAGCCAGTAATTGTAGCTACTCAAATGCTTGATTCAATGATTAGAAATCCTAGACCAACCAGGGCTGAAGTTAGTGATGTGGCTAATGCAGTTATTGATCATGCAGATGCAGTGATGTTGTCCGGAGAGACTGCAACAGGACAATATCCAGTTAAAACTTTAGAAACAATGGCCAAGATCGTTGAAAAGACTGAGGAATCCACGTATGATGATTTGGTGGTTCAATCAAAGATCAAGGAGATTGAAGCCACTGATAAAGCAATAGCTAGAGTAGCAAAGATGCTTACTGAACATGTCGATGCCAAAGCGGTTTTGGTTGCTTCATTGTCTGGCTATACTGGACGGATGGTCAGCCGATACCGTCCAGAGTTGCCGATTTTAATATCCTGTGATGATGACCGGATTGAACGGCAATTGATTTTATCCTGGGGATCTATCCCATTTGTTATTCCAACCTGTAAAAGCGTTGAAGAATTAATTGAAAGATCTCTTTCATTTTTGAAAAAAGAAAAATATGTAAAGCCGGGTGACAAGATTGTTGTAGTAGCAGGCGAACCAGTAGGCAGCAGTGGTAATGTTAATTTTATAGAAATAAAAGACGTTAGCTAGGCAATTGCAGCGAATTTCTAATTTCTGATTTTTAAATATATGTGTGCAGGATTTGCAATTTATTATGAAAAATTAAAGAAAGCTCAAGTGAAAAAATGTTTTACTGATGCTGAGCTTGAGAAATACAAAAAAGGAGATGAGATTTCCTTTTTCTTTTGGCAAAAAAAGCCATGCGTACCGATTGAGGAAAACGGAGAGGTTAATTTGTATGAATGGGGAAATAGAGATGATAAAAAAATAAAAATGCCGCATACTGGCTGGTGCCGTTCTGAAAGTATGGCACAAGGCCGTTGGAATTGGCTTAAGCCAAAAAAAGTTCATGTGCCTGTACATAAGGGTTTTGAAAAGAAAAAGTGGTTTTCTACACCAAAAGGTATTGATGCAGTGTTGGTTGAGCAAGATGGAAAGAAAAGAGTTTATATTTTAACTGAGCCTTCTTCCAGTTTTTATATAAAATTAACCGGACATGATCGGATGCCAGTAGGAAAGATAGAAAAAATCAAAAATTAAAAAGTAAAAATCAAAAATATGGAGTCCTTCGACTCCTCGTTTTACTCGTCGCTCAGGACGTTTTTTATTTTGTTTTTTACCAAAAAAAATGCTAAAATAGCAATGAATTTATAAAATATGGTAGACAGATTTTCAGACAGATTATCGCAAGTTTTAAGAGGTGAAACACCAGCTGAAAAGCCTCCAAAAAAACCGCAATTGCGTGTAGTAAAGCCTTTAGAAAAAAAAGAGCCTGATTTTGATCAGTTATTGGAGGATTTTAAGATTTTTAATGAAGTTGAGCAATTTTCAGACTATTTTCCGTGGAGAAAAACTCCTGCATGGCTTACAAAGCTTGATTTAAAAAAGAAAGAAAATAATGAGGTTGAACAAAAGAGAATAGAGACAGAGATGGAGAATATCATAAATGCCTTAACATACTCTAAGCAAATTTATGATCAAAAGAGGTTGGAAACGCTTTTTTCTGCAATCATAAATTCATTGGAGATACACTCTGAGGAAGCAATTTTATTTTTTGAGAAATATATAGAACGAATTGAGATGAATGAAGAGACCAAAGAAAAATTAAAAAATATTGAAGCTGAGTATTATAATAATATTTATAGAGCAAATTCGTTTGATATTGATGCCCATTCTGCCCGCATTGCAGCATCCAATGATATAAAAAATATTTTCAAATTTCTTCATCAGGAAAAATATTATACCCTGCGAGAAAGAGCATCAGAGATAAGAAGTATATTTGGTCGTACATATGTAAGATTAAAATTAATGAAATATTTTTTTGAAAAAACCATGCCTTATCTGAAAAAGGATGATAAAGTGGCTGAGTTTTTAGAGAGCGGCACATATAAAAAGGGAAAAATCCATTTACGGCAAGAAATAATACAAAAAATTGAGCAAGCGCCAAAATCAGAAAGATATGAAATGGTTCAAAAAGTTATCAAACTGGTGGGAGCTGATTATGTGCTTAATCATTTTGATGAATTTGATTTGAATGAAAAGCAAACTGAGAAATTAATGCTTGAGATTGCTGAAAAAGATCCTTTAGTAATGGTAATGCAAAGTCAAAGCATTGAATTTTCAGATTTTTCAAACAGAAAAGAAATATTAAGCAAATTGTTTGAAAAATCGCCAAGGGAAACTTTGGTTTATTCTAAAGAACTTGGCTTAATTCAAAATGAAACAATTGAATTTTTAGAACAAGTATCAAAAAAAGATCCGTTTGATTTTATCGCCTCTTATAACCAGGCAACCAAAGGAATTACAATTTCCAAAAAGAAAAGACAAGAATTTGAAGAAAATTTACTGGCCACAATAGAAAAGCAAAAGTTAAGTGATGCTGAATTATTAAATAATATTTCTGGGTTGGATTTTAGAAAATTCCCAGAATTAAAAGAGATAATCAAATTAATGAAAAAGCAGGCAATTAAAAAGGCTGCTCAGGAAATTGATCAATTGATCACCAGTATCAAAAAAGATGAGAGCAAATTGAAAAAGTATGAAGAGGAACAAGGCTGGACATGGCAAAAAAAGCAAGCAGAAAAATATTTTGCAGACAAAGGCTTGGATAGTTTTCAAGCTGATATTATGTTTTTAGCTACTCGTTTAAATTTTGATTTAGAGTTTCCATCAGAAGACCCTGATTTTGAACCAGATGATGATGTTCAAATGTTGTTTCTTGAAGAACAGCTTAAAAAAAGAAAAGCTGACAGTGAAGATGTAGTTGTTCATTTTGGCTTACGACCAAAACCAAAAACTGAGGATGAAGTAAATACTGTTTTGGAATATATTGACATATCAATTGAAAAATATGGCCCAGATGACTTGGATTTGGATAATTTAAATACGATTTTATATTTTTTCAAAGATTTGCCAATAAGTAGAAGTAAAAAAAATGAATATCTAAAGCGATTAATTGATACTGATATTAAAATATTTACAAATTATCGTATACGAGATATAAAGATTGAAGATAATCTTAAAATATATCTTTGCAATAAGATATTGGAGCAGGATCCATATATTTTAGCCAGGAACTACCATGAATTTCAGATAAATGACAAAAGAAAAGAGCAATTTTATTTCAGGGATTTAATTAAAAATGGAATAAAGCCGTTTTCATTAATGAAAAATGAAAAATCTCTGTTTCAGATTATTAAAAGAGGCAGTTTGTCATATTTTGTATTTGATAGGGATAACACAGAAGAAGAAAGTGTTCAACTAGTAGAAAAAGTACACAGAGCGAGAATTACAATGGGGCCAAAAGCTTGGAAAGCAATGATGGAGCATGCTGGAGAAAGTAGAGTAGGACAATTTGAATCAATGTTTTATCAAATGCCAGAAGAAAAATGGGCGCTTTTTGGAAAATTACTGGGTTCTGATCCTAAAAAAGCTGTAGAATATATCAAATCAAATATCGATTATCTTCAATTATTAATCTATATTGAAGACAAGGATTTGCCAAAAGCTAAAGAGTTGTGGGAAGAATTGGATCAGCTCATTAAAAAGCAGGAAAAGCAAAGAGACAAATCAACTGGGAGACACAGCTATAATTATGAATATGTTAGAAAAAAATTTCCATACACGCAGCTAGACCAAAAAGAAAAAATTTTACTAATAGTTTTCGCATTGCAAAACAAACAGCCAATAACTGAAGCATTTGATCAATTGAAAAAAATAGATCAATATTTTGAGGAGAAAACCGAAAAATCTGAAAGAGTAATTGCCCATTTATCAGAAGTGTCTGATGTTCAGTTAGGTTATAATAGAATAAATAAATTAAAGAAGCAGATTGTTGATTTTGTTAATAAGAATGAAAAGTATGATCGTTTTTTAAGATATGCTTTTGCGCATATGAATGAAAAGCAGATAAGAGCATATTTAGGACTGGATTTAACTGAGTTGGCCAAAGGCTACAATTTTAGTAGAATAAATAAATTTTTTGAAACATTAATTAAGGATAATAAGATTGATATTGTTAAAAAAGAAGAGGTTAAGCTTTTTAGAGATTATATTAAACAATTTGGCAGATATGATTCAGCAGTTATTTATGAAAATTACAAATTATTATTCAATGAAAAGCCTTTAACAGCAGAATTGAAAAAAATAGGAGTAACAAACACTGGCAAGCAAGGCTTAAAAGAATTTGAGAAAAAAATGGATGAAATAATTTCCGCATTTAGCCTTAACGGCGAATTTGATTATGAAAGAATTGATATTTCAAATCCTTTGGTTGTAGAAATATTAAAAAATGCCAGCAATTTCGAATTTTCAGAATGGAAGCGGTCAAAAGATTTTAAAGAAATTTTAGAAAGTTTTATAAAAGATAAAGAGTCAGGGGAGATAAAGCCAATGCCAAAAGAATATGAGTCAGATTCTATGTTTGTTGAAAGATTAAAAGGGCAGGAAGAGTTTAAATTTTCTCCAGATTCTGAGCAGAGATTTAAAAATTTGATTAATGATATAAAAAAGGCAGAAGATTATGGAAATTTTTATGCTGAAGATTATATTTTGAAGGAAAGAGACAGAATAGAAGAAAAATTCAGGCAAGTGCATGAGAAAAAAATGCCTGAAGAAAAAAGAGAAAAAATTGTGCAAAAATTACGACATGATTTAGTAAGAATTGAAGGCTTGCTTGTAGAAGTAAAAAAAATCATTTATGGGGATTTTGTTTTGTACTCAGAAGAACAGACCAGAAAACAGCTTTTAGATTTACTAATTGATTTTGAAATTAAAAATAAAGTAAAAAAAGAAAATAATTTTACATCTCCAGCCATCAGGCAGTTAGTCATTTACGAAGGCATGCAGACAAATCCAGTATTTTTTGAAGCAATACAAGATATTTTAAATAATTCAGAATTGAGCAGAGATAATTATTCAAAGATGGTTGAATTTGTAAATCATATTATTAAAGAAGAGACCTGCAGCAGGCTGGCTTTAAATAAAAAGCAGTTGAAAAGAGTGATTAGGAATTTGTCAGTTCGGGCATTATCAGAAGAAATGGCCAGGCTGCAAAAACATGAAACAGGAAATAAGGTTGAGATTGAAGTTGTGCCATCCCGAGATGTTTTGGCAGAATTAAGCGGCTATTATGGCGATGCCTGCTGGACTTCTAGAGATGATATTATGAAAAACAATCCAAACATGATTGGCTGCGCTTTTATTATAAATCCCCGAGGTAAAGACCAACGTTTGGCTGGGAGTTGCTTAATAATTGAATCAACCGTTGATGGTGAGCCGGTTATGATTATGCGCGGCCTTAATCCTCAGCAAAATGTAATTACTAATTTATCTGCTGAAAAATTCTCTGAAAAATTTTTGGATTATATGGAAAAAATTGCTAAAAAGCGAGGCATAAAAAAAATATTAGTACCTGTTCATGATATTGGTGCTTTAACCAATCGGCCAGATATTGAAGAATATCTCAAAAACAAATATTCAGAAGCTAAAAAAGTAAAGCTTGATGAAAAAAATGATTTTAATGAATATAATATAACTGAGAAGTGCGTGGTGGTGAGAGAAGTCTAAGCATATTGAATCCTGCATGTGCAGGATTTTTTTTATTCTCAAAAAGCAGAAAATATGGTAAAATAAAATAGATATTTATATGGCGAAAAGGTTAAAATTCGTTAAATTTTTTAATGAAATAACTAAAAGGCACCAAGCTATGGTTGGTGGAAAGAATGCAATGCTTGGTGACATGGATAATAAGTTAAAAAACGCTGGTATTCCTGTACCCAACGGCTTTGTTTTAACTGCCAAAGGGTATGAGGAATTTTTAAAATACAATAGGTTGCAGAATAAAATCAAAAAGATTTTGCGGGGACTTGATGTAAAAAATGTGCAAGACCTTCAAATGCGGGGAATGATTGTCAGGGATTTGATTGAAACAGGAGAATTTTCTGAAAAGATGAAAGAAGAAATTAAAATTGCTTATCAAAAACTGAGCAAACAATACAAAATGACAGCAACAGATGTGGCAGTGCGATCCTCAGCCACAGCTGAAGATTTGCCGACCGCTTCCTTTGCTGGACAGTTAGAATCATTTTTAAATGTTCGAGGTATTGATAATCTTTTGGAAAAAATAAAAAAATGCATGGCTTCTTTATACACTGACCGGGCAATTTCTTATCGTAAAGATAAAGGATTTCCAATGACCGGTGTTTTAGTGTCAGTTGGCATTCAAAAAATGGTTCGAAGCGACAAGGCCAGCGCTGGCGTAATGTTTACTTTAGAAACTGAGAGCGGGTTTAAAGATTTAGTAATGATAAATGCAGGGCTTGGCCTGGGGGAAAATGTTGTTAAAGGCAGGATTGATCCAGATGAGTATTTTATTTTCAAATCAGGTTTAGAAAAAGGTTATAAATCAATTATAAAAAAGAAGCTTGGCCAAAAGCAGTTTAAAATGATTTATAAAAAAGACAAAACTATTAATTTGAGAACTTCTATAAGAGAAAAAAATCAATTAGCTTTGACTGAGGCTGAAATAATGAAGTTGGCAAAGTGGGGGATGATTATTGAAAAACAATATAAAATGCCAATGGACATTGAGTGGGCAAAGGATGGAATTGAAAATAAACTTTACATTGTGCAGGCCCGGCCAGAGACTGTTCATTCTGCAAAGCAGGGCAGTGTTTTATATCAATATAAATTAAAATTAAGGCCAGCAAAGCATTTAGTTTATGGAATTGCTATCGGAAATAATATTGGCCAGGGGCCAGTTAAAGTAATTGAAAAAGTGTCACAACTGAAAAATTTAAAACATGGCGATGTCTTAGTAACGAAAATGACTGATCCGGCTTGGGAGCCAGCAATGAAAAAAGCAGCGGCTATTGTTACAAACAGCGGAGGCAGAACATGCCATGCAGCAATTGTTTCCAGAGAATTGGGGATCCCAGCATTGGTTGGAACAAAAAATGCAACTAAAGTTTTGGAAACAGGGAAAAAAGTAACTGTTGATTGCAGCCTGGGTGTTGAAGGATTTGTTTACAATGGATTATTACCATTTAAAAAAGCAAAAGTGAGTTTAGAAAAAGTAAAAATGCCAAAAACTCAAATAATGATGAACATTGGTAATCCTGATATTGCTTTTGCTTCATCATTTATTCCAAATAAAGGAGTTGGTTTGGCACGTGAAGAGTTTATAATCAGTGATTATATAAAAATTCATCCATTAGCATTGCTTAACTTTGATAAGCTTCCATCAGGTTTAAAAAATAAGATAGAAAAGCTAACCCCGCATTATAAAAATAAAAAACAATTTTTTATTGACAAGCTTGCAGAAGGGATAGGACAAATAGCTTCAGCATTTTATCCAAAAGAAGTAATTGTCCGTTTTTCAGATTTCAAAACAAATGAATATAGATCTTTGATTGGTGGAGAATTGTATGAGCCAGAAGAAGCAAATCCTATGCTTGGCTGGAGAGGTGCATCCAGATATTATGATCCAAAGTTTAAGCCAGCCTTTATTTTAGAATGCAAAGCTATTAAAAAAGCAATTAAAGAATTTGGATTAAATAATATTAAAGTAATGATACCGTTTTGCCGCACAGTTGAAGAAGGCAAAAAGGTTTTGCAGATAATTAAAGAACAGGGATTGAAAAAAATGAGAGTTGAAGTTTATGTAATGATAGAAATTCCAAATAATATTTTGCTGGCTGATGAATTTGCACGGATTTTTGATGGCTTTAGCATTGGCTCAAATGATTTAACTCAATTGGTTTTAGGCGTTGACCGAGACTCTGAGTTTGTCCAGCATATTTATAATGAAAAAGATACAGGGGTTTTAAAAATGATTGCAGAAGTGATTAGAATTGCTAAAGATAATAATAAAAAAATTGGTATTTGCGGCCAAGCGCCAAGTGATTTTCCAGAGTTTGCGAAATTTTTGGTTAAAAATAAGATTGATAGTATGTCTTTGAATCCAGATTCGGTTTTGAAAGTGATAAATCGTGTAAAAAAATAATTGATCTAATAATACAGTCATTAGTCATTTGATCAAGCAGCCAGTATGGTCATTGGGAATTAGTCATGGGAAAAACTAATAACCAAAGACTAAAAACTATACTGGTAGCCGCTGACTAATGACCAATGCCTCAATACTTTATGAAAATAAATTACTCATATTGGCAGGCAGTTGCTACCTTGATCGGTACAATTGTGGGCGCTGGAATTTTAGGAATACCATATGCTATTTCCAGATTTGGATTTTGGCCTGGTTTAATTATGCTGGTCTTACTTGGCTTAGCTATTTTGGTGGTTAATTTAATGATGGGAGAAATAATTTTACGATCTAGGATTCGGCATCAGTTAATGGGTTATGCTAAAAAGTATCTGGGCAAATGGGCTGGCGCCACAGAGGGCTTTGCCATGCTATTTGCCAATTTTGGAGCATTAGTTGCGTATGTGATTGGTATTGGCTTGGCTGTTCAGGCGATTATTGGCGGTAATTCATTTTGGTATAGTTTGATTTTTGCAGCAATAGGAGCGCTTTTTATTTGGCTTGGTTTAAAAATAGTAAAGGCAGCAGAATTAATAATGATGATATTACTTTTTATAGCCATCATTATTATTGCAATAATAATTTGTCCTCATATTAATTATCAAAACTTAGGAACCACTGATTTGAGTCAATTTTTTGTGCCATATGGAGTATTACTATTTGCCTATGGCGGTATTTATTCAATTTATTCAGTTCGAAAAATTTTAGATAAAGACAGAAAAAAAATTAGAAGCGCAATTATTTTAGCCTGCATCATTCCAATTGTGCTTTATGCATTGTTTGCTTATTTAATTGTTGGCCTAACTGGTTTGGATACAACAGAAGTTGCTACTGTAGGGTTGGGTGAGGCTTTAGGTCCAAAAATTTTATTTTGGGCAAATCTTTTTGCAATTTTATCAATGTTCACCAGTTTTTTAGCAATTGGCGTGGCCACTTATCAGCTTTTCAGATATGACTTTAGATTAAACAGAATTTATTCATGGTTGATTGTTTCTCTTCTTCCAGTAATAATTTTTTTACTGGGAAATAGATTTTTTATAAAAACAATAACAATAGTCGGCAGTGTGGCAGTGGGTTTAACTGGAGTGATTATGATTTTGACATATTGGAAAGCGAAAAAGTCAAAAGAAAGAAAACCAGAATACAATTTGCCAAAATTTAAAGTATTGGGATGGGCCTTGATTATTTTGTTCATTTTAGGTACAATATTGACCTTGATAGAAGAGATTTTCCTTCAATAAAATAATAGAAAAAACACATTTTATGTCTACAAATCCGAAAAAAACAAGATATTATAGATTTTTAGAATTTATTCCAGGAACTTTAATTTGGATCACTTTTATTGGCGCCATTGTTTTATCATTTATTAAACCAATTTGGGCAATTTATTTTATTATTGCTTTTGATTTATATTGGTTATTTAGAGTCTCATATTTTATTTTTTATGTAGCCATGGCCTGGAAAAGATATAAAAGAGAGGTTAAACATGACTGGGTGGCTGATGTAAAAAAAATACCAGATTGGGAAAAAATTTATCATTTAGTTTTTTTACCAACATATAATGAGCCTTTTGAAGTAGTGGACACTACTTTTAAGAATTTAGTCAATGCCACTTACCCTTTAGATAAAATTATTATTGTTTTGGCAGGAGAAGAACGTGCTAAAGAAAACTTTGAACAAGTTTCTAGAAGAATAAAAGAAAAGTATGGTGATAAATTTTTTAAATTTGTAATTACTCTTCATCCAGATGATGTTGAAGGTGAAATGAAAGCCAAGGGCGCAAATGCAGCTTATGCTGGCCGGCAGGTTAAAAAAATTATTGACAATGAGTGGAAAATTCCAT
>Ga0180438_10011559_pt1 | contig 10647 bp, 8 predicted proteins | sample SS_ome_12_FD_132455 | JGI IMG/M metagenome (GOLD analysis project Ga0180438, IMG submission 132455) | Hypersaline lake sediment archaeal communities from the Salton Sea, California, USA - SS_3_D_2 metaG | ecosystem: Environmental > Aquatic > Non-marine Saline and Alkaline > Hypersaline >... | reverse complement strand
TGGCCCTCCGTATGTTCCTGAAGATAGTATTCTTCTTGGGCATGTGCAGTTATCTGCCCAAGGTGCAGCAGCAATTACCTCTTCAGAAATTAAACAGATCCAGGGCAGCTCCCTTGAAAAGTTTAATTACCCTCTGTGGAGTGAGAAAACTTACAATGTGAGTGAAGGTGTGCTCGGGAAAGCTGGTGTTGAATTCCTTTCTGCACTTCCCCTGATCCACACTGGAGATACACCAAAGAAAGTTTATGCTTCTTACTACACACCGGAATTTTCCGAGATAGTTGATGCTAACAATTTCACTCCACCGGAAACAACTCACTCAACAACTTCCACTCAGGTATATGGAAGAACAATCGGCGGATCCAGCGAAACTTTGAACCAGGCTTCTTTTGAATTTTATCCTGAAGATGGAATTTCAGATGCCATCTTTCAAGAGAAAAATAATAGCCTTTTCTTCAAATTTAAGCAGAATCGTCTCAGTGATCCATACCTGATCCAGCAGGGAAAATTTGGCATCAGCCGTAACTTTCCATCAGATGATCTTGTGATTGCAAATGCAACGATTTCTGCTGTTGAACCAGCTGTTGAGGTGATCACAGTATAGGTTAGTGAATACTAACTTCTGTGTGAAAATATTCAATGAAATTAGCAACTTATGTTTTTAGAATTTTCTGGTATAAGGATATGCTGAAGACATAAGTTGCTCTTAAAACAAAAATTTAGCCACTTAAAATGGAAATAGGGAAAATACATGGGTTTTGATACAAAGAAGTTCTCCAACCAACAATTTGAGCCCAGATTTAAAGATATTCCAGTACCAGAATTGATGGATTTTTTTGAGGAAGGTGAACTGCCAGTTTGGAAAATTCGGTGCTTGTCCGGGCCAGAATTAGGCTATTGTAAAAACAGTGCAAAAAATGATAAGGCCATAGACTCAATGCTGGGTCTTTTGGTCAGTGAAAATATATCTGAAAAAGTTGAAGGGCTTAGAAACCTTTTTGATCTTGGTGTAAAAAATAACCGCATTGGGGATATCCCTGAGCGAATTCATATGCTGGTTCAATCTTCTGTTGACCCAATCTGCTCACTCGAGCTTGCTATAAAATTGAGTAAAGTTTATCCGGTTGTATTTTATAATTTAACAAATTCTATCCTTTCTATTTCAGGGAAAGGAATGGTGCAAAAAGAACTTGAAAAAAAGCCTCCAGCCTCTTAACAAATCCAGATTTTTATAACAGTGTAGCACTTTGTTATATGAATAAATGGGTGTTAAGAGAGCAAAGGCCAGATATATTGCCATATGATTATGAAACTCCGCTTGAGAGGGAGATTTGGAAAAACTTCTTGAAGAATAAACAGAAAAATCAAAATAGGAAGAAAAAGTAAATGGCTGACCTGAAGAAAACTATAGATATCATTTTCCATGGAGTGGATGATGTTACCGGTGTTACTAAAAGTATTGACCGGAGCATGGATCAGCTTGGTGATAATCTACAAAACTTTGGAGAACCATTTGCTGATGCTGCTAAAAAGGTTGTGATTCTTGAGGCTGCTATTTTAGCTGTTGGGGCAGCTGGATTAAAGGCCAGATCCGAGATAGAGCAAGAAACTACAAAGATGCAAAATGCTCTTGGACTCCCAATTGAGGCAGCTGAGGAATTTGAAGAGGTAGCAAAAAGAGTTTACACCACAGGAATAGGGGATAACCTGGCCGAATCCTTTGAAGCGGTTACTCTGGCTGCTCAAAAATTTGGTGATGAGTCAACTGATAGTATTGAGTCAATTGCTGTAAATGCTAAAAAGGTCGAATCTATTTTTGGCCAGGACTATCAGAAGGTGCTGGGAAGTGTTAACACTCTGATGAAAAATTTTGGCTTATCCTCTGAAGAAGCATTTGATTTTATAGCTGGGGGATTTCAGAAAGGTCTGGATGGCTCAGGTGATTTCCTTGATTCAATAAATGAGTATGCCACCCAATATAAAAACGCTGAAGCAAGTGCTGGTGAGTTTTTCTCAGCTATGGAAACAGGATATCAAGAAGGTATTCTGGGAACAGATAAAGCGAATGATGCTTTTAAAGAATTCAATGTAAGGATTCTGGATGGAAGTAAAACAACTCAAGATGCCCTATCTCAATTAGGGTTAGGTGATGAATTTGTAAAAAGCATCATAGATGGTGAAATTGAGGTTTCTAAGGCTTTTCAGGTCATCCTTGGTAAGATAGGTGAGGTTGATGATAAATCAGTCCAGATGCAAGCAGGAGTGGGTTTAATTGGGACACAATTTGAGGACATGGGAGTTGAAGCTGCTCTTGCTCTCGATCTTACTGCTACAAAAATGGAAGATCTTAAAGGGAAGATGGATGCCATTAAGCCTGATGAATCTCTTGGTAAAAAATTTACCCAGATGATGAGAACTATTGTGACTGAGATAGTTGATTCTGATATTTGGGCTGGATTTGAAGATGGATTAGGAGATACATTTGACCAGGTTAAAGACAGCTTTCTCGCAGCTTGGGGTGATATTAAGCCTTCTGATTTTAACAATTTGTTTGATGCTTTTGATAGCTTATTTGGTGCTATCCGGGATGGTCTCGATTCTGCTGACTTGGATATCCTCACAGAAGAGGGAATGGCACAAGCAATTCAAGATGTTATTGACACAGTTGCCTCTATAACGAATACTACAGCCGGGATAATAAATGTATTATCCCCTGTTGTAAATCTCTTTGTGGACTTAGCCCGAACATTTAATGAGTTAAGCCCGGAGGCGCAGGAATTATCAGGAATAATTCTTGGTTTAGGCACTGCTTTAGTTGGATTGGGATCTGTTCTTTCCATTGGTGGATCTGTTATAGGCGGTCTTGGATCTCTTACAACTTTATTTGGAGGCTTGGTTGCAGTCCTAACTGGTCCAGCTGGATTAGCTTTAGCACTGGCTGGAACTGCTGCAGCTTTAGCAACATTTGTTAGCTCTCAGAATGATAAAGAATTTAATGATCAAATTGCAGCTCTTGAGAGAGAAGCAAAGGCGGTTGAAGATCTCGGAAAACAGATAAATGAATTGCCACCTGAGATATCCACAATAGAGATATTTACAGCTATTGAAACTGGAGATCTAAAAGGGGCTCAAGAGCTTATTGATCAAATCACAGAAGATGTTCATGTTGCTGAGCTAAAAGCTGAAGCAGATGATCGAGAGTTAACTGCATATCTTGAAAAGCTTGTGGAGATCCCAGAAGAAAAGCAAACAGAAGTTCTTGCCCTTTTAAATGAAGGGGATGAGGAGAAGATAAAGGCATTTTTTGAGGGGATTGAGACAGAGAAAGTATTTGACCTAAAGGTTGATGATGAATCTGTTGCAAAAGCCACAGAAACACTCGAATATTGGCTGGGTGGAGAAAAGCATGAAATAGTTGTTCCAGTTGAGACAGAAGGATTGGATAAAGTAACCAATGATATAGAAGAGATTCCATCTGAAAAGATTTTAGAAATAATGGCTCAGGGGGATATAGATGTCCAACTTGAGACCATTAAAGCCCAAGCAGAAACTATTCAAACTTCAATGGAGTGGAAAGCCAAACTCGATATAGCAGAAGCTGAAGCCGGGGCAAAGCAAATGGAAGCTGCTTTTAACTCGGTTAATACTTCAATTGAAAGCACTGCTGAGTTGATTGGGACAGCTCTGGGAGTCTTAAATGACCCAGGAAGTTTTCAAGCTAAGTGGGAGGCTTTGGATATCCTTGATCAAGAGCAGGAATTAAGGCAGAAATCTTTCGATTTACAAGAAAAACTTGTTAATTCTCAGATAGATTATATGCAAGCCCGTGAAGATGCCCTAAAAGAGGGGGATTTATCAATTCAAATTGACTCAACAGGTCTTGAACCAGCCTTAGAATTGATTATGTGGGAGATAATAAAAAAGGTTCAAATCCAAGCCACAGAAGAATCTGCTGACTTTTTATTAGGGATTTCATAATGATATCAATTACTACACTGGGATATAATGAAAATGGTTTTGTTATAATTGAAGACAATTTCCAATCAAAGATTGCTGAGATATCTGCCCGGAGAACTCGCATTCCAACTTTAGATGGTGGGGCAGTTTTCGTTGATGCGGGTTTTTCTGAAGCTGATAGAACCTTTATAATCAAGGGTGATATTGACGCTGATCAGAAGGAATCAATTGAGCAAATATTTTCAAGTGAGGAATATGTTGAAGTGACTTGTATTGAGGGTGTTTTCTTAGGGAAAATATCAGATGTTACATATGATAATTACGAGCTTGAATTAACATTTCTTGTAAGTGAAAAGGTGGTGTAATGAGTATAACCGCTAAAAGCGTTATATTTGATATAGAGGACAATCACGGAGATGCTTCTTATTTAGGTGTTCGTCAGATTGACTTTTATTTAAATGGGTTTCTAATTCCTTTAGTTGCAGCTGATTACACAGCCTATGCCACCTCCGAGCTATTTAACCAGCTATCTGGAGAGGCATTCGATACTTCAAACTCCAAGACCGGAGCAGCTGCAGAGCAAGGGTGGAGATCTGATTCAGGTAACTCAGATATGCGGCTCATTGTTGTATTCGATGATGCAAAAACATTCGATGAGATAAGAGTAAATAATTATCACGCTTCTGGCGGTCTTACAACTCGTGGAATAAACAATGTAAAGATTCTTACTGCTCAAACAGCTATAACCGACACAACTTATGGTGCTTCAATCTCAGGCTCAAGTCTTATCTTTGATGGCACATTCTCTGAGCACTCCGCATCTGATGCCGAAGATGAAGAAGTTGTTTGGGATGCTTTAGCTCTGACCATATCGCGAATGATTATTACAGATGCAAGTGAAAATAAGCTCCACGTTGAAGTTGAGCAACTCGATCTTGATACTGAGAAGCTTGTTTACCACGTTCGCATTCCTGAAGTATCCTCAACTACAGACACTAAAATAACTCTGGACACTAACTTTTATTCAAATGATGATCAGACTTTTAGATCAATTGAAGATGCTGAAGACGATTTCACAGGGACTGATGCGGATCCACCTGATGTAGAAAAGTGGATCGTTGATAATCAAAGTGCGTCTGGGACTGCTCAAATAAACAGCAATAAGCTCCGCATCTCGATCCCTGACACAGCTAATGATGAAAGAATCGTGATCAGATCAACCTTTGAGATAGCTGGTGATTTTGACATTCAAATAGATTTTGATGAGATCTCTAATGACACCCCATCCTCTTCTAATTCTTTCCCAGTTAGGATGGATGTGTCCACTAAAGATGGTACTAAATATTGCTATATTGCCAACATGCTTTTATCAGATTCCACAACCAGAGCTGTCGCCAACTCTTCTCAATCAGAGAATGATTTTATAGTATCTTATGATGAGAGTACAGGAAAGATAAGGTTTACTCGATCAGGCTCAACAATTAAAGGATACTACTGGAAAAGCTCTCAATGGGAATGGGATAGCAGCACAAGTGGACACACTTTTACCGAAACTACTGATGAACCTTTAATTGTAAAACTCTGGGTTTTAGCTGACTTCAACTCTGGGGCAACAACCGATTATGATAACTTCACAATCAACTCTGCTGAAAGTATATCAGGGTTTGTAGGTAAAGCAGGATCAGCCCCTTCAGCTGCAGTTTGGGATGATAACTTTATTTCTGTTTATCACATGGCACAAGATCTTTCCTCTGAAAATCTTCTTGATTCCACAGGGAATGGTGATGGAACTCCAAATGGTTCCATGACGTCTGCAGACCTTATTGATGCAGAGGTTGGTAAAGCCCAAGACTTTGATGGAACTGACGATTTTATTGATGTTGGGAATACAACTCTGGACAATCTAACAAGCGACTTCACTTTGGAGGTTGCAGGGGAACCAAATGCAACTGGTGAAACTTTCTTTTTAACCAAAATAACAGGTGGAGACGATAAGCAGTTTTCTGTTCGGGCCAATATTGATAATGGCTCAATGATTATGGATTATGAGTATGATGGGAATAATTTCTATGTAGAAAAAACAGGACTAACAATCCCAGACAGAGGGTATTTTGTTAATACAATGGATAGTTCTCTTGATGCCATTATGTATCTGGATGGAACACAGGTCCACACTGACGCCACAGCCACAGATGAAGTCTCTGCAGTAACAGACGATATGTCTATTGGCCAGCTTGGTGGAACTTATCAAAACAACCGAATAAGCGGCACAATATCTGAGATTCGAGTATCAAGTACAGTTAGGTCTGCAGCCTGGATTGAAGCAACTAACCTTTCTTTAACAGACAGCCTGTTTACGATTGAGTATAAAAGTAAAGGTATTTATGAATTAACAATAGATTCTGATGATATAGACTCTGATTTAACGAACTTTCCAGCCATGGTGGTTTTGAATGAGGCCTGTGGAAAGAATAGCTATGATGCCCGGCAAGTTCTAAAAGACAATAAAATCCATGCTAAAAGTGTTGTTATTGATATTGCAGATAACTGGGGTGATGCATCCTTTCTTGGTTTGAGGCAAATAGATTTCTATCTTGAAGGCCAAAAACTCGAGTTCACTTCTGATGACTATACAGCTTATTCCACATCCTCCCTGGCCAATCAAGATGTAGCCAATGTTTTTGATACTTCAACTGATAAAGATGGTGCAGCTGCAGATGAAGGTTGGAGATCAGACTCTGGTAATTCAAGCATGAGATTAATTGCTGTATTCGATTGGATTATTGCTTTTGATGAAATACGAGTCAATAATTATCACGCTTCTGGTACAGAAACAGACAGAGGGGCTAAAAATGTTGTGATTAACGCTTCTTTGGACTCAATTACTGAAACTACCTACGAAGATATCTTATATGGTGCAGAAACAGTATATACAGGCCAAATAGCGGAACACTCTGCAGTTGATGAAGCAGACGAAGAAACCTTGTATTTAACAAAGTCAATTTCAATTCCTGTCCCAAGCTGGTATTTTCAAGATGGTATAGGGGATTGGGTTGATGTTCAAGGTGAAATAATTACTTACACTGCAAATCCATCACCTTATTTAGGGGTCAGATATATGGGTGGAGGGGATGATGCATGGAATGAGGCTTATTTGAGAATACCGGTTGATCAGTATCATTTAAAGAACTTTACTCTTATCTGGCAACAAGCCTCATACTCAGTCTCAGATCCAGCAGCATTAGGAATAAGGCAAAGGGATTCAAGCTTAACCCAGCTTGATTACACATCTGCTACAATGGTAGCAACTTCACCTGCTCAAACCTGGGTGGAAAGAACGTTAACAGTTGACGCTGAAGATGGAGTTGCGTACGTGGATATTGTCTTTAATAATGAGAGGGTAGCTGGTACTTATAACAGCGGATTTATTGATGCTATTGTATTACAAGCTGAGTCTTATTATCTTATTGAGGGCACTGTAAAAGACGGCACAACAGATCTTGAAAGAGATCTTTATCTATATGATCAAGATACCGGAGCATACCTTGATGGAACCACTTCTGATTCTGACGGCATATTCACTCTGGTAACTGAAGATAATAGCCCGGTTTCAGTAGTTGCTAAAGGTGACGAAACAGAAGACGAAAATGATTTAGTATTTGCAAATATAACACCAGTTAGGAGATAAAACATGGCTATAGTTTCCACAATTTCAAACCGTTTTAAAAGTGCAATAAATAAAGGTGAAGTTGATTTTGAGAGTGATGTATTCAAGCTAATCCTTATGAATACAACTTTCTCTTTTGATCCTGATTCTGATTTCTTACTGGCTGACGTTACTGCTGATCAGCTGGCTTCTGGAAATGGGTACACCCAGAACAATATTACCCTGGCAAACGGCACTTTAACAGAAGACCTTACCAATGACCGCTCAAGAATGACTTGGGATGATGTGTCTGTTACAGCCTCTGGTGGAAGCATTGGACCAACCGGTGCTTTGATTATTTACGACGATACCCACGCCAGCGATATTATTCTTGGTTGTACAGACTTTGGTTATGATATCACCATTACAGATGGACTAACTCAGCCCTTTAATAACATTGCTTATAATTTAGGTTAAGCTGATGGCTTATACACCACCCGATTTCAATGAAGTTGACTTTGATTTTAGCGGTCAACCTGCGTATACACCTCCAGATCACAACTCAATAGATTTTGATTTTGCTGATACGAGTGTTACGCCGGTGGATGTGGCTGATTTTGATGCAAGTTCAACCCTTGAAGTAGAACTCCCTGAGGTTGGTGTAGATGTAACTGATTATGAGGCAGACACTGAGCTTGCAGTTGAAGTTGGGACAGCATATATCTCAGTCCCTGACTATGATAGCCAGACATCTATTGATATCGAGATTCCTCTTGTAATTTCTGACTATACAGCCTCAACGGAGCTTGATGCTGAAGTTGGGGATCAGTCTCTTTTTCCGCTTGATGTTGAAGACTTTGATCTCGCATCAAGCTTTTCTATTGAGATTGGTACTGCCTTCATTACCTTGCCAGAGTTTGATATTGATTCAGAGCTGTATATCGAGATACCTTCACAAGGCTTTCAGGTTTCTCCATTTGATATTATTTCTGAATTAGAGGTATCCATTGGCCAAGCTATTTCATTGGCTGATGCAAATCTAATTTATTATTTCACTTTAACCGGAGATGCTGATGGTTTGGATGATATTGAAATACCAATTTCCTCCTTTCAATCGCGTTTAAGATCAGGGGCATCAACCTATCTTAGTGTAGTTATCCCTGGGGTGGAGTATTCTAATGAGATATCTAACAGGATTAATGGCGATCTTATCATTGATGCTGCTTTCTTTGTTGGTAGCACTGAAGTTAGGCAAACTATTGTATGGACTCATTTGGATAGTATAAGAGTTGATGAAGGGCCATTAAATAAATCTATTACTCTCACTGGGTATAGGCAAGAAACCTATACCCAGAAATCAATCACTTTACAAGGATCTATTTATTATAATTTGAATGGTGATTTGTTTAGCTATCGCTTTGCTAAACCTGACCTTTTCTTGAATCCTGGAGATCTCGTTACAGTTGATGGCATCACCTTCACAGCAGATCTTGTTAGCTATTATGTTAGGGCAACGAATCGTGGGATTCAAACCCAGATGGATGTTAGTGAGGCAGCATAATGGGCAAAGGGGAAATTCTAAGCCACAACGGGGATGGAAATTATCAAGTATCTATAAAATATGATACAGAAAATCTGATCAAAAGAATAGAGAACATTCAGGAAAAAATAAATGCAATAAATGATTCAATAGAAGACCTGCAAAAAGAAATTGAAGAAGAGATAACGAATGAGACTCCAGAAAAAGAAGATGATGGGGATAAATCTCAAGCTGTGGAGGATACTCCAGAGAAAACTGAAAAATCATATTATATTCCAAAAGATCCAGAGCCAGAAGATAAAGATGATGAGGGAATAGAAGGAGATCCAGAAGCCACTGAAGGAGATCCAGAAGCACCAGATAAAGACCCAACTGAAATTGAAGGTGATCCAGAAGAAATCCCAGAAGATGAGCAGCCTTTAACAGGAACAGCTTCAATCTCTGGGGTAATATCAACAGCATAAAGGAAAAAACATGCCAAATTTAGAAAATATGAACGTTACTCTTTATATAAAAGAGGGTACAGGTGATGACGAAAAATGGTCATATGTTACTAAAGTTTCCACTAATGCAAGTGGAGAATATAGCTTATCAGGATTAGCTCCAGGCACTTACAAAATTAAAGTTAATGATCCCAATGGATCTTATCTTACTGAGTATTTTTCAGATTCCTCAACACTCGAATCAGCTACTGAGATTGTGGTGACAGAAGGTCAGACGGTTTCTGGTAAAAATGTTTCACTTGGTCCTGCAGCTTATATTTCAGGGGTAGTTTCTACACCATAATGTCTGCAAAATCTTTAAAAGTTGATGTATTAAAGCTTCAAAGGGAATCTTTAATAAAAAAAGCAGATGAATTGGAAGCGTTAACGCCTATTGCCGTGACCACATCTGCTTGGTGTGCTGACTTAACAGAAGATCTTAGTGGTGAGGTTGGCACCATTGAGATCCCTGGTGAGTCAGTACACCTTCAAATCCAGCCAGGTTATGAGGATAATGCAGAATATGATGAAGACCGGGATGGCATTTTAAATCCTACAATAACCCAATCCCCTGCCCAGGCTTATTATAATTTGGCCATGCTTCCTGGCTGGCAGAAGTGGATGCCCACCTATAGACATGGTACGCTTTCAAACCTAAGCGGAGATCTCTGTACAGTAACCCTTGATCAGGCTTTATCTTCTCAGCAGGATCTGGATGTTAATCAAAGCACAGTTTTAAATTCTGTTCCCATCGACTATATGGAGTGCAATGGGGCAGCCTTTTCAAACGGTGATAAAGTTTTAGTTGAGTTTGAAGGGCAGGAATTTACAAGCCCTAAAGTGATAGGATTTAAGGATAATCCGCAACCATGTGGAACTCGTATTTTAAAATTAACCGCCAGGAAGTTGTATGCCCCAAATTATCTTAAAAAATATTCTTTTTACTGGGATGTGCAAAAAGACTCCCTGGCCACCTGGACTAAAAACGATGGCTCAACAGGGACAGCGGTTGTTCTTGATGA
>Ga0180438_10011558_pt1 | contig 10649 bp, 7 predicted proteins | sample SS_ome_12_FD_132455 | JGI IMG/M metagenome (GOLD analysis project Ga0180438, IMG submission 132455) | Hypersaline lake sediment archaeal communities from the Salton Sea, California, USA - SS_3_D_2 metaG | ecosystem: Environmental > Aquatic > Non-marine Saline and Alkaline > Hypersaline >... | reverse complement strand
TCTGGTGTAAAGATATCCCGAGAGAGATAGAGAAAACATTCACTATCACCATAAATCCAAAAGAGCCGGAATGGGCTGCCGAGGGAGACTATGAGGGTGAAGCGATAGCTGCAGCAGCTGATGGATCTGGCAATGTTTATGTGACAGGGTACATTGATAAGGGAACAACAGGAAAAGACTACTACACGGTGAAGTATGGCGCAGACGGAAAGCTTGCCTGGGATATGCCTTATAACGGCACTTGGAATGGAGACGATATCCCGACTGCCATTGCTGTCGATTCCTCGGGTGTCTATGTCACCGGCTCCAGTGATGGAGGCAACACAGGTCCGGATATCCTGACGATAAAATATGACCTTACGAATGGACAGGTGCTCAGGGAGGCACGCTATGACGGCCCGTCCCATCTGGGCGATGGAGGCAACGGCTTGGCTTTGGATAAGGACGGAAATGTCTATGTAACGGGTTATGTCCACAGAGGAAATCAAACGAAACACGCAGACTTCTGCACGATAAAGTACAGCCCTGCCCTAAATATTTTATGGGATGAAAGTTATGATTCCCGAAGAAACGGCAATGACATAGCCACGGCTATTGTTGTCGACTCCCTGGGTAATGTCTACATCACAGGGAAGAGCCAGGAAAGTTTACCAAAAGGCCCGACCACCCATGACTATCTCACAATGAAGTATGACAGCTCCGGAAGATTGCAGTGGATGGCAAGGGATGATGGTCTTGGCTTTGGCGATGACGAACCCTTTAACATGGCTCTCTTTGAAGAGATTGAATCAGGTGCCGTCTATATCTATGTGACAGGTGCAGCGACCGGAGAAAACGCTTTCGGAAAAGACTATTACACAGTCAAATATGACGCCAACGGAACGCCGGCTTGGAACAGGAGCTACAATAACAGCCTCTGGAATGGAGATGATGTGGCGACAGCCCTTGCCGTAGATTCATCAGGCAATGTGTATATCACAGGAAAAAGCACAGGAACGAACGGTTATGACTACGCGACCATAAAATACAGCAGCGATGGGGCTCCACTATGGAATACCTCTGGGGATGGAGCTGTACGGCTTGACGGAGGATTCGGCAATGATGAAGCTGTCAACATCGCCATTGATGAGTCAGGACAAATCTTCGTCGCCGGTTTTATCACCACCCAAGATAAAGGAACAGAGTATTTCACCATAAAGTACAAAGGTGATGGAAGGATTAGCTGGATAGCCCAGTATCCCAATGATGATACTCTAATACCCCAGGGCGATGAAATAGCATCAGCCATTTGTATGAATTCAACCAGCGTCTATGTGACTGGATTCAGCAAGAAAAACAGCACAAGCCGGTATCTCACAGTGAAATATACAAAATAAGTGGCATTTTAAGTTATTTTTGATGATTCTCTTCCATATTGTGTGAGTAAGACTCAACTTTGATAACTTAGAGGAACATTCAGGGATTGCTGAAGCGACATCGGAAGATTTAGCCTTCCCGAATCAACATGGAGGGAACCCGACGGAGTCGGGCCCGAGGACTGTCTGAGCACGACAGAATACATAGGACGGTGCTTGTTAAGGCTGGGGAATATCCGGGCGTGAGATTTGATAGACAAGCGGAGTTCCGCAGGGCCGAGAAGGTTGATGAGGGAATGGCGTGAAAAATCTGACTGGAACAAGGACATCACTGAATGCTATCTAATCATTTACCCACACAAAATGGAAGAGAACCTTTTTGAGTTAGAAACAGAAAAGAAACTTAGAGAGATCCCAATCGTTGGCGGGCATCTTCTACCAGCGGAAGACCTGCATCGGCATTTTCCTTGATTTTCAGGAATTTCTGGAAAGATTCATTAGCGGCCGGGCTCTCTAAGCCTTCCTGGGTTCGTCCGAAATAATAGTAGAGTGAATCCAGGTAGCGAAGTGAAGGAATGTCATTGAGAAATATGGATAGAGCCTCTCCATGGCGCTTCTCACACTTTTCAAATTCCGTCAAGGCTTCATTGAAGGCCCCAGCTTCCAAATAGGCACGGCCCAGGGCGAAACGGCCCAAGTAGGTGTCCACCTGATCGAGTGATTCATCGAATAACTTCAGGGCAGTCGCTGTTTCGCCTCTTTTAAGAGCCAAATAGCCCCCGATCAATTTGGCATACGCCAAGTGTATGTCTTGAAATTTCCCGTTCAACTCTCCGTATATCCTTCTGGCTTTGTCTATCTGGCCAGCCTCAATGTATATCTGCGCCGCTGCGAACTGCATGACTTCACCGCTGTATGTCTCGAGTGCTTTATCAGCAGTCCGGACAGCTTGAGTGTTTTTTCCCTGAAGAAGATACGCTTGAGCCAATATTAGATATTTATCTGCGGCAAAATACGCTCCCCAACTTTTTTCAAGGTCTAAAGGTATCCCTTCAGTCAGTATGGCGATGGCGTCTTCCAGCCTGCCCTCATAGAGAGCGAGATCAGCGAGACCGGTTGAAGCGTAAGTGCGTCCTAAATCGGATAATGTCTCGATCTGGCTATATATCTTTGTTGCCTCAGATGGTCGACCTTGAGCTAATTCTGCAAGGGCAAGCACCACGAAAGCTTTGACGTAATTGGGATCGATCTCCAGCGTCTTGCGGGCTTCGAGCATAGCACTCTCAAAATCGCCTGATGCAAGAGCATACCAGCTCTGGTTGTAGCGGTAATCTAGATTTTCAGGGTCAAGCTCCACAGCGAGAAGCCCTTCCTCAAATGCCTCAGCCATTCTGTAACCCATAAAATAGGAAAGGGCGAGATTTGTGTGACCGGCCTTGTCCTCAGGGAATTCCTCGACCAGTGGACTGTATTCCTCGATCGCTCTTTTGTAATTTTGATTAAAAATATAATAGCCACCACGCGTCCTGTATTTTTCTCTATCAGTCATCAGCTCGGGCCTCTGAGCGATCATGTCTAATGCTTTCTTATAATTCGTTTCAGTATTGGGGATATCCCGCAGAGCGTAATAAGTCACGGCCAGCCCAGCATAGGCTCGGGCAAAATTCGGGTCATAATCGATTGCTCTTTGATAAGCCGTGATGGCTTCTTCCTCTTTGCCGAGGGATTTGAGATCCTGGGCCTCTATGTAGGCTTTCATGGCCTCCAATGAAGTCGTTGTAAAAGTCTCCTTCAGGAGCGCTTCTTTTGAATCCTCAGGAATCTGAACCAGCCCTGTCTGTAACCTCGCGGCAAGAACATCAGGCACCTTCAACACATCCTGCTTTGAATTGATCTTTTGCTCGGCTTTGATGTATTCTCTGGAGCTGCTGGGCTCGATCGCCCGTGCCGTGATCAAATATCCACCGTTGCTTGGTTCAATTGAGGCCGCGATAACTGCGTATATACCTTTGCTTTGGCAAATCAACTGGGCCATTTCCAGGTCCAAGACGCCCTCAGAGCTGGGCTTCATTTCAATCGCCTGTTTACGTGCAAGATCGGTATCGTAGATAGAAATAAAAGAAGCATTATCCAAGCTGAAGCCTAATGTTGTTTCTAAGACTCCGTCAAAAACAGGGTCTCCGGTCTTGTTCTCAAAATCGGCCAGAAGGACAGTCACTTTTATGGGCGAGAGGGCCAAAGGCCTGAACTCAGAGCGTCGCGTGAGCAAATAGATACCCGTGGACAATATAGCCACAATTATAATGCTGCCAATAACGACGGGCCAAGTGCGCAAAAAAACGCGCTGCCTTCCAGAAACATCCCTCAAAAGCTTTCGCATGGTGTCGACTAATTCCTTTATGCTCTGGTATCTATTCTCGGGTTCTTTGGCCAGTGCTTTGCGCAGTATGGGACCGAGCAATGGATTCATCATTCTCGGCGTTATATTGACGGAAGGGGTTGCATCCCTGAGAATCGAGGTCAGAGTTTCTAAAGGATTGGCCTTCGAAAAAGGATGCCTTCCGGTTGTCATTTCGAAGATGATTATCCCCAGAGAAAATATATCGCTCCTGGCATCAACGGACTCTCCTCGAGCCTGTTCCGGAGACATGTAGGCTAACGTTCCTACAATGGCTCCCTGTTCCGTTATCGAGTCCTGCGTTAAGGTTTGAGTGATATCCCCCTCTCCCTCAGTCAGAAAATGTTTGGCCAGGCCAAAATCCATGACTTTGACATGGCCACGAGGTGTGATCATTACGTTTGAAGGCTTTAAGTCACGGTGGACGATGTTTTTTTCATGTGCCTCTTCTAAAGCCTCTGCAATTTCTAATGCCATTTGAAGAGCATCCCGAAGAGGAAGAACTCCTTCCTCCAATTTCTCCCTGAGATCCTTGCCTTCGATGTATTCCATTACGATGAAGGCTTTCCCCTCGAACTCACCGGTCTCGTAGATCTTGCATATGAATGGATGGTCTAAAGAGGCGGCTGCCTTGGCTTCACGCACCAGGCGAACCCGGGCCTTGGCATCTATCTGCAATTCCTCTGGAAGGAATTTTATGGCCACATTTCTGTCGAGGACTGTGTCTTTGGCGAGATAGACTTCACCCATCCCTCCTTTACCGATTTGTTCAAGAATTTCGTAATGCTTTAATTTGTCGCCAGGTGAAATCATTTGTTTTAAGAAGGGAGGATGGGCTCTGACCGAGAAAAACTATCCTGAGCAGGCCGAAAAGCAAATAAAGAACTACGATGAAATTCTCTCTCGAAAAGGGAAACAGCCGGTTTTTTTCTTATTTCCAGCTCTCCCTGCATTTTTATCATCTCTCTTCTCTTCCCCGCAAAAACTTATAGCACAGGGGAAATTTGATGTCAAACGCAAAAAATGAAGTGAGCCCAGTACAATCTTTAGAATTTTGCATGCCTAAAAAGTCAAACTTTGTCTCTTCATCAATTGACGCGACATGTTTTTTTGTATATTACTTTATTAATGATGGAATCCAGGGAATCATCCCAGGTCTTGGAAGACTTCTCTCTTGAATCCGTCCCGCTGGATCAGAGAAAAACCTGGATAAACCTGGCCGTTATCTGGATCGGGATTGCAGTTGTCATGTCCGCCATTTTTCGCGGGATGATGATCGGTCTGGGATTGGGAAAGATATCGAGTGTGGTCATCTCCTACATCCTCGGAGAGATCATCCTCATAGGGATGATGGGGCTTGCAGGCTATATCGGAGCCAAAACCGGGCTTTCTACGCCATTGATCGCCAATTTCTCCTTCGGACGAATCGGCGCCATCCTGGTTTCTCTCTGCATCGCGTTTTCCCTCATCGGCTGGTTTGGCGTGCAGGCCGCCTTCTTTGCCCGCACCGTCCAATTCTACTTCGGGATAAATTTCTCTTTGCCTCTTTTCTCTTTCCTCTGCGGAATCCTGATGATGATCCCGGCTATCTTCGGGATTCGAGGTCTGAGTGCCTTGAGCTGGATCGCTTCTCCATTCATGATCATCATCTTCATCTGGGGAATCATAAAAATGGGTTTCCAATTCCTCCCTTCTGACACTTTGGTCTCATTGGCGCTCAATCACCAACCTGATCCCTACCCCATCACCTTAGGAGCAGCAGCTTCGATTGTCGCAGGAGGATTCATCGTCGGTGCGACCACAAGTGCGGATATATTTCGTTACGCTCGCCCTAAAATAAAGGATATTTTCCTGGCTGCGAGTATAGCCATGGTGGCCAGCGCTTTCCTCCACATTGTTGGATCCGTTCTGGCCATGAACACCGGAGTCTACCACGAGAGGCTCCCGGAGCTCATTATCGACAATCAATACCTGGGACTGGGTTTTATCGGTTTCCTCGTCCTTCTTCTGGCTCAATGGACAACCAACGACAGTAACATCTACTCGTCTGTTCTCGCTCTGAATAATATTTTCCGGACGAAGCGATGGATCATCACTATCATCGCTGGCGTGTTTGCCTCTCTATTCGCTGCCTTTGGTATCCTGGAAAGGCTGGAGCTCTTTCTGATTATCCTGACCGTGAGCATCGGGCCGATTGGCGGAATCTTCATCTGCGACTACTATTTTCTGCGGAGAATGCAAAAACGAGACTTTAAGGGAAAAGCTTTTTCACGCATCAATACTAAAGCTTTGGGTGTTTATCTCGCGGCTTTTCTGATCGGCTGGACGACCTCCGGCCATCCATTCACCATCAAGATCTTTCCATTTTCCATCTTTGCCTTTAACGGAATACTGTCTTCAATCATTCTCTATTATCTAGTCATGAAAATATTTCCTGAAAAGGAGCAAAGCCATGGCTTTAAAACAGGTCATCGAAGTTTATGAATTGCTCGAGACTCCGAGAATTGAACCGGCTGTAATAAAAGATTTTTTTCTCTTGCGAGGACTGGGTGAATCGGAAATCGAGATGCAGAAAATCAAAGAGCACAAAGGAGAAACACTATTTATTAAAATCACAATTCAGGGGAAAAAAGGGAAAACAAAAGAAAAATCCGCTCCAACACTGGGCATTATCGGCCGGCTGGGTGGGATAGGGGCCAGGCCGCACAAAATAGGGCTCGTCTCGGACGCAGACGGCGCCATAACAGCACTTGCCGCTGCGGCGAAAATCGCCGGCATGAGAAAAAAGGGGGACCAAATCCCGGGAGATGTGATTGTGGCCACGCATCTCTGCCCCCACTCCCCCATCATCCCCCACGAACCCGTGCCCTTTATGGATGCACCCGTTTCCTTGGAAACGATGAATAGATATGAAGTGGACGAGCAGATGGAAGCTATCCTCTCGATCGACACCACAAAAGGCAACCGTGTCATCAACTGCCGGGGATTCGCCATCTCCCCGACTGTCAAAGACGGGTATATCCTGAGAGTGAGCGAAGATTTGCTGGATATCATGCAAAATGTCACAGGCCGATTACCGGTTGTTTTTCCTCTAACGACACAGGATATCACGCCTTACGGAAACGAAATTTACCATCTCAACAGCATCCTGCAGCCAGCCACAGCCACCAGTGCGCCAGTCGTCGGTGTAGCCATTACCACAGAAGTGCCTGTGCCTGGGTGCGCCACCGGAGCCAATCACAGCATAGACATTGAGATGGCTGTCCGTTTTGTGGTCGAAGTGGCCAAAGCTTTTGGCGAGAAGAAATGCTCATTTTTTGCTGACAAGGAATTCCAAAGACTCATTTCTCTGTACGGATCAATGGAGCGATTGAAAACTCTAGGAAAGAAATAGCTTGCCGTTGCGAGCGACTGAAAAAATTTTAATTCTTTCAACATTACCGGTGTCAGTGCGTGCAAAGCGCGCAACTCTCAAACTTATTGATATCTAAGAGGACAAGGCGAGGGAATCTCAACTTTACAGATTTCATTGCGAGCGAAGCGTGGCAATCTCATGGTTCAAACACCAAAACATGCACAAGAATTCTGTCATAAAGGAAAATAAACTGTAGTATAATAATGACGATAGAGGATAAGGCATGAAACCAGTTAAAGTCGGACTTTTCACTATAGGTCAATCGCCAAGGCTGGACGTCGTTCCTGAAATAGCTCCTCTTTTACTCCCCAATATAGAGATTGTGGAAGAAGGGCTCTTGGATGGCATTCCTCAGGAGGAAATCGATCTCCTGAAGCCTGAATATGGGGAGAATCTTCTGGTCACACGTTTAAAAGACGGGAGCCAGGTCCAATTGAGCGAAAAGAAAATAAATTCTATGATCCACGAAGTCATTGATCTAATGAGAACGAAAAAAGATGTTCGTGCTGTGGGAGTTCTCTGCACTCACGATTTTCATGAAAGTCGGTTTTCTTTTCCGGTGATATTCCCTCATCATGTTCTGAACTCTCAAATCACTCAAACTTTCCAGATACACCACATCGGAGTCGTCATTCCCTTGGAGGATCAGGTCAGAATGGCATCGGGAAAATGGGACGTTGAAAAGGTGACTGTCGAAGTGAAATCGCCTTACGCAGAGGGAAAAGAATGGGAAGAGGTCGCCCATCGATTTATCCAGGAAAATGTCGAGGCGGTTATCCTTGACTGCATCGGATACACAGAACAGGATAAGGAGGACCTTCAAAATTTACTCTCCTCCCCTATTCTTTTACCCAGAGCTGTTCTTGCTCAGGCTATTAACCAACTCTTTTGACTGACACAGATGAGAAAAAGCAAGAAAAAGGGGGCTATCCCCTTTTTCCTGATTTAAGATGAAACGCTCGGAAATAAATCATCTTTTGAACGAAGGAATCGCCTTCCTCAAATCAAAGGGAGTCCCTCTGCCCCCTCAGGCAGACTGGAACCTCGATGACTGGTATAAAAACAGGGAAAAGGCAGCCGAGCTGGAGAAAAGAGGGATTGGATGGGATTTGACAGACTTTGGCTCAGGAAAATTCGAGTCGGTCGGCTTGCTGTGCTACACCCTATCAAACGGCATTATGAGCCCGGATGGACACCCAATTGACCAGAACTACTCAAACAAGCTTCTTATCGTCGAAGAGAATCAGGTCACACCCATGCATCACCATCGCAGCAAGACCGAGGATATCATCAATTTAGCCGGAGGGAATCTTCAGATAAAGCTGTTCAACGTGGACAGGGAGGAGAGGCCCGATGAGAAGATGCCTGTGAAGGTTTTCCGCAACGGGATATGGATATCCGGCGAACCGGGGACTGTTATTTCTCTGAGTCCTGGAGAAAGAGTCAGGCTGGATACCCAACACTATCACGAATTCTGGGCTCAGCCTGGTCAAGGAAAGGTGATAGTCGAAGAAGTTTCATCAGTCAATGATGACAGGATCGATAACATCTTCGCAGAAGACTTCGGCAGATTCCCTGAAATCATCGAGGATGAAGTCCCCACTTATCTTCTGTGCACAGAGCTTCCTGGTACGGAAAAGTTCGATGAGCTTGTGCGGAAATACCTGAAGACCGGATGATTCTCTATTTTTAACCCGCGCGAAAAATGACCCAAGATACTCCTGAAAGAAAACTTCCAGACGAAATTCTTACTGAGCTGTCTGTTTTGGTTGTGGGAACGACCTGCTGTGATATGACAAATCCTGAGTTTGACTTCCTGGACGATATCGCTGACGATGGACTTGTTGTGGACAGCGCCCGGATGATTCCTCTCCGTGCGGGATGGCTCGAGTCAAAAGAAGAATCGTATGCAATGGGCGGAGGCTCTCTCAACATAGCTCCTCTCGTGTCTCTAGCCGGGATACCCGCTGGAATACTGACATCTCTTGGAACAGAACAGGAACAGTATGATATCCACGGAAGATTCATGCTCGAGATCATGAAAAAGACAGGAACAGCCCCCCTAATCGTCTCCAACCAAACCCGGCCATCAGGAGCATCGTTCATAAGACCGGCTCAACCCGATAGAAGAGAAGCCATCCTTCATACACCCAATGCGATTGATGACCTCGATCTGGAGTCAAAAGAAATACTCGATAGAATGACCCATTTACCTAAAGACGCAATCATTCACTATGTCTATTCAGGGTCATCAAAAACAATGGACAGCGAAGGAGGGAAAAAACTGGGGAGAGTGATGAAAAAAATGAACGACCAGGGATACATCACGATGGTCGATCCTCATACTCTCTCCAAAAATCCCCAGGAATCTATCCGAACAGGAGAAATAATAGAAGGGTACAATCGGCTCAAACCGGTCTTGCCTCATCTGAGCTGGTTCTTCGCGTCTGAAGTCGAAGCCCTGATGATCGCTCACACATTCGGTTTCTCTCAAGAAAGCAAGAGCCAGGAAGATAAAAACAAAGCATTCCTCTGCCGAATAGCCGATGATTTCTGCCCTGATAATTCACCACGGATACTCGGTATCACCGCAGGAACAATCGTCACTATCATCTATATCAGTCCAGAGGGAAAGAGAGTTGGCCCGGTTCCGGTCAAATCCCGATACGCCATAGCTGACGCTGATCAATTTGTGGGCGCTGGCGACTCTTTCAGGGCAGGCTTTGAGGTGGAATGGGTAAGGGGCTACAATTACAGAGAAAAGTTCGAGACAGGCCAGATTTTGGCAGAGGATTTGGAGCGGTTGTGCCATGCAGGCCATCTCATGGCTGCCTGCTATGTGACACGCACTCCTTTTAACCAGTACGGGAATATCCCCACATACAATGACATGGCGAAAGTGATAGACTCTGGCAGAGAATTTTCGGATAAGGGAACTCTGGTATCCGCATTAAACATTCAAGAATAAAAATATAAGAGAAAAGAAAAACATTTTCCCCTAAGAAATTGCCACGCTGCGCTCACAAAGACACTTTACGCTTCAATATCATTACTAAAAGAGTTACCTAATGAGCAAGCATAAAGGCCTGTCCATTTTTTTCCATTCTTCGTATCCCCTTTTTTCAGGTTAGTCAAACATGCTGTCAGAATGAAGAGGAAAGAAATAAGAGGATAGCACCAAAGGGGATAGACTGGCTTAGACTCGAAAGGAAATTTAACAGCCTCTCTTGATGATGACGAGGGTCATATCATCCATGCGCTCAGCACCAGTCGTGAATTTCTCGACTTCTTGGTTGACTTTTTCGAGGAGTTTTTGCGAGGATAATTTGATATTCTTCTGAAGCAGCTTTATGAGTCTTTCTTCATTGAATTCTTTATTGTCTTTGTTGCGGCTTTCAGTTATCCCATCTGTGAACAGCACGGCTGTATCTCCCGGATTTAATGTCAGCTTCTGCACCCCATAATCCACAGAGGGAAACAT
>Ga0180438_10011554_pt1 | contig 10652 bp, 8 predicted proteins | sample SS_ome_12_FD_132455 | JGI IMG/M metagenome (GOLD analysis project Ga0180438, IMG submission 132455) | Hypersaline lake sediment archaeal communities from the Salton Sea, California, USA - SS_3_D_2 metaG | ecosystem: Environmental > Aquatic > Non-marine Saline and Alkaline > Hypersaline >... | reverse complement strand
CGACAATTAACGTCATATTATACAGCGTTCCAAGAGGAGACGTTTGGTTTTGGATGGTCGGGTCATTGGTCATAAGGCTAGCACCACCTCTTTGGTGGTCGACATAGACACCTGTTGAAGAGACGATAAGAAAGGGCAGTCCCAAGAAGAACCCAAAGATGGCACCGATCAAAATTTCTCTTGACAGTAGGGCTAGCAGGGTAAAGTTAAATTGGAGTGGTGTGGTCACAGCGAAGATGAGCTTTGGGAGGATCATGGCCAAAAAGCAGACGAGCATCCCTATTTTTACCGGGTTAGGGAGAATTCTCGCTCCAAAAAAGGGAGAGAGCCCAATGACGGGAGCCATACGGGCAACGGTTAGAAAGGAGATAGAAAGAACGGACTGCACAGATCCCCAATGCTCTGTTCCTCGCATGTAGAGCTGTACGTAATCGAGTCCCACACCTTTAATCCTTTTGATCCTCTAAGAATCTAAGAATAGCGAAAGAGACAATTTACGTGTTCTCTAGACTTGTGGGTGGAGACGTCCAGGCAGGGGGAATACCGCTTCCTGCCCGAGGGCGACCCGGTCGGAAGGTTTCAGGAGGGGCCGAAGCTAAGTCGGGGTACCATCTGTTGCACAGCTCTGTAAGAGCGGGAAGCTCCATTGAAGAAGACTCTCTATGTCTGTGTAGGGTTTGTTGAAACAAAGCTTTTCTTTCGTCTCTTTCTGTTTGTATCGTCTCTAACTCGTTGCTAACTCTTTTCGCCGCTTGTTTCCAGTGCTCTACTTCCTGATGAAGTCTTCCATTTTCGTTTTGAGCATCGGAGAGTGCTCTGGAGAGGTCTGCAGCATTTGCCTGCTCTTTTTGTGCTTCTTGTTGTGCAAGGTGGATACCATCTTTTAGTGTCGCAATCTCTTGTTGAAGTCTTACGATTTGTTGAAGGAGATCCTTGTTGTGCGAGCTCTCTTTTCTGTAGCTACTGTGGTCATGATCTCTTTCTCCTCTGGTCCTCTGGAGTCGCGCTCGAAGTTCTTTTACTTTTTTCGTAAGCTTTTCAACCTCTGCAAGTGCTGAATTGAGACGAGCAGTTTTGTCTGCCAACGACGCGTTTTCGGTGGTAAGAAGAGAAACGCGTCTTTGAAGGTGCCCGTTTTCTCTCAATGTTGCACCATTTTTTCCTGGGAAACAGCTGTAGATGGCATCGAATATTGTGCCGATGAGCGTTGCGATTTTGTGGATCAAAAGGGAGAGGCCGTGTCGTTTTTCGATATGAATGGGTTCTTCTTCTTGTGGAGGAGGAGCGGAAGAGGGAATGGCCTGTTTCTGAGGAACTTCGGGAAGGGGTTTACTTGGGGGGGCGTGTACTGACTCCACAAAAGGCTCCGACATTAGACGATATAGCCGTACTCTTCCAGGAGCAGACTAAATTGTCAAAGAAAAAGCATCACACTGGGGTCAAAGAGATGTTTTCTCGCAATTCTTGCGATGAAAGGGGTTGATATTGCGCTTTTTGGCACACTTCTTGAAAGGGGCAGCGCTGGCATGATCTTCTGTTTTCGGTGTAGACAAAGGGGGCGGGGTCCGGTGGTACAACAATGCCAGAGGAGTCTTTTTCTGGATGGAGGAAAAGCATCTCTTTGGCAGAGGCTATGATCTGCTCTTTTATAGCAGAGATTTTCTGTGTATCGATGGAAACGGCTTGTCCTACACCGATCTTTTGGTATCCGTCAGGGCCTTCGGAGAGATAAAAGGGCGAGAGGATAAGAGCATCGTACGGAGTATGAAAGAGTGTGTGTGCTGCGAGGGCGTAAGAAAGAAGCTGCGCTTCAACTTTAGGAGACCGTTTCCCCGTCTTCCAGTCGAAAATAATGGTGAGAGGCGGCCCTTTTTCTTGAGGCCATGAGAGGAAAAAGTCGTAGACAACGATCGCTTCGATACCGGGTTTAAGAGCAAAGGTATGAGGGACCTCTATGCCGAGCCATGTTGATTTTGGGTTGAGCGCAAGCTTTTGGAAGCATGCAGAGCTGTACCAGTTTGTAATGCAAAGAAGGGCCTTTTCGTGGACGGCTTGTTGATCATCTTCAGAAAAGGGAAGGCCGTAGTAGTGCTCGAGAAGATTCGTGTGATGTTTTGGTCGATTTTTCCATCGTTTGCTTATAGAATCTGCAATTCCCGTCTCAATACTTTGTGCCACATGACGGTGTAGAACCTCTATGGGGGGGGCCTCTTTACTCTTTTCTATTTTTTTCAGGCACCACTCTATCGTTTTATGGACGGCCGACCCCATAAACATACAAAGTGGCTGCATATTTTTTAGGGTATAGAGGTATTGCGCAAGCGGGTCGATAGAGGGCCTGGTGTCGTACGGAGTTTTGGGCCATCCTTCCCACGCGCCATAGTAGGAGTACCAGTATTTTTTGCGACATTCAGAAAAGGTGGACTCTCTTGATGAGGACCACCTACACTGGTTGATTAACCGCCCCATGAAACACCTGTGCTATCAGTTTTGCGTTCAGAGTTTGAGCTGTCTCGAGCTCCTCTTGAAGCTCTCGGTTTTTTTGTTCTAGCTCAGCTTTTGTCTGTATCAGGTGTACAGAAAGCAGCCCTATAAGACGAAAAAAGATCTTCTTGATCAGATCTATCACTATCTGTGTCCTTTTGCACCACTTCTGTTTCCATGGATCTTGTGTCGTATTGCGCCACGAACGTATGCAAGGTGCAAACATTTGTATTGCTTCTGTTCTAATTCCACACATAATAACCTCTATTATAGTTCAAGCCCAACCTAAACCTAAGAATATCATTTTTAGGTAAATCGATTCTATTTAATACCCCGAGTTGCCACCAATTTTTCCCTTTAGCATCACAGATTTAGATTAGATTTCGCAGATTTTTTTGAAGCGCAGGGCTTTAGTCCTGGGCAAGAAAAAAGATGTGAAAGATGGCCTAAATCTGTGAAAAATTGGTGGCAACTCGGAGTAATAGCTTATCTCCATGAGCACTCTTTAACGAAAGGTCGTGCCGATTCACATAAGTCGTCCATCTCTTCATCTGAATATGGGGTTGCTGTCTGTAATTTTGCATCGAGCGTGATTAGAGGACGAAATTGTTGGAGAACGTAGCGATCGGCGCCTTTAATCTCTTGTGCTATGAGCTCTGCCTCCTCTTTTGGATGGAGCTCTCGGACAACAGTTGTCCGAAACTCATATGGCACACCAGAGTGCATGATAAGGTTTGAGCTTGTGACGATATCCTGAGGGTTGAGTTTTACGCCGGATATTTTCTCATATCTGGGCAATGAGGCCTTTCTGTCCATTGCCCAGTAGTCGACAAGATTCTCTTGTACAAGCTCTTCGATGATCTTTGGATGATCTCCATTTGTATCGAGCTTAATGGCAAAGCCGAGCGCTTTAATGGCTCGTATAAAGTCGGGAAGATCGGCATGAATGGTCGGCTCTCCACCACTGATAACTACACCGTCGAGTTTTCCCTGGCGCCTTTTAAGAAACTCGAGAACCTCTTCTTCAGAAAGTGCAGAACCTCCAAATTGGTTGGGAAGTACCAGGCCGGGATTGTGACAAAAGGGGCACCGAAAAGAGCATCCTTCTGTAAAAAGCACAGCACTTACCTTGCCAGGAAAATCAATAAGAGAACATCGTTGCCAGCCGCCTAACTTCATGCCTGTGGTGCCACCTCATCAGAAAGAGCGAAATTTTTCCTCACAGAAAATTCAGCGCGCTTGGCTTTATTCCACTGCTCAACAGGCCGTAAGTAGCCGACGACTCTGGAATAGACCTCACATTTCTCTCCACATTTTGGACATGTGTGTGTCTCATTGGGTATATATCCGTGTTTATAGCAAATACTAAAGGTTGGGGAGAAGGTGAAAAAGGGCAGTTCGTATTGGTGGCAAATCTTTTTAATCAGATTTTTGACAGCATCTGCATCGCAAATTCGTTCTCCAACGTAGAAGTGCAAAGAAGTTCCCCCTGTATACCTTGATTGGAGGGAGTCTTGCAGCTCAAGAGCCTCGAAAAGGTCATCTGTAAAATCGACAGGGATTTGAGTGGAGTTTGCGTAGTAGGGGGGGGCTCCGTGCTCTCTGTACTGCTGTTCATTTGCAACCCTAATAGAGGGAAAGCGCGCTGTATCCTTTTGAGCGAGCCTATACGAGGTTGCTTCTGCTGGTGTGGCTTCCAAGTTAAAGGGGTGTCCTGTTTCTTCTTGATAGCCAACGAGAATCTCCCTCATAAAGTCGAGCGTTTTTGCGGCAAAGGCTTGACCTTGAGGCGTCGTAATAGGCGTGTTGAACAGGTTGAGCAGGGCCTCATTCATCCCTATAATCCCAATTGTTCCAAAGTGGTTGAACCAGTATTGGTTAAAGCGACTCTTAACGTCGCGTAGATAGTGCTGTGTATAAGGGTAGAGGTTTTTATCTGTAAGCTTTTCAAGAACGCGGCGCTTAGTTTCTAGACTCTCTTTGGCCAACTCCATTCGTTGCTCAAGAATTTTGAAGAATTCCTCCTCGCTCTCGGCCTGAAAACCTATTCTTGGAAGATTGATGGTGACAACACCGATCGATCCTGTAAGAGGACTTGCACCAAAAAGACCTCCTCCTCGACGACGCAACTCCCGGTTATCGATACGAAGGCGGCAGCACATGGATCGTGCGTCTTCGGGATTCATGTCTGAGTTGACGAAGTTAGAAAAATTTGGGACGCCATACTTTCCGGTCAATTCCCACAGTCCTTTAAGGGTTGGGTTGTCCCAGTCGAAATCCTTGGTAATACTGTAGGTTGGAATAGGGAACGTAAACGCCCTTTCTCGAGCGTCGCCTTCGCTCATGACTTCAATAAAGGCCTTGTTGAATCGATCGAGTTCAGGCTGAAACTCTCCATAAGTCTCTTTTTGCAGCTTTCCTCCGATGATCACCTGCTGATCTTTGAGGTGTCCTGGAACAGTAAGATCTAAGGAGACGTTTGTAAATGGCGTTTGAAATCCAACTCGAGTTGGAACGTTCATGTTAAAGAGAAATTCTTGCAGGGCTTGCCGAATCTGCTGGTCTGTGAGGTTGTCATATCGGATATATGGAGCTAAAAGGGTATCGAAGTTTGAGAAGGCCTGCGCTCCTGCCGCCTCTCCTTGTAAAGTATAGAGAAAGTTAACAACCTGTCCGAGAGTCGCTCTAAAGTGCTTGGGGGGTTTACTTTCAATTTTGCCCCGAACACCGCAAAACCCTTCTGTAAGGACTGCTTGAAGATCCCATCCAACACAGTAGACAGAGAGGGAGTTTAGGTCGTGCATGTGAAAATCGCCCTCTTCATGGGCTTTGCAGATCGCTTCTGAATAGACCTTTTTGAGCCAGTAGGATTTGCTGACCTCGGAGCTGATGTAGTTGTGAAGTCCTTGTAGGGAGTACGTCATGTTGCTGTTTTCTGACACTTGCCAATCGAGCCGGCGCACATACTGCTCTACCATGGTTGCGTTATCAGAAGGTTGTGCAAGATTTTGTTGCGGTTTTGTAAACGAAAGACGGGAGTGTCTTCGTGTTTTCTCTGCGAGCTTTCTGGGAAGATCTGCGAGCTTTGTTGATGAATCTTTGTGCGCCATAAAAAAATACCTCTTGTTACTGCTAGGGGCCGATTCCCCTAAAAACCATATTGGATTTATTGCTTGCTTTCGACCGGAGTGTATCCGGAATTGGAAATCCACAAAAATTCATTTTTTTTATGCCAGATATAAGCAAATCTCAACGATCGGAAATCTTCTAACATGCTGACTATTAATGAATTAAGGAATCGCTCGGCCGCAAACACCCCCAATGATCTTCCTTAGGTTTTTAAATTTTTCTCTTAACTTGCAAATCGGGCACTTCTACCACATTTTCTTTTTCAGAAAATGTGACTGGCAATACCGATTTCTGCATTCTGGATGCCAAATCGTACACCGATCGAAAAAGAAAATCCAGAGTTCTCTTTTTTAAAATTTTTTGTTAGAACAGGCTTGAGAAGTATATGAGAACACGTCTTTTCTAAATAGAAACAAAGAGATAAAAAGACGTAAACTGAGATCGCGTGTTCCCTTTTTAGCCTTTTACATTCGCAACCTTTAAGGAATTGTAAAAGATTTTCTCATGGAAAACTCTGCTTTCTTTCCCTCGTTCCACTGTTCAACGGGACGCACATATCCAACAATCCTTGAATAGATCTCAGTTTTGGCACCGCAGGTTGCACATGCTGTCTGTTTACCCTTTAAGTAGCCGTGTTCCGGGCAGATACTAAACGTTGGCGTGAAGGTGAAGTTGGGAAGTCGGTAGTCTGTGCAAATGTTTCGTACGAGCTGCTTTACCTTTTTGGGGTCGGAGATTTGCTCTTCGGTGAAAAAGTGAAGAGCAGTGCCTCCCGTATATTCCGATTGAAGGTTGTGCTGAAGATCTAAGGCTTCGAAGATATCGTCAGTACAATCTACAGGCAAATGAGATGAGTTGGTATAAAAAGGCGCCGCCTTTTTCTCTCGATATGCTTTTTCATTGGCGATAATGATCTCGGGAAAGAGCACTTTATCCTTGCTAGCAAGCCTGTAGGCAGTACTTTCTGCGGGAGTAGCCTCCAGGTTGAACATGTGGCCGGTCTCTTCTTGGAAAATCCTGAGAGCCTCGTTCATGAAGTCGAGTACTTGTCGGGCAAACTTTTGCCCTTTTGGCGTTGCAATCGTTGTTCCGAGCAGGTTGACGATTGCTTCATTCATACCCAGAATGCCGATAGTACTAAAGTGATTGAACCAATACCCTTGATATTTGTCTTTGGTGGGTTTGAGGTAGTATTTTGTGTATGGGTAGAGTTTATGTTCTGTGAATTCTTCTGAGACGTGTCGTTTAATTTCTAAACTTTCTTTGGCCAAGACCATAAGATCATACAGCTGATGGAAAAACTCCTCTTCATTTGAAGAGGTAAATCCAAGTCGTGGAAGGTTAATGGTTACAGCTCCAATAGATCCGGTCAGTGGGTTAGCACCAAAGAAACCACCACCTCTTCGGGCTAGTTCTCGTTTATCGATCCGTAGCCGACAGAACATAGAGCGGACATCTTCTGTGGTTTGATCGGAGTTGATAAAATTGGAAAAGTACGGTATTCCATATTTTGCGGAAAGCTCCCAAAGGCTATCGAGGGCGGGATTATCCCAATCAAGATCTTTAGTGATGCAATAGGTTGGGATAGGGAAGGTGAAGATTCTGCCTCGAGCATCTCCTTTCATCGTCATCTTGGCAAACGCCTTGTTGAATCTATTAACCTCGTTTTGAAAGTCTCCATAGGTCTTATCTTTAGTCTCTCCACCGATGATAACAGGGGTATCTTTGAGGTGGGCAGGCACTGTGAGATCTAAGGAGATGTTGGTAAAGGGCGTTTGAAATCCAACTCGCGTTGGAACATTCATATTAAAGAGAAATTCTTGGATTGCCTGTTCGATCTGTTCATCGGGAAGATCATCGTAGTAGATGAAAGGAGCAAGCAGTGTGTCGACATTAGAAAAAGATTGGGAACCTGCAGATTCGCCTTGAAGGGTGTATAAAAAGTCGGCTACTTGTCCAAGGGCTGAGCGAAAATGTTTTGGTGCTCGGCTTTCTACCTTTCCTCGCACCCCACAAAATCCCTTTTTTAGAAGTTGCTCCAAGTCCCAACCAACGCAATACACAGAGAGCGAGTTGAGCTGGTGAATATGAAAGTCGCCCTGTTCATGGGCGCGTTTGATGGATTCCGGATAGATCTGCTTGAGCCAATATTCTTCGCTTACCTCGGTACTAATATAATTATGAAGACCCTGTAGAGAAAAGGTCATATTGCTGTTTTCATTGACCTGCCAGTCAAGTTGCTCCACATAACGGTCAATAATGTTTGCATCAAAAATTTCTTTTGGGTCGCCCATAGGTCCTAATCATTTTTGTTAAGGGTTTGTAAATTAAGTCACAATTTATAGAAGATTTGCTCATTTCATACATTAGGATTTATTCTCCTTGTGTTGATTTTCCATCGACAAGGTCCTATCAGGGCAAAAGAGAAATACTGACACCAACAAAGAGCAACCATTTCAGCTCTTTTTATAGAAAATTTTTTTTTGAGGCAAACCATCTCTTGTCGGAAAACGGTACTCTAGTTGAGCATAGAGCACAAGGATATCGAAAGAGGATAAAAAAGGTGAAAAAACGGCCCTTACTTGGCGCCCATATGTCTATTGCAGGTGGGGTTCACAACGCTCTTTTGGCAGGAGAGGCAATTGGTGCGACAACGATCCAGATCTTCACTGCTAATCAGCGAACATGGGTGACCAAGCCAATTCCAGAAGAAGAAGTTGCCCTTTTTAGAAAAACGCTACGAGAGAGCTCTGTCAGCCATGTAATGAGCCATGATAGCTATCTTATCAACTTGGGATCTCCAAAAGAAGATGTTCGAGAAAAAAGCATCAAGGCTTTTCGAGAGGAGATAAAACGGTGCACAGCCCTAGGGGTAACCTATCTAAATTTTCATCCAGGCGCAGCCCTTGATTCTTCAATAGAGACGTGTTTGGAAAAGATCATCGCCGCGCTTTTGTCTGTACGTGATCTTTGCGAAAGGAGCTCTTTGATGCTTCTCTTAGAGACTATGGCAGGTCAAGGGAGTACTATTGGAGCGCGATTTGAAGAGATCTCCTATATTATCAAGGCGGTAAAGACGAAAATTCCCATTGGCGTTTGTATGGACACGTGCCACAGTTTTGCAGCAGGATACGACATGAGAAGCGAAGAGACGCTATCGAAAACACTAGATGAATTTAATGAGGTGATTGGACTGAAATATCTAAAAGCGCTGCATCTCAATGACTCAAAGTTTGGGCTTGGGGAAAGGAAGGATAGGCACAGCCCGATTGGCGAAGGCATGATCGGGAAAAAGGGCTTTTCTGCTATAATGCGCGAATCTCGTCTCTCTTTGCTTCCCAAGTACCTCGAAACACCAGGTGGAATTGACGTGTGGGAGAGAGAGCTTGCTTGGTTAAAACAGCAGATTCCCTAAGGATACTATATGCGGACGAAAATACGGCAAATATTAAAAAGCAAAGACCCTAAATCATTAATTGGACAAGAGCACACCATCAAGGGATGGACCAAGACGGTTCGTACGCAAAAAAATATCACATTTGTTGAGGTAAATGACGGCTCTTGTTTTGCCAACATTCAAGTTGTTGTCGATACTGCAGAGCATGAAAAGACGCTCTCCAAGGTGACAACCGGGGCATCTGTTTCTGTAACAGGTGTGCTTGCCGAAGGGCCTGGAAAGCAACCAATTGAGATGAAGGCCAACACTATCAAAGTATTGGGTGTTGCAGATCCAGAAAAATATCCGCTGCAGAAAAAACGCCATTCATTTGAATTTTTGCGGACAATTGCGCATCTTCGCCCGAGAACAAACTCATTTGGTGCGGTAACGCGGCTTAGAAATGCCGTTGCCTTTGCTTCTCACCTCTTTTTCCAAGAAAAGGGATTTTTCTATCTCCACACGCCTATCATCTCTGCTGCCGACTGTGAGGGAGCAGGAGAGGCCTTCAAGGTGACAGCATTTGATCTCGACAACGTTCCCAAAATGCCAGATGGAAGTGTCGATTATTCCAAAGATTTTTTTGGATGTCCTTCCTTTTTAACGGTATCGGGGCAGCTGAATGCTGAAGCGTATGCGTGTGCGCTCTCTGATGTCTACACATTAGGGCCGACATTTCGAGCAGAAAAGTCAAACACGCCGCGCCACCTTTCAGAGTTTTGGATGATTGAGCCTGAGATGGCGTTTGCCGAGATTAACGACTGCATCGACTGTGCTGAAGGCTACATCAAATTTATTACCAAATACGTTCTCGAAAACTGCGCAGATGATATGGCCTTTTTCAACCAGTTCATCGCGCCTGGCATCATCGACATTTTACAAAAGACCGTTGACACTCCATTTGAGCGGACAACATATACCTATGCTGTTCGCGTCTTGCAAAAATCGGGTAAATCTTTTGAATTTCCGGTTGAATGGGGGAAAGATATTCAGACAGAGCATGAGAGGTATTTAACAGAAGAGTTTTTCCAAAAGCCCGTTGTGATTACCGACTACCCACGAGAGATCAAAGCTTTTTATATGAAAGATAATCCTGATGGCACAACGGTTTCCGCTATGGATATTTTGGTGCCGAAAATTGGTGAGATTGCAGGAGGAAGCCAGAGAGAGGACCGTCTCGATGTTTTAGAAAGCAAGATCAAAGAGTTTGGTCTCGATCCCAAGCCATACTGGTGGTATTTAGAGCTTCGAAAGTTCGGCTCTGTTCCCCACTCAGGATTTGGGGCAGGCTTTGATAGACTGCTAAGGATGGTCACAGGCCTTGACAACATCCGAGATGTCATCCCCTTCCCTCGCTATCCCGGTCATGCGGATTTTTAAGGGCTCTGCTCTGTTACTGGGGTGATCGTAATCATCTCGTCCCACTCATTCGATACGCCCTTGAGGGAGATAGAACGGGTGATATTGAACTCTTCGGTGCCTTCTTCCCCCCCTGTTTTTCGATAGCAGTGTTTCTGAGAAACTATAGCGTTGCCTCCTTCAACATCAAAATAGAGACCAGAATACTCTTGTGTAACCTCTGAGACAAGATAGGGAATATCTT
>Ga0180438_10011551_pt1 | contig 10654 bp, 9 predicted proteins | sample SS_ome_12_FD_132455 | JGI IMG/M metagenome (GOLD analysis project Ga0180438, IMG submission 132455) | Hypersaline lake sediment archaeal communities from the Salton Sea, California, USA - SS_3_D_2 metaG | ecosystem: Environmental > Aquatic > Non-marine Saline and Alkaline > Hypersaline >... | reverse complement strand
TTGGAGCGCGACCCACCCGGATGGCCGCTCTGGCGATAGTTGAGGATCAGGTCGACGAGCTGGTCGATCAGGTCCTTGGTCTTTTCCCAATGGCCGAAATGCCCGGCCAGTTCCTGGTAGCGTTGAGCGACGGGTTCTTTGTCAACCGGCTTCATCGTGTGCCCCCTTTTGCTGTGGTTACGGTACGGGTAGAGGGTACCGCATTTTCGAGCATCCGTCAAGGGTGTGTTGATATGGGCGGCGCATCAGAGAAGTGCGACGACGCGCACCGGGAAGCCTTCGAGTCCCTGGATTGCGGGCGGCAGGGCAACCACCGTCACGCGGCTCTCTGGAACCGCCTCCAGATTGGTGAGGTTCTCGATGTAGACAACACCAGCCTCGAACAGCGGCAAGTGGTTCTCGCGGTCAGGGCGGGATGGATCCATTCTCCCGCAGGTGTCCACGCCCAGCATCTTGATGCCCCGATCCACCAGCCAGTGCACCGCCTCCCGAGTCAGGAAAGGCGGCGTGTCGTATGGATCCCTGCCATAGTGCTGTGACCAGCCGGTCATACAGAGGACGATATCTCCCTCGCGAACTCCCCCAGCCGGTTCGGCGGCCCGCTGCACGGCCTCCAGCGGGATGCCCTCCTCCGCCGAGTACCCCCTCAGGTCCAGGATGACCGCCGCGCCGACGAGTTGCTCGACGGGTGTCTGGGCCAGGTCGGCGCCGTCCTCGAAGGTGTGATAGGGCACCTCGATATGGGTTCCAAGGTGGTTGTCCATCCCGACCCAGTGCATCACATATCGCTCTTGCTCGGAGGGCGCGCCTGTGATGTGCGTGGCCGATATCTCTTCGATCTCTAGCCGGCGTGCTTCCCGGCCGGGCCGCAGGGGGTGTGAAAGGTCAATGATCTTTATGATTTTCATGGCTAGCTCCTGCCTGACCGATGCTCCCCCTCCCCCTGCCCCTCCCCAAAGGGAGGGGAGTTCCGTTGGGGTCCCATCGCTCTCTTCTGCGTGACCGGCGCTCCCCCCCTCCCCCCAGTCCTTCGCCCGCGGCCAATGCTCCCCCTCCCCCGACCCCTCCCCCAAGGGAGGGGGCTAGTGTCCCATAGCGCCCTCCCTTGCGATCAGCGCTTGCGGGCGATGACCTCTTCCACGGCAGCGGCGATGTGGTCCCCCGACATGCCATACTTTTTCAGGATCTCCAGGTACGGGCCGGACTCGGCGAAGGAATCGCGCATGCCGATGCGCTTCATCGGCACTGGGTTGTTCTCGACCAGCACCTCGGCCACGGCACTGCCCAGCCCGCCCAGGATAATATTACTCTCGGCGGTGACGATCGCGCCCGTCTCCCCGGCAGCCTGAAGGATCGCCTCCGTGTCGAGCGGTTTGAGCGTGTGACAGTCGATGACACGCACGTCCAGGCCCTTGGCCGCCAGCCGCTCGGCGGCGATCAGCGCCTGGGACACCAGGTCGCGGATGGCGACGATGGTAGCATCGGTGCCATCGCGCACCGTTACCGCCTTGCCGATCTCGAACGGATAGTCCAGGTCAAAGAGCACCGGCACGGGGTCGCGGGTAAAGCTGAGGTACACCGGTCCCTCCCACTCGGCAGCCGCCCACGTGGCCAGTTTGGTCGTGGCAGGATCGGCCGCCGCGACGATCGTAGACCCGGCGATGGCCCGTATGAGGGACAGGTCCTCTTGCCCCTGGTGGGTGGGCCCGTCGGGTCCCGGCGTGATCCCGCCGTGGCTGGAGGCGATCTTGACGTTCAGGCGCGGATAGTGAATGCTGTTGCGCACCTGATCCAGCGCCCGCATGCTGGCAAAGACGGCGTAGGTCGTGGCGAAGGGAATCAGGCCGGTCGTCGCCATGCCCGCGGCTGCGGCCATCATATTCTGCTCGGCGATGCCGAAATTGAAAGAGCGCTCCGGGAACTTTTTCGCGAACTGGGTCGTCCTAACGGACTTGGAGACGTCCGCATCGAGCACGACGACGTTGGGGTTCCTTTCCCCCAGTTCGAGGATGGCCTCGGCGTAGGCGTACCGTGTGGCCTGTCGATCTCCGGCGGTAGACAGCGCACCGGTGGCCAACAGGGGGATGACCTCTAGACAGACGTGGTGGTACGGTGAGGATGGGGTATCAGGCATCGAGACACCTCCGAATATCCCCCAGGGCACAGGCCGCTTCCTCCGCACACGGCGCTTTCCCGTGCCACTCGGCCACGTTCTCCATAAAGGAGACCCCCTTGCCCTTGATCGTATGCGCGATGATCATGGTCGGCTTGCCCTTGGCCGTCCGGGCGTTCTCCAGCGCCTCGACGACCTGCCCCATATCGTGGCCGTCGATCTCGACCACGTGCCAGCCAAAGGCCCGCCACTTGTCGGCCACCGGCTCGATGGGCATCTCGGTATCCACACAGCCATCGTTCTGCAGGTGATTGCGGTCCAGGATGGCCGTCAGGTTGTCCAGCTTCCACTTGGCGGCTGCCATCGCCGCCTCCCAGATCGAGCCCTCCTGTGATTCGCCATCGCCGATGACGACCCAGACGTGATAGTCCTTGCCGCGCAGCCTGCCGCTGAGGGCCATCCCCAGTCCCACCGACAGCCCGTGGCCCAGCGATCCGGCCGTCATGTCGATCCCCGGCGTCTTGCGCATATCGGGGTGGCCCTGCAGGATGCTGTTGAGCTTCCGCAGCGTGCTCAGGTGAGCCTTGTCAAAGTAGCCACGCTCAGCCAGGGCGGCGTACCAGACCGGGCAGGCGTGGCCCTTGGACAGGATAAAGCGATCCCGGTCCGGCCAGTCGGGGTCTCTGGGATTCACGTTCATGACGCGAAAGTAGAGGGCGGTCACGATATCCGCCGCTGAGAGGGACCCGCCTGGATGTCCGGCTTTCGCGGTGGCGATCATCTCGATGATGTCGCACCGGACGTTTACGGCCATCCGTTCCAGTTCTTTCACGGACAATCGCACAGGGGGTGTTTCCATACAGACTCCTTTTCCGCAAACCGGGCAAAGATTACATGCTGCTCAAGGTTCCAGCACACCCTTGCAAGGTTCTGACATTAAAACGAAAGAATGACCTTGATCGCGCCATCATCCTTGGTCCGCGCCAGTTCCATGCCCCGCTGGGCCTCCTCAATGGGGAGCGTGTGGGTGTGGATGCCCGCGACATCTACCCGGCCAGACGCGGCCAGATCGATCGCCGTTCGCACGTCGTCCTGGTTGCCCATGATGCTGCCGACGATGTGCAGCTCCTTGCCGATGATGGGGTAGGCCATGAATTGAAGCGGGGCCTCGGTCAGCAGGGCCACCAGCACGATGTGGGCCCGTCGCTTTGCCATCTCGATGGCCAAGTTGACGAGCGAACCATCGTCCGCCGTGATAAAGACGGCATCCACGCCCTCGCCGCCGGTCAGCGGTTTGACCTCGTCTACCAGGCGCTCGTCCGGCAGCAGAAAATCGTGCGTCGCGCCCAACCGCTCCCGCGCGGCATCCATACAATGCTGGCGCACGTCGGCGACGACGATGGGCTCTGCGCCGAGCGCGCGGCAGACGCCCGACACCATGCCGCCGATGGAGCCGGTCCCCAGTATCGCCACCGCATCGCCCGCTTTCACGCCAGCTCTCCGGGCGACGTGGACGGCGATCGTCAGAGGCTCGATCAGGCTGCCCTGGGCGAAGGATAGGGAGGGAGGCAGGTGGAAAACCGCCTCCTCCGGCACGACGATGTATTCGCCGAACGCACCCGGCCAAACCACTGTGCCCAGGACCTTTTTGGAGGGACACAGGTTGACGTCGCCCGCCCGGCAGTAGGCACACGTACCACAGGTCCACTGGGGGTCCACGATCGCCCGATCACCAACTTCGAACCCGGTCACTGCCTCGCCCACGGCGGAGACCACGCCCGCCACCTCGTGCCCCAACACGACCGGCGCTTTGCGGTAGGGGTGGGTACCCTCGTATGCGTGTACCTCCGACCCGCACACGCCCACCGTCTTGACCTGTATCAGCACCTGGTCGGGACGCTGGATGGTGGGCATCTCAGCCTCGGCCAGCACGATATGTCGCTCAGTCTCCAGAACCGCCGCTCGCATCGAAAAGCCTCCAGCCAGCCAGTCAGGCCCGACGGGCACTAGCCTTTGACCGCTCCCGCCGTCATGCCTGCCAGATAATAGTCCATGATGAAGGAATAGATGATGACCACCGGGACCGAACCGAGCACAGCGCCGGCCATCAACTTGCCCCAGAAATAGAGATCACCGACATGGGCCTCATTCACCATGCCCAGGGGAACCGTGTACGCCATTTTCTGGCTCATAAAGGTCAGCGCGTACATATACTCGCCCCAGGAAAGCGTAAAGGCGAAAAAGAACATCGAGATCGCCCCGGGCAGAACGAGGGGCATATCGATCACAACCATAGCACGTAACCGGCTGGCCCCATCGATGCGAGCGGCCTCGACCAACTCGATGGGTACGCCTCGAAAATAGCTAGAGAGTGTCCAGGAAATAAAGGGAACGAGAAAAGTAAGATACGTGAGCGTCAACGTCCAAACCGAATTGGAGGGCAGGCCCAATCGCGCTGCCAGGACACGCAAAGGGATGAAAAGCAACACGGGAGGGAGAAGGTACGTGGAGAAAATGGCCAGACCTATGACAGCGCCACCCTTGTACCTCAAGCGCCCCAGGCTGTAGGCCGCTATCCCTCCCACGAGGATGGCGATCGCTGAAGAAGCCGCGGAGACGATCAAGCTGTTGAGCATCCATTTCGGGAATGGGAAATATGGGTCTGTAAAAAGCCTGGCGTATTGGTCCAGCGAGAGGTCCTCTAGGCGAATCGCAAAAGGATCTGTATCTATCGCTTGATCGCTCCTGAACGAGGTCAAAACCATCCAGCTAACAGGGAACAGTGTGAAAAACGTGAAAAACGCCAGCGCTGCGGCCAGGATGATGTTTCTCACCGAGATAAAGCCAATCGCTCGTTTGAAGAAGTGGCCGCGTCGGCTCGATCTGGGATTCGCTCTACTGATAGCGGTCATACCTCACTCCTCCCGGCGCAGGTAGCGCAGGTACAGCACCATGATGGGGAGCACGAAGGGGAACAGGGAGACAGCGACGGCAGACCCCAGCCCTGTCTCCTTTGCCCCCTGGATGGCTACCTGATAGGCGCGCGTGGCAATCAACTGCGTGGAGTCGAAGGGACCGCCGTTTGTCAGTATCCACACGATCTGAAAATCGCCCATCGTGCGGACAAAGGAGAACAAGAGGGCGGCAAAGAGAACCGGCAGGATAAAGGGCATGGTGACATACCAGAAACGCTGCAGCCAGCCTGCGCCGTCGACCGTGGCTGCCTCGTACAGCTCTGTCGGCACCGTCATCAGGCTGGCCAGGATCATCATCCCAAAGAAGGGAGTGCCGCGCCAGATGTTGACGACCTGCACGGAAGCCATGGCCAGTTGGGGGTCTGCTTTCCAGGGAATTGAAACATCCCAACTATGCAATCCCAGGAGCCGCAGGAGGTGGGTGACGACGCTGAACTGGGGGTCGAACATCCACAGCCAGCCCAGGACGCTGAGGGACGTGGGCATGACCCAGGGAAGCATAAAGGTCGCGCGAAAAACCCTGCGAAACCGCCTCACTTCGTTGAGCGTCAGGGCCATCCCCAGCCCCAGGAGGATCTTGGCAATGACAGCCGTCACCGTAAAGTTGAACGTGTTGACAAAGGCTTTGCGATAAATTCGTTCGTTGATCAGGGCAATATAGTTGTCGAACCCGACAAAGTTGAACAGGTTCTTGTCCTCTTCTTCAACCGTATACCTGCCTATTTCGTTCCCGTCCTCATCCGTCTCAATGTACGTGGTAAGGACGGTCGGGTCGCGGCTGAAGATGAATGCGTCCTGTCCCACGGATTTGTTCGTAAAGCTGTAAAAGATCGACGTCAGGAAGGGATATCCGATCAACCCCAGCACGACGAGAACGGTGGGGGCCAGGAGTAGATAGCCGAGCAAAACCTCGTTCTCCAGGCAGCGGCTACGCCACCGCTTGAAGCGATGCCACACGCTCGGTTGCCGAGCCCCAGGGGCCTCTTGTCCAGCGCTCATCTCGTCCCCTCTTTTTCGGGGAGTGCGGAGAGCCCTCCGCACTCCCCATAGTGTCAGGGAACCTACAACCTCCAGTTCCCCAAGCCTACTACACGCCGGCATCAGGCTTCGTACACTGCCTTGAGCTCGTCTTCTGCCGTCGCTGTAGCCTCGTCGATGGTCGCCTCGCCGGTGATCACGCGGGCGAACATATTGACGATGGTCCGGTTCTGGTAGACCTTGGCGGACTTGGCCGAAGGCTGCAAGGGGTAGCCCGACAAGTGTAGCCCTTCGGCCAGCTTGTAGGCAACCTTGAGCTTGGGGTCGACGTTCCACGGCATGTTGGGCTTGTCGTCGTAGGCCTTGAGCAGCGGTGTGTAGAACGTAATGCCGATCTGGACCAACGGGCTAAGCTGCTCCTCCTCCATCAGCCACTTGAGCAGAGCCTTGCCGGCATCCAGGTTCTCGCTGTGGGCGAACAGCGTGAGAGCGTTCATCTCGCAGAACTGGATCCATCCCGCCGGGCCAGCCGGGTACCTAAAGTGGTCCATGCCTTCCAGGACCTCGCCGGTGGCGCGGTAGTAGATGCTGGTGGCGTTCTGGGTGGCAGAGATCTCGCCGGCCAGGAAGGCGCGGTTGTTGGCACCCTCGTCAAAGCCGGTGATGTCGGGTGTAGAAACCCCAGCCAGATCCACCATAAAGGCAAGAGCCGCCTTGGTCGCATCGGAGTTGATGGCGACTGCGCCGGACTCGTCGACCTCCGTGCCGCCATGCGACCACAGCAGCGAGTAGCACCAGCTCGAGGAGTCGTTCGGGCCGGTCTGGCTCACGGTGAAGCCGAGGGGCGGCAGGCCCGCTTCCTTCAGCTTGGTGCCACAATCCAGGAGCTCGTCGTAGGTCTCGCAGCCGTTCTCGTAGCCAACCTCGGAGAAATGGTCCTTGCGGTAGTTGACGATGTGCGTGGTGTATGCACGGGGGATGGCGCGCCACACGCCGCTCTCATCCTTGCCGACCTCCTCGGCCAGCTTGTACCACCCGCCGTACTTGTCGCCCAGATACCCGCACAAGTCGCTGATGTCGGCCAGCGCGTCACCATAGATCAGGGATTCTTCCTGGAAGGTCTCACCGACGTCGCCCTCCTTGGCCTCGATATTGGCCGCGATCATCTCACGCCACTCGCCAGGGCTAGAGACCTGGACAGTTACTCCGTGCTCCGCACCCCACTGCGCGATCTGGTTTTCCTGGATTGCGTTCATCTCGGGGATAAAGCTGTGGCGCAGGATGACATCGAGTGAGCCACCATACTGCATTGCTGCCTCTGGGGTGGGGGTCACGAGCTTTTCCTCCACCTCCGTGACCACTTTGGTCACTTCGACGGGTACCTCCACCTCCTCCTTCACGACCTTTGTCACCTCGACTGTCTTCTCGATGACCTGAGGGGCACAGGCCGAAGCGACCAAGCCGGCACCGCCGAGCGCGGTCCAGCGCAGAAAATCGCGACGAGAGATCTTGCTCATTTCTTTACCTCCTTGACTTTGGGCAGACAACTGGTAGACTAGCGGCGTGTGGATTCCAGTCCACACGTTCCTCGCGTACAGGCCATGCTTCCGCGCCAAATCAGGAGCTATGGCCTGTACGCACTTTAGAAAGGCATCATTTGGATCTCTATCACCTCCTCTCTCGGATGAGCCAAGCTATCGGCAACAGCGTGCTGTCACGGACGGTTGGCAGAAGGGCTTGGATGTTTGGCAACGTTGGCTAATTGCCACCAGACCCGCTAGGCTTTAGCATTTCGAGCACACCTGTCAGGTCTAAAGTGGGCAAAGAAAAACACCCCACAATCAAGGGTGCCATTCTCCAAGCATCAGTTGCTGAAGCTCGTCAAAGACCTGGATCACGTTTCCCTGACGAACCCTCTCACGCATTCTCTCGCGTCCCAACTTGTCAAGCAGCCTCTCAGAGTACTGAATCGTCCGATAGCAGGCGGAAAGCGTCTCGACCGGGTCAGTGCGGGCCGGAAAAACGTCAGAGACCAGCCATCCGTCGTATCCGACCTGGTCCAACACCAGGAGGGACTCTAGCCAGTCCCAGTAGTTCACAGTGCCGGGCATCAGGTCCCAGTCCCAGTTCCGGTAATTATCGTTGATGTGGACCAGGAAGAGACGCTCCGCATCGGCCGCCAGGCTGAGCACCTGGGCGGGTGTCTCGCCCGCGTAAAACGCATGGCCAAGGTCCACCGTCAGGCCGACGTTGTCCAGGCCAATCTGCTCACACAGGTGCAGGACGATCCCGGCGTTCGGCACGATGACCCGGGCACGTGGTTCGCTTTGCTTGTACTCGACGCTCAGCCGGACCTCTGGCCGGTAAGAAGCCACCTCGCCCAGGCATTCCACCAACCACCGCCAGGCCTGACTGTAGTCGATCTCAAAGGGATAATCGTGGCCATCGGACAGTGGACAGACGGTGACGAGATTCATCCCCAACCCGGCCGCCCAATCCATGCCGGACTTTAGGTAACGCACCGCCTCAGCGCGGATGCCTGGATCCCGTGAAGTCAACGCGCCGTGGTGGAACTTTTTTTCCGACTTGACGTTGACATTGACCGAGGAAACTGTCAGACCGTTTTCGTCCAAGAGTTGCTTGAAGGTTCCGGTACTCATCCCCTCAAAATCGGGAGGATAGACCGCCTCGACGCCACAAATCCCCTCGATCGTGGAGGTTAACGCGAGCTTTTCGGCCAAACCCTTGGGTTCTTGATACGTCGCAAAGCGGTCCTTCATTTGGCCCATAAAGGCCAGGATGACGGAATAGTGGATTTTCAAGGTGAGATCCTTTGCAGTGGTGAATAAGCTTCCACAAGCATACCTGGGTTCATCGCAGCCCGTACAGGCATAGACAAGGATCTAGCGGCAAGGGGTAGCGCATCTAGGAACCATGCTCATCGGCCAGCAGGCGGACCACCTGAACACATTCCTCTGCCACCCTCGCGTTGATCTCCTTGTTGATCTGAGAGAACCGCCCGGCGTCTCCCTGGCGCAAGGCATCCAGGATCGCCGAGTGGTCGACGTCGACCGTGTCCGGTACCCAGTCAAGAGTTCGAAAGCGCTGGTAAAACAGGACCTGGATCTGCGCGCGCAGGCTTTGCCACATCTTGAGCAGACGTTCAAGGCCGGACTTTTTGCAGATGAACTCGTGGAAATCCATGTCCAGCTTGGTGAGCCGGTCAAAGTCCCAGGCCTCAACGGCCTCCTTTTGCTGTTCGATGTACGCTTCGAGCCGTTCCAGGTCGTCCGGTTGCAGCCTTTTCTCTTTCAGGATGATCTCACACGCCAGGTCCTCCAGAGCAGTACGCAGCGTGAAGATCTCCCTCACGTCATCCTCATCAAAGACCCTGACAAAGCTGCCCTGATTGGGGATGCTGACGATCAGCCCCTCTTGTTCCAACTGACGAAAGGCCTCTCGGATCGGGCTGCGGCTGACGGACATCTGACTGGCAAGACCGTTCTCCTTCAATCGCTCGCCAGGCTTGAGCTTGCCGGTCACGATGGCGTCGCGGAGCATGTCCACGACCTCAGTTCGCAACGTCCTTGACACTGCTTTTTCGAACAGTTCCGTCGCCACTGGATCGCCTCACATATCGTATGATCAGATACAGTCGAGAAATCGCCAACTACCGGGGATAGTATACCTGTACACACGCACACTTGTATACCTGTATACAATATACCACAGAACGGGCGCTTTGTCAAGCTTTTTATGTCTACTTGCACAAAATCCGACCGACCCACCCTTGACCGACACAACGCCAGAGGGGGATCTGCCGGCAACCGACGGTCCCGTCGGCAGGGCGGGGCCTGTTTTCACAGTGATGGAGTTCATCCCCGACCGCACCGGCAGAGAGGCGCGGCCAAAGTGGGTGGATTATGTCACAAGATGGGGACGGGACACCAGGCTGGGACAGAGTGGTCGAACGTGAAATTTGTGACCAGGAGTGATGTGCTCATCGCAGCGAGAGAATGGCTATAGCTCGATCTCCTCGAGGGAGATCAGGCCCTGTTTGAGTGCATGGACCACGGCCTGGGTGCGGTGGGCGAGGTGCAGCTTGGCCAGGATGTTGCCGACGTGCGTCTTGACCGTCTCCACACCGACCACCAGTTCCTCTGCAATCTCGGGGTTGGTGCGCCCGTGCGCCAGCAGGCGGAGCACCTCCATCTCCCGGTCCGTGAGATCATCCCGGATCCTGGCGCTGGCGACGAGGTCCTGCAGCACCGAACCGGCGATCGATGGATCGAGCATCGATTGCCCACGTGCCGCCGCCCGGACCGCCGCCAGCAAGATCTCTGGGTCGGCTTCCTTGCGCACGTAGCCGATGGCTCCCGCCCGCAGCGATGCCACGACCCGCACATCGTCGGCGCAGGCAGTCAGTACCACGACCTGTGTGTGAGGGGTGATGGATCGCACGCGCCGGGTGGCCTCGATGCCGTCGATGCCGCCGGGCATCAGGAGATCCATGATCACCACGTCCGGGAGCCACCCTTCGATCCTTTCGAGCGCCTCCTCGCCGGAAGAGGCCTCGCCGGCGATGACA
>Ga0180438_10011550_pt1 | contig 10654 bp, 15 predicted proteins | sample SS_ome_12_FD_132455 | JGI IMG/M metagenome (GOLD analysis project Ga0180438, IMG submission 132455) | Hypersaline lake sediment archaeal communities from the Salton Sea, California, USA - SS_3_D_2 metaG | ecosystem: Environmental > Aquatic > Non-marine Saline and Alkaline > Hypersaline >... | reverse complement strand
CATTAATCGCAATGAATTAAGCGCTTTAAAGTCATCAACCGATTGAACCATGTTGCGCAGTGTCTGCTTGGTACTGTCATCAAAAGACTGATTTAACCAGTCGTTTACAGACTTCACCGTCATTGCATCGTTCTCAGTTAATTCCTTGACGGTCTTGGCTTCCAGGTCTTTAGCCGCAGCATCGAGTGCTTCGTTATAAGCCTTGGTTAAATCGGTGAGGCCTTTCTGTGATAAGCCCATCTCTTGAAGCTTGGGGGCCATGGCTCCAATCAGCGGGTCATCTTTGGCAAGCCCTGCATCTTCAAAGTTATAGCCATCTTTCGGCGCACCCCAGCTGCTTCCCATCTTCTTTTGCAAGTGATAGTAAGCTTCGGCTTGTGCGTCAACAGATTTGTATTTGTCTTTTAGAAACCAGTCCGGTTGCTCAGGTTGCTCAGGCTCGCTGGTCGCTGGCTGCTCAGGCTCATCGCTGAACAGTGTTTGAGATTCTTCTGTAGCTGAACCCCCCGAAGAACTTCCTTGCTCCTCGGGGATGGCTGCAACTTCAGTATCCGACACGCTCTCACCCGTGTCAACTCCTGACTCTTCGCTCATGAATTATCCTTTGGCTTAGCCTTAACAACGTTCACGCCGTGCCTAAAGGCGCGTATCAAATCATTGCGGCCTTCATTAAAAAAGCCCCAATGTTCCGCTTGTTCTTTTCCAGGAATAATCACGGGCGCATAAAAGAACTGTCGCTCTAAAGCCTCCAAAAACTCTTTGCCCTTTGGATTAGCTTCAAACAATTCATAGCAATATTGGTGAAATTCTGTTGGTTCCGGTGCTTTCGATGTCATTGCTGGACTCCCTCCTCTACCGCTTCGGCAATTCCCTGTGCCGTCTCTTGCATCTCTTCTGCGCTCTTGATGTTTTGTAAATCAATGCCCTCGTTCTGCGCCAAAGCCTGGGCCGTTTCAATGGTCTTGAGTGTAGCGGACGCGATCTCAGGCCCAACCATCGACGCATACGAGTTGTACCATGACAACATATTTTGCGTGTTGAGTCTACCCCGGGAAATCATCAGCGGTGTTTTATATCTCAAACCAATAACTTCGCCGTCAAGACTGAGCAACTTGTCTTTAAAAGTGCTGTCTAAATCACCGAAAGTCTCGGGCAGAACTTTGTTAATTAAAAACATGATGCGCTTAACAAGCGGGTCAAAGAACTCTCGCTGCAATCGTGGAGCCATCGCTGCAAAGCTTTCGTTAGATTCTTGAAAGCGAATGTTAGCCTCAGTTGCTGTCATGTCCGGCGACGTGATAGGGCCAAGCGGTGCGGTGTACAAGATGTCATTGATTTGCTGGCGCATATCTGCCACCAACAATTGGCCGAATTGAATATTCCCGGCTTGGGGAAATGCTGAAATTGGCCAATTACCCATAATCATTTGAACCGGAATAATTGAACCCGGCTTTGCTTGAAACGTGTCTTGATTGTATGCGCTGTCGCTCGCTGCCATATACATGGGGTTAGCTTGGAAAGCCGCGGCTGTTAACTCATCACCGATGGCCTCGTTAGTTGTTGCAGCGGTTGGCACAGCTTCAAGCGATGGGCCTCTTCCCCTGGATTCTCCAGCAAGTTTGCGGAATCTAAAGATAACCCAAGGCCACGATGCACTTTCAATTTCATAAAGTATTTCACCCTTGCTTGTCATCACAACATACTTGTAGCGAGATTTTGGCGATGCGTCGTAGTCAACGTAGCTGCACTCATAGATGTCACACTTCTCGCAACTCTCTTTATTTTCCGGCTTCTTTGCCCCCGGCCAGACCTGCTGAATTTGCTCAACTTTCATCTGCATCCAGTCGCGAAACACAGCACTAAAGCCATCCTTTGCATCAGCTTCAATCATAACTTGTGACACCGGAGCTGTTTCAAACTGCAGCGGATTAGACCGGTCGCCCTCGTTTACCGCGAGAAAACCAGTAGATATTGATGCATCACTGATTGCCTCTTCAACCGCAACATAGAAATTAGAGGACTCAATTATTTTGAAAAAGCGGTTGGTTATCTTTTGAGTCTCGCGTAACGCTGCTTGATACAGCTCGCTTGACTCATCGCCAAACATATCGCCGGGCACAAACTCTACCCAATGCTGGCCTTGCGGAACCATGCCAACCATCATCTTATTAACAAATCTTCTATGCGCAACGGGCAATGTTAAATCATAAACGTCACCATCTCGCTGCTGGCCGGGTGCAACAGCACCGGCTCTCCCGTGATTAACCCACGGGTTGTAATTCGGAATGATATAATGATAAGCGTTTTCCAAAAGAGAGCGCCACATATCCATGTCTGACTTAGCATCATTGCGCCGCTTGAGCAATTGCTTAACGTCAACCTTCCTGGATTTCTCAATGTTTTTGCTTGCCTTTGTTAAGACATCACTCATAGACCTGTGCCTCCCTGGCCACCCAATTGATTTGCTGCGAGTTCAAAGAAGCCGCCTCCGCGCGAGCGCAATGCTCTTTGTAAGATTGTGTTGCTTCGCGCCCCCTCTTGAGATGCTCTATCCCTAAGCATTTGCGTTGTGCGTCTCAGTTCTTGTGCTTGAATTTCTGCTCGCTCTGCTGCGGCTCTTGCTTCTCTGCGTGCTTGACGTCCTGTATCCATAGCTGTGTAATCTCCATACCTTGATGCGTATCTGAAATTAACTTGATGTAAAGTTGCCACGGTGTCCAGACGAATGGCCACGACACTCCGAGCATGTACTTAACTAAGCTAACACATGAAAGTATAGACGGCCTCAGGATTGTTGGTTCATTGTGCGGCGTGAGCATTATCTTTAGTATTGTGTCACCGGGTTTGTTGATGAGATATTGATTCATTAAGTCTGCTTCCCAGCGCACCGGGAGTATGTCTATCATGAGATCGAAGCGGTTGGGGTCGATGCAAGTCCAGCCCAGTGGTTGTTTTTCTATTGCAAAGACATGTTTGAAGCCTGGTGTAAACCATGCGCTTCCAGTGAACTCTGCGCTGTCCTGAAAGATTAAATAGATTTCTCGTTTAAAGTCCGGGGCTTCAAATCGACTGTGATGATTGTGAGCGTTTCGCATGACACATCCGCTGTTTCTGTAATAATATAATCATCGTCCTTGATGATTAACTTGGTTCCTTGCGCGGGACGAACTCTACTGTAAAGCTCGTCCACTCTTTTAGCTAGTTTTTTCAGCGAATTTGATTGCATCTAAATCCAATTCCTTGAGGCACTTCCTGCACCTCATCTTCACTGCTTGCTTAATACCGCCTGCAACGCGCCATTCTGTAATAACATATTCATGATCACACTGCTCTGGTTTCTTTTTTGATTCTGCCATTGAGTTCTTCCATCATCCTTTGCCCTTGCGTTGATTCTACTGTCGTTTCGAGTTCTGCGTCAATGTAATCGTCGACAGTGTGTACCCCTGCCTCCATATACTCTTCAGCTGACGCAGCGTTACGCGCAGTCGAACCCAAAGGCAGGTACTTAACCATTCTTTTCAACACTGTCTTACGAGCCATGGCTTGCCAGTCGGTTACCCAGGGTCCTTTCTTAGTTCCCCTGATTTTTTCAATGCTTTCTGTGGACATGCGTTCGATCTCTTTGTTACCGTTCGGCAACACGATGATTGCGTACGCGCCGATGGCCGGCTTGTGCGTGAAAAACCCTGCTTCATGCTTGACTTTTCGTTCGCTACCCAAATCTATATAGAATGTCTCGCCCTCGTGCACGACTTGTGAACACACAGAGGTGTCCGGGAACTCACGATAAATGAGTTCCAGGTATCCTAGATAGCCGACACAGGGTGTTGCCTCACCTTTGAACGGAAGCAGATAGAATTTCTTTTCATCCGGGTCGGGCGACAGGCCTAACTTCGCTGCAAAAATCAGAGACTTTGCTATTGACTCTGGCTTGCAGCTCATAAGACTTTGCTTGCCAGACCGATCTTTTTTAATCATTGACACGCAGCCGGCAAAGAATTGCTCTCTACTCAACGGGCAATCTTTTGGATACACATAATCAATGCGGCCGCGGACACGTTGCAAATAGTCTGAAATATCTTGATACTTGTTAACAATCGCGTTAGACATACTCACTCCAATCAATCTTACGGGGGGTGAACTTGATATACTCTGAGGTTTTCAAATACTTTTTGTGTTCACCGGGGTTATCTTCTTTGAATTTCTTTGCATCAAAACGCTCTGTCTTTACACGAGACACTGATGCCAAGGTACGTTCATTGCCATCCGTCACGCTGCTGGCTGTACCAAAACCCAAGATTAAATCTGCTTTGATTGAGTCTGCTTCTTGTTTCAATTCCCTGATTTTTTCTTCGAGTTCGTTGAGTCGCATGAGCTTTTGAACCTCGTCTTCAGCGGCTTCTCGACTGACTTCTCGTTCCAGCCGGGATTCGAGCTGTAAGATATCTGATACCTGTAGTGGCTCGGGAGCCACGTCTGCCAAGACGTTTTCTCTCCAGAATTTTTCTTCAAGCTGCATGAGTGCATCGATGAAGCCCTGGTCTCTCTCAACGATATAGATTCTGAAGTCGCTCCCGCGGATGAGCACCACAACATATGCTCGATTAGCGTCGGTGACAGCGAGGTAATGTTGGACCTGGCAGTAGTATGTTGGCGGGATTTCGTTTGTTCCTTCTCCCCAACCTTTGTCGCTTGCTGTGGTTTTAACTTCGACAATTGCGTTTTCGCTGACCACGCGTCCGTCAATATTCGCAGCAGCGTGCGGGTATTTTTCACATCGAATAAGTCCCTCATCTCTTTTAACCTCACAATCCATTTCATCTTCAAACCACTTTATCAACGCCTCTTCTAATTTGTTTCCAGCTTTAACTGCGGGCTTGTCAGATATATCCGGCGGTGTCCATCGTCCAGTTTTCTCAGCCCAGAGCTCCACTGGCGTCTTGTAGTTGCTGTATCCGGCAACAACACCCGCGTCACTTCCGCAGACATAGTCGAGCCTCTCGCTCAATTGTTCTTGTGTTAACACGCTAGTACTCCTCATCAAATTGTGGTTGCATATTATCACGCAATATTGCATAATGCAAGCACAATTGAAACGGAGAGAGAAAATGGCATCACAAAATGAAGTTCTTTATTTAAGGGTTCCGTCCAAAGTTAAAAAAGATTTTGAAAAAAAATGCTTAAAGCTTGGGTGCTCGCAAGCGTTTATTGTGAGGCGCATGATAGAGGAATGGCTGGCGGGTGACTTGCATAAGTCCGGGGGGTGTGATACTTTCGTGCTCAATAAATAAAGTTTACTTATTAACTAGGAAAGATTATGTCAAGAAAAGAAGTTGAACTCACCAAATATGGTCGCCCAAAACTTGAGCGCGGTCATTTCTTTTTAAGCCAAGATGAAAAGATTAGGCTTATAGAGCTAGCCGAACAAGAAAACATGTCACTCTCAATGCTAACGCGCTTAGCTGTGCGCAACGCATTGCGCGAAGGTGCTGTATGATCTCGGCGTTACAACAGATACTGCTTGAGCTTGAAGCTCTCAAGAAACAAAGCGATGCGCATGCACGGATAATTAGGCAGTTGGTTCAGCAGCTGCCAAGGCAGGAAGCAGCTTGAAAAAAAGCAGTTGATCGCAGACAATAAAAAACCCCAACAGACGGTCTGATGGGGTTCACAACATAACAAGAGGAAATATACTATGTCTAAGCACTTAGTTCAAGCATTCGCGGGTGGCTGGTTATATTATCGTAAATAGTCGTGTAACTGATATTGAAATAATTTTTGTCAACGTTAGAATAAGAAAACCCCGCACTACCACGTAACGGGGTTATCAACGAATCAAGAGGAATACTACCACATGCAAAACATCTGTCAATACCAACAAACATCTTTTGTTAGCCAATCAACCTTACTAAACGGAGCACAGCCCATGGAAGCGGCCACCTCGGTGCAAGCAGCACGCCCAACAATATATACAAAACCCGGCTCAAAGTGGCGTAAAGGTGATTCGGGCTATCTTCTGGATTGGGCTGACGCAATGTACGCCGAACTGGTTCCGAACCCAAAGCCGCCCGGACGCGGTGTTAAGCCAATGATTAGAATGATCAATGCAACTGAGCGGGCTGTACTTAGGGTGATGATATATCGCCGCAATAGGTTAACAGGCCGAGTTCTTTTGCCGCAGTCGCAAATATGTGCACTCTTAGTTAAACACTATAATATTGATATATCAGAACGCCAACTTAGAACTGTTATCAAATCATTAACTGACAAACTTCCCAAATATTTTACTCGCGGTGCGCAGCAAGTACAGAGCACTCAATACGGAGTAAAGAGCACAGTCATATACACGCTTGAGTTGGAGCGAATAAATGAGTCACTTGGATTGCACCCATTCCATGGAATGCAGGTAAACCGGGACTCTAGCTTTACTGCGACTGTAGCGGAACAAAGTTCCGGTAAACAATATGAATATATTATTAATAAAAATCATTCTATACATTCTAGAGAGACCGAAAGTAGAATGACTGAGAATGATTTTGAAAAACAGGGGGCAAATGTCGCAAGCACTGAGCCGCCTGTGGAACACAAACCCGAACCGCAAGACCAGGGGCAACGGCCGACCAGGGTGCAGTCAGCTGCGGGGCGTGGGGCATACGAAGATTTAGGCTTATGCGAGGTTGAAGGCTTCAGCAGTAAGCTAACTGAAGACCAGTCGAATCTTTGGGCCAAGATGGAACACCAGCGATGGGGGATCTATCCCGGGGTATTCGTGAAGATGCTCAAGACCCACGGAATCAACAAAGCGCTGGAGGCATATGCCAGGGTTCATGACTCAGCTGGTGTTCAAAATCCCGGGGCATACTGGAAAGCAATCATGGACGGCAGGATTAGACTGGATTCTGGGAAATCTGAGGCCCGTGATGAGACTTTAGCAGAAAACGAGGCCAGTGATTGCGGTCGGGTTGAGAAAGCGCCCCCAGAGCGCTCAGAATCTGTTCCAGGGGTGGAGGAAACCATGGCAATGCTTTACGGTGATCAATACGTAGCACCAGCCCCGAATGGTCATTTAAGCCCGATTTGCAGTCAGTCGCTTGAAAAATATGGGGTGCCGCTGGGTCATGGGGGGATTGCGTACCTTGAGCGCAAGCCGGGTGCTACTCCGGAAGAGGCTTACAGAATATTCCAAAGCGATTAAATAAAAAACAGAGGTTAACGATGAAAACAAAGCAATTAGATTCAATATTTGGCGACGATATCAAGTCAGTAAAAGATTTAAAAGCGTTTTTGAAAAAGAAAAAAAAGTTTCAGCCACCGGCTGACAAGCTAGAAGTTATTCAGCGGTTTAAAGAAGAAACAGAGGATGCTCGGGAGGTTGGGCGCGTGCCCGGATATAGGGCAACGGAGGCGTTTTTGAAGCACGTTCCAGATCCGTTCAAAAGGTAACCATTGCTAATTGAGAAAACAAACCATACTTAAAGCGTATACGTGCGACGCACACTTAGACCCAAAGAGGAGGTGTAAGGTGACTTACTCAAAAGGCGCCACGCCGACGATAGAAGAAACGAACAGGATGTTGGAAAACATCCGCCACCCTGAAAACTTTGTGCCACCCCCGCCACAAACCAAGGTTGTTAGGACAAAAGAAACTATTGCAGCAGCCAAAGAGTGTTTTAATTTGTGCCGTCAGTTGCTTAACAAAGATATAAAAAAGTAAGCTGTTGATAGCTACAGACACATGGCAGCCTCTGGGGAGGGGTTGCCGCGTGCCTTTCAAATCTTTTTCTTTTTTTGTTTCATCTCGCTAAATAACATGTTACTCTTGCCCTGGATTGAGGGTTTTACCTAAATTTATTCTTGTTAAGATTTTTTGTTTTACTGGTGATCCCAGGGGAATTGCAGAGACCTTAATCTTCCTGTAAAACACACCGGTTTTGATTGTTAAGTTTGCTGATTTGTTCAGCTTTTTTAACGCCCGGAGATAGCGCTATTATTTACCCCGGAAAAATCTTGATATTTAATTCCCTAAATTTTTCTTAGGCGGTTTAGATTTTGCATAGTAAGGAGAAATGATGAGTAATAGAAATGAAGTGTTAGAAGCAACACATTACGGTTCATTAAAAATCGGCGCGGTTGAAATCCCATGTTTTGTTTTGGATGACGGGCGACGTGTTTTAAATCAATCTGGTATGTTTAAAGCGTTAGATGTATCAAGCGCGATATCCCTGGAAGGTTTTCTCGCTCGTCCGGTCATTAAAGATCATGTCACAAGCACGCTGGTTGCGCTCATTGAAAATCAAACCCGGTTTACGGTAAGAAATAGGCGGGGCGCTCAGGGCTGGGTTTATGATGCAGATCTTTTAATAGAAATTTGCACAATTATTTTGGACGCAGAAAGCTCAGTGGGCGATAGAGAGGGTCATCTCATAAGGACGCAGCTAAAAAAATACGCTGAAAGGGCTAGGTTTCTTTTAAGAATATTCGGCAAGACGGGGATAACTGCTTTAATAGATGAGGCAACAGGGTATGAAAGCGCAAGACATGAAGCGCTTCAAACTATTTTAAATCGTTTTGTAAAAAAAGAATTCTCAACATGGATAAAAAGATTTCCTGATGAATTCTTCAGGGAAATGTTCAGGCTGAATGGCTGGGAATGGCGGGACTCTCCGCAAAGGCCGATGCGAGCAAGCCAATACATAGTTGAAGTTGTGTATAATAGACTGGCACCGGGGCTGGTAAAAGAACTCAGAAAGAAAAACCCCAAAGATTCCAAGGGTAATAGAAAGCGTGCGCATCATCAGTGGCTTTCCGATCAGGTTGGTGGTCCCGAGCTTGCTTCGCACGTTCGCGCGGTCATTGGTTTGATGCGCTCTAGTAAAACGTGGGGTGGATTCATGCGGCTATTAAATAGAAGCTTCCCGGTTCAAGGAGATCAAATGGATCTTTTGCTTGAAGACGGGGAAGAGGAACTCGTTTAGTGCCACCGCAATCGGTTGACTAACAACGGCCGCCGGTTTTATCGTTGAGCTTCGAACAAGGAAATGGATGAAGTTCAAATGAATAAACATATATTACGAGGCTATTTGGGAAAAGACCCGGAAAGCAGAGACTTAGATTTTGGTAAAGTTGTAAACTGTTCTATCGCAACAAGCAAGCGATGGAAAGACAAAACCACTGGAGAACCCAGGGAAAAAACCGAATGGCACAACTTGGAATTCTATGGCGGCGTTGCAATTGCAGCAGAAAAGATTTTAAAAAAAGGCTCAAACGTTTTAGTCTGTGGCGAGTCCCAAACAAAAGAATACACTGACAAAGACGGTATCACTCGCAAGATTGTCAGCGTGAACGTCAAAGAAATGGAATTGATGGACAAGAAAGAAGCTGAAGACAGAGCACCCGTTATTGCGCAAGGACAGCCGCAACAACAGCAGCATCAACACTATCAACAGCAGGGATTCCAAGGCCCAGGGAACTATCGGCAGGCCCCGGTCGGCGCAAGCTTTGAAGATGAGGTTCCATTCTGATGTGTTATTTAAACAAACGAGAAACGATTGAGCGCATACTGTTTGATTATATCCACACTCAAAAAAGCTTGAACGAAATCTGCTTTAGCTATCGAGTTTCAACTGCAACAATCTATAAGTATTTAGATAAGTTTGCGGATGGTGCAAGGCGAATGTCGTTTAGACCTCCGCCCCAGTGGTGCGTTAGCTAGAACGCAGGACCCGGTCGGCAAGGGTATTCCCAACCGCCGGGTCGCTTGTTGCGCCATAGCGCGTATTTTCATCTATCGTGTGCGTCACTGCGCCGAACGTTCCTGTGTCTCTCTTTTCATTTCTTGTCTTCTTGCAGTACTCATACAAATGCGGGGGCGGTTCGTTTCTTGCAGCGTATTGAGCTTGAAGATGTCTTGTTAGTTCTGAGTTGCCAACTTCACGCGGCCTGATTGCACCCAACTCCGGGTCACGCTCATCAGCTGAAACTTCACTGTGGTTATCAATATGAAACTGCGGTGTGTTGGGGTGGTCGCGATGTCTTGGGGCGTTGCGAGCTGAAATAGGGAGACTTGGTGGTATTTGCTCGGAATCTGGCTGACTTGAATCTGATGGGGGTGGGCTTGGCACAAAGCGTTTGCACCACTTGTTGACTGCTATCTTTATCAGCTCGCCCCCGATTATCACTGCGACTGCACACTCCCCGCCGATTGCATAGTGCACATACTCTGGCTTAAAATGCGCAACCAGTGGGCCAACCGCGATAGCGCTGACTGTTGTTAGAGAAACTGCTGAATAGAATAATACTTTGGACTTGTTCATTGTCTACACTCTCAACGTAATTCTAATATTGAGAGTATAGATTGTGTCGACATATTAATCAGACGTGCCGATGTTTTTGAGTTTTTTCGACAAGTGATAGATGCGTTCATGTAGAGCTTTGATAGACTCTTGAGACATTTTGTTTTCAGTTTCAAGTTCTGATATTCGCTTTGAATGCGCACACAAATAGTATGCGCAAAACAAAAGCGGAACAAAAACTATTGAAAGTATTATCGCTTCAAGCAATTTTTAATCCTTTGGGCATCTTGATACATGCCAACCGCTGTGCCTGTTACACCACCTGCTAGTGCGCCCCCGAGCGTTCCAGCTGGGCCACCTTT
>Ga0180438_10011549_pt1 | contig 10654 bp, 1 predicted proteins | sample SS_ome_12_FD_132455 | JGI IMG/M metagenome (GOLD analysis project Ga0180438, IMG submission 132455) | Hypersaline lake sediment archaeal communities from the Salton Sea, California, USA - SS_3_D_2 metaG | ecosystem: Environmental > Aquatic > Non-marine Saline and Alkaline > Hypersaline >... | reverse complement strand
GGCAAGGAGGATATTGTAATCGGGACCCCTATCGCAGGACGGCGGCATGCCGACCTGGACCGGATGATCGGATTGTTCGTAAACACCCTGGCATTAAGAAACCAAATTCCCGGAACAGTACCCTTTAAAACCTTTCTCAAACAGCTTAAAGAGAATACACTGGAAGCGTTTGAGAACCAGGATTTCCCCTTTGAAGAGATGGTGGCCCACGTATCCGTTGATAGGGATGCATCCAGAAACCCGCTATTTGATGTCATGTTTTTATTGCAGGAGAGGGAGCGCGCCGTAATGGAACTGCCCGGGTTGAAATTAATCCCTTGCGAACAGGAGAATAAAACCGCCAGGTTTGATATGAGTTTATTTGCCGTAACAGGCGAGAAAGACGTCTACTTCTCCCTCGAATACTGTACCATACTCTTTAAAGAGGAGACCATACAGAGGTTTATCGATTATTTTAAGAAACTGCTGCAGTCGATGACCGCGAACCCCGAACAAATGATATCGGAAATAGAGATCATACCGGAAAAGGAAAAATATCGTCTGTTATATGATTTTAACAATACAAAAGCAGAATACCCGGAAGACAGGTTGGTTCATCAATTGTTTGAAGAACAGTCAGAAAGGGCAGGCGATAAAATCGCCGTAATTAGCATGGAGCATGGGGTATGGAGCATGGAGGGAACAGAAGCCCTTGAAAAACGCCATGCGCCGTGCTCCCTGCCCCATGCTGTTACCTACAATGAATTAAGCGAAAAATCCAATCAATTGGCACGTTTATTAAATGAAAAAGGTATCCAGCCCGACGGTATTGCTGGGATTATGGTTGAGCGATCCGTTGAAATGGTCATCGGTATCCTGAGTATATTAAAAGCTGGCGGCGCCTATCTACCCATTGATCCCGATTACCCTGTGAAAAGGATCCATTATATGTTAGCAGACAGCAGTGCAGGAATCGTGTTAACCACTAAAAATTTATCAGAAAGAATCGCCTTTAAAAGGGAAATCATATTCCTTGACAGTTTTAAGGAATTTGGCCCCGAAGGGGCCTCCTCTTATACACTCCATGCGCCATGCGCCATGCGCCATGCGAGTTCTAAAAATAGTGCTTATATCATCTACACCTCTGGCACCACAGGAGAGCCCAAAGGCACCGTGGTGGAGCACCGGTCACTGGTGAACCTCTGTACCTGGCACCATCGTTATTACCAGGTTACAGACAAAGATATTGCCATCCAGTATGCAGGTATTGGGTTTGATGCGTCCGTGTGGGAGGTTTTTCCTTACCTTACAATTGGAGCTGTGCTGCATATCATCAGCACTGACATTCGCCTGGATATCGATGCCCTGAACCAATATTTTGAGAAACATTGTGTTACCATTGCTTTTCTCCCCACTCCTGTGTGTCATCAATTCATCAAGCAGGAAAACCGGTCCCTGCACAAATTATTGACCGGGGGGGATAAGCTGCAGCACTTTAACAAGAGAAATTATGAACTTTACAATAATTACGGTCCCACCGAGAATACCGTTGTTACCACGGCCTACCCTGTAACCGAGCCTATGGAGAACATCCCCATTGGGCGGCCGGTATTCAATACACAGGTGTACATCCTGCCTGCTTCCAGCAGGGGCAATGCTGGTTTTCAATTGCAGCCGGTGGGGATTCCCGGTGAGCTCTGTATTGCCGGGGATAGTTTGTCCAGGGGTTACCTGAACCGCCCTGAATTAACCAATGACAAATTTGACCAGGATTTACAGGATGACCAGGATGACCAGGATGAAAAAAAGAAAAAGGGGACAGGCCAATTAAGATTAATAAAAGATAGTAATATGTCCTATACGTCCTGTTTGCCCTATTTAAAACGCTACCGCACCGGTGATTTATGCCGATGGCTGTCAGACGGCAGCATTGAATTCCTGGGCCGCATGGACCAGCAGGTGAAAATACGCGGCTTCCGTATCGAATTGAGGGAGATAGAGAATCGATTATTGACCCATGAATCTGTAAAAGATGCGGTTGTTATAGATAGGGAAGGCGAAAGCGGAGATAAATATCTGTGCGCCTATATCGTCAATTCAGGTATCCATAGAGAACCGGATGCAGGTGCCCCTGCGTTTGAGAAAGCCACTATAACCAGGAACACGGAATTAAAAGAGTATATCTCACAAACGCTTCCCGATTATATGATCCCTTCTTATTTTGTTTTTATGGATCGTATGCCCATGACTCCAAACGGTAAAATTGATCGGAAAGCCTTACCAGTACCGAAAATCGATCCCCATGTGGAATATGTGGCTCCCCGGAATGATACTGAAAAGCAATTGATAGAGATATGGGCGGAAATATTGGAAATGGATAAAAATGATATCAGTATAGAAGCTAATTTTTTCGACCTGGGCGGTAATTCATTGAAGATCATTACAGTCACTGGCAAATTAAAGGAAACCTTCAAACAAGATATCCCGGTGGTTATCCCATTTCGATATTCCACCATCCGTGCGTTGGCCCGGTATCTAAGAACGGAGGAAAGCGACAAAGGTGAAACGCCCAACTTGCGAGTGGAAGAAAGGAATAGAGGCAAAAACAAACAACGGAGGCTAAAACAAAGGAGGAAGCTGCAAAAAAATGAACCCTATTGAAATCGAGGACAAATCCACAAGAACCGAGTTCGAGATTGCTGTGATCGGTATGGCCGGACGGTTTCCAGGTGCAAAAGATGTTAACCAATTCTGGGACAATTTAAAAAACGGTATTGAATCAATCACCTTTTTTTCAGAAGAAGAACTGCAAAACCTGGGAGTCGCGTCGCATTTGCTTCAAGACTCCCTTTATATAAAAACAAACGGAGGTCTCCTGGAGGATAAAGAATATTTTGACGCTGCATTTTTTGGGTTTACACCTGGCGAAGCTGAAACCATGGACCCACAGGTTCGTTTATTTCATGAATGTACCTGGTCTGCCCTGGAGAATGCCGGTTACAACCCGGAGTCCTACAGCGGATTAATCGGTCTATATGCCGGCGCTTCTTCCAATTTCAACTGGGAAGCGTTTTCCCTCTTATCCGGGAAAAAAGAGGTACTGGGAAAATTTTTGGCCTCCCAATTGACTGACAAAGATTATTTATGTGCACAGGTCTCTTATAAATTGAATTTAAAAGGCCCTGCTGTTTCGATGCACACCACCTGTTCCACTTCCCTGGTGGCCATTCATATGGCATGCCAGGGGTTATTAAGTGGGGAGTGTGACATGGCCCTGGCCGGGGGGGTGTCGATTTCCTGTGGGCCCATGCAAGGATACATGTACGAGGAGGGGATGATTTTTTCTTCCGATGGCCACTGTCGCCCGTTTGATGCAAAGGCAGGAGGAACCGTTGCCGGTGAAGGTGCCGGGATTGTGGTTCTAAAATCCATGGAAGATGCCATCGATGACGGCGATTATATCCACGCCATTATTAAAAGCTCTGCGATCAACAATGACGGAAGTCGGAAAGTGGGGTTTGCAGCGCCCAGTATAGAAGGTCAGGCAGAGGTGATTCGCACAGCCCTGCATATGGCAGAAGTAGAACCGGAAAGTATCGGTTGTATAGAAGCTCACGGCACCGGCACCAAACTGGGAGACCCCATTGAAATCAATGCTTTAAAACTGGCATTTGATACGGATAAAAAACAATTTTGCGCCATTGGTTCCGCTAAATCCAACGTGGGACACCTGGATACCGCTGCCGGGGTAACCGGACTTATAAAAGCTGTGTTGGCTTTAAAACACCGCCAGATTCCACCCAGTTTACATTTTGAAACGCCCAATCCCGCGATTGATTTTGAAAACAGCCCTTTTTATATCAACACAGAGTTAAAGGAGTGGAAAAACGAAAAATATCCCCTGAGAGCCGGGGTTAGTTCCTTTGGAATTGGCGGTACCAATGCCCATGTCATCCTAGAAGAACCACCCGGTTCTGGTCGCACCCATTCATCATTGGCTGTTGGTGAGGAAAAGAGTGAATGGAGAAGAAAACATCAATTAATACTATTATCTGCCAGAACCCCCTCAGCCCTGGACACAATGACAAAAAACCTACACAATTATCTAAAAGAGAATCTTCTTTATCCTGGTCATCCTATCAATCCTGAAAATCCTGGTCTAACCCTGGCGGATGCTGCTTATACCCTGCAAAAGGGGCGAAAAACGTTTAAACACAGGAAAATGGTGGTATGCTCAACCATTGATGAAGCCATTGATGCCTTATCATCAACGGATACCCCAGGCGCTCGTACGTTTACCAGTGACCCGGAACATCAACCACCAGTGGTATTTATGTTTCCCGGTCAGGGGGCCCAGTATGTGAATATGGGGTTGGAATTGTATCAAAAAGAGCCCCGATTCCGTGAAGAGATGGATCGCTGTTTTGAGATTCTTAAACCGTTAATGGGGTATGACCTAAAAGAGGTTCTTTATCCGAATGAGGCCACCAAGACACGAAGACATCAAGAAAACATATTAGGAAAAGGTGAGGAACCAGCCGCAATAGGCAATCCGCAATCCGAAGCGAGACCTGAAAAGATAAATCAGACTGAAATCACTCAGACCGTGATTTTTGCGTTTGAATATGCCCTGGCTCAATTGGTAATCTCCTGGGGTATTACCCCTCATGCCATGATTGGCCACAGCATTGGAGAATACACGGCAGCCTGCCTGGCCGGGGTTTTTTCCCTGGAGGATGCCTTAACCCTTGTGGCGGTAAGAGGAAAGCTGATGCAGCAGATGCCTCCGGGTTCCATGCTGAGCCTGCCGATGCCCGAAGAAGAGTTACTTCCGCTGTTAGAAGAGAACATATCATTATCATTGTCACTGGCAGCATTAAACAGCCCTAATCGGTGCGTCGTGTCCGGGTCAGATGAAGCCATTGATGCATTTGACGCAGCGATGAAAGCCAGGGGATGTGAAACCACCCGGCTGCAAACCTCCCATGCCTTTCATTCCCCTATGATGGACGCACTATTAACGCCCTTTGAAGAAAAAGTTAGAACGATTCAATTGAATAGCCCGAAAAAGCCTTATATATCCAATGTCACCGGTCAATGGGTCACTGCAAAAGAGGCGACTGATCCCGCATATTGGGCCAGGCATTTGCGCGCCCCGGTCCGGTTCTCCAACGGCATACAGGAATTGTTAAAAAAAGATAATTTTCTCTTTGTAGAAGTGGGTCCTGGCAAAACGCTGAGCACATTGGTCAAACAGCACGGCAGCCTTTCCCCTGAAAGAGAAGCCCCACTCATCACAGTCAACCTGGTGCGGCACCCAAAAGAGAACAAAGATGGTTCCGATGCCCATTACTTATTAAATAAATTAGGGGAGTTATGGCTTTACGGCATCACCCCTGATTGGTCTGCATTTTATGGGGAAGCGAAGCGATGTCGTGTGCCGTTACCCACCTATCCCTTTGAAGGTCAGAAGTACCCGGCAGTAGGGGATATCTCCAAAATGGGCAGGGATATGATGTCAAAGTCGGTTGGGCTGTCCATATCCAGGAAACCGGATATGGCTGACTGGTTTTATGTGCCTGTTTGGGAGCAATCCCCGGTTTCCCGGGATATAAACACAGAAAAACAAACCCCTTTTCAGTGGCTGATATTTGCGGAGAACAGCCGCCTCTCAACCCGGTTGATAGACCAACTGGAATGCAGCGGCCATGATGTTATTACAGTAACAATCGGCACTGGATTCAACCGGGTGAGTGAAAAAAAATATACCCTTAATCCGCAGCAGGAGGATGATTATGTTGCATTATTCAAGGAGCTATCTCAATTAAAAAAGATACCGCAGCGGATATTACATATGTGGAATGCTGCAGATCCAGATACCCTGGAACCGGAACCGGATATGATTGATACGATGCAGGACCTGGGATTTTACAGCCTGCTGAATATTGCAGCCGCTGCCGGCAGCCAGGACATTACGGGTGAGATTCAACTACTGGTTGTTACCGTCGGGCTGCAGAAGGTGACCGGTGAGGAAACCATTCAACCGGGAAAGGCCACCATCCTGGGTGCACTCACCACCATTCCCCGTGAGTACCCCAACATCTATTGCCGCGCTGTCGATATCCTTGCTCCCACCCGAAGTGATACGGGTGAGGACAAAGGGGTAAGACACCTCCTGGTGGAACTTTCCATAGAGAGCTGTAATCATTTTGATATTTTTGCCTGGCGAGTAAATCGCCGATGGGTGCAGCGATTAAAACCACATCGGATGAAGAGAAGTGATAACCGGAAGCCGCTTCTAAGAGATTCCGGCGTTTACCTGATTACCGGGGGACTGGGAGGAATGGGATTGACCTTTGCCCACTACCTGGCTGTCGATTTTGGGGCCCGTTTGATCCTGCTGAACCGTTCCCCATTCCCTTTGGAAGAAGAGTGGGACCAGTGGCTGGCATCTCATGGAGAAGATGACCCGGTCTCCTGTAAAATAAGAAAATTACAGGAATGTCAAAAAAATGGTGCTGAGATTATGGTGGCCAGCGGGGATGTGGCCAATGCTGAAGAATTACAGGAGGTGATCCTTCAAGCAAAAAAGAGATTTGGCACCATCAACGGTGTGATCCATGCTGCCGGGTTGGCCGATTATGAAGGCGTGATCCAGAAAAGAAACCGGGAAAAAACAGAACGCATAATGGCCCCCAAAGTGAAAGGCACCATGGTACTGGCACATCTTTTAAAAGATGTTGAACTGGATTTCTTTGTCCTGTGTTCATCCCTCAGTTCAATCCTGGGGCCTTTTGGCCAGGTGGGGTATAGTGCAGCCAATGCATTCCTGGACGCCTTTGCCCTTTCAAAAGCCGACTGTACGGACCAGCATGTTGTCAGCATAAACTGGGGAACCTGGCAGCATGCAGGCATGGCTGTGGAAGCAGTAAAACATGCCGGGAGAAATCCGGAAACAGCACTGAAAAATGAGCTGTTACCGTCGGAAGGTATCGATGCCCTCCTCTGCATACTTGAACATCGGCTGCCCCAGGTGGCAGTATCTAACCGTGACCTGGGGATTTTAATGGAACAAATGAAAGCATCCAGGGATGATGCATGGATAACTGCCGGTGAAACTGCAGGAGAGGAGAAAACACCACGTCCGGCATCCACCCGACCGGAACTCAGCGTGAGTTATGCACCCCCCCGGGACACCATGGAACAGACCCTGGTCAATATCTGGGAGCCGCTTTTTGGTATCCAACACCTGGGCATTTATGATGATTTCTTTGAATTGGGTGGAGATTCTTTAAAAGCAGCAGCCCTGGTAAGCGCCATTCATAAAGAAATGAACATACGAATACCATTGGCTCAATTGTTCAAAACACCTGTCATCAGTGGATTGGCTCAATACATAAAAAAAGGGGTCGAAAGTAAATTTGTATCCATAAAAATTTCAGAAAAAAAAGAATATTATCCCTTATCTTCTGCTCAAAAGCGGTTGTATATCCTGCAGCAAATGGACAAAGAGGGCACCGGTTACAATATGCCGCTGACGGTGGTAATGGAAGGAAAAACAGGAAAAGAGATACAAGAAAAAACCTTCACGGCGTTGATCAATCGTCATGAAAGTTTACGAACATCGTTTGTGATGATTGACAGGGAACCGATGCAAAAGGTACATAAAAAGGTCAATTTCAAGATTGAAGATTATATTCCAGTGGGGGCAGGAAAACAAGGCGGGCTTGCCTCCCTGACGGGCTGCACCCCGCATCATGTCAATGTTATAAAGGCTTTTGCACGGCCTTTTGATTTATCCCAGGCCCCCCTGATTCGTGTGGGTGTGATACAGTTGGAAGAAGATAAACATATATTGATGGTGGATATGCATCATATCATATCCGACGGTATTTCACACAATATCCTGGTAAGAGATTTTACAGCACTCTATACAGGTGACCTTCTCTCCCCCTTAAAACTCCAGTACAAAGATTATTCGGAATGGCAGAACAGCCAGAAAGAAAAAGAAAAAATAAAACAACAGGAACGCTACTGGCTAAATTGGTTTTCCGATCAACTACCGGTATTAAAAATTCCTATCGATTATCCCAGGCCGGAGACTCAGAGTTTTGAGGGACGGACCTTTCAGTTTCGAATCGAGAAGGTACAGACTGACGGATTAAAAAAACGGGTGCAGCAGGAAGGGGTGACCCTGCAGATGTTAATGGTGGCCATATTTCATATCCTCTTATCAAAGCTAAGCGGCCTGGCAGATATTATCACAGGCACTACCATTGCGGGTCGAAGCCATGCAAACCTGGAAGGGATAATCGGTATATTTGTCAATACCCTGGCATTACGGAATTTTCCCTACTCTGGAAAGACCTTCCGAGATTTTTTAAAGGAAGTGAAAGAAAATTCTTTGAAGGCCTATGAAAACCAGGATTATCCCTTTGAAGACCTGGTGAAAAAGGTGGTGGTCAATAGGGATTACAGTCGCAATCCGATTTTTGATATCTTGTTTGAAATCCAGGCTGTGGATAGAAATTTAAGAACCGGGGATGAGCCTGAAATAGAACTGCCGGGTTTGAAAATACGCCCTTATGAGGGTGAAATCACCACCACCAAATTCGATATGGACTGGGTGGGCGTGGATACAGGGGATGACATTTCCTTTACCGTCACCTATTGCAGTAAACTGTTTAATGAAGATAGTGTCCGATTCATGGCAGACCGCTATGTCGCATTGATCGATTCGGTTTTAAATAATACACCGCTTTGCAAACTCAAAGAACTGGAATACAGTACTGCCATTGAAATGGAATTAAGCCAGGTGCCAGATGTCACATTTCATTTATGATTTTGAATGGATAGAGAAGGAGACAATATGACAATGAACGACCCTGGAAAACGTAAGGCCATCGAAGATTATTGGATGAGACGACTGTCCGGTGATTTACCAAAACCCCTTCTTCCCATGCTGCCGGATTCCCATGAAGCAGAAGGAATAAAAAAAGCACAATTGCGATTCGATCTCCCGGGCGCCATATCAGCAAAACTGGAAGAGATGAGCGCCGACGCTGATATTGCTTTATTTATACTGGTTTTCACCGCTTTGAATGTTGTCTTGAACCGGTATACAGGGGTTGAAGACCTGGTCATCGGAACGGTGACTCCCCGAAAGGAAACCGTTAAAGATAGACTTATTCTCTGCAGGAACAGGATTTCAGAAGGTTTTACCTTTAAAGAGACCCTCCACCAGGTGAAACAGCGGGTATTGGAGGATTTTAATTATGCAGATTACACCTTCGGCGTGATATATCAAAAACTATTGACCCAGAGTACATCCGATACATTGGACATGTTTAATATTGCTTTTATTTATGAGGGGCTTCAAACCAGGATCAAAGCCTTGCGGCAGTTTGAGCTTCTTTTTGTGTTATCCGGGTCCGGCGATCAGCGATTTTTAGAGGTGGACTACAATGCCAACCGTTATTCCCCGGAGATTATTCATCGATTGTGTCGAAACCTGGTCTATATTTTCGATGATGTTTCCGGAACATTTGACCGGCCGGTGTCACAGTTGGAAATTGTATGCGCTGAGGAGCAGCAGGAATTGTGGGGGTTTAATCAAACATCCGCTCCATTTCCCGGTCATAAGACCATTCACCAATTATTTGAAGAACAGGTAGAAAAAACACCAGGGAACACAGCGGTTATTGATATTGATGGCGTCCGCCGCATCTCTTATAGGGAATTGAATGAAAAAGCCAATCAACTGGCCGGGGTACTGAGCCAAAAGGGCGTTACCAGGGGTTCTATTGTGGGAATCATGGAGACACCTTCTATTGAAATGGTAGTGGAGATGCTGGCGATTCTAAAAGCAGGGGGGGCCTATTTGCCCATTGATCCTGCGGCGCCCAAAAACCGGGTGGTTGCAATGCTGGACGACTGCGATGCCTCTCTTTTAATCACCCGCTCCGACATTGTGAAAAATTTTTCCTATTCTGCTTTACAGGGACTAAAAAATCAAAAAGCACCGCCGGTTTTTACCCCCACCCGAAAGCAAATCACAAATCTCGATTCGCTTCCCATACCGGATCGCTCCATGGTGAACTACGAAACGTACAACCACTATATCGGCCAGGTCATGGCAAAGAATATCATATCGCTGCAAACGGCCCGCGGCTGCCCCTTCAACTGCGCCTACTGCAGTGAAATCTGGCCGTCGAAACATGTGGTCCGAACAGCAGAGAACATTTTTGAGGAACTTCAAATCTATTACAATATGGGGGTTCGCCGGTTTTCCATCTTCGATGATATCTTTAATGTCAATATAAAAAACGGGAAACGACTCTTTCAATTGATCATCGATAATGGCCTGGATGTCCAGCTCTTTTTTCCCAATGGGATGCGCGGTGATTTGCTGGATAAAGAGTACATTGACCTGGCCGTAGAGGCCGGTCTTTCCGCCACTGCCATGGCATTGGAAACCGCATCCCCCCGGCTGCAGCGATTGATTAAGAAAAACCTGAACCTGGAAAAATTCCGGGAGAATATCGAATACTTTTGCGAAAAACACCCCCAGGTGATACTGGAACTCTTCACCATGCACGGCTTCCCCTCTGAAACCGAAGAAGAAGCCCACATGACCATGGACTTTATCAAAAGCCTCAAATGGGTTCATTTCCCT
>Ga0180438_10011548_pt1 | contig 10655 bp, 11 predicted proteins | sample SS_ome_12_FD_132455 | JGI IMG/M metagenome (GOLD analysis project Ga0180438, IMG submission 132455) | Hypersaline lake sediment archaeal communities from the Salton Sea, California, USA - SS_3_D_2 metaG | ecosystem: Environmental > Aquatic > Non-marine Saline and Alkaline > Hypersaline >... | reverse complement strand
TCGAGGTGCAGGACCAACGTGCCGGAGGGCGCCAGGTGGCGCTTGATGCACTCCAGGCAGGCCATTTGGTCTTCGATCGTCGTCAGGTTGTGGAAAGCGTGCCCCGGAACGATCACCAGCTCGAAGGCCTCGCCGAGATCGAAGGCGCGCATGTCAGCCTCGACCCAGCGCGCGTTCGCGAATCCTGCGCTTTTCTGTCGCGCCACATCGAGCATCTCAGGCGACAGGTCGAGCCCCACCAGGCGGAGGCCGTCGCGCAACAGGTGCATCGCCACGCGCCCGGTGCCGCACGCCACCTCCAGCACGGCGCCCCCTCTGGCTTTTGCCTGCGTCGCCAGCTCGCGGTAAAAGTCGATCTCGCCCGGCCAGTCTGGCACGGAAACATCGTACGTCCGCGCGTAGAACTCGCGCTCACCTGTGGTTTCGCTCATCGGATCAGGCGCTCCTCTGAGGGGCAGTGTGGATGGCAATGACAGCGCCTATGGTAGCTGGCTGGATCAAGATGGGCAACTCGCCAAAGCTGCCAAGGAACGTACAGACAGGCCGCACGGCGGACCCGCACTCCGGCCGAGGTCGAGAGTGGCCTCTTAGAGGAGTGCCGCCGTGGACGGGTCTCCTCACGGCGCGGGAATCTCAACTCATAGCATGATAGTTGACCTGCTGACCCAATACGGGTAAAACGGTGCATAATATATCCGAGCAAGCACTCGGGGACTATTGGCCAGCGTCTGCCGGCTCCATACACCCGCATCCAAAAGTCAATAGACGAGATCGGCCTACGCCGCTGGAAGAGGCGCTCTGTGTGCACTGGCAGGCCGACCCCGCAAACGCCTGGGTCTGAGGGACGTATCGGATGCGACAAGGCGGCGCGCCGAGTTCAGCACAAGGTTCTCGGGGCTCGGCCGGACGGTTTTGGACGGGCTGCCGGAGCCGAGTTTGGAGCGCTAGCGCGACCTGCTGACGCGGATGCAGGCCAACCTGCTGCCTTTCGAACCATAGCCCTCAACAACATCGCACAGGGAGCCAGCGTTGATCAGGAAATTAGCCGGCTACATAGGCCGGTACAGCCGCATCATCTACCTCGAGCCACTCGTTGTGCTGATCGATGTCAGCTTCGAGCTCACCATCCCGCTGCTTATGGCCAGGGTTGTCGATGTCGGCATCGCCAACCGAGATGTGGCCTATATCGCCCGCATGGGCCTGTACATGGTGCTGCTCGCCCTTATGGCGATGGCCCTGGGCATCTTCAACATGTGGCTGGCCACGGCCGGCAGCATGGGTTTCGGAGCCAACCTGCGCGAAACGCTGTTCGAAAAGGTGCAGCAGTTCTCCTTCACCAACATCGATCACTTCAGCACCGCTTCCTTGGTGACCCGCCTGACCAACGACGTCAACAACCTGCAACTCACCTTGATGATGGCACTGCGCATCCTGTTGCGCGGGCCCATGATGTTGGTGGTCTCCTTCTTCATGGCCTACAACATCAACGCCGGGCTCGCGGCGATGATGGCTGTAGCCATCTTCTTGCTGGCGGTTAGCGTGGCGGGCATCGTCCGCACGGCAACCGGGCGTTTCACCATCGTCCAGGAACGCATCGATGCGATGAACAACACGCTGCAAGAGAACTTGATCGGCCAGCGCGTGGTCAAAGCATTTGTGCGGGCCGAATTCGAAACCAAGAAATTCCAGGCCTCCAACGACGCCCTCACCAACGCCTTCGTCCGGGCGGTCAGCGTCATCATTCTGAACATGCCCACGATGATGCTGCTTGTATATGCTGCAACAATCGCCATCATGTGGCGTGGTGGCACCATGGTCCATGCTGGCACATTGGGCACTGGGGAGCTCATCAGCTTCCTCAGCTATGTCACGATGATGCTGCGCAGCATCATGATGATTTCGATGGTCTTTGTCATGTGGGCACGCGCACAGGCCAGCGGGCGCCGTGTGGTGGAAGTGTTGGAGGCTGAGATTGACATCAAGGACAAGCCCGTCGTGGCGCTGGCTCCGTCCCCGCAGGTCAACGCGGGCAGGGTGGAGTTCCGCGACGTCTCTTTCAAATACCTTCGCACCGGCACAGGCGAGGAAGTGCTTTCTGGGGTCAACTTTACCGCGGAACCCGGTGAGGTGGTCGCCATCGTGGGCGGCACGGGCTCTGGCAAGTCCACCCTGGTCAACCTGATTCCCAGGCTCTACGATGTCTCAGCCGGCGCGGTCCTGGTGGATGGCACAGATGTGCGGGACTACCCGCTCAACGCGCTGCGCGACGCCATCGGGGTTGTGTTGCAGAGGAACAGGCTCTTCTCCGGAACGATCCGCGAGAACCTGCTGTGGGGCCGCGCGGAAGCGACTCAGGCGGAGATTGAGACCGCCTGCCAGGACGCGCAGGCCCATGAATTCATCACCTCCTTCCCGCAGGGCTATGATACGCAGTTGGGCCAGGGCGGCGTGAACCTGTCCGGCGGCCAGAGGCAGAGGCTGTGCATCGCCCGCGCCATCCTCAAACAGCCCAAAATCCTGATCCTCGACGACAGCACCAGCTCGGTAGACTCGGATACCGAAGCCGGTATCCGCGAGTCCTTCGACCGGCACCTGGCTCAGACCACGGTCTTTATCATCGCCCAGCGCATCAGTTCGGTGCGCCATGCCGACACAATCGTGGTACTCGACGAGGGTAAGGTCATTGGCGTCGGCACGCACCAGAGCTTGCTGGCCAGCAACAGAGTCTACCAGGAGATCAACCAGTCGCAGCAGGAAGGGGGCCTGGCGAGATGAACGACGACAGGCAACCTACCGTCAAGAAGATCGAACGGCCGATGCGTGGGCCACCGCACGCGACGCGCGGCTACGAGAAGCCGCAGGACATATGGAGGGTGGTCGGCCGCCTGATGAGCTACCTGCAGAGGCACAGGTTGGCGCTGCTCGCGGTCTTGGTGATGGTATTGCTCAACTCGGCGAGCGCGTTGGCCGGCAACTACTTCTTAAAGCCGCTGATCAACGACTACATCCTGCCGGGCAATTTCTCCGGGCTGGGACGGGCCCTGCTTTTGCTGGCGGGAATCTACGCGGTCGGTGTTGCCGCCTCCTATGGCCAAAGCCGGCTGATGGTGCACGTCGCTCAGAACACCTCCAACACCCTGCGTCGCGACCTATTTGTCAAACTGCAGAGCCTACCCCTGACCTATTTCGACGCCCACACGCACGGCGAGCTGATGAGCCGCTACACCAATGATATCGACAGCGTGCAGATGGCGTTCGAGATGAGCCTGGTCCAGCTCATGTCCAGCTCGATCACCTTCGTGGGTGCTCTGGTAATGATGTTCTTGCTAAGCCCGACCTTGATGCTGGTCACCTTGATGATCCTGACCTTGATGACCTTTGCCATGGGCAAGGTCACAGCGCGAAGCCGTACCGGTTTCCAGGACCAGCAACGGGAACTCGGAGACTTGAATGGCTACGTCGAGGAGCTGGTGGATGGGCTGAAGGTGGTCAAGGTGTTCGGGCACGAACGCGCGGCACTCGCCGAGTTCCAGCAGCACAACGAGGCCTACCGCCAGGCAGCCACGAGAGCCAACTTTTATGCCGCGGTCTCGTTCCCAGTTGTGGGCAGCCTGACCCGCATCTCATACGCAGCCACCGCTGTGGTGGGCGGACTGCTGTCAGTGTGGGGTCGCTTTGATATCGGTTCGCTGGCCGCCTACCTGCAGTATACCCAGCAGGTGGGCATGCCCGTGCAGATGATCACCAACCAGTTCAACAACCTGCTGGCCGCCCTGGCCGGCGCAGAACGCGTCTTCGAGGTGATGGATCAACAGCCCGACGTGGACGGCGGGTCAATTACCCTGGTCGGGGTGACCAAGAAGGCGGATGGCAGTTTCGAGGTAAACCGCGACGGCGGCCACCCCACGCACTGGGCCTGGCAGGAACCTCAGCCGCACGGCCCTCCAGTCCACAACGAGCTGAAGGGAGACCTCCGCTTTCACGGTGTCACATTCGGCTATGTCCCTGACAGCATCGTGTTGCGCGACATCTCGCTATACGCCAAGCCCGGCCAGAAGATCGCCTTTGTCGGTTCCACCGGTGCTGGGAAAACGACCGTCACCTATCTGATCAACCGCTTTTACGAAATCGAGCACGGCCAGATCACCTTCGATGGGATCGACATCAAACGCATCGCCAAGAACAGCTTGAGGAACTCGATCGGCATGGTGCTGCAGGATACGCACCTTTTCACTGGCACCGTGATGGAGAACATCCGCTATGGCCGGCTGGACGCCACCGATGCCAAATGCGTGGAGGCGGCCGTTCGAGCCAACGCCGATTCGTTTATCAGGCGCTTGCCCGAGGGCTACCAGACCCAAATCACGGCGGATGGCGCGAACCTGTCGCAAGGCCAGCGCCAGCTCCTGGCCATCGCGCGCGCCGCGGTGGCCGACCCGCCAGTGATGATCCTCGACGAGGCGACCAGCTCCATCGACACCCGCACCGAGCGTCTGATCGAAAAGGGCTTGGACGGGCTGATGCAGGATCGGACGGTGTTCGTGATCGCGCACCGCCTCTCGACGGTGCGGAACGCTGACGCGATTCTGGTCATCGAAGACGGCCAGATCATCGAACGCGGCGACCACAACGACCTGCTGGCCCAGCATGGCCGCTACTGGAAGCTCTATACGGGACAGTTCGAGCTGGACTAGCGGGGCGGCGCACCGGGCGTCGCGTGCGGAGTGGAAAGCAGTATCTCAAGCGAGGGGTGCAGCGTGTGCCATCAATGGTGGGCGTGGCGGCCATTTGGCACCCATCACAAAGGAGGAGACATGATTGAACTTCAAGACATGGTCGAGGCATTCGCCCGCAACTGGCGGATCATTCAGGCGCAGACGGAGGGCCTTTCGCATGCCCAGTGCCTGCTGCAGCTACCGTTCCGCGGCAACTGTATGAACTGGGTCCTGGGCCACATCGCGGAGAACCGCAACAGCCTGCTCCTCCTTCTGGGCGAAGAGCCCATCCTGAGCGGCGAGGAGTCGGCGCGCTACAAGCATGGCTCTGAGCCGGTGTGCAAAGACGGGGAGGACGTGATCAAGCTGCAGCGGCTGCTCGACATGCTGCGGCACAGCCAGGAGCGGATGGCGATGGCCATTCCGCAGCTGACCTCGTACGACCTGGCCAGGAAGGTGAAGGATCATCGCGGCGAGATCACGCTGGCCAATAGGCTGTTCTTCCTGTACTACCACGAAACCTACCACACCGGTCAGACTGAGCTGCTGCGACAACTGGCAGGCACTGAAGACAAGATCATCTAGCTCTCTTTAGCACAACCCCTGGCAGGCCCCAAAGCACCGAGAAGATGCAGCCAACTGGATCAGCTCACCCTTTCGATCTTGAAGATGACAGGGCGGAACCAGTCGGTACAGCCGCTAATGATGGTGTGAGGCTGCTTGATCCAGGGCGGATCGCCCCCCGCGGCGATGAGCATGATGTCGTGGCGGATATCGGCCCAGGCCCAGGAACAGAAGCCCTCCGGCCTGGAGTAGGGATTCTCGAGCATAAACTCCTGGCCGTCCTGGAACTGGTCGCACACGCCGTATCCCTCCTCCACCTGCAGATAGGCGTCCACCAGGGCCTGGTTGAACATCCTTGTGAGCACGGTGATCTTGCATGTGCCAAGGTCTTTGGTCATATGCGCCTCCCGAAGCTTGAAATGATCATGGCCACGGCAGACCGCCCCGGCTCAACGCGACAAGCCCAGCGGCCCACCGCGCGCTCTGAACTCGAAACACAACCTCACGCTTCCGATACGACGGACGATCAGGTGCTCCTGGGAGCACTCCACTGAGTTAGTCGATCCGGAGAGACTGATTGACTAGAGTGGCACGAGCCCCAGGCTGATCTTGATGGCTTCGTCCACCCGCTGCATGGTCTCCGCCGACAAATGCCCCCAATACCGTCCCACCCGCCGCTTGTCTATCGTTCGGATCTGATTCAGGAGCACAAGGGAGCTGTGGCTCAGCCCGCCTTCCGGCGCCTTGACTTCGACTTGCACGTCATACCGCGCCTCTTCGCCAGAGGTAAGAGCTGCCACGATCAGTACCGGGCTGTAGAGGTTGCCGATGTCGTTCTGAACAATGAGCGCGGGTCGGGCCTTGCCCTGTTCCGAGCCGACAACTGGCTCAAGGTCTACCGTCCAGATGTCTCCTCGCCGGAAGTGCTGTTGGGTCATTCAGCTTGTTCCGTTGGGTCAACGGCTTCTCGACACACTCCGTCCTCCGCGGGACGCCATTCTTCAGCAAGTTCCTGGTCGCGCTCGGCGCTGGCCTGATAGCCTGCGATGAGCCTCTCTCGAAGGGCTAACCTCCGTTGCTCCTGGATGTAGTAGGTCACGGCTTCAGCGATGAATCTGCTGTAGCCGCGTGGCTCTGCCTCCTCACGAACGGCATCCATGACCTCGGAAGGCAACGTCAAGGTGACTTTTTCTTTCTGCGACACGTCGTACCTCCTAGCCTACCCCTAGTTACATGTGCAAATTATACGGCGAAGTGGCTGTATTTGCAAGAGAGTAGAAAGGCATGGCTGCTGCAAAGTCGCCATTTCGAGGGACATGGGCGACTGAAGCATCTCCGGAAGCGCCTGCGCTGTCAGGTGACAAGAGAATACGATCTCATCGCAAGCGCTGCACAAGGCTGTCACGGCTCAGCCGTACTCGCGCCAAGCAACCATTCGCCCTTAGCTGAGCATCGGCATGAGACGGCCAGGCAAAATCGCTACCGCTTGCGAAGCTCCGGCTTGCCGTTCGCGTACGGCTTGAGTGCAGCATACATGGCAAAGGTCAGCGGCGTGGCCACGCCATGTTCTTGACCCAGGCGGATGATCACCCCTAGCAGATCGTCCAGTTCCAGGGGCTTGCCTGCTTCCAAGTCATAGTACATGGAGGGCCGCATCATCGGATCAGTGATGCTGTGACCCACCCGCCGCTGCTGCTCCCAGAAATCATCGGCTATGGGGATGCCATGTGCCCTCGCCACGGCAAGGCCCTCTCGCATGATTTCCCGGTTCAGGGAAGCCGTTTCGGGAACACTCGAAATGACACCACGCGGAAGCCTGGTCACACATCCCACCGCGGCAAAGGCGCTGATGGCGAGGTGCTTGCTCCACATCGCGACCTGGATGTCAGGCGGGATCTCGGCCGCGACGCCCGCCTGGTCAAAGGCCGCCGCAATCCGCTGCGTGCGCCGGCTCTGCTTTCCGTCCAATTCACCGAGGTAGGCTGTGTACACCCATGTCTGGTTGATCACTCCGGGCGACTCCACCCTGGAGGACACATAGGTGGTCCCACCGATGACATGCTCAACTCCCACAATGCCTGCGATGCGTGCCGGACTCTCGACACCGTTCTGCAATGGCAGGACCACGGTTTCATCCCCGATGAGCGGCTGAATCAGCCGTGCCGCGGGCTCGGTATCGTAGGTCTTGACACAGAAGAGCACCAGATCTACCGGCGCCAGCCCGCATGGATCGCTGGTGGCAGACACCGGGATGGTGAATTCACCTACATGGGATGTCTTGACCGTCAACCCTTGGGAGCGCATGGCATCCAGATGAGTACCTCGGGCGATGAAGGTGACATCCTCCCCGGCACGGGCTAGCATGCCCCCGTAGTAGCCTCCCACTCCCCCCGCTCCCATCACCGCGATGCGCATGATTCACTTCCTTTCGCTCCGCTACACCGTCTTGCAGCGGAGCACCGCCCAAATACGACAAATGGGCACCTGGCCCGGTGCCACATTACGTCGCTAGAACTCGCTCAGCCTACAACGGACTGTTGTCTGCGCTGCTGTCGCTGGTACAAGAAATGCATGTTGACGGGGAAAAAGGCCGCAAAGAGCCAGTCTTCATATGGTGCTGGGACCGGCATGTGATCGATGCTGGCCTCGGGTTCCCCATCCGCAACCATCTGGCGCGCCAGCCCATCCAGTGTCCTGACGTAGTGTCCCATCGCCTCCACGCTCGCTGCCGTGCCAACCGGCCCATGACCGGGCACGAGAATCATGGGATTGAGCTCCGCGACCTGATCCAGAATGTGCAGCATGCGATCCGGATCGCCGCCTCCCAAGTAGGGCTGGTGCTCGATGAACAGCAGGTCGCTCATGAAGGCGATCCGCTCGTGGGGCAACAGCAGCACGGCATCGCTTTCGGTATGTCCGCCAGCATAGGTGATCAGTTCGGCCGAGCGATCGGTCCCGTGAAATGCCAGGCGATCAACGAAGGTCAGATTCGGAGCCCGGATCTTGAGTATGGGCTTGAGGTTCACAACTGCCTGATGATAGTCCACCCACAGGGCAAGCTGCCGGCGCTGGCCCTCGTCTTGCTCGGCCTCGTACGCGGCCCGCGTTGTCTCCAGGTTCGCCCTAGCTTGGGCCATGAATGTATCGTACGCGCCATGCCCTCGCGTGGCGATGATCTTGCGGCGCGTTTCCTCGTCAGAGATGATGTCGGTTTCCGCGCCAAAGGACTGGTTGCCCCAGATGTGGTCGTTGTGCCAGTGGCTGTTGATCAGCATATCGACGGGGCGGCCGGTCACAACCTCCGCCGCAGTGCGCAGGTCCGCACCGGCTTGCGGTGTGAACAGGCTGTCATAGACAAGCGTGCGGCCGCCGAGGTCAATGATGCCGGCATTGCCGATGGCCGCACCTCCGGCAATGTGGATAACCGCATAGACGCCCTCGGCGACCTGCTCCAGGCGAAAGTGCTTTGATTCGGGCAGTTGACGGCTGGTCTGCATCTCACACTCCTCCTCACCGGCCGCGCCCTGAAGGCCTCGCTACGTTAGCCCCAGCGCGGCCTCGGGATCGTCCAGGAGCTCCTGCAGTCGCTGATAGAACCGACCCACGTGCAGGCCGTCCATCAATCCATGATGTCCCTGCACCTGCAACGGCATTTTCACGCGCCCGCCGTCCTCGAAGAACTTGCCCCAGGCAAACCGCGGTATCGAGTCCCCGGGATGGAGTTGCATGGGATGTTCAAAGCCAGTGAAGGACACCCAGGGGATGGCCGTCATGTACAACCACTCGTCCCCCGGCCTGTCTTCCAGCGTGGGATGCGCACGAACGCAGGCCATCTCCCCCGCCGCTCGCCGAGCGAACTCGTGAAAGTCGCCCACATACTCAAAGAAGCAGAAGCCAAAGCGGCCGTCGTCGCTGAGGACCGTGATGCCCGGGTGTACGATGTCATGCTCAACCACCCGATCCCCGCGGATGCGCTGACGGAATTCGGGGATGGCATTTGCGGCCTGTGTGAGCAGGTACACCAATGCTGTGGTAAATTTCAGGCCATGCTGCTTGACAAAAGGACCAAGTGCGGTCAGGTCCACATTCGCGGTCAGGCCCCAGTGCGGATGGTCCAGGCTGCCAAACAACTGGAAGTGCTCACGTCGCGGCCAGTTCTCCATGTCGATGTAGCGCATGTCTCACCTCCCCCGTTGATCTGCGCATGCCCCTGCGCAATTGTCGGTGGTCTCGGCATCGCCGGTTGCTTCGGGTTCATGCCACAGGTCCTTTTCCATAAAGACCCAATGCTGCCGGAACTGCGGCGGGATCTCGCTTTCCGGATACTCTTCGATCTCCTCAAAGCCCAGCGAGCGATACAGCGCGTGCGCCTCCTTCATAAAGCGCGTGCTGTCGAGTCGCATAATGTGGAAGCCGCCAGCTCGCGCCTGGCGGATCAGCGCTTCCAACAGCCGGCGGGCGATGCCCCTTCTGCGGAATGCAGGGCGCACGTACATGCGCTTGATCTCGACGATGTCGTCTCGGATGATCTTCATGCACGCCAGCCCCGCCGCCTGCGAGCCCTCCAGCGCCAGGAGGAGGTGCCCCTGCGGTGGGAGGAAGATATCCAGCGTGGCCATGTCGTGCTCCAGCATCGCGCTGATCTCGAGCTTGATGCCATACTCCTCATTGAGCCGCGCATTGGCCCATTCCAGGTACTCCCGGAAGAGCTCGCGCACATGGGCGATATCCTGCTCTGACCCCGCCTGGCGTATGGTGAGCATGTCATCTCTACCTGGTAAACCTATAGATCACACTGGCGGCCAGGGCAACGACGAAGAGCCAAATGGCGATGACAACAGCACCTCCGACCCAGCTCGTCGGCTTCTCTTCAGCAAGGAGCGCCTGCGCCTTGCCTCGGCTCTCAGCCAGGACATCGGCGGGGATCATCTTGATGGACAGTGCAATCCCGAGCGGAGCGATGATCAGGTCGTCCAGATACCCGAGAACGGGAATAAAGTCCGGGAGCAAGTCAATGGGGCTGAGCGTGTGTAGAACAACAAAGGCAATGAGGGCCTTGGCATACCAGGGAACCCTGGGGTCCTTGCCGGCCAGGTAGACGGCGTAGGTCTCGGCTTTGAGCGCCCTAGCGCGCTGCTTCCAGTTGTCAATCAGGTTGCTCATGAACAGCCCCAGAATGAAAAGGTACGCCGCGAAGGCGTTGACTCTGACAGATGGTAGCGCCATCACGCCCTAGCGGCAAACCGTGCAAGCGTTCTTCATCACTGAAGCACTGAAGGTGGATGAGGGCACTGATTCAAGGTGTGCAGTGTGTTCAGTGCCTCGGTGGTTCTCAGGGGTGGGGGATGGAATCACTACAGCACTGAAGAGGAATGA
>Ga0180438_10011547_pt1 | contig 10655 bp, 7 predicted proteins | sample SS_ome_12_FD_132455 | JGI IMG/M metagenome (GOLD analysis project Ga0180438, IMG submission 132455) | Hypersaline lake sediment archaeal communities from the Salton Sea, California, USA - SS_3_D_2 metaG | ecosystem: Environmental > Aquatic > Non-marine Saline and Alkaline > Hypersaline >... | reverse complement strand
TGGCCGACGCCGTGAAGGCCTGCCCCGTCGACCCTGAGGCCAGACGCCACTACGCCGAGGTGCTCTGGTCGCGTGGGGCCACGCGGGAAGCAATTGCCCAAATGGAGGAAGTGACCCAACTGGCCAGCGAGGACGCCATGCTCCGCGTGCGTCTGGCCGAGATGTATCTGGCTGCCGGCCAGATGGGACTCGCCCGCCAGCGAGCGGAGCAGGCGCTCGACTTGAACCCCAAGCTGCCGGGCGCCTGGGCCATCCGGGGCCGGGTGATGCAAGCCGCCGGCGATCAGCAGCAGGCCTTGGCCGACTATCATCGCTCGTTGGCCTGCGGCCCGGACGATCGGCAGGTCCTGTTGGATCTGGCCGAGTTGCACCTGCAGTGGAACCGGCCGCAGCGGGCGTTGGCGGTGCTGCACCGGCTCGGCGATACCTACTCGCCGGGCGAGGAACCGCAACGGGTGCTGTATCTGACGGGCCTGGCCTATCAGGCGTTGGGCCGCTACGAGGACAGTGCCGAGAATCTCTCGGCTGCCGCCAGTCGTGGGGATCAGACGCCGGAGATCTTCTATCGCCTGGGCGAGGCCGAACTGCTTGCCGGGCATCCGACCGAGGCTGCCGCCGCCGCACGGCGCGCCCTGGAACTTCAGCCCCAACACGCCCCCAGCCGGAATCTGATGGAACGCATCCAGCTGGCCAGCCAGCCCCACGGCCCGGCGCTCCGCTGAGCAAGCTATATTCTGGGAGGGTTGCCAGCAGGCAGCCGTCCGTTGTCGCAAGCATTGGTCGAATCCGTTCGTAGTGCCCCGATTCATCGGGGCCGCGCCGTGAAACAGCGCGAATGGCCGCATGAATGCGGCCACTACAAACGACGCCAGACGGGCTCGATGAATGTTCGCCCGTTGTCAGTCGCTCGCTGACAACCAAGGGTCAACACCACCATGGAACCACGTCCCGCCCAAGCCGATCGCCCGCGATTCCGCGCCGCAACGCTCCTGATTGCGGGCAACGCCATCGGGTTGCTGCTGGTTTCTGCCTGGTTCCGCTGCCGGTCGCTGGAAAACATCCCCGGAATCAACGGCGACGAGGCATGGTACGGGGTCAAGGCGCTGCAGTTCCTCTGGGAGCGTCAATACCACGTACAAACGCCGACCGGCAACCCGCCCAACCCGTTCTTCTTCGGGCCGGTCCTGCTGCTGCACCTGGTCTTCCCGCCTTCGATCGCCTTGCTCCGTTGGGTTTCCGCACTGAGCGGACTGGCCATGCTGATCGTCAATTGGCTGATGTGCCGATGGGTATTCGACCGCCGCACGGCCCTGATTTCGACGCTGGCGTTGGCCGTGCTGCCGATCAACATCGCCTACAGCCGTTTCGCCTGGGACGCCAGCCAGTCGGTGTTGGCGACGCTGCCGATCGTCTATTTCTCCTTGGCGGCCGTGCGGTTTCCCCAGCAGCGCGGCCGCTGGGTGATGGCGGCCGGGCTGGCGCAGATCGCCGCCTTGATGGTCCATCCGACCAACATCTTCGCCGGCGTCATCATCGCCGCGGCACTGGCCGTCTGGGTGCCGTGGTGGGAAGTGAGGCGGACCCTGGTCAGCCAAATGCGCAGCCACCCGTTGCGGTCGGGGACCGCTGTCGTCGTGATCCTGCTGCTGGTTTTCGCAGTCGGCTCGATGGCAGCGGGTTCGCCCCGCCTGTCGCGTTTTACAAAACACATGGCCAAACGCGACGAGTTGCCCCACCCGGCGACGGAGTCCCGCTACGCCGTGCTCTACGCCCGGCTGTTCACCGGCGGAACCGTCTATCGGGACATCGCCGGGTCGCGTTCGTGGTGGGAGTGGCCTTCCGCGGACGACGCCGAGGGCTGGGGAATCGACGCGGTGTTGTTCTGGGCCGTTGTGGCGGCTGCCCTGTGGCTGTTATGGCGGTCGCGAAAAATGGAAGGCCGCTTGGAGGATCGCGTGCTGATCGCGGCCTGGGTGCTGCAGTCGCTCGCCTTCTTGCTGGTGGCCGGACCTCGCGGCCTGATTCCCGGTTGGCAACGCTACGCGATGTGCCTTGTTGCGCCCACGGTCGTCTTAACGTCGCGCGGTCTCGCGTCGTGTGGTGTCGATTCCGTCTGGCGACGCCGGCTTGTATTGGTGGCAGCTTCCCTGACGGGCTGGCTCGTGCTGGCCGACTTCCACGCAAACTACTTTCGCTTCATCCGGCAGACCGGCGGTTGCGGCCATGAGACCTTTCGCACCGCGGCCGTCGAGCCCAAGCAACGGGCGCTGCAGTACATCGTGCAGCACAGAAACACGCAGACCGGCAACGACGCGTCGACCACGTGGCTCGTGACCAGCCAGTGGTGGAATTACTGGCCGCTGCGATACCTGGCCATGGCCGAAGAGCGTATCCGCGTCGTCGAGCCCGCAGAGATCGACAACTCGCCCGAATTCGAGCTTGCCCGGCGGCAGGGCCGCGTGTGGTGCGCGGAGTTTTCCGGCAGCGAGGAGCTGGACCGTGCCCGGGCCATTTTCAAGGATCATACGGTAGACAGGTGCAATTTCCCCGATTACGGCGGGCGTCCGCTGTTGACCCTGCTGCACGGTAAATAAGTCCAATGGAAGCGGTCACGACCGGTCTAATCATTTCGGCCGCTCGATTCGGCACAACCGGTTTGACCAAGGTTCAGTTGCATACTAACGTTGCGTAGGGCACTTGCAGGCAGGTCGCGGGAAACAAAGCGCGACCGGACTGCACATCGTCAGTGAGGAGAGCGCGTCAAATCGGACTGGTCGTAAACCACGAGAGGAAACCAAGACATGTCGCAAGGACTGGAAACCCCCACGGAATCGTTTGTGGATCGTCGCAGCCGCGCGGGCGAGGCCACGCCGCCGGTGGGTGAACGCCGCCAATTCACCGATTCGCACGACGGACTCTCGCCGGACGCCGCAGAACTGGCTCGGGCCATCGACGAGTACAAGCTGCACCATCGACGACGCTTCATCACCTACGAAGAAATGCTGTCCGTGATTACGTCGCTGGGCTACCACAAGTAGTCAACCACGCGGCGGCCGACGGTTGCACTTGCGCACCACGCCGACCATGAAGCGGCTTTTTGTGCCGACGTCACAGCGACCGCCCATTCTTGAGAAGCCCCAAGCCGGGTCGCGGCGTTGTATTCCGCCAAGGGTTGAGCCACTATCCACGAACACCGTGAAACAGCGGCTCCCGCAATTGATCGATGGCGACGATCCCCAGGGTCTTTCCCTGGCTGTTCACCACCCGGGCGAGGCTTTCGTTGGCGCTTTGCATCCGCATCAGCGCGGCCACGTGGGACGTCTCCTCGGAAATCTCCAGCAGCCGATGGATCGGGCCGAGGTTGTCCGATTCGCTGAGCCCCAGGTCGATCACCCGCACGTAGCCGATCAGCTCGCCCTTGGCGTCGGCCGCTTCGACCGCCACCACCGCAATCCGGAACCGCTGGGCCAACCGCAGCACTTCCTGCTTGGTCATGTCGGATCGCGCCCGGGGGAGTTGCGCCAACGGGGTGATGAACTGCCGCACGGGCCGATCGGCCACGGCGAAGATCCCCTGGGCCAGGCCGCGCTGGGCCGGGTGCAGGATCCCGACCTCGTGCCCCTCCTCCATCACCTGCTGCAGCTCGCGTCGGGCCAGGGTCAGGCGGACGCGTTCGGGCGATTCGCGCAACAGCCGCCCCAGCATCACGTTCAGCCCCCAAAGCAGGAAGCTGATCGGCGAGAACAACACCACGCAGAAGAGAAACAGCGGCCCGCCGCGGCGCAGCAGCCGGTTGGGGGCCTGCAGATAGAGGTTCTTGGGCAGCAGCTCGCCGTAGACGAACAGCAGGGGCGCCAGCGCCAACGGGGCGATCAACTCGGCCGGATGGCCCTGGCCGGCGACCAGTTGTGCGCCGATCACGATCGCCAGCGACGTGACGTAGTTGGCCAGGTTGTTTCCCACCAGCGTGGTGGCCACAAACAGCAGCGGATGGTTCGTCAGCCACACCAGCCCTCGCGAGATGGGGTCCCCGCCCATGGCGTCCAGCACCAGCCGCAGCCGGGCCGCCCGGTAAAAGCCGGTCTCCGAGCCGCTGAAGAAGGCGCTCAGAAAGAGCCCTACCGCCGCCAACGAGATCACCACCGACCAGCTCATGCCTCGTCCTCCTCGGGCCCGGCCATGGTCAACTCGACCAGCAATTGCCCCCGTTCCGGCGCCTCCAGCACCTTGAACCGGAAGGGCCCCCAGCGGCACTCATCGCCCATTTGCGGAAGCCGCTCGAGCACCTCCTGGACGACGCCGGCCACGGTCACGCCCTTGCTGGCGGGCCGCTCGACGTCGAAGTGGCGGACCAGCCGCCAGAGGCTGGTCATGCCGGTCACGTGCCACCGGTCGGGCGCGACCCGGCGAATGGGCACCCGCTGCAAGAGCCGTTCGCTGCGGCTGGTCGAGCGGCTGAAGATCGTGTCCAACACGTCGTCGAAGGTGAGGATGCCGATGGTCTCGCCGAACTCGTTGACCACCGCCGCCACCTGCCGGCCGTGGCGCTGCATGGCCTCCAGCGTCTGGGCAACCGTGGTGCACCACGGCACGTAGACCACCGCTTCGGCATGGTGCTCGATGTGTCCGGTGGGAATGCTCGAGAGCCGCCTCAGCGCGATCGCCGCCGCCACCTCGTCGCTGTCCGGCTCGGTCACCAGCAGATATCCGCTGGGCGGAACCCGGCCTTGCAGGTCGTCCAGCGAGACGGGCGGGCGAAACGAGAGGAACTGGATCCGCGGCCGCATCAACTCGTCGGCCCGGATCTGCGAGAGCAGCACGATGCTCTGCAACACCCGCTGCTCCTGCTCCAGCAACGCAGCATCGGAAGTGGACAACTGCACGGCCCGCTCCAGATCGCCCACCTGCAGATACGGCTCGGCCTTGAATCGCGGCCAGAACAACCGCCGCGAAAGCAGGTTGGCCGCGTGCAGCGCCGGGAGGATCGGGTCCAGTAGCCGGAGGGTGGCGGCCAAGGGAATCGCCGCCAGTGCCGCCGCCCGACGCGGCCGCAAGACCGCCAGGCTCTTCGGCAGCATCTCGCTGAAGATGATGATCACCAACAGCGACCCCACGGCAAACCCGCCCGCCGCCGTCGGCGCCGTATGCTCCAGGTCGATGCTGATGATCGACGCGATGGTGAAATAGGCGATATTGACGACCAGGTTGCCGAACAGCACAGCCGTCAGCAGGCGGTCGGGATCAGCCAGCAACCCGGCGGCAATCTGCTGCGGACGGTTGCCGTAGCGCAACCGGCGGCGGTCTCGTCGGTGCAGGTAGAAAAACGCCGCTTCGCTCGACGAAAAAAACGCCGAACAAAGTACCAGCACCGCCATCGCCGCCAGCCAGGGGGCATAGGGAATCAGCAAAGCCACGCGGGACTCCGGGTTCCATGCGGAATGACGAAGCACGAACGACGATGCACGAATGACGAATGACGAAGCACGAAGGACGAAGGGCGAATGACGAAGCACGAAGGACGAAGCACGAAGGAATTGCTCATCCAGGTTCTCCTATTCGGCATTCGTCCGGGTTCCGGCATTGGTTCGGCATTCGTGCGGCATTCGTCATTCGTCATTCGTCATTCGTCATTCGTGCTTCGTCATTCACAGCAGATCACGGTTCCTCCACCGTCGTTCGGCCGGTGGCCACGTCGAATTCGCAAACGGCCGGGATCAGCATCGCGGCCGTTGCAAAGCCATAGGCGGCCGCCGTCACCAGGAAAACGGCCAGCGTCCGCGGGGGTTCGAGCAGAATGCTGGTGATGGCGTAAAAAGTGGCCGGCGGGCAAAGGAACGAGGCGACGCCGATGGCCGTCGAAGGGTTGCGCGCGCCCAAGGCCACGTAGAGTCCCAGGCCGCCGCCGATCATCAGCGCCAGGAAGGGCTGGAGTTGGGCCTGAAACGAGCCGCTGAAAACGATCATGATCCACATACAGGTGGCCACGCCGACAAACAAGAAGAACACCGTTCCCAGGCTGGTCGCAATGGCCGCCTGTGAATTGCCGTAGATCATTCCCGAGTGGATCCCCAACATGGCCACGAAAGCGTACAACACCAGCATGCCACCCACCAGGTAGATCAGGTTCTCCACGCCGCTGGTTCCCTCGCCGAGCGTTCCGCTCAGCCAGAGGAAACCGCAGAGCAACAGCGGCAGCACGACCATTTCCTTCGTGTTGTAGAACACGCCGCCGAGCTTTCCGAAGATGATCTCCTTCGGCGTCAGGTCGGTGACCAGCAACAGATCCAGCGCGCGGCCGTCGCGTTCGCTGGTCAATGAGGTGACGGCCTGGGCGTTGACCAGCACCAGGCTCAGCAGCAACAGCGGAACCAGCGCCACGGCGCCGTGGCCGTAGCCCGCCAACTGATCGTGCTCGACCATCCACGACAGGCTGCCCGCCGCCAGGCCGAATAGCACCAGGTAGGCCAACCGAATCGCCAGAATCTTCCGCCCGTAGGCCCAGGTCCGCACCTCCCGCCAGATGATCGGATTGTCCCACACGCGCCGCGTCCGGGGAGCGATTTCGGGCCATGGGCGTTGGGCCAATGCGGCATCCGACGGTGCGGGCAACGCCTCTTCTTCTACTGCGGCTGCAACGGCCTGGCTCGCCTCCTGCTGGTCGGTCCAGACCGTCTCGCGGATCGGGGCGTCTTCCTCGGGCTGCATCGGCCGGGCCTCTCGCGCCGAGTTCCAGACGCGAACCATGGCCACCGCCACGGCGTTGAGCACCACGGCAATCAGCCCGGCGACGATCAGAAACAGATTCACCGGCGTCCGCAACGGTCCCCAAGTCGGATCGGCATGTACGAACGGCCGGGCGGCCTCGAGGATCGCCTGCCAGGGGCTGAACGCGACCGCCCAGGTCCGGGAGGGGAATCCCCAGAAGCTTGCGCCAAACACGCCAAATGCCACGATTTCCCAGATTGCCAGCCAGAAGACCAGGACCAGCGCGGTCATGGCCAGCGCCTGGAAGGTCTTCTCACGCCACAGGGCCAAGGTGGAGCCCAGGCTTCCGCAGGCCAGCACGCTGGCCAGCGTGACGGCAAACACGCGGCCGATCTGGCCGAAGGTGACCCCCCCCAACAAGGCCGCCAGCATGAACAGCGGCAGCGCCGTGGCCAGCATCACCAGCACGCTGAGCAGGCTTGCCAAAAGCTTGCCCAACACCAACTCGCAATTGGTGAGGTTCGTCAACAGCAGCAGCACCAAGGTCCGGCGGTCCTTCTCCTGGGCAACCGCACTGGCCGCCAGCATGGCCGAGAAGAACAGGGCCAGCGTCAACTGCAGCAGGGCCAGAATCTGAAACAGGATCATCCCGAATCGGGCCAGGTCGCCCACGTCGCGGACGAACTGCGTCCCGCTCAGGACCAGGTAGGCCGTGCACATCAGGACCAGCAGGCCGAGCGCATAGGCCGATCGAGCCGTATAGAGCCGCGTTCTACGGGGGGCTATGGTCGCCTCGCGGTTGAAGATGGGCCCAATCAGCAACTCGTCGCTCCCATATCAAGTGCATGGAGTAGGCCGGAAAGCCCCATAATAACATACGGCACCCGCCGGCCGAAGCGGATTGCCGACTTCCCGGCTGAGATCAATTTCACCCTTGCAGAATTCAAACGTTTTCACTATCATCTGCCCCCTCTTTGGCGGGAATTTCTGCACACGATGCCCACTTCCATGAGCGGAGCCATTCGTACAATCGGACTGGCGGCCCTCGCGGCGGTCCTGGCGGCCGGGTGTTCGTCGTCCCCTTGGTCCGCAGACCGTTCGACGATGGAGGCGACCGTGGCGTCGCCGACCGGGCCGTTACAGCCCTCGCAGCCGACGCCGGGACACGAGATCGACCCGTCGCAGTCGCAGGCGATGCAGGGCGTCATGGCGCAGCTACCGCAGTTGGGGATTTCCGATCCGGCGGCCCAAGAGGAGATGATGGCCGAACTGCGGGAAGTCGATCCCGAGTTGTGGCCGCTGGCGATTCACACGCGTCGCGCCATGGAGGCCTATCGGCAACGGGCCGGGCAGCGAGCGTCCAGTGCCGACAACGGCCGTCCCGCCAACGCTGCCACCGCCTCCACGTCGAGTTCTTCGACGCGATCTCCGCAGCAGCACGTGGGTCAACCGGCAGCGTCACCGGTCTCCCCGGCCTCGCATCTCGAGGAGGGGGCCAATCCCATGTTCGCTCCGCGAAAATCGGGACCGTCCCCAGCAGCGGCGGGCCCGGAGCGTTTGCCGGTGGCGGAGGACGTGGCTTTGGTTCCCGGTTCGCCGCCCAAGGCCGACTATCCCGAGACGGGGCGTCCGGCGGCCGTGCTGCAGGTTGCCGCCCCGGCACCGCCGTCTGATCCGTCGCAAGCCACCTCGAATCGAGTCGTCGGCGCGTCGTACGAACCGGAAGCCGGCGGCAATTGGCAGGTCGGGCTGGCCGCCTCGATCGCGGCCCTGGAACGGGACGTGCGGCAACTGGAACTGCGGGAAGCGGAGTTGGGGCGCGCGCCCGCCGTGCAACACGACGAGGTCCGCAGGATCCAGGACACCCTAAGTTCCAAATACGCCCAACTGAAGATACTCTATCTGCTGGCCGGGCGGCGCGACGACGCCGTGCGGCCGATCCCCGCGATCGCGCCGGCCGAGGCCGAATTCTGGTCGAAGCAGATGCACGGTCTGGACATCTGGCTCGACGCGCAACAGACGCCCGACGCCATGCGCCGCGCCGCGGAGGCGAAGCAGGAGTTGGACGAAGCGGTCGGCCTGCTGGGGGAAGCGGCCTCGCTGGTGGTCCATCGGCTGGCCTTCGGCACCAAGATCGACAGTTACGGCTGCTTCCAGGAGTTCAAGAAGGACGAATTCTCGCCGGGCCAGGAAGTGCTGCTCTACGCCGAGGTGGAGAACATCACGCCCGTGTCGACCAACAAGGGGTTCCACACGTCACTGCAGAGCAGCTACGAGATCTTCAACCGTCTCGGCCAGCGCGTCGACTTCCACGACTTCACCAACACCGAGGAATATTGCCGCAACCGCCGCCGCGACTTCTTCATCGGCTACCACCTCCGCTTGCCCGAGCAAATACTGCCCGGAGAGTACACGCTGACGCTGACCATCGAGGACCTGAAGAGTCGCAAAGTCGGTCAATCGTCGATCGTTTTTTCCGTGAAGCAAAGCAAATCCTCATAAAGCCGCGACCGCTGGTCCCATCCATATAAAGCCGCGACCGCCGGTCGCGCCCAGCCAACCAAACCATCGTCCCGTCCCATTGAGAGAACCGCCGTGCAAACCCTATGGTACTACACGACCGGCCGGAAGCTGGCCCAGATTATCGAGCGTGGCGAGATCGAGGCGGCGCCGGTCGGCGAATCCAAGAAGGAAAAGCCGACCGTCTGGTTCTCGGCCAACCAGGATTGGGACCCGGCCGCCAACGAGCCGTGGCGATCGCCGGATGGTACGGTCACTCGGCTGAACAAGGACCAGACGTTCGTGGTGGGCGGCGGCCTGGCCCGCATCGGCGTCTCACCCGAGGTGGCACCGCACGACTGGAAGGCCTTCAAACGCCTCAGCGGCATCTCGCCGAAGACGGCCAAGGAACTCTACAACTCGGCGGTTCAGGCCGGATCGCGACCGGGCCAATGGTTCGCCGCGTTCGAGAACGTGCCGCGATCGAAATGGATCGCCGTCGAGGTGATGGAAGGCACCACCTGGGTCGCCAGGCCCATGTGACCGCCGCGTGGCAGCCCGTACGACGGCCCCCGAGCCCGTCAAGTTGCAGCCCGTACGACGGCCCCCGAGCCCGTCGCTTTGTCGCCGTGATCCGGCGCGTCGACGGCTTCGCAGCGCCGTCGTACCTTTCTCAAACAAACGATAGAGTTGTCGGGCCCGGCCGCGTCTGATAGAGTGACGGCGCCAGCGCCGTTGACCGTTTGACGCCATCCCTAATTCCAGAGGAGGGTCGAAACCATGGCGGAACATGCTGCAAACCAACAAGCCAGGACCGAAGCGACTCGCAGACGCTTCCTCAAGAACCTCGGGCAAACGGCGGTCGCCGGCGGGGTGGTGGCGCCGCTGCTGGGCGAGACCCCATCGGCCGCGGCCGCCGAAACCATCGGGCGCGTCAAGTACCGGACCCTCGGCAAGACCGGATTGATGGTCTCCGAGGTCGGCTTCGGCGGCCACAGTTGGTCCTACAAACGGGTCCCCGACGGCCGGGACGGATATCGCAAAGTCACCGTCGACGAGGCCGTGGAGATAATCAGCGCGGGCCTGGAGATGGGAGTCAATTTCTTCGACTCCTGCACGCCCCTGGAAGAATCGGCCACGCCGGGCGAGGCCCTCAAACGACTGAACAAACGGGATAAGGCCATCATCAGCATCCGCGTCTCCCACAAGATGAAGGGCGTCCCGGCCGACAAGCAGGAAGTCTATAAGTGGACCGAGGATCGCCTGAAGCTCTGGCACACCGACTGCGTCGATCTGTGCCTGCTCTGCAATACGGAGAACGACACGCCGCTGACAGGCTACTGGGACATGTCCTATTCGATCGAGGCCCTGGACAAGCTGAAGCAGCAGGGCAAGATCCGCTACACGGGGTTCGGCTGCCACTTCACCCCGCACTACTTCTACCAGGCCTT
>Ga0180438_10011546_pt1 | contig 10656 bp, 9 predicted proteins | sample SS_ome_12_FD_132455 | JGI IMG/M metagenome (GOLD analysis project Ga0180438, IMG submission 132455) | Hypersaline lake sediment archaeal communities from the Salton Sea, California, USA - SS_3_D_2 metaG | ecosystem: Environmental > Aquatic > Non-marine Saline and Alkaline > Hypersaline >... | reverse complement strand
CCGAAGTTAGCTAACGTCTTCGGCGGTCTCAGCGGTCCCGCCATCAAACCCATTGCCCTGAGGATGGTCTTCCAAGTCGCCAGCCGTATCCACATCCCCGTCATAGGGATCGGGGGCATCATGACAGGTGCCGACGCCCTCGAGTACATGCTTTGTGGAGCTCGAGCCGTCGAAGTGGGCACGTCGAACTTCGTCGACCCGGAGAGCTGTATGAGGATCGTCCGGGAGTTGGAGGATTACTGTCGGACAAAGGGAATATCCCGTGTCCAGGACCTCATAGGAACCTTGGACGTCAAAGGTGAAACATAAATCAATAATATTCATTTCTACACGGACGCAAGAAAAAAAGGCTCCAGTCGACGTTTCTTGCTCCGCATTTGGTTTTTACGCCGTTATCGGAAAAAACTAGAGGGAAAATAATGGACACTCCCAACAATTTCGCCAATAAGATCATCGTGGCCTTGGACGTGGACACGGGCCTAGAGGCCCTGCGGCTGACCGATAAACTTCCGGAAACGGAAGTCTTTAAAGTTGGACTCAAGCTGTTTACAGCTGAAGGCCCTTCGGTTTTCGAAAAGCTGCAACGTCAGGACAAAAAAGTGTTTCTCGACCTCAAGCTTCACGACATCCCCAACACGGTCGCAGGGGCGGTGAGCGCGGGAGCTAGACACGGTGTCTACATGATGACCCTGCACACCTCTGGGGGAAAAGAGATGATGGAGAGAGCAGTGGAAGCAGCCGCCGCAGAATCTGCCAGACTTGGGACAGAACGAACCCTGCTCGTCGGCGTAACCGTTTTGACTAGTCTCAAATCAGATCATCTTCACTCCATCGGCGTCGCCTCCACTATAGAAGACCAAGTCCTGAGGCTTGCCGCATTGGCCCAGGAAGCAGGGCTTGATGGAGTGGTGTGTTCCCCGAAGGAGATCGAACTTGTCAAAGGGGAGTGCGGACGGGAGTTTTTAGTCGTCGCTCCGGGTATCCGACCAACCTGGGCCGCCGCTCAAGACCAAAAAAGGATCCTAACTCCGGCACAGGCTATGCGCAAAGGTGCGGATTACATTGTTATAGGCAGACCCATCATCAAAGATCCGGATCCACGGAAGGCCTTTCAGAGAATTCTCAACGAGCTCCGCTCTTTTTAGACGCTGCTCACGGCTCCCACAAGGAATATGGCGCCCAGGATCAGGTTCAGAACGATCGTCACCGCAATGGCTACCACGAGACTCACAACGAAGTAAGTGAGCAGCTTGTCCTTTGGGGTTTCCATGAGTTCGGCGGCAAATCCGAGATAAAGGATGTACAGCCCGTACAAAAAGCCCAACCAGGCAAGCATCCTGAGCACCGGGATAATGTAAAGGATGCCCGCCACCCATGCCGCTGTCATGCTGTAAACAGACAATTTCATGGCGTTGACCGGATCCTGTTTGGAGGAGAATGAAGGGGCCAAAGCATTGATGATGATCCCTAAAACATACGCCGTGAGGAGTGTGGCAATATAGGAAAAAATGGCATAGAAGAAAGCTGTTCCGAAGCCGTACCGGACCATTCCGCGGAATGGGATGTGCTGCCCGATTATCGCTAAACCGATGAACTGAGAGAGAGCCGGGATGGCTGAGAGAATCATGGCATAAGAAGTGAATAACTCTGAGATCGAACTGCTCTCGTCTTTTATGGCGATCCACTCCTCCTTGGGCTTCAGCAAAATTGCTTGAACGCGTGATACGATATCCATTATCTCCTCCTTCTATAGGGCGGTTGGAGGCGCGGGTCGGATTCGAACCGACGAATCGAGGTTTTGCAGACCTCTCCCTTAGCCACTTGGGTACCGCGCCACAGCTCTATTCATGGTCTCGTGAAAAATTGTAAAGTAAAACAGAATATTTGTCTAGCCAAAGGTGTTTTTTTCAGTATAGGGTCTTTCCCCTTCCTCGTCAAACGAGCCAAAGATTATTTCCTTTGATTGTCGGTAAGACATTCTCTATAATAGGTTGTTCGAAAATGTCAGCTACTTTGCACAAATTTTGCGGGATGGCACACTTTTCTTATGAGGACGATCAGAGTATAATAGGGGACAGCCATGGATGAATTGAAGCTGAGCTCACTGAAACATACCAACTTAAAGCGCACTGCCGTTAAGATCGGAGCACATACTATCGGAGAGGGCTTCACTCTCATCGCCGGTCCTTGCACGGTGGAGACGGCAGACCAGACACTCACCATCGCGCGCGTCGTCAAAAAAGTAGGCGCTCACATTTTAAGAGGAGGCGCGTTTAAGCCAAGAACATCCCCCTATTCCTTTCAGGGGCTAGGGCCGGAAGGCCTCGAGATATTGTCTCAAGCGCGGCAGGAAACGGGATTGCCCGTCGTAACCGAGATCATGGATACCCGACACATCGCGATGGTCAGCGAATATGCGGACATGTTCCAAATCGGTTCCAGGAACATGCAGAATTTCACTCTTTTGAAGGAAGTGGGGAAGACCGATAAACCGGTGCTTTTAAAGCGGGGTATGAACGCCACACTCGAAGAATGGATCAACTGCGCAGAATACATTCTCTCTGAGGGAAATCCGAATGTCGTGTTGTGTGAAAGAGGCATACGGACATTCGAAACCTACACGCGAAACACCCTGGATCTGAGTATTATTCCCGCAGTCAAAGAGATCACGCACCTGCCGGTGATCGTCGATCCCTCCCATGCCACTGGCAGGGCAAGCCTGGTGGAGAGGATGTGTCTCGCAGCCGTGGCCGCAGGGAGCGACGGTCTCATGGTCGAAGTGCACCCAAATCCAACCGAAGCGCTCTGTGACAACGAACAGCTTCTCACGATCGCCCAACTCGAAGGGCTGGTCCCTAGGGTCCAGAAGACCTACAGGGCTATACAAGACATTCTCAGCCCTTCTGTCTAGCGGGAAGAAGGAGTGGATATATTTGAAATTCACGGGCAGACCGGGTCCTCTCAGATCCTGGTGGGAGAACGCATACAAAATCTTCCACGATACATTCCCTCTGCGAAGTGCATTCTCATCACCGATACGTATGTTAAAAATCATTACCACCATCTCTTCCCGGACATGAATATCATAGAGCTGGAAAGCGGCGAACACGCTAAAAGCCTCGATACCATCGAAGAGGTCTACACAAAACTCCTCGACTTCGAAGCAGACCGTTCGAGCTTCATCGTAGGTATCGGAGGCGGCGTCGTGTGCGACCTTACCGGATTCGTTGCCTCGACCTACATGAGGGGGCTGGATTTCGGATTCGTTGCCACCTCTCTTCTTGCACAGGTCGACGCCAGTATCGGGGGAAAAAATGCCATCAATTTTCGCGGATACAAGAATATTATCGGAACGTTCAATCAACCTCGCTTCGTGATCTGCGATCTGGAGCTGCTCGCTACCCTTCCCGAGAGAGAGGTGTTCAATGGGTTCGCTGAGGCTCTCAAACATGCGCTTATCGGTGATAGAGAGCTTTTTTTCTTTTTGGAAGACCATTTCGAAAAAAATAATCCCCATGACACGGATTTTTTCCATAGGGTGGTTCACGATTCCATCGCTGTTAAAGCATCAGTGGTGGAACGCGATGAGCGGGAATCGGGAGAACGCCGTACCCTCAACTTCGGCCACACACTCGGTCATGCCATAGAAAATGTCACGAACCTGTCCCACGGCGAAGCCGTGAGCATGGGAATGGCATTCGCTATCAAGTATTCAGAAAAAGAAAAAAAACTGGGTGCCGAAGAATCCGAGAGGATCCTTTCCCTCCTCCATAGAATGGGACTTCTTAAAGTTTGCGCTTTCGATCAAAAAAAAGTGCTGGCAGCTATAAAAAAAGACAAAAAAAGGGAGTCCGAGGACATCCACTTCGTTTTCCTCGAAGGCATCGGTCATCCCGAAGTAAAAAAGATCTCTCTGCATGAATTGGAGGTTTCGGTCCATGATCTGTGTTAGTATCGCAGAGCGGGATTTCAACCGGTGCCGCGAGACACTCCTAAGCTGCACCCTTGCAGAACTTAGGATCGACAAAACGGATTTTAATACAGATGAGATCCAGAAACTCTTTGCTCTGCCCGTGGATGTCATCGCCACATGCCGCCCCGGGACCAAAAGTGAATCGCAGAGGGAATCCCTCCTCAGTGCGGCCCTTTCCGCAGGAGCTGCCTATGTGGATATCGAGGTCGATGCCCAAAAAGAGCTATTTATGAAGATCTCGGATTTGGCCGAAGTCCGTAAAGCGCGGCTGATCCTTTCCTACCACAACAACGAGCACACCCCACAGATAACCGAATTGAAGGACATCTGCAACCGGTGTTTCGGAATGGGAGCAGATATAGCTAAGATCGTTTGCAGGGCTCACTCACCCAGCGATTGCGCCCGTCTTCTTTCCTTGTACCAACAGGAAAAAAATTTGATCGCCTTTAGCCTGGGAAAAAAGGGAGCATTCACCCGGATCGCCTCTCTTTTTCTGGGCGCGCCCTTCACGTATGCGGCTTCGGAACCCGGTAAAGAAACTGCCGATGGCCAGCTCGACAGGGATCGCCTCCAAAAAATCCTGGATTCCATTCCATGAGTAGGACACATATCTTCGCTGTTGCGGGCCACCCTGTTCTGCACAGCAAAAGCCCCCTTCTTTTCAACAAGTCCTTCCAAAAGTTGAAGGAAAAAGCGGTCTATACCAGGATTTCGACGGAAAGCGCGTCCGAAGCAGTTACTTTGTTCGAGGAGATCGGATTGTCCGGCCTGAATGTCACGGCTCCGCTCAAACAGGCCATCATCGATCAGCTGGACGAGCTAGAACCCGCGGCTTCTGTTATCGGGGCTGTAAACGCTGTCCTCAAGGAGAGGGGGGTCCTTAAAGGTTCAAACACCGATCCCCTCGGAGTAACCGCTTCATTAAAAAGTTTGGGCCTCAGCCTACAGGGCCGACACTGTGTCGTTCTTGGCGCGGGAGGGGCTGGAAAAGCGGCAGCCTACGGCCTCGTCCGAGAGGGCGCCCGTGTGTTCCTTGTGAACAGGACGTACCGCAAAGCCGTCCTTGCGGCGGAGAAGCTCGGATGTGATGCCGTTTATCTAGATGAGCTCCCGTCGCTTATGAACGAAGCGAACATCGTCGTTTCCGCACTCGCCCCAAGGATCAACCTCATCCGCAAAGAATGGCTGCACCCCGCTCATGTGGTTTTGGATGCAAATTATCCTCATTCCCCCTTGCAGAATCTGGCACGAGCGCAAGGATGTACTTATATACCCGGCGAGGCATGGCTCCTAAATCAGGCAATTCCCGCCTACAAGCTCTTCACAGGAAAGGAAGCCGACAGAGCCATCATGGAGCGTGCCCTCTCTTTTGGATTCGGGACAACGACGCGCCGCAACAATATATCGCTTGTCGGTTTTATGGGATGCGGCAAGTCCACAGCCGGCCTGGCACTCGCAAAAAAACTCGGGTATTCATTCAAGGACGTAGACGCTGTCATCGAAGAACGGGAGGGGAAAACCATTCCGGAGATCTTCCATCTCAAGGGAGAAGAGCGGTTCCGCTCCTTGGAAAAGTCGGTCCTCGCTGAGATCGAACAGGAGAGACGAACCGTCTATGCGTGCGGCGGAGGAGCTGTTTCCGATCCCGAAAATCGCAGCACCCTTCGCAGCAATTCCCGTGTGATCTGGCTTTATGCGGCCCTCGGGGCCTGTCTCCAGAGGATCGACCCGCGCTCGAGGCCTCTTCTGGATAAGGAAGGGCGGGGAGAAAAAACGGAAGAACTGTTCCGAAAACGCCTCCCCCTATACGCGCAGGCCGCAGACCTCGTTGTTTCAAGCGAGAAAAAACCCGAACAAACAGCAGAGACCATTTATGAAGAAATCCATCACACCCTCGGTGATTAAGGGAGAGATAACCGCTCCTCCCTCCAAGAGCGTCATGCAGAGGATGACGGCGGCGGCTCTTCTGGCCGATGGCCAAGCCACCGTGATCCACAATCCCTCATTCAGCGCGGATTGCCTGGCCTCCCTCGATGTGGCTCAAAAATTGGGCGCAGACATCACACGGAACGAAACACGAGTCGTCATCAAAGGGGGATTGTCTCCGTCGGTCAAAGAGTTATCCTGCGGAGAATCCGGGTTGGGCATTCGGATGTTCGCTCCCATCGCTTCTCTGTGTCCGGGTGAGTTCACGATCGACGGAGATGGTTCCCTCCGGTCCAGACCGATGGACATGATGGTTGCTCCTTTCAGAGACCTGGGCGTAAGCTGCACGACAACCGACGGTCATCCCCCCATCACAGTACATGGCCCTTTGACAGGAGGAAGGACCGAGGTCGACGCATCGATCAGCTCCCAATTTCTCACCGGCCTGCTGATGGCACTTCCTAGAGCGAAAGGAGATTCCGAGCTTTGGGTCGCACACCTTATCAGCCGCCCCTATATAGACTTGACTTTAAAAATCCTGGAATTATGCGGAATCCACATCCCGCATGACGATTACGCCCGGTTTTCTGTTAAGGGAAATCAAACGTACAGACCGCAGGGATTCTTTGTGGAGGGCGATTGGAGCAGTGCGGCTTTCCTTTGTGTGGCCGCCGCTGTCGGCGGGGAAGTCATTCTCAAAGGTCTCGATGTCCGGTCATCCCACCCGGACAGGAAGATTCTCGAAATCCTCGAGGCTTGCGGAGCGAGCGTTCGCCTTTCTCCGGACTCCGTCGGTGTAAAAAAAAGAGAACTAAAGGCCTTTGATTTTGATGTTACGGACAGCCCGGACCTCTTGCCTCCACTAGCTGCTCTGGCATGTTCCTGTAAGGGAACAAGCCGGATAAGGGGTGTGGACCGGCTTAAGTTCAAAGAGAGTGACAGAACTGCGGCCCTTCGACAGGAGTTGTCCGGGATGGGTTGCGGTGTGCGAGTCATCGATGGGACCCTGGAGATCGAGGGGGGAGATATCCGCGGCGGTGTGGCCAGCAGTCACCGGGACCATCGCATCGCCATGGCGATGGCTGTTCTGGCCATCAACGCCGAACAGCCGATCACGGTCGTGGGCACCGAATGTGTGAATAAATCTTATCCGTCATTTTTTGAGGATCTGGCGTCATTAGGAGGAATATTCGATGAATAGTTACGGCCGAATTTTTCGTCTTTCGATCTACGGAGAGTCTCACGGACCCTCTTTGGGCATTGTGCTGGATGGATGTCCCGCGGGCATCCCACTCGAGGAGCGAGATTTCGACGCGGATATAGAGAGACGGAATCCCTCACTCGCAGGAACCACGACCCGGAAGGAAACCGACCGGCCTCAAATTTTAAGCGGGATGTTCGCGGGTCATACCACGGGGGCCCCTCTCCATATTTTGTTCATGAATAAGGACACCGATTCCAGTGTGTACGATGCCATCAAGGACATACCCAGGCCCGGCCACGCCGATTTTCCCGCACACAAAAAATTCGGGGGATTCCAGGACCACAGAGGCGGGGGTCACTTTTCCGGCCGGCTCACCCTGGGGATGGTTGCTGCCGGTGTTTTGGCCAAAAAGATTCTCGACCCCATCGTCATACACGCACAGGTCACAGAAGCCGGCGGAAGCGCCAAGATCGAGGAAACCGTCGAGGAGGCTCAAAAAAACCGGGATTCCATCGGCGGGATCGTGGAATGTGAGTGCAGGGGAGTTCCCGTGGGGCTGGGCGAGCCCTTCTTCGATACTGCGGAATCGCTTCTGAGCCATATCCTTTTTGCTATCCCGGCAGTTAAAGGTGTTGAATTCGGCGCGGGTTTCCGCTCGGCCCGCATGACAGGCTCTGAACACAACGACAGAATATTAAGCCTTGAAGGTGCAACAGGGACAAACCACTCCGGCGGAATAAACGGGGGGCTCACGAACGGCAATCCCATCCGCTTCCGAGTGGCGGTCAAGCCCACCTCCAGTATCCCTCGAAAGCAGCGTTCGATCGATCTAAAAACAGGAGAACAAACAGACCTCGTCATCGAGGGAAGGCACGATACGTGTATCGCCCTCAGAATGCCCGTCATCGTAGAAGCAGCCACAGCCATAGTCCTGGCAGACCTGATGTTGCTTACCCAACACAAACCGCGTATCCGGCCAAAGATCCAAAAATAGTTTATCATTGAACCTTTTTCCTTAATCAAGGTTCTTGATCCAGCGAGTTGAGGGAATAGAGCAATCTGACTATAATAGATGCATGATCGACAGTTTGGAGTCCGGGGTCTGCAGCAGGGAATTTTTTAGCGTCTGCCCCCAAGATCAAAGCTTCAGTAAAGGCGTCGAGGGATGTCTCGTTTCTTTGGAGGAAAAGGCTAATGCTGCCGGACAAGATCTGTCCTGCGTTCTTTCGCAGACTTTCTTTACCCGCGCCGAGGATACACACGATTATTTTCGAAAAAAAAAGCTGGGAACCTCGATACTGCAGAAGTTTTACCATTCCGCCATCCCGGCTACGAGCTTCGTCGGCCAACACCCTGAGGGAGAAACACAGGTTTCTTTGGACGCGATTCTCTGCTCTCATCGGGAAGCGGGAAAAATTTATCACAAAACCTGCGAAGGCATCCCCTACACTGTGATGGATTCGCCAACGCTTACTGAGATCTATGTAGGAGGACTGGCCAATCATCCCGACCAATCCAACACGCCCGCTCAATACAGGGAAGCTTTCGACTCTTTGAAAAAAATCCTGAAGAACGAGGAGATGGCTTTCTCCGATATTGTCCGGCAATGGAACTACATCGAAAATTTCCTCGAGGTCAGCCCTTCCGAGGAGGGCATGCGACAGAATTACCAGATATTCAATGACGTTCGTTCGCTTTTTTACGGAGAGACGGAGTTCAAGACCGGATACCCGGCCTCAACGGGAATCGGGATGTCTACAGGGGGCGTCATCTTGGAATGTATCGCCATGAAGCCATACACGGATGTTTTTATCGCCCCACTCTCGAATCCGCTCCAGAGAGATGCACACGCCTACTCCCAGCACATTCTGGAGGGAGACACGGGTCGAGGGTTCGAAAAAAAGGCCCCTCCCCTCTTCGAGCGTGCGAAAATCGTGTGCCGGGGAAACGCGGGGCTCATTTTTGTCTCGGGGACCGCAGCAGTTCGAGGGGAGGATACGATCCTTGAGCAGGACATCCGAAGCCAGACTCTTGCAACGATTGAAAACATCGACGCACTCATATCCGCAGACAACCTATCATCCATCGGCGTGGATATCGGTGTACACTCGCCCAGGTTGTCTCAGTTGAGAACCTATGTCAAAAGAGACGGGGATCTTCCCCTGGTCAAAAAAATCTGCAAAGACCGTTACGGCGATATTCCCTCACAGTATGTGGTTTCGGATGTCTGCAGGGAATCGTTGCTGGTGGAAATAGAGGGAACCGCTTGTGTTCCCATCCGAGGAATCCAAAATCACAGGAATAAATAAGAGGTGAGCCAAATGAGATATATCGTGATCCGAACGATCGCAGCCGTTCTGGTATTAGGATCGGCGGGCCTTACAGCCTATGGTCCTTTTTTCTCGCAACAAACAGAGAGCGACCGAATCCTCGAGGCGTGGGATAAAACCCGGCCAGCGGAAGGATTGACCGTCGAATACCCTCTGTCTGGGACTCTGTTTCCTCCAGAGATCATCGCCCCTATGTTCATCTGGAAGGACAAAACGGACAAAGCCGATGCATGGCTTGTGGTGGCCGAGGTCAAGAATGCCGCCAAGGTCGTCTCCCCGGTCGTCAGCCAGCAAAAGTGGAGACCCACCGCAGACCAGTGGTCCACGATGAAGACGGCTTCTCTCGAAAAAGACATGAGGATCTCTGTTCTGGGCATCGCAAAAAAAGACCCCGATAAAATCGTCTCTTCGGGGCAGACCATGATCCGCACATCCTCTGATGAGGTGGGTGCCTCTATTTTTTACAGGGACGTTCCATTGCCCTTCGAGTTCGCCTACAAAAACCTCGACACCATTCGATGGCGGCTGGGAGATATCGCTTCGGAAGGCCCCACGGAAATCATCCTGAAAGACCTTCCTCTCTGCGGCAATTGCCATTCCTTTACACCCGATGGAAAGACCCTGGCCATGGATGTGGACTATGCCAACGACAAAGGCTCCTACGTCATAACGACCCTAGAAAAGGAGACCGTTCTGACACCGGATAAGATCATCACTTGGAGCGACTACAGAAAAGAGGACGGAGAGATGACTTTCGGATTGCTGTCCCAGATATCTCCCGATGGGCGCTACGCCCTGAGCACGGTCAAGGACCGCTCGATCTTCGTTCCCATCGACAATCTTATGATCTCCCAGTTATTTTTTCCCCTCAAAGGTATCATCGCTGCGTACGACCGCGAGTTGGATAAATTTTGGGCACTCCCCGGCGCCGACTATCCCGAATACTGCCAGAGCAATCCCAACTGGTATCCGGACGGAACCTATATCGTTTTCGCAAAGGCGCCTGTATATCACTCCAAGGTCGCCGAATCCTTCACCCAGACTGTCATCCCCACTTCTGCGGCCGCCGAATTTATCGAAGGCCGGCAGGGCTACAAATACGATCTTTACAGGATCCCATGGAACGATGGGAAAGGGGGAATGGCCGAACCGATTCCGGGTGGCGCCAATAAAGGCAAGAGCGACTATTTTCCCAGGATCTCCCCGGACGGCCGATGGCTCGT
>Ga0180438_10011542_pt1 | contig 10660 bp, 6 predicted proteins | sample SS_ome_12_FD_132455 | JGI IMG/M metagenome (GOLD analysis project Ga0180438, IMG submission 132455) | Hypersaline lake sediment archaeal communities from the Salton Sea, California, USA - SS_3_D_2 metaG | ecosystem: Environmental > Aquatic > Non-marine Saline and Alkaline > Hypersaline >... | reverse complement strand
TGACAGTCAATAGAGTATTGAAAAGGATTTCCGAACATTTCGAAAGCATCGAGTTTGTTGGAGCACGGAGTCCACCCTTGGCCGGTCAAAGACTTGAGAACTCCGTATTACATTCAGGAATAGATTGTGATAGAATCGTACATCCGTCCGACCACCCGGACGATGCGAAGTCGAAACCCTGCAAAGGGGGAGGAGATTCAGGTTGAAGGTGTTGCTCATAAGCATGCCCGACTCTGTCAGCGCTTTTGATAACTTGGTAACGTACCCCAATACGGGCCTCTGTTCGATTGCGGGGAACCTCATCGATTGCGAAGTGAGAGTTCTGGACCTCATCGCATGTCGGAACAGAATAACGAAGACCATCCTCGGGCAGTTAAACACCTTCCGGCCGGAACTGGTCGGCCTGAGTGCCATGACGTTTCAGTACAACTCAGCAATCAAGGTCGCGCGCATCATCAGGGACTGGAATCCGGAAGTGCCCATCGTTTTGGGAGGATATCACGGCTCCCTTCTTCATGAGGAAATTGGCTTGTCACCCGAAGCAGGCCTCTTCGATTTCCTCATTCGAGGCGAGGGAGAGTTGTCTTTTGCGAGGCTGGCACAGGCTCTGGGAAAGGGCGAGAGAAATTTTGCAGATGTGCCCGGCCTTTCGTTCAGGAAGAATGGGAAATTCATCCATAATCCTATCGGACCCCTTGCCGACTTGAAGACCATCCAAAGGCCGAACCGGCAAGCCAGGGTGTACAATGACTTCGTCTTCTTTGGCCTTCCCTTCGATTGTCTGGAGACCTCGCGGGGTTGCGTCATGAACTGCCGTTTCTGCAGCATTACGCAAATGTACGGTAGGAGTTTCCGCAAATTCCCTCTTGAAACGGTACTGGCGGAGATCGACGGTCGAAGGAGTGTGGGCAAGAGGGGCATCTTCTTCGTAGATGACAATATTACCCTTGATGTCCGGTGGTTGAGGACCCTTTGCGAGGCGATCATCGCTGAAGGACTCAACCATATGCACTACATCATGCAAGCGAGTGTGGATGGTTTGCACGCCGACCTCTCTCTCGCAAAGCTTCTGGCTGAGGCTGGTTTTCGGCTCGTGTTTCTTGGCATCGAGAGCGGAGACCAACGGACCCTCGATACCCTGCAGAAAGGGTATTCCGCGTCCAAGACGAAGGCGGTCGTCTCGGGTCTTCACGATCAGGGCATCGTTGCCACAGGAGGTTTCATCGTAGGGAATCCGAATGACCGTCCGGAGGATATCCGCGGGGTCTTCCGTTTTGCAGGGGAGATCGGTCTGGATCACGTCATCCTTCAATGCCTGACGCCCTATCCGAAGACCGAGATTAGAGAAACGCTGAAGAAGGAAGGGCTCATAACGAACTTGCACGACTTCGAGCACTACAACGGTTTCATCGCCAACGTGAAAACCCGTTACATGAGTTCCCTGCAGCTCGCGAGAGAGATGGTCAAGGCCGGCGTCCGGTACTACAACCACCCTCGTTGGATGCTCAAGAGTTCCCTCTGGCGGTATGCGAGTGGGTCCGTGTTTCGCTTCCTGCTCGTCAACCTCAAGTTCATCTATTCAGGTTGGCGGAATCGTATGTTTCATTCCACCCACAAATTCTAAGCCTCTTATAGTATTCGCTAACCGAGCCGGCGCAGATTCAGATAGCTACTCCCCTGGACCCCCGCAAGCACATTGCATCTTTTCAGATAACTGAATCGGTATCCCTTTTGTATTTACCTTCTGCCGTTCATGTTTGTCTCTGTTACATTCGGCGTACAAAGCAAGATCGGGAGGTGAGATAGCTCTTATTACCTGCCTATCTTCCCCCACCGAAGAAGCTTCACTCTCAGATCAAAACATGAAATAGGCCTTCCGGTTTCAACTGGCGCTCTTTGGAGCGAATGCCGGCGTGTCTGTTCCCCTAAAGTGTAAACACAAGGACACACACATAGATTCCCGGATGATTTCACGTTCCAATTGAGCAAAGACGCTCTATTGGTTTCATCAGTACGGATGAGTCGAAGGAGAGCTCTCGACGTAAGGCAAACGGAGATTCTATGTAATGTCGGCGAGAGGCGCGGACCCCTCTGCGAATACCGAACTTGGAGATCAAAGCCAATGAGCTACTGCTTCTCTATCCTGCAAGGGTTGTACTTGTGTATCGGGTTGCCGGTCATGGGCTCCCTGCGATCGGCTGAGATGAGCTCGTTGGCGTTGACCCCGATCTGTTCCAGTTCCCCGGTCTCCTTGTTGGTGTGGATGAGCCCGAAGCCGTGGGGGATGGAAAGGTTACCGGGATAGATGTCGTCTGTGACCTTGGCATCGATCAGCACCGTGGACGTGTCTGTCACGAGCCTTACGGTGTCCCCGTCCGCGATCCCGAGACGCTCGGCATCCTTCTCGTTCATCCGCACGTAGTTCGTGGGCATCTTTGCCCGGCGCCAGTCGTGGTCCCGCTGAACCGTGTTGCACTGGTAATTGGTTCGTTCGCCCGTCTGCAGGATGAAGGGGAAGTCCTTGTTGGCCGCCAAGTCGATCGTGTCGGGAATCTCCAGCTCCTTGAGCATTTGCGGGACCTTGGGAATCACGAGGTGGATCTTTTTGTCCTCGGTCTTCAGGTGTTCGAGGTTGTTCTCGTCGAAGGTGTCGCAGAGGTAGAGCCCTTCCGGGTGGTCCAGGATGGCCTGCAGGAGTTCGGAAGCATCATCACCGGTGCCGGTGATGACACCGTTCTTGATCAACGCATCCCTGTGCTTCATGGCAAACATCATCGAGAAGCCCCCGATCAGGGAGAGCACCGGGTGAGGCTCACCCTGGTCTCGCGGCGGCTTGAGCATGGAGAAGGGCAACAGCCCTGAAACGTCTATGTCCATCTTCTCGAGGATATCGAGAAAGATCTCGCACTCCTGCCTGGCCAGCTCCGGCCCCTTCACCACGGGATGGCGAAGATGCACGTAGATCCCGGGAAAGCCTTTTGGGAAAAGGGCCGCCTCGAACTTCTCGTACCCGCACTTCGCAGGCAGCACGTAGTGGGCGAGTCGTGCGGCCTCGCTCATGGCCGGGTCGATCACGACCAGAAGGTCGAGGGCCTTGAAGGCCTCTTCGTACTTCTTCGAATCTGCGTACGACCGCAGGGGATTGCTGCCCTCTACGATCACAGCTCGAATCCGGTCCTCCCCTGGGGTGAGGATCTCTTCGGGCAGGGCATTCGGGGGGAAGAGCCCGCGGATCGCTTCGATACCTGCAACGCGGGTCTTCCACTTCTCTTCTTCGGCCTCGAGATCGATGGCCAGGAAGGTATCCGGGAAGACGACGCCACCCGGCACACCGATGTTTCCGGTTATGGCCAGGAGGATGCGCTCCAGGTAAACACTCTCCATCATGTAGATCCCGTGGTAGATGCCCAGGTCGATCTTCGTGGCCGCTCTGGGAGCCTTGGCAAAGGTGCGGGCCACCTCGGTGATCTCACCCGCATCCAGGTCGCAGAGGGTCGCGGCCTTCTCCGGGGTCACGAGGTCGGCAACCCACTTGATCTCGTCCCAGCCTGTCGTCTTTTCCGCCAGGTACTGCTCGTCACACAGGCCCTCCTTGACGATGACGTTGATCAGGGCGAGGAAGAAATAGACATCCGTTCCCGGCTTGATCATCAGGTAGGTGTCCGCCTTCTGGGCGGTCTCGTGGCGGCGGGGGTCGACCACGATCAGCTTACGGTTCGGGTCCTTGGAGATCTCGGTGATGACCCGTCGTGCCTGCTGTATGCCGTGACTCATCCACGGGTTGCTGCCGATGATCAGGAAGACATCGCAGCGGTGCTCGTCCCCATGGAAGTCGAGTCCCTCGCTGCCAAACATGTGGCCGTTGATCCAATACTTCTGCGTGTATTCCTGCGCCAGGGCGTTGTACAGGTACTTCGTGCCGAGGGCCTTCAAAAAGAAGACCACATAGGGCACATCCAGGTGATTCGCCTGTCCTCCACCTCCGATGAAGGCGACAGACTTGGGCCCGTGCTCATCGATGATCTTCTTGAGCTTGTCCGCAATCTCCCCGGTGGCCGTCTCCCAGTCGATGTCCTCGAAGGAACCGTCCGACCCAAGCCTTAGTGGGGAGAGAACGCGTTGGTTGTGATCCTGATAGTAACTCACGGCCAGCCCCTTGTTGCAGACGTAGCCCTGGCTGAAGGGGTTCTTCTTGTCTCCCCTGACCTTTGCAATCCGGTCGTCCTTGACCTGCACCTCGAGACCGCAGTTGTTGCCGCAGATACAACAGGCCGTGCTCTTCCATTCCATCTCACTCATGACATCCCCCTTTTAGAGATTCGTTCCCGGGCCCGCAAAAAAATCACACCCCCTCCACTCTGCACGGTATGTAGCGATGCAGTGGTGTGGCCGCCAGTTTGTCCCGGTGGGTGTTCTTGGCCAGGCGGTTGACATTGACCCCATAGGTCTCGCCGCAATAGTCGAGGCCGAACCCATGGGGGATGACCACATGACCCTCCTTCCCGGTGTCCGTCACCTCCAGTTCCACCTCAACAGCACCCGCCTCGGTGGTGACGCGAACCGTCTGCCCGTCCTCCAGGCTCAGGGAACCGGCATCGACGGGATGCATGGCAAGGGTGCAGGCCCGGCGACCCTCGTTCCATGCAGGATTCCTCATCAATGTGTTGGCGTTCATGTCGATGTGACGGCCGGCCATCAGGATCAGCGGAAAATCCTCGTCACGGCGCAGGGCTTGGGCCTCGCTCTCAGGCCCGATGCTCTGTACCCACTCCGCCAGTTCCGGGATGTGCACCTGTACCCTGCCGTCCTCTGTCTTCAGGGATTTCAGGTTGTCCGTGGGATCGCACTTGCCGATCCAGAGTCCTTCTGGATGATCCAGGATGGCCTGGAAGATCTCCTCCGCCATGTTCGGCCCGGGGTTGAAGCCGGCACGGGCTGCGTTCTCCCGGAAGACCGGGGGAGCGGTCTGGAGCAACCCCCAGAGGGCCGCCAGATGGGTAGAGCCCAGTTGCGGCCCGAGGGTCTTGGCCAGGAGGAAGGGCGTGACCCGCATGGCCTTCGGGTTCTCCTGGAGAAAGCCCATCAAGGCCATCAGGAATTCGGAGCGCTCACCCTTTGCAGCCTCCGCAAGGGACTTCGGGATCTTGGGCATCAGGCCGAGCCTCTCGGCCAGGCCGGTGTACACTTCGCCCTCCTCCAGGGGTTCGCCTTCGGGCTCGACAACGGGCCGGCGCATCTGGAAGTAGATCTCCGGGTAGGTCCAGGGGAAGAAGGTTCCATCCCACTTCTCGAAACCGGATTGCACGGGAAGCACGTAGTGGGACATTACCGCCGTCTCGGACATGGCGACCTCGAAGGTCACCAGCAGGTCGAGTGCGGCAAAGGCCTTCTCGTAGGCTGTGGTGTCTGCGTAGGAGCGCATGGGGTTCGCGCCGCTGACCAGCACCGCCCTCAGACGGTCCGGTTTGTCCGCGAGGATCTCTTCGGGCATGACGTTCGGTGGGAAGTACCCCATGATGGCAGGGAAGTCCGTGGCCGCGGTACGCCAGGTCTTCGGATTCCGCTCGTCCGAGTGGGACCCCATGGCCATGATCGTGCCGGGCACGATGTTGCCTCCCGGCACCCCGATCCTGCCACAGACGGCCATCAGGATCAGCTCCAGGTAGGACGTGACCGTGCTGTGCCGGTTCATCAGGATGCCCAGGTCACCGTGCATCGAGGACTTCCGCGTGGCGAACAGCCGGGCCACCTCGCACACCTCTTCGTAGCCGAGCTCACACACCTCCAGGGCTGCCTTCGCATCGAAATCGGCAAACCAGGAGCGGATCTGATCGAAACCACTTACGTGCTGCGCGATGTAATCCGAGTTCTCCCATCCTTCCTGCAGGATGATAGCGATCATGGCGCGGGTGAACAGAGCGTCCGTTCCGACCCGGATGGGAAGGTGAATGTTGGCCCTCTGGGCGGTCTCGCTCTGCCGTGGGTCGACGACCACGAGCAGCTTGTCCGGATCGTCGGAGATCCTCTTCAGGTGCCGGCGGGCCTGGGGCATCTGGTGGCTCATCCATCCGTTCCATCCAATGGCGAGGAGCAGGTCGGTTTCATGATCGTCCGGAACGGTGCTCAGGTACTGCTTGCCAAGGCACCTCCCGTTCACCCAGAACAGGCCTGTCAGCTCCTGGGCTATCGGGTTGTAGTGGTACTGGGATCCCAACCCCCTCATCAGTGCCACGCCAAAGGCTGCTTCGAAATGGCATCCCTGTCCCCCACCGCCCATGTAGGCAAAGGAACGCGGCCCGTGTTCATCGATGATCCCGATCAGTTTCGAAGCGATCTCGTTCAGAGCCTGATCCCAGGAGATCCCTTGAAAGGCATCCCCCACGCGCTTTAGGGGATGGGTAAGCCGCTGGGCATGGTGCTGATAGTGGGCGACATTCATCCCCTTGCGACAGACATACCCCTCACTTCTGGGGTTTTGCTTGTCCGACCGCGCCTTGACGATGCGGTTTTCCTCGACCATGACCTCCAGGCCGCAGTTCTGACCACACAATACACAACTGGTCTTTCTCCAATCTCCCATCTCAAGCCTCCTTAACATTCCAACTTATGTCTTCTCGTGAAGACGGCCTGGCCCGCCATTTAGGACCAACCGGTCGGTACCAATACATACTGGGGCCTGGCTGAAATGTCAACGTGCTATCCCTGCTCCAAATGAGCCTTGCTTGGGCTCCGTCTCTCCCTCCCCCTGTCGCCCGGCACAAATCTCCTTCGGAACAGAGGATAGCACCCGATTCCCAACCCCACCCACCCACGACCTTGGGGTCAAACCTACACATCTCTGACAAAATTACCCGGCATTTCCTCCTGACCGAATCTTTGTCAAACGTGTAGGTTTGACCCCTCTTGGGCGGACCCTGGGGTCAGGCCGTCACTCTACATTATTATAGATAGGGCGAAAAACCGCTTCGAAAAGGCGGCGCTAAAATGTAGAATGACGACCTGGCCCCCAGTACTAACCAAAGCAGGGAGTTTCGGGTGACCCGGGAAATGCCCTTTGACTGTTCAGACTATTCCGTGGACGGACTCGCGCTGTCCTTTCTGGACAGCGGGGGTACGAAGCCGCCCCTGCACCTCTACCATGCAAACGGGTTCCCCGTGAGCATGTACCTGCCCCTGATGACCCAACTGGCCCGCTATTTCCGCGTCATCGGACTCAGCCTCCGAGGTCAGGACGGCCTGAGCGAGGGCATCCCGGACTGGCACAGGGTGGCCCTCGACCTGGCCGGGTTCCTGGAAACACGGGGTGTCGGCCCTGTCATCGGCGTTGGGCACAGCATCGGGGCGGTCACCACGATGCTCTGCGCTGCAAGGAGGCCGGACTTGTTCACTCGTGTCGTTCTCCTGGACCCGCCGCTCATCTCGCGAAAGTGGCTCCTCCTGTTCCGATGGGCCAGGCTTTTCGGCCAGAAGAGACGCTTTCCGCCGGCAGCCCGTGCTCGCCGCCGCCGGAACGGCTGGCAGGACAGGCAGGAGGCCCTGGACTACTTCCGCGGCAAGGCCATGTTTCACGGCTGGAAGGAGGAATACCTCCGGGCCTACGTGACCTACGGTTTGAAGCCGGATCCGGACCGCGGCATGGTCCTCATATGCCCGCCCGAGGCAGAGGCCCGGGGATTCGAAAACTACCCGACAGACGTATGGTCTTGGCCGCGCAAGCTGCGTGTGCCCTCCCTGCTGGTTCGAGGTGGACAATCGGACGTGCTTACCGCCGAAACCTGCAAGCGTTTCTGCCGGCTCAGCTCGCAGGCTGAGGCTGCTGTCGTGGAGGGTGCCGGCCACTTCATCCCCATGCAAAGGCCCGAAGAGACGATCCAACTCATCAGAGACTTCCACCGGTCCGGTCATCAGGATCAGCCGGACTGAGTGTTCCCACCAATGAGCCTTCTTCGATTCCGCTCCTTTTCCGTGATTCCCTTGTGGATCACCAGCTTCTTGCCCGCCTCCCTTCCGTCGCTCGCAACCTTTTCATCCTTTCCGGACACGACCCGCTTTTCGCTAACCGTGCGCGGGTATCGATAGGCCACATATTTTTCCAAGAGAGGATCCCCGAGCTTGATCAGGGCCCTCTTGCCGCCCCTCTTTTTCTTACTGTCTTGCAGGGCCAGCTTCGAACGGAAGCCCTCGATGATGCCTACTGCATAATCGGTCTTTCGACGCCGGTTCAATCCCTTGTGCGTGTTGTATTCCTTCCACTGTCGATCGATGAACCGCCTGACGAAATCATAGACATAAGAAGCCAACTTCACGTTTTGATCGGCTCCACTGATCTCCAGGACCCGCCCCATCTTGCCCTTTTCCAGGACGTAAGCAGGCACCCAGATTCCCTGCACGAAATAGAACTCCTGCAACAGGTTGGCCAGGGCATACTCCTCCCGGGGATGACGCAGGGCAGGCGTGCCCACGAAGACGCTGGTGAAATCCCTCCTTTCGTCGCGTTCGAGCAGGTGCAGGTTGTGTTTCGCGATCAGCTCATGGGCCTTTGCCATCGACACCTCGGCTTCGTGCCGATTGGGACTCTCCGCCAGGGCCATGAGCTTTCTCACCCGGCGGACCGTCTTGTCTTCTGGTCCCGGAGGGTCGCAAGCCATTCGGTCATCCAGGGGCATGTATTTCCCTGAGGCCTTCGGGTTGGCCCGCAAGAGGTGACATGCTCTCCGGAAGGCCGGGCCATGGGAGGGTTCCTGCTGGGCGCCCAATGCCTCCTCTGCAAACTGGTGGGCCATCTCGTGCAGAAGCACCTCCAACACCGCATCCCAGGAGTGGTGAAGCACGAGATCCCGGCTCAGGGAGATCTCGCGCCTTTCCCCGGACCATGTGCCCCACGTTCTTTTGTAATCCCTTAGACGGAAGAGAGGAGGACGCATCCTTTGCCTGTTTTCTTCGTCCAGGACCCACAGGGCTGTTTCCCATTCAAGGGAAAGCCCTTGCAGGATGCGATGTTCCAGCGCTGCCTGGCTATGGGTGCTCTTCATTGGCCTCCCCGGGTTGAACGGTGCCCGCAAAACCCCTATAGTAGGCCTCAATTCTTACCTTTTTTCACGGATCATTCCAACCCGAGCCTGTCACCTTGAACCCGAATCCTTCACGATCCATGATGACTCGAAACTTCTTTAGGGAACAGGCTCAAGAATCCCTCCTTGAAGACCCGGTTTCAAGCCCCGCGAGACACGGACAAAGAGATAGAGGAAGACAATGACAAGAAAACGATCGTCGCGACAAGTTCCCGGTTGGCCCATGAAGGCGTACAAGAACCTAGACTTCCTCACCGCCCCGGAAGGCAGAACCGTTCGGGTACTCTCCGAGTTCATGGAGCCTGCCGCACGATTCGGGAAACGTCATATCTACAACACCATCGTGTTCTTCGGATCCGCTCGGACCCTGCCACCCGAAGAGGCGAAGAAGAATCTAAGGGGATTGGAGAAGCAGGTAGCTCGCAAGAGGCGGCCCCCTCGATCCCTGCTGAAGCAGTACGAAACGGCAAAGAGGGATCTCGCCATGTCGCGCTACTACGAGGACGCCTCTCAGTTGGCCGAGAAGCTGACGCAGTGGTCTATGGGCCTTCGAGACAAGAAGAAGCGTTTTCTGATCTGTTCGGGAGGTGGCGGAGGGATCATGGAGGCTGCCAATCGGGGAGCCAGGAAGGCGGGTGGCAACTCCATCGGGTTGAACATCAGCCTGCCGATGGAACAATCACCAAACCGTTATCAAACCCGTGACCTGTCGTTCGAGTTTCACTACTTCTTCATCCGGAAATTCTGGTTCTTCTACCTGGCAAAGGCCCTGGTCGCCTTCCCGGGGGGATTCGGAACGATGGACGAGCTGTTCGAACTGCTCACCCTCGTGCAGACCAGAAAAACGAGGAAGTATATGCCCATCGTCATCTATGGGACCGAATACTGGAATCAGATCCTGAATTTCGAAGCACTCGTCGAGACAGGAACCATCAGCGAGGAGGATCTGCAGATCTTCCGGTTCTTCGATGACGTGGACGATGCATTCACATACCTGAGAGGGGAATTGACGAAGCATTACGTGCGCGGGGCCCCGAAGGAGGAAATGCCTCTCTAGCAGGCCGTTGAAAAAGGCCCATCTGCTGCGTTGCACTCATCCTTCGTCACTGCGGCGGACGAGAAGTCCTGCCTCATTCCTCAGGATTTCGCGCGCCTTGCACCTGGACCTTTTTGACCGGCCTGCGGAGTAGGAGCTCTTCAACAGCCTGCTGGCGGGGCAACCAGGAAACATCACTATGTATCGGTAACGTCCTGCTGTTCGGTACTCTCCTGGGTTTCCTGTAGATCCGCTCGCAAGAAAAGGAGAGATTCGAGATGATGAGAGAGATACGCTTCGCGCTGATTCTTCTATCGTTCGCCGTCCTACTCGGGTGTTCGGAGGATGACAACGCGACCGGACACGCGGAATCCACTCACCCCGTCGAGTCACTCAGCCAGTCCGTGGAAGTGTTCCGGGATGAATGGGGCATCCCCCACATCTACGCTCAGAATCGAGGAGACATGCTCTTCATGCAGGGTTACGAGATGGCCCGGGACCGTATCTTCCACATGGATCATCTTCGGCGATTCATATACGGCACCCAGGCCGA
>Ga0180438_10011541_pt1 | contig 10661 bp, 7 predicted proteins | sample SS_ome_12_FD_132455 | JGI IMG/M metagenome (GOLD analysis project Ga0180438, IMG submission 132455) | Hypersaline lake sediment archaeal communities from the Salton Sea, California, USA - SS_3_D_2 metaG | ecosystem: Environmental > Aquatic > Non-marine Saline and Alkaline > Hypersaline >... | reverse complement strand
TGCTTTCAGGAATCGGGTCGCGGACGCATTTTCCGTAGATCATCTTCATCATCGTGGTCTTGCCCGCACCATTGGGTCCCAGCAGGGCGTAACACGTGGCCTGTTCCACATCGAAGCTGACCCGATCGAGAGCTACGAGTTTGCCGTATGTCTTTTTCACGTTGCGAACACGGATCACCGGTTGTATCATGCTAATGACCTTACGATTCGACGTTGAATTTGAAAATATGAGAAAAATGATACTGATTTTAATTTACATTCGCAAGTGGAATTTTAATACGAGGGGAGTTCCATAGTTCATAAAAGGATTGATGGATACTTCTCGATCGATAAATGATCTACAAAGTCTGCTCGTACACACGATGCTTTTTATACCATTGCACACCGATGGCGTTCATATCACCCATGCTCTTGACGTTCCTCTCCTCGATCTGGACGATGTCGGCGTGCTCGAACCCGAATTGATGCACTGTCCTAGCCATCTCCGTATACAACACCGCGTTGGCTCCCACGCCGCGATGGCCCGGCAGCAGGCCGGTGCCGTTGAAATTGACCCATTTCGCGCGAGTGAACTCTCGCAGCAATCCTATCCAGCCCAAGGGCCACAGCCGCCCTTTATTCCTCTGTAAGGCGGCCGAAACATCGACAAACGCAAATAGAAAGCCGATGATCTCGTTTCCCTTCATTACCAGTTTGATAAATCGCGGGTTGGCGATGGCCAGAAGTCTGTCGGCCACGGCCTTCGCCTCCTCGTCACTGATGGGGTAGTGCTCGAAGTTATCGACAAACGCCTTGTTGTAGACGTCCTGGATGCGAGGAACCCATGCCCGTAATTCTCGCTTGTTATGGAATGACTTGATCCAGAACCCTCTCTTTTTCTTTACTGTTTCTGCAATGGCATAAAAACGCTGAGGCAAGTCATAATCGCCCGGCAGGTACCCGGAAAAGTAATCGGTTTTTTTATTGAAACCGGCTTTATGGAGCAAGGTATCATAATACGGGTAGTTGTACGCGATGCCCAAAGCAGGCCTGTGCTCAAATCCTTCCACCAGTAAGCCAATGCCGTCTCCCTGTAAGAATCCGATGGGCCCGATCATACGGTCGAGTCCACGCTGTCGTGCCCAACGAACCGCCTTATCAAAAAGTGCCCCGGATACCGAGGCATCCTCTACGGCATCAAAATAGTAGAAAAAGGCGGTTTTCTGTTTTCGATATTCATTATATCTGCTATTTTCCAGAACAGCCAGGCGTCCCAGAATTCGTCCAGCCTCTTCTGCTACGTAAAAAGCGGCTTTGGAATGATGATAGAAAGGATGTTTCTTCCGGTTCATCACCAACGTCAAATCGGGAATAAGCGGCGGCACCCAACTAGCGCATGCCCTGTACAACTCAAAGGGGAAACGGATAAACTGGCGAACTTCCCTACGGCGGTTTGAGTCTATATATCGAACGTGCATAAGGGCCCTTACTTCGTTCTTTTTTCAACGACGGACTCGTATCAGCATTGGCTTTGAATCACATCATGCTTTTGGGGGAATCCCATTCCCTAATATATATATTTTATAATCTTGGAGAGGATACTACTTTGTAATCTGTGTTTGTGTTCTACGCTGAATAGAATGACTCTTAAGAATTGGAGCCCAGCGATGTTGGTGGCCCGTGGTGCCCTTCAGGAATGGATGCTTGACGGAAGGCCGAAGATGAAAACGATAAAGGGCGAATCTCTTTTTTATTATCCGATACCGGCTACAATCGGTACTTATTTCGATATCGGTATTACCATCCTGTCTTTACCGTCCGGAATCAGCCCGTGTTTTTTTTGTGACGCGGTATGGACGACATCAAACCGCAGGGATAGCCCCCTTTCCTGAAACTGCATTCGTGCCAGTACAAACAACACTTCACAGAACAAATGAATGAATCTTTTTGTATTTCTCTTAATCGCAACAATCGGTTTTGAAAGGCCTTACTGTCTCGATACGTTTCAAACCATTCCGAATGGATGAATTTGGTGATGACGATATTTGCCAAATCCCTCGATGCCGGGCTTTTCGAATCATAATCAATGAATGGAATCATTTCACGTAACGCTTTTCCCACCTTAGCATCCTTTCGGATGGATCCCAGGTAGGCGACATTGACGGCCAACAACTCCTGGGCAGCAGCTCGTATGGCCAGGACCATGTTCTCGTCTTTCGCTTCCGCAAGCATATTGATGAGTAGCAGCGGGCGGAATTCCGTTATCACGCGGACTATTTTATCTCCCAAATCAACATCTCTCATGAGTATCTGTCGTACCAATTTGTGCATCGTCATTTGTGTACGATGGGTTTCAGTATAGGCGATCTGTTTCATCATGGTCAAGCCGTCGAATTTCCCCTTTATCTCCCTTGAAATCTTCTTTAAAAGAGCAAGCTTGATAAAATTGTAACTGTCAAGAACACTCAATGAATCCGGATTGGCCACGACAATCCCCCGATCCGCTGCCACAAAAAAATCAAGGACACTGTAGTCGGTGCCCGCTCCCAGATCGATAATGATGAAATCGGCATTCAAATTTTTTATATTTTGGATGAATTTCAATCTTTGAAAGGCAGACAGATTCGCCATGCCTAAGGGTCCGCTCGTACCACTCAGAATTTGCAGATTGGGGAATCTGGGATGATCTAGCAACAGGTCGTTCAAGTTCTGGATATCGCCCCTAAAGAATTCGTAACTCGTCCGACTGGGTTTTTCAATTCCCACAGCTGCGTGTAGATTTGCACCCGCCAGATCAGCATCGATGATGATGACACGCTTTTTCATCATGGCCAATCCAACACCGAGAGATGCAGAGATGACCGTCTTTCCCACACCGCCTTTACCACCGGCGACAGCAAAAATACGGCAATTCTGGTCAGCCCTGTAGAACTTGTTGTATTCTTCTGATACACTCATGATGATTTACCCACGATGATTCGACGTGATTCTCACATCCCTTTATGAGAATACCTCTGCATGATTATACGTGTTCTTTCCGCTTTTCGGGTATGTGAATACAGAGCATTCACATCGATGCGGTCAACTGGAATAGACGAGGAGGAACTGACCAGATTCTGGATGTGGTGTCATGTATTCACCTCTCTATTAATATCACATCCTCGATTCAATTTGTCAAGCGATTTTTACACACGTTCGAAAGTGGTCTTATTTTTCAAACACAATCGACGCACGAGGAATATGATAGGCCCAATCGGGCGATTGAGACCATGCCGTAGGGCCCAACGAATCAGCTCGTCAAAAAGTGCACCGAATATCGAAGCGTCGCTAAAATACGCCCAGCCTTTTCCGCACCATATAAAGCAGTCGTGGAATAATTATAGAAAGGATGCTTTCTTAGGTTCATCTCCAATGCTATATCCTGATGAGAGGCGGCACCCAACAAGCGCACCCCCTGTACAACTCAGTAAGGAAATGGATAAATTGACAAATGTCTCTACGGCCGTTTGTATTCATTCTTCGAATGTGCTTCGGTGCCTTTACATGGTTCCTTTCTCAGCGACAGACTCGGATCAGCTTTGGCTTCGAATCACAATATGCTTTTAAGGAATCCGATGCCCTAAGGTATAATTTCTTATAACCTTGGAGAGGATACTACATTGTCATGTATGTTTGGATTCCGGGATAAATAGAATGACTCTTACGAACCGGGATCGACCGAGGATGGCAATCTATGGCACCATTCAGGACTGGACGATTGAAGAAATTCCGGAGTTGAAAACAATAAGTAAGTAAATCTCCTTTCCCATACCCTGTGCTTGATGCCCTCCACTGTCTTTATAGTACCGTTGCTATCATCCGTTCCATACCGTCCTTAATCAGCCTGTTTTTTCGATACGACGCGGTATCGACGACATCAAGCCACAGGGATGGCCCCCTTTTTTATGACTGCAGCCCTGCCAGTATAAATAACATTCCACGGAACAAATGAATGTGTTCGTTTTTATATCTTTTATTCTGATCAATCTGCTTTGACGTACTTTCTCATCTCGATACGCTTCAAAACTTTGCGATTGGATGAATTGGGTGATCACAATATTAGCTAAATCTCTCGCTGCCAGGCTTTTGGAATCATAATCGATGAATGGAATCATCTCGTGTAATGCTTTATCCACCGTGGCATCCTTCCGGACGGAACCCAGGTACGCGACATTAATGGACAACAACTCCTGGGCGGCTGCTCTTAGGGTTAGAACCACGTTTTCGTCTTTTGAATCCATGGCCATATTAACGAGAAGCAGTGGGCTGAATTCAGATACCACGCTGACAATTTTTTCTCCCAGATGAATGTCTCGCATACGAATCTCACGTACCAATTTGTGCATCGTCATTTGTGTACGATGGGTCTCGCTAGATGCAATCTGTTTAAGAAGGTCCAATCCATTGTTATAGCCCTTTATCTCTCGTGAAATCTTCCTCAAAAGAGCAAGTTTAAGAAAGTTGTAACTATCAAGAATACTCAATGAATTAGGATTCGTCACGACAATCCCATGATCAGCTGCCAAAAAGAAATCGATGACGTTGTTGCCGCTACCCGCTCCAAGATCGATTAAGATGAAATCCGCTTCAAGTTTTTTAATATGACGAATAAATTTTAATTTTTGAAAATAATTGAGATTTGCCAGACCCAACGGCCCGATTGCACCACTGAGAATTTTCAGATTCGGAAATCGCGGATGGTCCTGCAAGGCTTCGTTTAAATGGAGAATATCTTTCCTTAAAAACTGGTAGCTTGTCTGATGGGGTCTTTCAATTCCCACGGCTGCGTGTAGATTGGCTCCCGCGAGATCAGCATCAACCACGATAACACGTTTCTTCAGCTTTGCCAGTCCGACACCAAGAGATGCCGTGATGACCGTTTTCCCCACACCGCCCTTTCCACTCGCGATGGCAAACAAACGGTTTTGTGGATGGGTTCCGTTCCCATCCTTATTTTCACTCGATCCATTCAAAACGTTATACCCATATAAAAACGACATGATCGCAAAGGTCGCTTGATAAAGATACCTATGCACGATCATTCATGTCTTGTTAATCTTTTAATACAGGGCATTAACATCGGTTTGGCCAACTGTTGTAACACGGGGCATAAGCGGTCGGATTCTGAGAGAACTGTCCTGTATCTAAATCGCCTATAATATCATAACCTTATGCCAATTTGTCAAGCGATTTTTACACGTGTTCGAAAGCAGTCTTATTTTCAGACTCAATCGACGGACGAGGAATGGGATGAGCCCCCATCCTACCGAGATGAGAAGTTCCTCTGGATGTTCTTAGCTGCATGACTTCTATGTCAGCCGATAACCGTGTCCCAGGCATGAAGTTAAGGTTGCCTGCACAACGACCGTTCGCTTTTTAGATGGCTAGACGGATGAAAAATAAAAGGGCAGCATATCGCTGCCCTTCCGGCCTCCTAATTCCTAATAGTATTTAATTGTATTTGTTTTTGAAAAACGTTAATGGATCATATGAATCCTATCCGTTCCTTCGATAGATTGACCGTCGAACGTCTCACCCGTAAGCGTACCCTCGGTTGAATCGCGAGTGAGCGTTGTCTCACCCAGACGAAAATGGAACACCAGGTCCGTATCCCCATCACCATCCACATCCTCCTCATGACGGCGGGGTCTGTTGTCTTTTTTATTCACGTGGGTCTCCGTGGCACCTTCAAAACTCACGGTCGCATGATCGACCGTGGTTGCATCGAATTCATCCGTGGTCAATATGGCGACGGTAATCATTTGATTCGAATTCTTGAAATTAATACGATTTTCATCACTGCCCGGTTTTATGTCGATTTCCACAGTCATCGTAGACGGCATGCCGAAGACTTGTATCCGGTGGTTGCCACTGTCTGTTACGTAGACGTTTCCGTTTCCGACCACAGTAATGCCATAGGGATACTTAAACACTCCATCGATCGTTCCGTAGCTGCCCCATCTGGACAGGAAATCACCGGATTCGGTAAATTCCTGGATGGAATTATTATAATAATCAACCACAAGGACATTCCCGCTTCCATCGATGCAGATACCATAGGGAGCCTTAAACTGTCCATCGCCCGTACCATAACTTCCCCATTGAGTTAGATAACCACCCGAACCGGTGAATTTCTGAATGCGATAATTCTCGGAATCCGCGACATAAATGTTTCCACTGCCGTCTACGGCCACACCCTGGGGAAGCTTGAACTGGCTATTCCCCGATCCATAACCTCCCCATTTTGCCAGGAACACGCCCTCATTGGTAAACTTCTGAATGCGATGATTCAATGCGTCGGCTACATAGACATCGCCACTACCATCCACGGCAACACCGATGGGATAATTAAACTTGCCATCCGTGTTCCCGTATCTTCCCCATTTAGTCAGAAAAGTACCTGAGCTGGTGAATTTTTGGACGCGATGATTTTGACCATCCGTGACATAGACGTTACCACTACCATCCACGGCGATACAACGAGGATAAGAGAACTTGCCGTCCGTCGATCCCTGGCTTCCCCATTCGGTAAGAAAAACACCCGAATCGGTGAATTTCTGGATACGATGATTATAACCATCGACCACATAGATGTTGTTACTTCCATCTACGGCCACGCCGAACGGGTTATTAAATTGGCCTTCACCCGTCCCCAAACTCCCCCATGCGAACAAGAACTGGGAAGTCGCAGACGGTCTTGATAATGGTGTTATAGAAAAATCTGCTTCCTGTGTGGGTTCTAAAAGCGCGGGCTTCTTGCTGCAACCGATGAGAGCCACTGAAAGTATGAAGATGAACTTTATAAAACACACCCCTGCACTCTTCATTTTTTCCTCCTTCTCTCTCTTATAATCAATATACGACCTACCTACCCTTAACATGATTTTACCTTTACGACGATTATCACGAAATCTCTATTCCCCGTTTCCAGATCGGGCATATCCCGTTTCGCATCCATCCCCACGTCCGATCAAATTGAATGAGCTCCAACGTTTGCTCCATCATCGTCGGTGTGAATGATCCCATCATCGTACAGCTCCGTTCAGTCGAACAGCCAAAACGGAAAGACACGGAATACGGAATTCAGATATCGTGTACAACATCTTACTCGGTCGCATGAGTGGAGACAATTCCTTTTAGGTTATTGACAAGACCGTCTCTATCCACCAAAGGATCGAGCAAAGGTTGTACCAGAGGATATGATAACACTGTAATTTATTGATAATAAACGTATTAGGATCGTTCGAAATAGGATGTGCATCAATGCCAATTCTTTACCATTCGGAAAAATTTGCCTTCACGGATTGATAAATTTTCCGTCTCATAGAAAGTGGAGAGGGGGAATGGCTTTAAAGAGGACAGGCGATTGGAAGCGCCGATGTTTTGTGAACAAAAGGATTTACTGCCAAAGGATACGACATTTCATTTCGTCATCTGCAGCGACGGAAATGCCTTTTGCAGGACGTATGCGTTGAATCACGATTCTTTAGAGAACGTTTCTGAATCGAAAAATAAACTCTTATACTATGTTCCCTTCCGACAGGCTCCGGATCATTCATACCGAAGGCTGTCGACGGGATTGGCCGACGCGGCTCTGACAAATCGATAACCCATCGTCAGAATCGCGACAGTGAAAGAGACACCTGCACCCAGAACAAACATCCAAATTCCCGGTGTGATACGGTAGGCAAACGTTTGCAGCCATTGGTTCATGGCGTAATAGGCCACGGGCCATGCAAACAGATTGGCCAGGATGATCCATTTCGTGAATCCTTTGAGCAGGAGAACAGCAATATCGACTCTTGAGGCGCCTACCGTCTTTCGGATCCCGATTTCCTTTGTTCGTTGTTCCGTCATGAATGATACAAGACCAAAAAGTCCGAGACAACCGATACAGATAGCCAGAAACGTAAACATCCGAATAATCCTGCCCAGTTCGGCTTCTGTTTTATACAAACCATCCACGATCTCGTCTAAGAAGAAATACTCAAACGGATGATCGAGTTCGAATTCATTCCAAATGTCTTGGATAAGGTTCATCGTATGCTGGATGTTTTCCGGCTTTAACCGCACTGTCAGACTGTGAAAATCGGCAAATTTTTTAAATACGAGGGGCTCGATCACATGATGAAGCGATTTGCTGTGAAAATCCTGAGCCACTCCGATGATATGGTATTTTTTTGTCTCATCATGACCCATTTTAATCATGAGGGTCTTCCCTACCGGATTCATCCACCCTAATTGTTTAGCCGCGGTCTGATTGATGATCGCCGCATCCTCAGCATCGCTCATGATTTCTTTCGAAAAATTCCTTCCTTTCATGATTTTGATACCGTATGTATCCAGAAAATCATCGTCAATGTTGTATGTTTCCATCGTCAGTGATTGATTCTCAGGAAATTCCTCAGGGAAAAATTGACGCTGATAATACCGCGTACCCGGCACATGACCAGACAAAGCCGCGTTGACCACGCCGTCCAAAGAAACAAGCTCGGCTTTTATGGAATTGATCCAGTGTATTCTATTGTCATTATCGGAGTGGTCGTTATGAAATTTAATATAGAGAAGCTGCTCTTTGTCGAAACCAAGGTTTCTGTTTCTGACGTACGACATCTGACTGAAGATTCCGACAGTCATGATGATGAGCGCAATCAGAACGACAAATTGAAATACGACCAGTATATTCCTGAAACGGGAACTCTCCATGCCTTTGACGAAAATGCCCTTCAGCGTTCGAGCGGGTTTGAATCGTGACAGGAAAATGGCTGGATAACCCCCGGCAAGGAAACAAGTTAAAAACAGGATGGCTATCACTTCCAGCCAGAATACAGGGGCTCTCAGGACATGAGCACTCATGTTATTTGAGGTGAAATCCCGGAACAGCGGGAGTGCAGCCATGACCAAAGCGACTCCGACGAGGGAAGCTATAAGTCCGTGAAAAAACGACTCACCGATGAACTGTCGGGCGATCTCTCCTTTAAAAGCTCCGAGCACTTTGCGCATTCCCACTTCTTTTGCCCGAGTGGCCGACCGTGCTGTCGTAAGATTCACGTAATTGATGCTGGCAACCAACAAGATTAACGCGGCAAGAATCGTAAACGTAACCACATACATGATGCTGGAATTTCCCGGATTGTCATTCTGTAAACGAGAATGCAAGTGGATGGACGTTAAGGGTTGTATGGAACATGACTGCCCACCGCCCCTGGAGCGGTTATAGTCACCGATATGCCTGTTAAAGGAATCCACACATTTTGTTTCAAAATCCCCGACATCCGTTCCCTCTTTCAAGAGTATGTAGGTATAGCAACTGGGAATCGTCTTGGAATTCGCCACATAAGAAGAGTACTCTTGAAACGTCCCGAAGGATAGAAGCAAATCAAACGGTAAGTGCGTATTTGCCGGGGGATTTTTCATGATCCCGGTCACCGTTAAATCGACCTCATCATTAAACCGGATGATTTTTCCCATCGGATCTTCATTGCCAAAGTATTTAAGGGCGGTCTCTTGTGTAAGGACAACCGTATTCGGTGCTTCCAGAGCCGTACGATCATCTCCTTTTACCAAAGAATATGAAAAGACGTTGAACACCGATGCGTCGGCGTAAAAAAATGTGGACTCGTAAAACTTTTTATCTTCATACCTGAACATGTTGAAAATCTCGGTGGCGAACCGAACCGTGCTTTCAATTTCCGGGTAATCGGTCATTAAAAATGGCGCCAGTGCGGCTCCGATCTTCGCGTTGTTGTTCGCGTCGCCCGATATATCCCCTCGGGCTACGACTCTATAAATTCGATGGGCGTTTTGATGATGCTTATCGAAGGAAAGTTCGTAACCGACGTAGGATAAAATCAAAATGCAGCTTGCGATACCCAGGGCCAGTCCCATGATATTGATGAACGAGTAGCCCTTGTGATTCTTGATATTCCGGAATACGATCTTTATATAATTCATGAACATGGGCACACTCCAATACAGGCCGTTGTATAGTTTCCCTCGAACGATCGTTATCATCTGGACGATATACCAGATCCTCGCCCGGAACACGCTTCCCTCCACAACCATCCTGGAATAGCCCTCCTCCAAATCATCGTGGATCGTTTCTCCCTTTCCATGGGGGAAAAGGAGGAAGATGACTTTTTTAGCGATTCGGGCGGTGATGGATTTTTTCGTCATTGACATCATTTGACCTCGAATGAAAGATCGGGTAAATCATCCCAAAACGACTCATGGACTTCTTTGATCCGAATGAGCGCATCCTTCCCAAAGGGAGTCAGCTTGTAGATGCGTTTCTGCCTGCCTCCCCTCTCAGGCGTCGTTTCGGAAAAAGATGAGGTGATGTACCCCCGTTTCTCCAGCCGTTCCAGCGGCGCGTATATCGTTCCCAGCGACCACTTCTCACCCGATATCCGGCGGATTTCTCTCTGAAGATTCAGAGAATACGCACCATCTCGTAAACGCCAAATGGCCAGCAGGACAAACTCCTCAGCACGCGTCAACAATTTCATTTTAGGCCCCGCTCTTATTCAATTCTTAATATTCGGAACATATCATTCTACGTGTGTTTCTGACATTTGTTTCGAAAAATAAGAATTGAATGTCCTTTTTTACTTCCTGCTCTGAGACCATCGATTAAAAAACAG
>Ga0180438_10011540_pt1 | contig 10661 bp, 5 predicted proteins | sample SS_ome_12_FD_132455 | JGI IMG/M metagenome (GOLD analysis project Ga0180438, IMG submission 132455) | Hypersaline lake sediment archaeal communities from the Salton Sea, California, USA - SS_3_D_2 metaG | ecosystem: Environmental > Aquatic > Non-marine Saline and Alkaline > Hypersaline >... | reverse complement strand
CAATCATACCAGCATCAGGCTGCCAAACTGGATCGCCTGCTAAAGTGCCATCGCAATGGGCAGCGCTGTTATAGGCGATACTGCCCTGTGCTTCGTCCAATGGCCAATGAGCTATCAGCGTCGGATCGTTCACCTCTTCGAACAAATGCTCAGCAAGGACCTTTAAATCTTCGACATCCACGATGCCATCCCCGAAAGGCGGTGGAGCAATATCACATAACGAATAGTCTGTACCCCAGTGCTCAATCATGATACACACGTCTGTCGAGTCTATTACCCCGTCACCGTTAAAGTCCGGTTGTGCGCCGCTGATAGTTAATTCACACACGGTTGACAAGGCTGGACAGGGATGGTGCCTATCTGTTCCTCCGATGACATATATTCTGTTGTTCACTACACAGGCTGAGCAGCATGCTTTCCGGAATGGCGCCTCGCCTTCAATTGTCCATATATCTGTCTCCGTGTCATACATTTGAATTGCTGTATATGGGTATTGAGTGCTAATGAGCCATCCACCAATGACAATTATCTTGTTGCCCAAGACCATAGCAGCCATTGAACTTGTGCCTATAGGCATGTCGGCTTTCCGCGTCCACATATCTGTGGCCGGATCGTACTCTTGAACCCAGGGTCTCGCCTGGAGGTTCGGCCTTCCTCCGAGGGCATATATCTTTCCATTTACCACAATGGTACGTAAGCCCCATGCTCCAAAGGGCATATCCGCCTTCCTTGCCCAAGTATCGGTCACGGGATCGTATTCTTCTACAGTCCTTTCGCCTATATAGTCCCATAATGCAGATCCCCCGATGGCATAAATCTTGCCATCTACCACACAAGTGGCATGCATGAATCTCCGCGTCGGCATATCGGCTTTTTGCGTCCAAGTGTCACTGGCAGGATCATACATGATCATCCTTGAGCCAATGCCCTCGCCCCCAATGACATAGATCTTCCCATCCACCACAGTGGCGTCAATGGGTACCGTCACTGTTGGCATGTCTGCTTTTCGGGTCCAGGTGTCAGTGGACGGGTCATACTCTTCCACGGTTGCAAGGAGGTCAGGTAATTCATAAGGTTCACTTGGCTCACCCCCCATAGCATAGATTTTTCCGTCCACCACGGCGGTGGCGAGATTCCATCGTGGCGTAGGCATGTCGGCCTTCTGGGTCCAGACGTACTCCCATGCTGAACAAACTGAAACCATGCTTAAGAATCCACATACTACAAATCTAATTAAAATCAATCTCATTCTGTAACCACTTGACCGTTTCATTTTGCACTTTTCCTTTCCGCCCTTTTGTTCAAGGGCCTTGTCATAGTTGTTCATTATTGCCATTAGTGAATTCAGTAAATGTTTCTGTTAAAGAATCCGTAAGGAAAGTCTGTACGGTGCGCTAAATCTGAAAAATATTTCCAGAGATTTTGTTGAGAAAGTCTAAGTGCTTAAAAAAGAACGACTTATTCGTTGTTTTTTGTTCAACATGATTTATCATAGTAACCATCAGGCATGCTTTTTGTTTCTGAGTGAAACCCAATATGAGGCACTATGACCAGACAAGCATGGGGGGCCAGAGGGAAACATTTCTTACCACGCACTGGTCTCTTATTGAAGATGTCAAAAAACAGCCGGATAAGGACCGTGCGCTCATCGGATTGCTGCTGGAGCGGTATTGGAAGCCGGTGTACTGCTATCTGCGTCGCAAAGGCTACGATAATGAGCAGGCCAAGGATCTGACACAAGGATTCGTTCACGAGGTCGTGCTGAACCGCCGCCTGCTCGAACGGGCCGACAGCGAAAAGGGTCGTTTTCGTACCCTTCTATTGCACACGCTGAACCAGTATTTGATTGATGAGCACCGAAAAGAGAACGCCCAAAAACACATCCCGAAGGACAAACTCGTTCCACTTGATATTGCCAATCAGCCGACACTGCCGGAGATGGTCTGTCAGCTTGATGCCGAGCAGAGCTTCAACTATGTCTGGAAGGCAGATTTGTTGGAACGTGTCCTTTCGGAGGTCAAGGACAGATATATTAAGCGGGGCATGGAGACGCATTGGTATGTGTTCCGGGATCGCCTGTTGGAGCCATCCCTGGAAGATCGTGAGGCGACTTCGTTCAGCCAAATATGCCAAAAATACGGCATTGATGATGAAACCACGGCTTCGAATATGCTCAAGACTGTTAAGCGGTTTTTTCGAAGTGTATTGCAAAAGCACGTCCGCCAGACGGTCCTTACCGGTGAAGCCGTCGAGGGAGAATTAAGAGAAATTTTCAAATTCCTGGAAAAAGGGCGCACCAACTAAAGCTTTCTTACGGATATAGTCATGACAACGCGGCTGTATACTGAGAATAAAAGGCTTTTTGAGATCGTGAGGCAGATTTAGTAAATGATATTCCGGCGAAACAAATGAAAGATGAAACCTCCATATTCGGTGCGAAACCAGAACGGCTAGATCGACTGGTTTTTGAAGCTTTGCGGGATTCGGAGGCGGAGGAATCTGTTCCAACGGCCTCACTGGGGACTGTCCTTGAGCGGCCCGGCGGCCAAATCGGACACTACAAGCTGTTGAGTGTCTTAGGTGAAGGCGGGATGGGTATAGTCTATTTAGCCGAACAACAGGAGCCTATCAGACGCAAAGTCGCCTTGAAATTGATCAAACCTGGTATGGATTCCAAACGGGTAATGGCGCGTTTCGAGGCAGAACGACAGGCATTGGCTCTCCTGGATCATCCGAATATCGCTCATGTCTATGACGCTGGAACGACGGAAGCTGGCCGACCTTACTTTGTTATGGAGTATGTTAAGGGCTTATCCATCATCGAGTATTGCGATCGTCACAGGCTGACTATTGAAGATCGGTTGGATCTTTTTCGGCAAACCTGTTTCGCGGTTCATCATGCCCACCAAAAAGGGATTATCCACAGGGATATCAAGCCGTCGAATATCCTGGTCACATTACAGGATGGTCAAGCAGTACCGAAGATTATCGACTTTGGCGTCGCCAAGGCCATTGCTCAGCCGCTCACCGAACGAACACTGGCCACGGAGGAAAGTCAATTACTTGGTACGCCGGAGTACATGAGCCCTGAGCAGGCCGATATGGCCAGCGAGGATATCGACACCCGCTCGGACATCTATTCTTTGGGCGTCTTACTATATGTGCTTTTGACGGGCGTTTTGCCGTTCGATTCCGACACATTACGTACAGGCGGTATCGAGCGTATCCGACAGATTATTCGAGAGACAGATCCAAAGACGCCGAGTACGCGTCTGACAAATCTAAGTAAGGAGGCTATAAAAGTTGCCCAGAACCGTGGGACGGACATAGGAACGCTTACTAAAAAGCTGCATAAGGAGCTTGAATGGATTCCTCTTAAAGCAATGCGTAAGGAACGCGCTGAACGCTATCGCTCAGCGTCCGAATTTGCAGACGACATTGAGAACTACCTGAGTGGAACTCCGTTAGTCGCAGGACCGCTGAGTACTATGTACCGTCTTAGGAAGTTCGTACAGCGTAACCGCGCGCTAGTAACCGGTGTTTTAGTAGTGGCCGCCTCTCTCACCGTGGGTCTGATTGTGAGTAGTGGACTATACTACAGGGCCGAGAGGTTACGTATAGATGCTGAGTATGCGAGACATGATGCTGACCGGGCGGCAGCCGAATCGAAAGAGTTAGCCGAAAAGGAAACTGCCGCCCGTGCTGAAGCTGAGCGTGCTAGAGATGAAGCCCAGGCGGTCACTGACTTCTTGAAAGATATTCTGCTGTTGGCGCGTGGTATCACGGGCCGAGAAGCGACAGTTGTGGATGTACTCGATGCTGCCGCAGCAGGGCTTGAGGAGATGTTTAAGGACAGGCCACTTATTGAGGCAGACATCCAAATGATCCTTGGTGGAACATATTCTAGCCTTGGTTACTTCGGACGTTCGGTCTCTCCGAAAGAGCGCGCGCACCACATCTATTTGGAGCAACTCGGGCCGGAACATGGGAAGACGAGGAAGGCCGCTAACGTGCTCGCCATATCACACAACTTTGGAGGCAACTACAGAGAAGCAGAGAAGATATGGGACCATCCTGGACCCGGACTTAGCATAGCCGTGGCCTACTCACATCAGGGCCGATACGCGGAGGCAGAACGGGTCTTTGCGGAGGTATGGAAGAGGAAGGGATGGGATCCAAACCATATACAAACAACATATTCGTGGGATTTGGCCAAGGTGTACAGAGAACAAGGGAGGTACGAGAAGGCGAAGGAACTGTTTATCAGAACACTGGACGCACAGCGGAAAAGGTTCGGAGACAAGGGAGATCCAGTTAACCGATCAAGAACCCGCTGCATGAACGAGTTGGCCCGTCTCTATGTGATCTTGGAACTTTACGATGAAGCAGAGGATCTTTTCACCGAAGGCATCGCTTTCGACGAGCGCACGTTGCCAGGCAAGGACCATCCCTACACGTTGCGTCACATCAACGGCTTGGGAGTGTTGCGCACTAAGCAAGGCCGATTCAAAGAAGCAGAAATCCTCTTCAGCCGCGCCTTGGCAGGCAGGAAGCTAAAACTCGGTGGCAACCACCCATATACACTGGAAACCATAAACGATCTTGGCCTGCTCCGCCGCGCGCAAAAGCACTATCAGGACGCTGAGAAACTCATCACAGAAGCGCTAGAAGGAAGAAGAGCCAAACTCGGCCCCGACCATCCGTACACGCTGCAGTCCATTCATGAATTGGCTGTACTGTACAAAGAGCAAGGTGTTTACGATAAAGCAGAACTACTTCTTCTCAAAGCCCTTGAAGGCCATCGTATCAAACTCGCTGACACTCACCCACACACTCAGGAATCAATTAAGACCCTGATCAAACTCTACGAAGCCTGGGGTAAGCCGAAACAGGCCGAACAATTGCGAGCAAAACTGTCGAAAACAGAGAATATGAGGTAGTAACATAGCTCCCATTCTTTCCTAATCCTGTTGTCCACAACACTCCAAAATCCGACTACTGTTTCATACCGTTTTGCGCTTTAAATACCGCGATAGAATGCGAAGAAACGCGAAAGAACGCGAACTCTTGCGAAAATCCAAAAACTTGCTAAGATACTGAAAACAATAGACTGTTGGGTTTATGCGTCGGCGAGATGCTGTTGTGGTTATCGGAGCTATAAGTTCGCTCTCATGGCATGCCGCGTTGTCAATTCTTTGAAACTTATGCTTGACAGGAGCGTCCGGAAAAGATATAATAGTAACGAATGGGGATTGTAAGCTTCTTACGAGGGAGATTGTGCACGTAGTGTCGACAGGAGGATCGGCAGTTTTACAAGGTGCATGGACACACAAAGGGCGACGAAAAGTCACTTTATAAAGGGGATTGGTGATGGAAAGAGCAACAAGCAAGCCGAGGGAGCGGTATTTCAGGAACATTATCATATACTTTCTAACGTGTTGTCTGGTGTTGAATACGACAATACCGACGGCGATGGCTCTCGAAGCGGTCGACGTGATAGACTCTTCAGGTGCGACTCCAACACAGTGGGGCGACCACACGATCATAGACACCGATCACGGAGCCATCATCAACTGGAGCAACTTCAATACGAGCGCGGGCCAGAGTGTAACCTTCAATCAATATGACGGTGCGGTGGTCGGTGACCAGTCTGCGGTGTTGAACAGGATAAGCTCGGGTGCTGTTCCGACGGAGTTTAACGGCGCTCTTAACGCTAATGGGCGCGTCTTTGTTGTCAATCCTGCTGGTGTGCTCTTCGGCCCCGGTTCGACAGTCAATGTCTCACAATTGGTGGCTTCAGGTCTGAACATGACCGATGATGCATTCAATGCTGTTCTGGCCGATCCGACCAACGACATGGTTTTCGAGGGCGGCGAGGGGCGAGTAGAAAACAGAGGCATAATCGAGGCGGAAAAGATCTATCTCGTCGGTAAGAAGGTGTTGAATGTAGCCGGTCTGAAAGCCTATGACGGACTGATAGTCATGGCTGCCGGAAGCAGTGTTTATATGGCCCAGGACGGTAGTAACGTTCTGGTCGAACTCGCGGGCGCTCTGGACACCACTGACGACGTTGTAAATCGAAGTCTGATCTTTGCGCCCAATGGTAAAATAGTTCTTGCTGCCGGAGACACGCTTTCCAGGGCTATCGGCACGGCCGGCATCATCACCGCACCCAACGGTACGATAGAGGCCCGTGCGGCACGTATCGACAGCAAGGGCAGCATAACCGCAGACGGCAACGGCGGCAGCATAAGCCTGACCGGCAACGAGCGCGTTGACATTGACTATTTTAACACCACTGGTACCGGCTTTGTCACTGCCAGCGCCGGAACCGATGGAAACGGCGGCACGATATCTATAGAATCTCAAGGTACGGTCAACATCACTGAAAACGCTTCTGTCCAGGCAGCCGGAGGCACCAACTCGGGTGACGGCGGCACGATCAGCATTACTACGTCAAACTTCACTATTACCGGTGAAGTTGATGCGTCGCCCGGCAACACCGACCACGCGCCGGGTACGTTGCAGATCAATACTCCGAGCGTTACAATAGCCGACGGCGCAAATGCAGGCGCCACTGACACTATATACGAGCAGGATATAGAATCTCTCTCCGGCAAAGGCACAAGCCTTGTAGTCAATTCCCAGGAGGGTATCACAGTTCCCGCCATAACCGATGGGGAAATCAAAGGCCGATACGGGAACATCGAGCTGTATGCGACAAATGCGGATAGCTTCGTCACGTTCGAGGACACGACCAATACCATAAGCACTACCCTTGGCGACATTATCATGGGAGCCGGATCCGGCGGTCTCGCCATCGGAAATCTTGAAACGGCCAAAGACGTTTCCGACTTGAATCCGACTCCGGGACAAATTGTCCTGAGCACTTCCGATAGAGGCAACATCAAGACCGGAAACCTGATCGTCAAGGATGGATGGGGGCATGCTGAAATCAATGTAGACGCTTCCGGTGAGCTTATAGTCAACGGCGAGGTAACAGTCGGATTGGACAGCCCGATACTCAATATCCCGGAAAGCCAGCCCGCCGAAGCAATGATCTTCCTCAAGGCCGGCGACAACATGATTCTCGAAGGCAGCGTCACAGCCAGGGCACACGGCCTGAATACGGGCATCGTGGGGGGAATAACCAAAGCCTATATAGGTATATTCTCAGGCACGAATGAGGTCTGGTACGGGGATATGACCATAAACGGAGACCTTACAGCTAAGGCGATATCCTCAGCCGTGGGTACATCCGACGCCACGATAGAGATAGATTCGTGGGGCACGCTGGCCTGGGGGCCGGACGCTGCAGATCCCGTGGCCGATGCGGATTCCGGCGAAGTCCGCATCCAGAGCAAGGAATCCGCTTCCGACACAAGCCCGGACGGCGACGTCGCAAAGATAGTCGTAAACGCACAGGGCCATGCGCCTACAGTCAATGGTGTGCCCGATTTCGGGACGACGCATATGGGCGCTTTTTTTGGAGACAACGTCCTGGATAATGATGCGAGCCCGGACGGAGCACAACTATTTGCTCAATTAGTTGAAGGCCCCAAGCACGCTACATCGTTCAATCTCGACTTGCATGGCAATTACACCTACACTCCGGAACCCGGCCTTGTCGGAGAGGACACTTTCACCTATATAGCTACTTCCGGTTCCAGCTCAGGTGCTCCCACGCTGGTCACAATCACTATTACCAACACAGCCCCGGTAGCGCAGCCGAAAGCGTTCATAGCTCCAATGAGCATTCTTTTAGGAGGGTCTGTCTCCGACAGCACTTCGGATCCTGACGGAGATCCGCTTACAACCGCCCTTGTTACCGATGCGGTGCACGGAAGCGTGACAATGAGTCCGGATGGTACTTTCCAATATACTCCTGAGATTGGTTTTGTTGGCGAAGACACCTTCACATACTCGGTTACCGACGGGCAGATCGGCGCCGAGCCCATTACTGAGATTGTTACAATGACTCTGACGAACACTCCGCCCGTGCTGGTGGACGATGAAGTGGCGACCGGCCGGAGCATCCCGATCTTAATTAACGTACTTGCTAACGATGCCGATGCCGAACGCAATCCGATTAAAATCGTTTCTTTTGACTACAGCGGCAATGGGACTATAAGAATCAATAGCGACAACACAATTACCTACACGTCGTCGGATAGCTTCATCGGGAAAGACAGTTTCACCTACCGGGCCACCGACGGCGAGATTGGCGGAACACCTGTCGAGGGGACGGTTACAGTTTTAGTCGCTCCGATAACGGCACCTCCACCTGCATATTTTATGCCGACCGGCCCCAGCCTGGATAAGACTGACGTTGATATATCGGGTTGTCCGGCTCTGACCGAGTGGGTGGCAGAAGAGATCGGGGTTGAGAGAAGAGAGCTTCAAATCTGGATCGCAAACGGCCTGGCCTCGGCAAGAGGCGTTCAGCCCTGCGACGCGTGTCTGAATCTGCGAAAGGTGGCGAAGATTCTGGCAGATCCTGAGGGAGTCTATGCCGATGCGATAGGATTGATTATAGATGAATTCGGTTCGCGAAACAGCCCGATGACAGAGGAATTAGCGGCGTACATTACCAACGCGATGTCATACGACGGCAAGGCCCGTGAACATTACGCCAGGGCCAAGGAATACTTTGAAGCTCTTTCCGATTATATGGCCATCCTTCACCACGAGATGGGACTTACGCCGGAGAAGTCGGCCCGTATAGTAGCGCGAAGATATATCGATCCGCTGGCCATCGGCGGTAATGTCGGCGTGGCAAGTTATGTTTCAAACAGACTTGAATCAGTGACAACGTTTCTAACGGTTCTGAAATTGAGTGGAACCACCCGAAAATGACGGACGAAAAATCGGGTAGTCAACCTGAGATCGGATCGTGCTCGGGCAGACGATAAGACTAACTATAGGATAGATAATACCGGCGTTTTTCAGTCCCATAAGAGGGCTATCAACATTTCGATTAGTCACCGCGGCGGGAGTTTATTGTGTAAATCCCGCCGCTTTTTTTATTCCATTTGGATTCTGCCCGTTGGTGCTGTATATTATAAAGAGAGGAAAGGGTATTGTGTCTGCACGCCGGTACCGATAAGGAAGTCAAACCCGGTCAATTGTAGTGTAAATGAAGAGGAGGATCTTAATGGGCATCCGATTTTTTTCAGACGACATTCTGCTGGTCAGTTTGCCGGCCCAGCCGCAACAGAGCGACGAGTTTGAAACGCTCAACGGAATGCTGAGCGAGAAGATAGATCACGACGTGGTGATGGACTTTTCGGAAGTTGAAATGCTGACTTCGGAGAGTATCTGTGGCTTGCTGATACTGGCCAGGCTGCTCACAGGAGCAGGGCACAGGTTTGTATTGTGCAATGTTCCCCCGGCTATCAACGACATATTCAACCGAACCGGACTTTTGTCCGTCTTTGAATTCGCCGGCAGCGAAGAGGACGCCGTGGCGTGCGTAATGGAAAAGAAAGCGTCACTGGCCGAGGCGGCACAAAACGGACAATTCTTCTATTAGATTCACAATCCGATTTCCGAAATCTTGCAGGGGCCCCTGTTGTTTTCGTCCTCCTTGAAACAGGGGCCTTTTTTCTTTGAATTTTTTCACTATGCTTCAAACCTTGACACTCATCGCGCATTCTGCGATTATGCCCTGAATCAACGTCTTCAATGAAAGAGTCTGACGTGGCAGGGAATTCAGGACCAGTCAAATCCATGTCGGCGAAAATCGTCATGGGGTCCGTCATCGTCGTATTGTTCGTCGGGCTTTTATTCCTGATCGCCGGGCGCTTCAATTGGACAAGAGGGTGGGCTTACATCGGTTTGCTGTCCTGCGGGCAGAGTGTGAGTTGCCTGTATGTCCGGCGCAAAGATGCCGAGGTGCTGCGCAGGCGCGGCAGGATCGGCCGGGGCACAAAGACCTGGGACAAGTTCGTGCTGGGCCTGTTCGCAACTGCATACCTGGCGGAGATAGTCGTTGCCGCTGTGGATGAACGTTATACCTGGTCGACGATGAGCGGGTGGTTCTGGCTTCTCGGAACCATTATGTATATCTTCTACGTATTCATGCTGACCTGGGCCATGTCGGTGAACACACACTTCGAGAAAACCGTGAGGATACAGCATGATCGAGAGCATCGAGTAATCGATTCCGGCCCGTATCGAATCATCCGCCACCCGGGCTACCTCGGCACAATCCTCGGCTTTGTTCTCGCCACACCCTTGCTGCTCGGCTCATGGTGGGCCTTCGCCCCGGCGGTGGCTGCCGCCGCATTCATGGTCGTACGGACCGCCCTTGAAGACCGTACCCTGCAGAGGGAACTTGAAGGATACAAAGCCTATACCCAAAATGTGCGCTGCCGCCTGCTTCCCGGCGTCTGGTAAGCCGGTCGGTTCGATTCGTGTCGCGGGCGTCCAGCCCGCACGTGCCGGGGGTGTTCCCTCGGCAAGCTCGGGACAGGATTTGCCCTCGATTGTCAACTAATTAAGTCGGTCGATTGGGTTTGTTTCCGGCTGCTTCGGAACGGTCTATACCGTTATAATGCCTTTCCAGATAAGATGTTCTGTCAACCAAGTCCTGCAAAAATTGGGTTTGTTTTGCTAAATCATCTGTGTAAGCTCCGCTTGTTTCGAATTTCGGATTTAAT
>Ga0180438_10011538_pt1 | contig 10663 bp, 22 predicted proteins | sample SS_ome_12_FD_132455 | JGI IMG/M metagenome (GOLD analysis project Ga0180438, IMG submission 132455) | Hypersaline lake sediment archaeal communities from the Salton Sea, California, USA - SS_3_D_2 metaG | ecosystem: Environmental > Aquatic > Non-marine Saline and Alkaline > Hypersaline >... | reverse complement strand
CGCCTTCAGTCCACCCAACAGCCCACTGCAGCCACCCGGTGGACTACAAGTGGACCGCTGGTGTGCCGCTGACAGGCAAGCCCCCAGTGCCCCAACAGACCATCCCCCTGGGACCAGGGATTCTGCAATCAAGTCAGATCTGCATCGGACACCAAAATCGTAGAGGCTGTCTTACCTTTCTGGGGCCCCCTCGCGCGTATTTCAATTCTACAAAGCTGCTGGCCGGAGCGTTTGTGGGGATCCGGGGATCTGCTGTAAATCTTCTTTGTGTGGTCATACGCATGATGTGCGTGGAAGGGGCATGTGTGGGCGTATGATGTGCGGAGTATGGGGCGGAATGGCTAACGCGGATCACAGGGGGTAACTAGTTGAAATGCAACCCTAGCCGACCGTAGAAAGTTCGGCGGAAGGGGTGTGTGGATCGATGTAGGTGGTAGTGCGGTGTGTGGCGTGGATCTGCAGGCGTGGTGTGGGGTTGGTGGCGGTGCAGAAGGGGGTTGCACAGAGGTCTGTGTATGGGGTACTGTAGCGTCCATCGGCGTTCCGCGTGAAGGTGGGGACGTCAGGGACGACTCCATGACGAGAGATTTGCAGAGTGTGTGGGCTCGCGCACGAAAGGCGGGGCCCTGGTGCATAGTGACACTGCCGGCGTATGGTTTGGTCTGCTTGGTGGACTGGTATCGGAGCAAGCGGCAGCGTGGTGAGAGATGGGGCTCGAGAGAGCACGGCATAGATACTGGCTATCCTGCGACAGATGCAACGCGCGGTCGCAGGAAGTGAGGTGTCGCAACGAGGTAGCGGCACGTTGGAAACTGAAGAGCGACGCTGTAGCAGCCGGGTGGCACCTACTGGGGATCAAGGTCCCTGAGTATGTGGCGTGGTGCCCGGACTGCATGCGGCGTCATCTCGAGATACAGGGGCGGGCATGAGCAAGCGAGAGGTAATGATCCTGAAGGAGTTCTTGCCGTATGCGGCGCTACGTCTGATGCGTACAGAGAGGCGTCCCGGTTTGGTTCCGTCGGAGTACTGTTTTTATGACAGAAAGGATCCGTCGGCTCCGGTGGAGACGATCCACTTTCAGGAAGGGCCATTCAGGCAGGGTACGAACGGGGTAACCAGTGAGGCGCTTGTGGCTGTAGTACTGGACAGACTGAGACACTTTCAGCAGACCGAGGCGGAGTGTGGCGAGAACGCCGAGGCGATCCGCAAGCTCGAGGAAGCGCTTATGTGGATGCGTCTTCGTATTGAGCGTCGTGTAGTGAACGGCACGTACAGAGGGGGGTGATGGTGGCAAAGGGGAAGAGGCTGACAGTGAGGAATGAGCTGCGAGAGCGGCTCCCAGGTCGCTGTAGCAAAGCGGACTACGGGCGCAGCGCAGTGAGCGCTCTGCGGCTCAATTGCGTCGAGTGTATGGGGGGAAACTCCCAGATGGTGCACACCTGCGAGACGTATGACTGCTTTCTGTGGCCGTACCGAGTCAACAAGGTGAACCTTGACGAGCGGCCGGAAGGTGCCGTCCCGTCGATGGAGGAGTACGAGGGGCGCCTCGACGAGTGGTGGAAATCTCGAGGGCTCGACCGAGACGTTGCCATCACTCGTCTGGCTGAGGCTCGAGAGTCGCGAGGGAGTGGCGATGCCGATCCAGATTGAGGAGTTGTGTCAGCTACTGTACTTCGATGAGACCTCAGTGACGCTGGTGCGGCCTGGGGATATCGTGGTCTGGGAGGACGGGCTCTATCACGTAGCAGACATCAAGGTGAAGAAGGGCACATGGCGAATAATCGGGAGTTGGGGAGAGAGGCTGTCGGGGCCAGTAAGGGTCGGCGGGGGCGTCAAGCGAATGCTGAGGATACCTCGAGACTGGTTGGTGAGACCCGAGGCACCAATCATCCGGCGGACACCAACAGCCGCCGAGGCGACAGCGGCAGAGACGGCACCAAAGCGAGAGGTAGACGCCGAGCTGATCATGGACATCTTCCGCCCGTGAAACGAGGGCTCGTTGTGACCCGCTCGATAGGACAGCACGTGCTGCTGTACACAGAGCAAGGAGCGATCCGCGTCACGTTGGACCAGGAGACGATGTTCATGCGTCGAAATCAGGCGCGACTGCGCATCGAGGCGCCGCCCGAAATCAAAATCTTTCGAGGGGAGATCGTCCGGCGCAGTGACGACCTGCCCAAGTGGGAGGCATCATGAGCCAGAAGGAGTTCCATGCCTATACGGCACGCCTGAGTGCAGGATCCGTCGACGAGGACTTGACGAAGCTCCTCAACCACTTTGCGTCTCAAGGCTGGCTGCTGCACACCGTCGGCGAGGCTATACAGACCAGAGTCGCCGGCGGAGCGCTCACAGTCGACCGTCTGTTGGTGTTCGTGCGCGACCAAGGGGCACGTCACCTCCTTGTCGAGGAGCCCGATACAGCCATGTCAGCCACCTGAAAAACAGGCCGGCCGGCCCGCAAAACGACCAGAAAAATAGGCAAAAATTCATTGACCTAAACCCCCGTAAACCCTAAACAAAGCTGGCTTATGGCCAGCTGGCCATAAGCCAGAACACAGACTACTGTGTACACGGAAGATTGGAGGGATAGAGAATGGCAGCACAGACAGAAAAGCGAGTACTCGAGCGTGAGGTGACACCGGGCGAGGCGCAAGAGATCCTTGAGCGCATTCCGGATCTGCTGGACCGCATCGAGCTGAGCGAGGACGACAAGAAGCGCACGGCAAAGGAGTACAGTGAGCTAATCTCCAGGCTCAAAGATGAGCTGTCCCAGTGCCGACATGCCCATCGCACGGGCTACTGGACTCGAGAGGTCGTCTGTGAGTGGCGCGGGGATCTTCTGGTAGATCCAGATACCAACGACGTCGTAGACACACGTGAATAGCGAGATTTGCGTAGTCTTAAATGAGATTTGTTGAGACGCGCATTTCCACTGGTGGTGTGTGTGTGAGACCGTTTTTCACCAATAGTGAGACCCTCGCATTCGGCCTTCTTGGTCGTTCGTCGCGTCCTAGTACCTTCTAGGCCGCCACAGAGCGATGAGTTTGGCCCAAACTGTGAGTCATGATGACAGAACCACACAAGCGGATCCTGCGTGAGTTCCACGAAGTCTGGAAGGAAGAGATGGACCTCGACGATGTTGGCCGAATACTGGTTGGTGTATCCTACTGCCTCGGCAGAACAGTAGTGGAGCTGCACGATAGAGGAGTGCCCTGGGATGTCATCGACCGCAACATCCGACGCTCGATGGTGCGCGGCGTAGACGCCACAATCGGCCACGAAAACGACCAGAAAATAGGCAAAAATTCATTGACCTAAACCCCCGTAAACCCTAAACAAAGCTGGCTTATGGCCAGCTGGCCATAAGCCAGAACACAGACTACTGTGCGCGGCAGAGAGTAGAGGGAGAAGAGACGCATGAAGCTGAAGTCAGGCACTCGAGTGATGACGAACATCGGTCCGGCGACTATCCTCCGCGTCTCTGAGACCGAGGTGCACCTTCGCCCGGACAAGTACCACTCGCTGACTCTCGTCAAGACGCCGCAAGAGGTGCTCGAGCTGCTGCAGGAGACACAATGACCTGGACAAGGGAGACCATGTACATGGAAGACAAGCTCATTCTACAGATCCTGCGCCGACTGGGCGTACAAGACGGAGACAAACTCGTAGTCCAGCGCGGCGACGAACTCGTCTCGCTGGACCTGATGCACGTCCGACAGGGAAAAGCGCTGACAGACAACCGGCGACGGGTGCACTGGCCAAAGGGAACACCTCGGCCGCACACCACTCGAGCCGTCGGCTTCGAGCTAGAAGACGGTGTCGTCAAGCCTCCACGCACCCGAGGCGACTCGTGAGCGACAGTGACGACAACGTCCGCTTGAGCTTTGACACATTCGAGGAGCTTGTGCGCGCCTGGTTGGTCGCCGCCGAGAGCAGCGCAGAGGCACAGGCGGACTACCAACGCGCCCACTCCCGTGCCGTGATGAACAGCACAGGTAAATCGGCCGACCGACGAGAGGCAGATGCGCGTCTTGTGAGCGTTGCCGCTCGGCTCGACGCAGACTGCTGCAAGGCCGAGGCGCAGGCACTGCGGTTCATGATCGAGCACGCTCTTGCGCAGACTCGTCTCGGAAACGGAAGTAGTTAAGCTCGCTTGTTATACGCGAAGCGCGAGCTTATCCGACTCTCGTTAATCTGTCAAACCCAGGAGCATGCCCGGCGTAAATCTCCCAGGTGGCTGCTCCGCAGCTGCGCGCACACGCCCGCGCGCGTTGAACGGAAGGGTACATGGTCATCACACGTTGGTACGCCACAGACAGCGACAAGCAGACGCACGGCCCCTACGAGACAGAAAAGGAAGCCTACCGCGCCGTTACACTGACCGAGCCCGAACAGCTCGCACAGAACCGCGTCCACCAGAAACACGCCTACGTGTGGAAGGAAACTGTCGCCGTAGCAGACAACGCCGGTGAACACACCATGTACTCCCCAGGACCACCAAAAGCCCTCTACTACGCACGGATCCCAGACCCGAGCAAGCTGCTCCCCTACTGCACCGGCTACTCCGAGGTGTCTCGAGAGGACGCCGTCCGGCTGCTGAAGAAGATCGTCACCTGGAACGATACCAGACCGTTCCCAAAGGATGCCCCCATCGAGGTGCACACCTACCAGTGGAACAAAGGCGCAATGATCGTCCTCCCGGCGGAAGAAGACACCGAATGATGGCTACCAGTAGCCCTCAACCTCGGCGGAACAGCATAAACGTCGGCCCGTGAGTCTCCCTGCCGAACACCGTGAGCCAATCGGCAGTAGATCGCCGAACCGTTTTACGAAAAAAAAACTAGTGGTTGGCGGCTTGCAGAATGTTCGGTTGAGACAGAAGAGGAGAGCCCGGCGAAAAATCATACACTGCCGGACTTTTCCCTCTTGCAATGCGTACCACAACTGTAGTACTGTGCCCCCATCGGCAAGATTTACGGTTGCCGATCTGGCCCCTGGGTAAAACCCCGGCAGAACGATGGTACCGACAAAGCCACAATCACGGCGGAAACACCCAAAACAGTAGAAGGAAAGATCCTACCCCAAAACCCTGCAATCCACACCTTCCGCGATCTGGAGCGTAAAGAAATGACGGAAGATTTATGTGTGCAGAGAGTGCAATAGGGTGCAATAGGGTGCAATAGGGTGCGTTTGAAGAGTGCAACAGGGTGCGTTTGCAGTGTGCAATGGGGGTGCAGTGGGGGCTGCTGGCAGGGTGCGTTTGGAGAGTGCAACAGGCTCTCGAGGGGTGCGAGGGGGCTGCTGGCAGGGGGCGAGGAGAGCGCAACGGGGTGTCGAGAGGGCCACTGGGGTCGATGCGACAAATGCGACGAGTGGTGCGACAAATGCGCCTGATGGGCAGCGAGCAGAAGGCGGCATGGGGGGCTGTAATGGACAAGAGTTGGGACATGCTGGTTCTGGGTATGGCAGATCGTCGCAGCAGTGATGTTGTGCGTGGCTACTTGGGCAGGGGTGCAGTGCAGGTCGAGCGTCCTGGTCTACGCGAGGAGTTGAAGGCAGTGGGTGGTGTACGTCCAGTAACGTTCAGCGTACTGCAGAAGGGCATGAGTCGTGGGGGTGCTGTTGACGTATTGCTGCCTCGTGTTTGTGGCTGGGCGATTGAGTGGCTGACGGGCTCGGTACATATCCAGTGGGAATGGAAGCTTGAGTCATTGGTGGGGTATTCGAGCAGAGTTGTGCTCGAGCGCGAGCTACGGGATGTGGGCAGTGGTCTGGTCTTGTGTGAGCACGACGATGTGTGGTGCAGGGGATCGAAGGCGGCTCAGCTGGACAGGCTGGAAGGGGTTCAGTGGGCCACCCTGGTGGGTGGTGCATTGAGTGACGCAGTGTGGTCGGGTGGGGAAGGCGAGTGGGTGCCTGAGAACGCGGCTCCGTTGAGGTGGATCGAGAAGCTTGGGGAGGGAGCTTGGGAGAGGTTCTTGTGTGGCTATCTGGACATGGCAGCAGCCATAGACAGGGGGTTGGGCTGGTGAGAGCCGAGCGTGAGGGTGTGATGCGAGTCAACGAGGGCACGATGCTGTTCGAGGGTCTGAATGAGGAGGATGTGCACGCTCTGTACAAGCTTGCGTTGAACGTTGTGGTGGCGGGTCGTATCGACTGGGACAGCTACTACCTGCAGGAGTGGCTCAACGTCTGTTTTGGCAGCGACACGAGGCATCGTCTTCTGGTTGTAACGACGGTGTTTCCTGCTCGCGCCTTTATATCGCTCGTCAAGTGGTATCGCGCTCGACACAACGAGCGGCCAGCGGACACGCGGTGACTCAGGGAGGAAGGGAGCATGGGTGGTATCGGGGGAGTAGACGCGAGTCGTTTGCGCAGGCTGCACGACGACGGTGTGAAGCTGGGGATCTTGTTCTGTTTGCTCGTGATTGGCGTTGGTGGCCTTGTCGAGCGAGCGACGGGCTGGACGTGGCTACGCGAGTCGTGGTGGACGCCACCGCTGGTGGTGCATGTGTTTGCGGTCGTCGTGCTGCTGGTGGGCTTGTTCTGGTGGCGACGTGACGTGCGTGGGCGCATCGATCGCTTGAGCGGTGGTTATGGGTCGTCGACGGAAGATGCGTGAGGCGTTGTATACGGACCGTGACCGTCTGCAAGGCCTTGTGTGGTCGGCGTTTCCTTGTGTTGGCGACGAGTGGTGGGACGCAGTCATCGTCTGTGTTCGTTCTCGAGTCGATTGTACGGGTGCAGTGCGTGAGCTGTCGCGGGAGGCAGCAGAGGCGATAGCCGAGAGCGGTGCTGCGCAACGGCTATTGAAGGCAGAGCTTGAGGGCGAGCTGTGTGAGGCCTCTGTTGGCGAGGTGGGTCGGGCGGGTGTCTGGTGGGGTGCTGTGGTGAAGCCGGAAAGGTAGATACGCTCGAGTCTTTGTGGGCTCGATGGCGGAAACCAAGCAATAGCGCAGAGTAGCGCTTCGGGGACGAGTGAGAGTGATGCTGGAATCGCCGATCTTTCTATTTCAGCATAAAGCGCGCAAAAACGGCGGTAAGACGCGGACGTGTCTCGCGCCTGTGCTGTTTGCCCACAGCGCGGCTCCAGAAGGGCGTTCGAGGGGTCTCGGTGGGGTGCAGATAGGGTGAACTTTGCTGGACGTTTCAGAGGCGGTGGAGGCTACAGAATGAGCTTGTCGGACACACGAAGACTGCGGAGCTTGATCCTCGACTGGGGGTGGTGCGACCGGGCACAGGGCAAGGCACGGCGCCTCGAGATCGCGCTGTGCGCAGAAGACCCGAACTTGTTTGCGCTCGTGGTCGCCGACGAGAGCGAGAGCGAGCAGACACGAGCGTGGGCAGCTCGCTTCTACGTGCAAGCGGGTGGCGAGATGTCGCCAGAGCTTGTCGCTGCTGCATCGTCTCTTGTGCGGCTCGGCTACGTCGTTGGTGCGGGCGAGTCACAGCGAGAGGGGATACTGCTGGGCTTTCTCCGCGACCCGGACGAGCGCGTCTCGGAAGAGGCCAGAGAGTATCTGGACGAGCTGGCAGAACGGTGTGAGTACGTCAACTGGTGAGCAGGGAGGACACGACGTGAGCTTGATCGACATGGCGAGAGTGAGCATGGCCGCTGCGCAGCTGACAGCAATGGCCGAGAAGATGGCAGGCGAGGACTCGCTCGACCTGATCTGCATGGTGATGGGCTACATGGAAGAGACGCAGGAGTACGGCTTTCGTGCGTCCCCGTACAAGCATCCCGAGGACGAGGCCGCTGTACGCGCCGATCTCGAGGCTCTCAAAGAGAAGGGCCGCCAGATGGCCCGCCTCGCCAGCCAGATACACGACCGGATGGGGCTGGGCGGCGCCATCATGGACGGGCTCGAGGGAACAGCGCCACCCACTGCACCAAAGCTCGACCCGAAGGAAGCCTACGAGGCGATCCGTCGAGCGGCGAACGCGGTGGTTCCGATCGATCCTGACGATGACCGTGCTGTCGAGGAGCTGTTCGCCAGACGCCACGAGCAGACGCCGAAGCCCACCAAGGTGGCAGAGCCGAAACGCAAGAAGCACAAGCTCCGGCGCAAGAAGCGCTTGAAGGCGACGGTGGCAACGACGCTCGAGGAAGAGGGGTTCTACGAGGCACGCGACAAGATGCGCGATCCCGAGGTGCTGAAGCGAGCGGCGGGTGTGTTCGAGCAGACGATGGCCGAGGCGCTGCAAGACAAGAATGAACTGCGTCGTGTGTGGACGCCAGACGAGGACGAGTGATGCCGGTCTATCACGCATGGTTCGGTCCGCACTCCGACTCGCTGTGTGAGCACGCCCGCGACAGGCCAGGGGGACTCAGCCCTCACCTGCAGACGTACCACATCACCTTCGAGGCGAAGAGCTGGAACGAGGCACGACGAAAGTACGAGAGCACACGCAAGTGGCTCGACCGCAACAATCTGCGGCCGTGGGCGGACCGCGACGCGCTGGTCGACAACGCGGCGCTACTGAGACGCACGTTGCGTGAGGTGCAAGAGAAGATGACGCAGCTGCAGGAGGATCACGCCGAGGCCACGCGGCGCTACAAGGAAGAGTGGTCGCGACTGAACAAGGTGCGTTTCGGTATGCGCCAGGAGATCAAGGCCTGTGACCAGTCCGTCGAGCTGAAGGACAAAGCACAACAGGAGAGCAAGTCGTGAAACGCGAGACAAAGGAACCCATCACGCCAGAGCAGGCCAGAGAGGCGTGGCAGAAACGGCGCTACGACTACGTGTTCGACAACATCAACCACGCGCTCGAGAGGTGCCCACCCGCAGCCGGACTGATGCTGTTGTGGGAAGACGTCACCCTGCCGATGCCGGGGCTGAGTACAGACGAGCGGCGTGTCGTGTGGAAGGCATACAGAGACGCAGGCTTCGACGTGGTCGAAAAGACCGACGGCACGCTGGCGTTCGCTCCCTGGGTGAACGTGCGTCTCGACTACGACGACGACGACAACGAATGCGACGCCAGCGAAGCAGTGCTGGCCGAGTACGACAAAATGGGGGGGATGCTGTCCAAAGAGACCGGACGTCTCTGGTACGTGAGCACTGGTGATTTTCGGTTTGGATACGAGGCCTACAAGACACAGCTCCTTCGCGGTGTCATCACGATCATCGTGCGACGGAGAACCAACAGGACGACGTGGGAGGTCATGTGCGACGTGGGACTGAACGTGGTGCGACTCGGTCGCGGTGACACGCCGATCGGCGCGTTGAAAGGAGCCGTGCTGTGGCCGCTCATAGACAAACAGAGCAACGAGGAGGAGTGATGCGAGACCGTGTGCCCCTGAGACATGTGGAGAAGCTCTTCTACGGACACAGGCTTGAGTTCCTGTGCGTCAAGGGCGACTACATCCACTTCCGTGTCTACCACGTGAGTTCGGCGACGCTGTTTCTGGACAGGCTGTCCACGAGCAGAACACCGACGGACACGTTCTCCGGCTTTCTGGAAGGCGACAGAGCATACGCCCTCGACCCCGAGGACGTGTGTTTCTTCGACCTCGGCCATCCCTGGCTGAGGCACGGCCAGCTGGGTCACTACCGGAAGCCCGCAAAGACCGCGACGCCACCGAAGCCGGAACCGTTCGACCCGGGCTCGTGTCCGATAGAGCTGCTCGACGAGCGGCAGCGCTCGATGTTCTGGCCCAGCTGGGTCAAGACCACAAAGATCGATGCCGACGGAAGCATGCACACTGTCGAGCGCCAGGTGTGGATACACAAGCCCGACTGGGTAATGGAGGAGGACGACATCCCGTGCCAGACACCCGGCGAGCTGACTACGCTGGCGGACCAGGCGCAACAGGTCTCGAGGGCGATGATGATCCAGGGGCTCCGAGTGGACGAGGAGATGCTACACAAAGCCCGAATCGACGAGAAGCTGATGATCGTGCGGGCAAGATACTTCTGTCCCAATTCTGTGACGGAGGACTGAGCCGTGAGCATCCGAGCACTGGTGCCGATGAGAGTGACCTGCGACATGAAGGGCTGCGACGCACAACAGGACTTCGTGGCCGAGGGGCCTATGACGCTGCCTGAGGGATGGACGAGCGCGTTGAGCCAGAAGGCCACGTACCGGCCTCCGTGGGTGTCCGCCTGGTCTCGAGAGTACTGCCCGAGCTGCAGTGACAAGCGGGCGGCCGCTGCCAGCTTCATGGACATTCGGGGGCGCTGTGACGAGTGCGTCGAGAGACGTGAGCCAGAACCGTGCCCCGACTGCCACGTCTACGAGCCGCCGAGCACAGAGGAAAGTGGCTGATGGGAATCGAATCGATGGTGACGTTTCGTCTGCGCTGTGACGGCCCCGAATGCACCAACACGGAAGAGTTCCTGACCGAGGAGTACCGGGTTTACCAGGGTCGCGTGATGGCGACCGTTGGCACCCGGCTTCCAGACGGGTGGGGCAGCGAGTTGTTCGGTCCGCAGACGTACTTCTGCCCCGCGTGTTGGGCGTGTCGGCAAGCCGAGCAACAGGAGACGGCATGAACGAGCGGCCGACGATCGGGCGCGGGTACTACGAGTTCGCCTGGGAGTCCCTCCAGTACCACGAGTGGAAGCAGAAGCCGATGTCGACGCGGACGTACAACACGGTGATGCGGTGCCCGGAAATGCTGGACCGGATGGCCGACTCGATCGAGATGGCAGACGCTGTT
>Ga0180438_10011537_pt1 | contig 10663 bp, 8 predicted proteins | sample SS_ome_12_FD_132455 | JGI IMG/M metagenome (GOLD analysis project Ga0180438, IMG submission 132455) | Hypersaline lake sediment archaeal communities from the Salton Sea, California, USA - SS_3_D_2 metaG | ecosystem: Environmental > Aquatic > Non-marine Saline and Alkaline > Hypersaline >... | reverse complement strand
GGAAATATTCGGTTTAGGAAGCCACCTTTTTTTTCTTGTCTCCTTTTTGTTTCCGCTCTAAGTGTTATATCTGATATTCTTTGAAGTTGTTCAGAGTCTATATTTAGGTTGAACATCTTATTTAATAGATTAATGGCAATTACTGCTCCTTGATAATCAGTGCCACTAATTATTTGAGATGGTATGAAAATGCTAGTCCAAGCTATATTTTTCTTTTCTGCTTCGTAAAGCATGGCGGCATTAATCCCAGATATTGCACCACTTGGTAAATTTTGAATACCATAATTTGGCAGATCCCTACTGCCTGTTGTGAAGCCGAAAATATTTTTACCCATTTGGGATAAAGGAACACCGTCTATTGCTATGATTTCTTTCAACTCAGTATTACTGAGCCACTTCATTAACTCTTTTCCAATTATCCACGCTGCTTCACTTGAGATAAGTGCCTCCGTTATCATTAATAGGAATTCTTCAGATGCATCAGTATAGATCCGAAAACAAGGTCTTGGTTTTCCCTCATAAAAAACCATGAGAGGAGGTATAATATCACCATGTAGGTATGCAATCTGTCGAAGTCCCTTTGTATGTGCCATATGCATTAGTACTGTATTACCTATGAAGCCGACTCCAGCAAAGCCCGTTATAAGTGTTAATTTCTTCTTAGGAAGTTTTGATATTTCAATTATTTCAAGTTTAGACATTTAAGCCAAATAGAATTATGTTTTAAGAGATATAAATGAAAAGGGTTGTTCAATTTAACTAAAACTTACTAAAAATCAGAAAATCAATGGGACTAGAAAATATTGTACCTTTTATTACGTCCATCACAGTTAAAAGCGAGTCTATCATTAAACGCGATGTGATGTCCTATGATCGTGCTAGAGAGAATAAGCAAACAGAAGCAGATATTCTACCTCTCACTAGCTACAGCATTGCGGGGTATCCGTGATAATATTAGATCTGTTGTTTGGCAGCCGTTTGCTCTCAGCTTAGGAGTACCATTAAGAGACATTGGTGCACTTGAGAGTCTTATGGATCTAGCTAAAATTATAATACAACCTATTCTAGGTGCAGCCAGCGACGTTTATGGGAGAAAACCGTTTCTAATCCTGCGTGATCTCTTAGTAGTTTTTGCTGGTTTATTTTTTCTATTTGCCCAATCTTGGCTTTATTTAGCTACAGGTATGATTCTAATTGGTTTTAGTGTTGCACTTGTACCTATTTGGCATAGTTTAGTCGCAGAGTCATCTAAGAATGATCAGATAGGATGGTCATTTAGTATTCTAGGAAGCGTATATATGGCCGTTGGTTTAATTGGTACCACATCGGCTGGTTGGTTAGCTGAACATTTTGGATACAGATATGTATACACAATATTTGTGATAGCAAGTTTATTTTCGTTACTAGTTACCTACTTAAGATAGAAGAAACGCATCATCCTCAGGGAAAAAGAGAGTTTGGAATAAAGAATGCAGTAACAAGTCTATTAGATACTTTTCGACCCCCAAAATATTTGTGGGGTTACTATATTGCAATGAGCCTAGACTTATTTGCGTTCAGTGTTGGTTGGAGACTTATTAATGGACTACTTACTCAAGCACATAATTTTACACCCAGTATGCTTGGAATAATTTATGCATTTCAAACTGGAACAATGGCGCTGGGTCAAATAGTTCTTGGTAGACGGGTCGATGCATATGGTTATAGGAAATATCTAACTTTTAGCCAAATAATTTCAAGTATATTACTGGCAGCGATGATAATCAACCCCACCTACCTCGTAGCAATAATCTCAAATATATTAATGGGAATCGGTGCAGCTTTATGGGGACCTGCTGAACAAGCGTGGGTAGCTAAAAATGTGGATCCAACTGAACGCGCCAAATCAATAGGGGGATATAGCACATTCAGAGGATTGGTGGCTCTACCTGGACCTTTCCTAGGAGGACTGATTTATGATAAATACGGTTATCAGGCTCCATTAATTGTGAACCTTATTTTAGCTATTATTGACACATTCCTCCTTTGGTTTTTGATAAAGGATAATGCAAGAGAAGAAGCAGGCCTTAGTGATACTGATAGGTTTTAATTTATAACTCTAATATGAATAATAATTATAGGATTATATGGGAAAAGATATTTTTAGCTTGAGGCTTTTTCTTTCAAGTTTTTTTTACTTATTCTTTCTTATATTTTTTTATTTGAAGGGACTATATCAAGCATACCTATACAGTCTAATTCTAGCATTACCCCCCTCTATTTATTTTCAATCACAAAACGAATTAAATAAAAATGAGTTTATGAAAAGACTAGGATTTAGCTCTGGTTCCATTGTTTATTTTGGTATTACTTTGCTTATATTTCCTCAAAATTTGGTTACATTAAATATGACTTTTACAAAGGTTTTTTTTGAGGAACTATTTTTTAGATTTTCTCTACTTGGTATATTTAGTACAGATTTTGATTTTGAGAATACGCCTTTGAAGACGTACATTTTGATAGTTATAAACTCTATATTTTTCTTGTCACTTCATAAACAATATTCAGATATTTTTGATTTGATTTTAGTTTTTATTTTAGGCATACACTATTCATTTTGCTATGTATCTTTAGGTATTATTCCAGCTTTTATTTCTCATATGTTTTGGAATTTATATTCACCTAATTTAATCTTTCAAATTCCATTTTTTGTTGGTATCTTGGGTTCAATCTTTCTACCTAAAATTATAAAACGTAGGAGAGAAAGAAAAAAACGCGTAAGTTTTCAAAAATAAGTAGCTAATTTGAAACAGGTATATAAGGTAAGATTGCACATTAATAAAAGGATAAAATGAAAAAACAAGTAATTTTAATTCTAAGTATACTACTATTATCAACATTAACGCCACTAGTCTATGCACAGGAGACACCAAACGGACCATGGGTAGATGAAATCAGATTCGAATCAGAAGATAATGAGGCTAACGTAGTCAGCAAAATGGAAGCAGGAGACATGGATATTTTCCTAATCGACTTCTCTGATGCTGATCTATTTCAAACAGTTCAGACCTCTGACACTATAGCATATAAGACTGCTTATGGGCTTTATTTCGAATTAACTTTCAACCCGGTAGGCCCCGAGTTTCTTAACGGTGAATTCAATCCATTCAGTAATGCTAAGATACGAGAAGCCATGAATTGGCTCGTCGACAGAGATTACATAGTTGATGAAATCATGCAAGGTCTTGGTAGACCTAAACTTATACCGATTGTATCTGCTTTCCCAGATTATGGAAGATTGGCAGAGACAGCGGTTATTTTAGAGTCAACATATAGTCACGATGCTGAAAAAGCAAGAGAAGTAATAGCTTCTGAACTTATGGATATGGGTGCTGAAAATGAAGGCGGTATGTGGTACTATAATGGTGAACCAATCGTCATTAAGGTACTAATCAGACCAGAAGATCAGAGGAGACAGATAGGTGATTACACTGCAGATCTTCTCGAAGACCTTGGTTTTGAGACTTTAAGAGATTATAAAACGAGCGCAGAGGCAAGCCCTATATGGATGAGAGGAAATCCGGCAGATGGACAATGGCATGTTTATACAGGCGGCTGGATAAGCACGGTTGTGTCAAGAGATGACTCAGACTCATTTGCATACTTTTACACAGATATGGGACTACCTTTCCCTCTTTGGCAAGCTTACGAAAATAACCCGACATTTTACGAGAAAGCACAACGTCTAGATTCCAGTGATTGGGAGACCTTTGATGAGAGAATGCAACTTATGAGAGATTGTGCAGAACTTGCTTTACAGGAATCTCAAAGAGTATTCCTTGTAGACCAAGTCGTGCCATTCCTCTACTCTAAAGATCTTCAAGTAGCCTTCGACCTTGCTGGTGGACCTAACAACCCCATCTGGGCCCGCACAATTAAGTGGGAGGATGAAGTAGGAGGAATAGTCCAAGCAGGAAATAGGGAAGTGTTAGTTGAACCATGGAACCCCGAAGCTGGAACAAACTGGGCCTATGACATGGTAGTAATTCGAGCATTACTAGATAGACCAGTTATGTACAATCCTTATACTGGATTACCAATGGCAAACCGCTTCGAAAGCGTCGAAATGGAAGTACAGGAAGATGTCATAACAACTACTACTAGCGACTGGCTTACATTAACGGAAGTATCTGAGATTATAGTTCCATCAGATGCATGGTATGGATGGGACACAGAGAATCATGAGGTAACCAATCCACCAGAAGGCACAACTGCCAGAGTTAAGGTAACAGTAAACTGGGGAGATGTAATTGGAAACGTTAATTTCCATGACGGAACAGCGATTTCTCTAGCTGACTTTTTGGCTACATGGCCTTTAGACTTTGAGCAAGCAGATGAAAGTAGTCCTTATTATGACGAAGCGACGGTAAGCGACTTCCAGCAATTCCGTGAAGTCTTCAAAGGAATGAAGGTTGTTTCAGAGTCACCACTAGTAATCGAATATTACACAGACTACATCAACAATGAAGCAGAATTTATTCTTACAAGTACATCAGTACTAGCAAGACCTGGACTTAGATGGAGATGGCCAGAACTCCCATGGCAAGTGAAAGCGATCGGAATGAAAGCAGAACTTGACGATAGACTTGCTTTCTCAGCTGACAAAGCAGAGAAGCTAGACGTCGAATGGATGAACTATATAGGAGGCCCAAGCTTATCAATATTTGATGAAATAGTAAACGAGGCAATAACAACTCCCTTCATACCATTTGGTGAATTCGGTGAACAATATATAACAGAAACAGAAGCAACCGCTAGATACCAGAGCCTTAAAGATTGGTATGATGAATATAATCACTTCTTTATAGGAACTGGGCCATTCTACCTAGAACAAGTAGACTTTACAGGTCACAGCGCAGTAATTAAAGCAAATAGAGATTACACATTCTTGGCGGATAGATGGGCATATCTAGCTGAACCTCCAATCCCAGTAGTTAGCACAGATGTTCCCGACTCAATAGTACCCGGTATAGAGGCAACTTTCACTATCAATTTGGATCGCGATGGAGAAGCATATCCAAATGATAGGATGGACTTCCTCAAATACTTGATACTCGATAGTCAAGGTAATCTTGTAACATATGGAGAGGCAACTTCAGTAGATGAAGGAGAATGGGAAGCACGATTAACACCTGAAGAAACTGCAGGCATGACTGCAGGTAGTTACAGGATACAAACAATTGCCATGAGTAAAGACGTGGCAGTACCCGGTAAATCTGATACACCATTTGTAGTAATTCCCGCAGTAAGTTATTTCCAATCATTACTCAGCCAATCTCAGAGCCAACTCGAAAGTCGCATCGCAGAGCTAGAGACAACCTTAGAGCAGACTCAACAAGCAGTCACAGAGCTACAAGAGCAAGAGCCAACACAACCAACAGCTCCAAGTAATACTTTAACATACGTCGCCGTAATAATAGCAGTAGCAGCAATAGTAGTAGCAGCTTATTCCTATATGAAGAAGGATTAATCCTTCAACTTTTTTTTAAAAAAACTAAGAGTATAAATTCTACAATATGAAAATAGAATAGATTCCATGGCAGCCAAAGAATTAGGAAAATACATTGGAAAACGTGCCATTATTTTATTTGCTGTCGTTATAATTGCTACTTATTTAACTATTTTAATAGCCAATATGGGTGGATATGTGGATGAAATTGTAAAAGGACAACTCTATCTCGAGATAGCCATGGAATATAGAAATAATCCCCAGTATGATCACTACTCAAGCGTGGAATTAAAGGAGATAATAGATAAAGAATATGAGATTGAGCTAGATCGTCTTGGTTTAGATACACCATTTTTTATAAGAAGTATATTTTATCTTCGTAATGCTTTAACTCTAGATCTCGGTAGTGCCCAATATCTAACTAGTGACTCTGGATCAAGGTATGTTAGGAATATAATATTAGAGAGACTCCCCCAAACTATTATGCTTTTCACAACTGCAACAGTGATTAATTTTGTAGTTACATTAAGTATAGGACTTTATTTATCAAGAAATCACGGAACTTGGTTAGATAAACTATTCATAAGCCTTTCACCGACGTCAGTAATACCTGGATGGTTTTATGGTATATTTCTAATTCTCATTTTTGCTTCATGGCTCCATGTTCTCCCATATGGAGGTATTTTAAGCGTACCTGCACCTAAGGCGCCTATTCCAAGGATGCTTGATATGATCAAGCATATGATTCTACCCCTAGGAAGTTGGGTCATATCAGCATTTTTCCTTGGATGTTATAGTTATAGAACTTTTTTCTTAATCTTCTCGACTGAAGATTATGTTGAAGCAGCGAGAGCTAAAGGTGTGCCCCCTAGACAGATTGAGAGAAACTATATTTTAAGACCCTCTCTTCCACCAATAATCACCTCCTTGGCATTGAGCATAATAGCATCTTGGAGTGGAGCTATAATAACTGAATCTGTTTTTAATTGGAAAGGACTGGGATTGCTAACTAGGACTGCAATAAGTATATTTGATACACCCGTCCTTATTGGGATAACAATTATCTATGCCTACCTTTTAGCAGTAACAGTTCTCATTCTTGACATAGTTTATGGCCTTATAGATCCACGAATAAAAATCGGTGGGAGGAGTTAAAGATAGCAGAGACTTATACAGGGATTAAAGGTGTATTAAGAGAGTTATTCAGTTATAAATCTGGTATATTTGGAGTCCTATTTCTTGTGTTACTGGTTGGTTTATCTGCATATACTGTGATAACGATTCCGTATGAGCAAGCAGTATCACTCTGGAGAGGAGAGGGTCGAATTTACATTGAAAACCCTAGGAATGCTCAACCGGAGTGGGTTAACTATTTTGGAAATAATCTACCAAAAACTATTACATTAGACTCGAGAAATGCGGGGACCCCAGGAGTTACGAAACTAATTACTCCTGTAACAGGTACAAATATTAAGTTAGTTCGTATAATCCTTAGCTTTCAGTATAATTATGATTCCTTTCCAAGTGAATTAAATATTTTTTTCGAGAGTAGATATAATGAAAGTGCTCCTCTTCAAAAGATATTTTGGGTTAAACCAGATGGAACTGAAATTAAGTTAATCGACTATATAGTAAAAGGAAAAATAGATCAACAATATCTCTCTGCAAATCAGGATATTAACATAAATCTAAACAATTATATAAAGAGTTTATACGGACCACAAAATACAACATATCAAACACAAACAATTCTATTCGCAAACGAAGATGCTTTATCAAAAAACTCAGAACCACTTAAGGGAACTTACAAATTAGTTATTGAAGGCACGCTTTTTGGTGAAAACCCAGATACAGATACACGCATGGTTGTATATGGAAAAGTTCATGGAATAGCTGGAACTGATCACCTAAGAAGAGATTTAATTGTCGGAATACTCTGGGGAACGCCCGTAGCACTCGCTTTTGGTATAACAGCTAGTCTAACAATTAGTCTTCTCCAATTGATATTAGCAACAATAAGTGGTTATTATGGTGGACGTGTTGATGGATTTATACAAAGAATAACAGAGATATACATGATTTTGCCATTCTTGCCCATACTAGTTATGATAGCTGCTTTCTATAAATTAGACATATGGATACTACTCTTAGTAATTATAATATTAAGTGTGTTTGGACCCGGAGTTAAGAGCAACCGTGCACTTGTAATGCAAATTAAAGAGTACCCATACATCGAAGCTGCAAGAGCATATGGAGCAAGCAACGCTAGAATAGTATTTCTATATATTATTCCTAAAATACTACCGCCAATAGTACCAAATCTAATAGCTGCTGTACCAAGCTATGTTTTCCTTGAAGCAGCATTAGCCTTCCTAGGATTAGGTGACCCTCAATTACCAACATGGGGAAAAATTATTAATGATAGCTTTACTGAAGGGGCACTTTACAAGGGATACTATTATTGGGTTCTTGAACCAGCTTTAATGCTTGTTTTGACAGCATTCGCATTTAGTTTCTTAGGGTTCGCGCTGGACAAGATCATTAATCCCAAATTAAAAGAGGTGTAAACAGTGCCAGACAACATTCTAGAAATAAACGACTTAGACATGTACTACAGTACGAAAAAAGGGGTAGTCAGAGCTGTAGATGACATAAATTTTACGCTACCAAGAGGAAACACTCTAGCACTTGTTGGTGAGTCTGGATGTGGGAAGAGTAGCCTAGCAAAAGCAATTATTAGGTTGCTTCCCCGAAACATCGATACATACAAGGGAGAAGTCATCATCGATGGAAAAGATACTATGAGGCTCAATGAACGAGAATATAGAGAGAATGTTAGATGGAAACAAATATCAATGGTATTTCAAGGTGCCTTAAACAGCCTAAATCCCGTATTAAAAGTAGGATTCCAAGTCGCTGAACCACTTATCATTCATGGGGATATAGCAAGAGAAAAATGTGTCTTAAAAGCGGCGAATATGATCAAGATGGTTGGAATTCCTGATAACTTCATAGATAGATATCCCTTTGAATTAAGCGGAGGTATGAAGCAACGAACAGTTTTAGCTATGGCTTTGATCAATAACCCAAAGATAGTAATTTTAGACGAACCAACAAGCGCCCTTGATGTAATCACTCAGGCAAATATAATGAATCTATTAAAAGACCTAAAAAAGGAGACTGACATTAGCTTCATTTACATCACTCACGACATCGCAGTCAGCAGCGAACTAGCTGACAGTGTAGGAGTAATGTATGCTGGAGAAATTGCAGAGATAGCCAGCGCAGAAGAATTCTATAAAGAACCAGCACACCCATATAGCCAACTGCTGATGAGCAGTGTACCTACACTAAGAACTGATAAAGAACTCAAATTCATAAAAGGATCACCACCTAGCTTAATAGATCCACCAAAAGGTTGTAGATTCCATCCAAGATGCCCATATGTTTTAAATATTTGCAAAGAAAAGTCGCCAAAACAAACAGACTTAGGTCATAACCACTATGTAAGATGCTGGCTGCATACGGAGACGGAGTGATTAGCAATGAGTGAGCCAATTCTTCAGATTACCAACCTCAAGAAATATTTCGAGATTAGTGAGGGACTGTTTAGTGAGCCTAAATATGTTAAAGCTGTTGATGACGTAAGCTTCGATCTTGATAAAGGCGAAGCTATAAGCTTAGTAGGAGAATCAGGTAGCGGTAAAACAACTCTAGGAATGACTATACTAAGACTTCATGATGCAACAGATGGTAAAATAATATTTGATGGGAGAGATATTACAAATTTAAACTCAAATGAACTTATGTGGTACAGAAAAAAGGCTGCTCTAGTTCAACAGGATCCGTTTGGCGCCCTTCCAAGTTTCATGAGTATCCGCCGTGTATTGGAGGAGCCATTAATTATCCACAAGTTAGGAGATAAAGAAGAAAGAATTGAAAAGGTAAACAAATCACTTGAGGAAGTCAGACTTACACCTATAGAGGATTTTGCTCCAAAGTATCCTCATATGCTGAGCGGCGGTCAGCTTCAAAGAGTAGCAATCGCAAGGGCTTTGATTTTGGATCCTGAACTAGTTATTGCTGATGAACCTGTTTCAATGCTTGATGCTTCTGTTAGAATAGAGATACTTACATTAATGCGGGAGCTTCAAGAGAAAAAGCGTATAAGTTTCTTATACATAACTCATAATCTCGCATTGACAAAATACTTTAGCGAACGATTATTCATCATGTATGCAGGAAAGGTTGTTGAAGCTGGAAACATTAAAGAAGTAATTGAAGAACCACTACATCCTTATACTGAGGCCTTAATGAAGGCCATCCCGGATCCAGATCCTGATAATAGACATAAAATAAGAAAGATTCCAAAAGGAGAGCCTCCAAGTCTATTATCACCGCCTGAAGGATGCAGATTCCATCCACGTTGCCAATATTATATGCCAGAAGTATGCAAACAAGAACCACCGGTTCATCATCGAAAAAAAGAAGGATTTGCACTCTGCTGGCTATATGAGAAGGGAAGATCTCTAAATTATAATAATGAATTGAATTAATCTATTATTTTTAGCTCAAGAATTACTGGATTGTATCCATCAGGACAAGCGTGTCTAGCTACCTTAGAGCCATCCTCAGCAGTAGCATAGGCAACATTAGCTCCGTGAGCGAGTGCATAGATCTTTGGTAGAACAGAGTATAAAGCATGTAGACAAAGTCTTCCTTTAATCTCATGAGTGTCCCAATTGAATATTATTTCATCTCCAACTTTATGACCAGCTGCACAGTGTCCTTCTTGGCTGATTACTGTTGCTTTTATCCGTACCATGTACGTTTTGTATTAATGGTTGAATAAAACTTGTATCCTTTTTTACTACTTATAATCATGATTAATGTTATTCAAATAAAAAAAAGTTAAAACGCAATAAGAATACAATAATATAGAATATTTTAGGATGAAAAAGTAGGCATCTTACTATATTTTCAGAGAAGATTTTTAACGATGTTTTCCAGAGACTCTATGTTGACTAATATGGATCTAGATATGAAAGTCAAGGAGATTATGAAAAAATCACCGATCATTGTTGAACCAATTGAATCATTAGCAGAAGTATCAAAAAAGATGGCGAAAAAGGGAAAAGATGTAGTTGTAGTTAAAGAGGGAGAGTTAGTCAGAGG
>Ga0180438_10011535_pt1 | contig 10665 bp, 7 predicted proteins | sample SS_ome_12_FD_132455 | JGI IMG/M metagenome (GOLD analysis project Ga0180438, IMG submission 132455) | Hypersaline lake sediment archaeal communities from the Salton Sea, California, USA - SS_3_D_2 metaG | ecosystem: Environmental > Aquatic > Non-marine Saline and Alkaline > Hypersaline >... | reverse complement strand
CCGAGTTCAGAGCCGTATTGGATGGCAGATGGTCCTTTGATGATGGTGTTCTAGCATACAAGGGTGAAACCAAAGCAGCTGAACCAATCGCGGGAGCTCCAAAGAAGAAAATACTTCCAGAGCCAGAACCTGTTATTAGTACTCCCAAACCAAAATATGAAGAGCCTATTGCAGGTGCTCCAAAACCAAAACCAGCACCCGTGTTAGTTGCTGAAACAGTGGAAGATGAACCTTCTATTGCCCCACCAGCACCATCAGCCTCACTTGCAGAGAAGAAGATGGCATATCTCATGCTTTCAGTCACGAGAAATTCAGAACTTGTGTACACTGAACGCTTTCAGCGCAGTGGCAAGCACGGTCTGAAGATAGAATCCCCGGGAGTCATGGTGATTGAGGCGGTTATAGATGGCAATGACATCACAATCACTCCGGGTGACTTTGGTGGTTCGGATATAGGATTAAAAATCAAGTCTGAGTATGAGGGTCTAGCGAGCAAGCTGTGAGCAAGGTCCAATCCGAAACAGGTGTTCTCAATCCCCACCTGTACCTCTATTAATTTCTAGATTTCTGTACCAGTAATTGTAAGCCTGTTGGAAACCGAGTTTGACATAGAGCTTCAGAGCTGGTATGTTTTCAGACTCCACTTGGAGATAGGCAGAACGTGCTCCTAGTTGATGCCCCCACTTTGCAAGGGCAGTGTTTACAGCAAGCGCAACACCTTTCCCACGCATTGTTGGATGTACTGCGATGTTGAAGATCCCAAGCCACTTATCCTCAACTACTCCAAATCCAACCCCAGCCAACTCTCTCTCGAACTTCGCGAGCGCAAATGCTTTGAAATGTTGGGTCCGTTTCATGAGGTCTCTTCTGACCTCCATTGTGGATTCATTATACCCTGAGGCTTCACGATATACGGACATCCATCCATCAGAGATGTCATTTGATATCATCACATCAATGGCGGGTTCCTTCTGGATTAGATGACTGATTGCTGCTGTGTGAACCTCCACTTGCAGACCGACGGAGAATCCCCGTTCTGCAAGGTCTTTATCGAGTTCAACGGGCTTGCTTGTTTCAGTCATCTGGAATCTGGGAATTAGACCTCTCTCTTTGTAAAAAGCAATCACCTTTTCAATTGCGTCATCAAGAGGCAATGGTGGTGGACCAATGGGGAGAACGCTATTTGCCCGATTTGTGACCCCTCCATTGGCACGGAGAAGCCATCCACCAAACCGTTCTGTTTCCTCTGCGACCCAGGCGTTGGAGGCAACCTGCTCCAGCTCTATGATTTGTGGTTGGTCTATCAAGACACATTGCCACCTGTTTTCGATTATTGTAGTGTCTTTCTACTACAAATCATTGTCTAGTATAGTATGTGTGTCAGTTATATTTCAAACGATTCATATTGCACATATATCTTGAGGAGGTTGTGACAAAAAAACAGGGGATATCGTGTGAAAGATAAGAAGACAGAGGCAATTCTGGTCAGTGAAACACACTGGGACAGAGCATGGTACCAGACCTTTCAGCAATTCAGGCTGAGGTTAATCAGACTGGTCGACAACCTTCTGGACACAATCGAAAGCAATCCCAAATTCACTCACTTCACATTTGATGGACAGACTGTAGTTCTTGAGGACTATGTTGAGATGAAACCAGAAGAACAAGAACGTCTGGTACAGCACATTCAAGATGGACGCATCTTAATCGGACCATGGTATGTGTTGCCTGATGTCTTTCTTGTTTCAGGAGAGGCTCTCATCAGGAACCTTCTGATTGGCAAGAGGGTGGCGGAGGACTATGGCCCCATTATGAATGTGGGATATATACCAGACCCCTTTGGACATGTGAGCCAGCTTCCCCAAGTACTTACGCAATTCAGGTGTGATTCAGTCATATTCGCTCGGGGTGGGGGAGATGAGATTGATGAACTTGGGTCAGAGTTCATATGGGAGGCGGGAGGAGGAAGTGAAGTCCTTGCTCACTGGTTGCCCTTGTCCTACGGAAATGCAGCCAAGCTCCCATTGGATGTCGATGATGCGGTTTCTGTACTAGAGGAGATTGTGAACAAGCTCCGACCTTCGTCAAAGATAGGAACTGTGCTCTTGATGAATGGTTCTGATCATGATGAACCTCAGACTCATGTCCCAGAGGTCATTGATGCATACAATGCAAGACATGATGGACCCATTACCATGGGTACACTACCGCAGTTTATTGACAGAATCAGAGAGGTTCGAGGAAGCCTAAAACGCCATCGGGGAGAATTCAGGGGATCAAAATTCCAAAATCTCTTGAGTGGTGTCTATTCAACGAGGATCTATCTCAAACAAATGAATGAGTACACACAGAGGCTCCTAGAGCGATGCGTAGAACCTTTCTCATCCATGGCAATGGTTCATGGTGTTGAATATCCCAATCATCAGCTTCGATTGGCATGGAAGTATCTCTTGAGGAATCATCCGCACGATGACATTTGTGGGTGTAGTATTGATGCGGTTCATGACGACATGGTCCAACGATTCAGATGGGTGAATGAGATTGCAGAACCCCTGTTGGAGATTGCACTGAATGCAATGAAGCAACGTGCAAAGTCTAGGAAACCAGGTGTGCTTGTGGCAAACCCGTCAGCATATAGAAGGTCAGGTATTGCAATAGTTGAGTATCCACTATCAGACATTCGCTACAGCAGACTCACTGAGATAGAACTGGCTGTGCCAGATCTGAAGGCATCGACTAGCTTGGAGGCTGCTAAGAATGAGATTCATCTCGATTTCGTGAAGAAGCAGGGGTTTGATCCCCAACCCACAGCCACCCGAGAGATAGTTACATCGCATGGGAAACTCACTGAGTTTGAGTTCGACTTCTCAGCTTTGGCATTGATGTTCCGGCAGATGAGGGATCACCTTGAGCACACATCAACTGCATACAAGATAAGGGTGAATGCCGAAAACAAAATCGTTGAGGTCTGGGTGAGGAAACTCTATGCAGACAATGCTATGAGCGGATTTCATACGCTTGTGAGCGAGGATGGTCAGACAGTTCCAGTACAAGTATTGGAGGTGGCATCAAGGAGAGACCCCAAATCAAGACTGGCATCGGACAGAGAGGCGTTTATCTCGTTAGCTCTCAGAGCGGAGGATGTAGGTGGGCTTGGGTTCAAGCGATATGACCTAGGTATCTCAGAAGAAGCACCAGATGAAACGCCAACAGACGGAGTGCACTGCAGTAAGTCTACTATCGAGAACAGCCTTGTTAGAGTCGATATGGGGCATAATGGAACGATCACTCTCACCGACAAGAGGTCTGGAGAAAAATATGAGGGGCTTATCGAGTTTGAGGACAGCGAGGACATCGGAGACTCTTATGACTACTGTCCCTCCTCCAACCATCAGAGCATTAGATATTCCGGGATAGAGGTTTCAATTGAAACGGGTCACTCAGGACCTCTGGTTGGTTCACTCATTGCGTCTGGTGAGTTGATGATTCCTCTTGCTGCTCGAGAGGACTCTCTTGGAAGAACAGAAGAAATGGTTGCTTGTCCATTCACAACGGAGGTCTCTCTCTGTGCTGGCTCTGCTACTGTGGAAGTCAATGTCGAATATGAGAACCTTGCAGAAGACCACAGACTTCGGGTGTTGTTTCCATCTAAGACAAAAGCAACCACATGTGAAGCGGACTCTTCCTTTGATGTGATAAAGAGACCTCTACGACCCAAGGAGGGCAAGGACTGGTTTCAGCCTGTTGCCCCCACCTATCCGTTGAGAAGCTTTGTGAGTGTGTCATCTAAAAAACGCGGTCTTACAGTCGCCACAAGAGGTCTCTTAGAGTTTGAAATCCTCGATGACTCGGATGAAACAATAGCACTGACTCTTGTGAGGTCGGTAGGTTGGCTCTCCAAGAGTAACCTGACAACGCGAAATGGTGGAGCTGGACCCTATCTTGAAACCCCAGGAGCACAATGTCAGGGACTTCAGATGTCTGAGTTCTCAATCACCCCCCATACTGACAATTGGAGAGTCGCAGGAGTCCATCGGACGGTGGATGAATATCTCAATCCCCTGGTGGCGCGATTCATTCCACCTGGTGATGAAGAGGAGTGTGACTACCAGCTAGAGGGGATTAATGTCGAAGAGGAAGACATTATGCTGTCAGCATTCAAGCAGTCAGAGAATAGCCAGTATCTTGTTCTCCGTTTCTGGAACATTTCAGACGACGAAAAAGATTGTACCATCGACTTGGGCTTCAACGTCACTAAGGCAATAGGAGCACGAGCTGATGAAACACCCAGTCATCGATACACACAACACTTGATTGAGGATCATATTCTGAAACTACGATTTGGCCCAAAGGAAATACGGACAATCCTGCTATCTTTGGAAGAAGAGGAGTAGAGCGCACATGAAGAGCTCTGAAGACATAGTCAGTCTTGCGAGGAGCTATGCCCCAATTGTGCATTTTCACCCCAGAGAGGGAGAGTTCTGTTGCTATCCTTCTGATGCAGAAGAGATCTATGAGATGTTCCATCAAGACTGGAATCTGTTTGTTGAGGATCGACATCCAAAACAACTACCTGCCTCTCCACCATGTTACTATGAGTATTGGAAGGATGAGAACCTAATTCAGATTCGGTATTGGTTTTGGTATCGTTACAATGACTTCCCTGGTGCACCTTTTAGTATTGGGAAGCATGTGGGTGACTGGGAGAATGTTGAAGTCAGATTCTTTGGTTCAAGAGAAGTAGATGATGCAATATGGCTGTTGTCTAATCACTATGAAGCGCGACTTGCTTCAATAGCTAAGACATTGCCAGGTTTTCTCCTTGAGGGTGCAATTCTGAATCAAGAACAAATCAATGTGTGGTCTGCGTTGGGAACTCATGCAAATTATCCATCTCCGCAGAGTAGTCCTCGCTGCTATTTCCGGATATTCTGTGACAGAGTAGCTGATGGTGGTCTCATCTGGAACACCCAGGAAAATCTGATACTGATGGAAGAAACGAACTTCAAATCATTCAAAGGGCGATGGGGTGACAAAAAGAGCCCAAGAGGACCAGCAAATGAGTACAACAACCGCTGGCGCAATGCCCCTGATACAGACCCTGTCTAGACTGCTGACTCGATAGAGGGCGACCATGGTGTTCGTCTTGGAACCCAACGGGGGACGTTCTCAAAGTACTCCGCATATTCATCCCCAAACCGTTTCAAAAGACCTGGTTCTTCTGACTTGATGAAGTAGATGTGATTCCCAATAAAGAAAATGAATGTCCAGAGGAAGATGGTGTAGTTTGAGAGTATGATTGACTCTCCAAGCAGGCCAAATAGAACTCCTGTTATCATTGGATTGCGTACATACTGATAGATACCTGTCACAACTAATCTTTGTGTTGGTGCCCATGGAGCAAGTGTCCCCCTACCGATACTCGCAAACATCCGAATACACATAACCAATAGTAGAATGCCGAAGGAGAGCGTTATCAAACCAAACAATAGGACTAGCAGCTCGAGAGACCATGGTAGAAACCATCCTATTATGGTGTCTGATGTCCACCACATCAAGAACCACGGCATTAAAATCATGACACCAACTGGTAATAGGAGTGATCCAGCGTGCTCTCGTTTGCTCATCTGCAAATCCCTCAATCATTCGATAGCTTCGTACCCCTTTTGCATGACTGTGTCGACAATCTCCTTTGATTTTTCTGGGTGGTCTATATTGTAATGCGCTCCCCGACTCTCCTTCCTCATCCGAGCCATTCTGATAACAAGTTCCGCGACCAGCGCGATGTTTCGTAGCTCTACCAAGTCAGGGGTTAGTCGATAGTCCCAATAGAATTGATTGATCTCCTTCTGGATGAATTCAATCCGATTCCGTGCACGGATGAGTCTTTTGTCGGACCGAGCAATTCCTACATAGTTAATCATCATCCTGCGTATTTCTTCCCAGAGATGCGAGATGACGACTAACTCATCTGGATCGGTGGCTTCTCCTGGATCCCAGGGAGGGATCTCCATCGTGGGCACCTCCGATTTTATCTCCTCTGATGCCGCCACAGACGCATTGTGTGCAAGAACTGCAGCTTCAAGAAGTGAGTTACTTGCCAACCTGTTTGCACCATGGAATCCTGTACACGCAGTTTCACCGATGACAAAAAGTCCTTGCACATTAGTTCTACCATTAATGTCCGCCTTGACACCACCCATCATGTAGTGGGCAGCGGGAACAACTGGAATGGGCGATTTGGTGATGTCAATTCCAGCCTCAAGACAGGTCTCATAAATTTGAGGAAATCGATCTTTAATGAAATTTGAGTCCTTGAAGGAGATATCAAGCCAGACATGATCAGCCCCTGTTTTCTTCAGGACTGTATCAATAGCACGAGCAACTATGTCTCTGGGAGCGAGTTCAGCATCCTCATGATAATCTTGCATGAACCGTTTTCCATCAGGCCCGAGTAATATGGCACCCTCCCCCCTCAGTGCTTCAGAGATGAGAAAGGATCGAATCTTGTGATGATAGAGAAGTGTAGGATGAAACTGGACCATCTCAAGATTTTTTACAACAGCTCCTGCACGATATGCCATCGCGATGCCATCCCCAGTGGCTACATCTGGGTTACTTGTATAGAGAAATACACGACCAGCACCTCCTGTTGCTAGGATAACTGCTTTTGCAACATATCGTTCAATCTCATTTGTGTTGAGATCCAAGACATAAGCACCATTCACTCGATTGTTGCGAACAAAGAGGTTTACCGCCATATGGTTCTCATGTATTTGGATATTCTCCGCACATGATAATTGCTTAGAGAGCGCGATTTCAATATCCTCTCCTGTATGGTCCTTTACATGCAATACACGTCGCTTGCTATGACCTCCTTCGAGTCCAAGATCATACTTGCCTGTTTCTTCCTCGCCACAGAAGTCAACCCCCAGCTGCACAAGTTCTTGAATTCTAGCAGGACCTGCCTGCACTATCTGTTCCACAACATCATGGTGGCAGAGTCCATCGCCAACACGAATGGTGTCTTCTACATGCAACTTGATTGAGTCCTCAGCAGAAACGACAGCTGCTATTCCGCCCTGAGCCTTCATGGTCGCAGACTCTGTGAGACGATCCTTTGTCACGATATTGACAGTTCCATCTTTTGCAGCCTTAAGTGAGAAAAGCTGACCGGACAGACCACTACCAATTACCAGAAAATCCGAAGAATAGATCTTCTCATACATCATGACTTCGCCACCTATCGTTCAGTATATTCGACTCATAAGGGTTCTCGAATGTCGTAGGAAGACATTAACCTCAGAGTTGTTCATTAATATATGACTGGATTGATTGATGATGACGAACTGCGCGGAATGTAGAAGGTACGGATACTCACGAACCAACCAAGAGGTGTTTCCTTGTGCCCTCTGCGGAGAGTTCAGATGTGAGGACCATACCATTTGGGTCCCTGCACATGAGATAGAAAGACCATTTGAAGAGAACCAGGCTCTTCTCAAACTGATGCGGAAGAATGCCAAACAGGGGGGTTGGTATTGTTTTTGCGGAAGACCAACACATATACCCCGCGGACTTCCGTATCGTTCAGGTCCAGGTAGGCAGGGAGGTAAGATAGTTACACCAATACTAGACCATCAGAAAAAAACCGGACTGGAGAGATTTCGCATGTGGGAAACTGGTGTCATTGAAGATGGTTTTGAGAAGGCATGGGATGCCAAGCACTATGCATTATCATGCTCTGTAGCTCCCATCATGGTTCTCATTGCGAACCTGCATGAAACGCAAGGGACCACGCCAGGTTTTCTTGACACTGTTTATCGAACTGCAATTAGTGCGTTTGGTGATAAGAAGGACACATTCTTTGTGCCCTCCAAGACAACTTTCGAGGTCGTAGTTTCTAAATTCCCTGAACTGAGGGTGCTTGTAGAGTTTGTGTGCTCGCGCTGCGCTGTAATCCCTTGTCTAAACAGGCAAGCGCATTTCTACGACCAAAAGCTCTTCAAGAGGCTTGTTAACTACCCAGAGGATCTTTTCCCTGAAACTGAGGACTAACCCCATCAGCAATCTCAGATATCGTTAAATGAAAAATAATCGAGCTCGCTTTGGAGTTAGCGAAATGGACATCGAGGGAATAATCATCTTTGATGCAGCGGCTGGTGTGCCACTTTTCTCCAGAATGAAGACCAGAACAGACCCATCCCTCTTCTCTAGCTTCATCACTGCCATAGGCCACTTCACAAGGGAACTCAAATTCGGAGGTCTCTCTTCATTCACGACAGAAGAGAAGGTGATCTATCTTGCTCCTCGAGACCGAATAATCACCGCACTCATTGCTCCTAAGAAGAAAGAGTATCAGACAGCTTATTCGCTCGCAAATGAATTGGGAAGGCAATTTGAAGAGAGTGGCATATCATCTAATATTTCCAGGAAGGAAGACTACGACGAGTTTGCAGAGGTTGTAGACCAGTTTCTGAGGAAGATACAGAATCCCTTTCTAACGAGGGTTTCAGAGTTTATTCAAAACCAGTATCCAGGGGAAGTGACTGTTAAGCCAAATCTAATGAAGCGAGACGGGTCCCAGGGGTCTGTGGACATTTTGATAGACGCTGGGAAATCTGCTGCAAGTAGTGGAAACGTAACCGAAAAATTTGGCGAGAACTATAGTTTTGTGAAGGTCCTTGACTCAATGGTGGGTCGAGTCCACATCATAGAATTCATTGACTCACTGGATAACTTTGCAGTACTTGCAATGAAAAAAGATGAGATGATACTGACGCCCTACTTTCCCGCAAGAGCGATAATTGTCGGAAGGGAGTATGACTCCGCAGCGATTGATTTTCTGATGAAACTCCCCAAAGGCAATATTGGGAGATATATTGATGGTGCATACATCTATGCAGGTCTCAAGCTAAAGGGGATTCCAAAGGAAACTCGATGTGTTGTGGATGTCTGGAAATGGCATGATGATACTAATCCAGAACCAGTTGATTTTTAATGTCTAGCCAGTAGGAATACTACAGTATTCACAGGTTGCTGCCTTTTCAGATTTCAGAATCTGTAAGCTCTATCGATGATAAGTTAGCACGACTTCATTCGAAAGGGGGATGAGTTTCAAATGAGGGGATTGACCTTTCATTATTCTATCAATAAGACTAGCACCATATACTTTGACCATTCGCAGTGGGACACTGTCAGGCACATGAATCTCAATTTCCTCAGGGAGATTCTCCATGCCAGTTTCAATCTGATGTTGATTTGCTGAGAGTCCGATATCAATATGCGTCTTCCCAAACTTTGTTCGAAGACTAGTAATTGCAAGTGCCCGTTTTGCCTCATACCAATCACTTGGAATACCAGCCAGGAACACTAAGTTATCCCTGTCCTCATGCACAAGCATATCGCTTAGAAGATGAATGATGTCCGCGGCTGCTAGAACACTGGACCCAGCTCCACCGCTACCTCCGAATGTTCGTGGATTCACAAACTCTGGGAGGAGGTAGTCCTCGGATAGAAACTCAAGAGTTCTCATAAGAAACGGCTCAGCTGAGTCACGCTGTCTATCCCATACATAGAACTGGGCGATTCTCAACGCAAGATGGCTGGAGAGAAATTCAGGTGGACCTTGAATCTTCCACAGATTTCGTACCACGCGTCTTTTAGTGATCCTTTTGCACAAACTTCTGATGAATTCGTTATCAAGTAAGTCAAGTCGGAGTTGCACTATACTTGTCAGAAAATCCAGAATGCACCTATCAATGTGATACATCTGAGGGTCTTGTTCTCGAGGCCATCGAGCTATCTGAATCTGATTGAATCTCTCCAGTACAAGCTTCTCAGCAAAGGGAAGTATGTTCTTTATCTTTGACGACAGGGTCACATTAGTTAAGGAGAAGTAAGATAGACTTTCCTGCAACGATGCCAAAGCCCATAGTGATTCATTGAGTTCCTTCAGCATTGACTCGTTCAGTATCCGATAGTGCTCAAGAGGCATATCCTCCAGACCATCAGTCAATGTCTGTTCTATTCCGCCTTCATCGCTCCCCTCTTTTCTCTGGTCTGCTGATAGTATAGTCAGCAGTTTCTCAGCAAGTTGTATAATGAATGAATTGATTTCTTGGATAGATTCTCTTTGTAAAGAGTATCTATGCATCTTCAGGAGACTCCAGAGAAGGGGACTCAGCATAGAAATGTCAAGCGGCAATTCTGAGGTTCTCAATTGTTGAATAACGCGACACATAATTTGACTTGCTACATCAGATCCGCCAGCTTTCAGTAGTGCGACTAGAATTCTTGTTTTATCATTCCAACAAAATCGTGAAGAGGGATGCAGAGCAGAATTGGCTTGGATTGCGAGCGATGTGACTGCTTGTGCAAGAGCACTGTCCAACCGCTCATCTGGGAAGACAGCTTCGCCTCTCTTCTTCGAAAAGTCATACCAACCTCCGACAGATCGGTCTCGACTACTCTTATCCGGAACAAAATAAATTAATGACTCTCCTTTGTCGAGAGGTATAAGTGGAGATGAAAAGACAATGGTCATGGTACCTGCAGGGGGGAGGGTGATATTAAACTTAAGAATCGCACTACCAAGTCCTGATTCAGAGGAAAGCTTGTAATCATAGCGAATCTCTCCAGACTGTAAGACCTCTAGGACCTCTTTGT
>Ga0180438_10011534_pt1 | contig 10665 bp, 10 predicted proteins | sample SS_ome_12_FD_132455 | JGI IMG/M metagenome (GOLD analysis project Ga0180438, IMG submission 132455) | Hypersaline lake sediment archaeal communities from the Salton Sea, California, USA - SS_3_D_2 metaG | ecosystem: Environmental > Aquatic > Non-marine Saline and Alkaline > Hypersaline >... | reverse complement strand
TGTTAGTGCCAAATGATAATGTCAGGGTAACGAGCCAAATAGAAATGTCCTAGCCCGCCGATTCGGTGGGTAAAGCGGCCGACCTTTTGTTAGATTGGTAATGTTACAAAATTATCAATCAAAGGAGGTCCAGCCATGAAAGGACATTTCACTATGAGTTCTAAAGAAGCTGACAGAATCCCGGTAATTGAAAGGCTGCTTGCCGGTGAGATTAAAGCAAAACATGCAGCCAGGGAACTTAATCTGTCTGTAAGGCAAATTAGAAGACTTAAGAAAAGATACAAAAGGGAAGGAGCAGCTGGTTTGGCTCACAAAAACCGGGGAAGGGCAAGCAACCACAGAATCCCAAGCGGCGAGATAGATAGAGCAGTTGAGATTATCAAAGAAAGGTATTGGGACTTTGGACCAACTCTAGCTCTTGAAAAATTAAAAAAACATCATGGTGTCACCTTTAGCAGGGAGACATTAAGAAAAGCTATGATTGAAGCCTCAGTCTGGAAAGTGAAAAAACAGAAAAGGCCAAGGATCCACCAGATGAGAGAAAGAAGGGCCTGTGAAGGAGAATTAGTCCAGCTTGATGGTTCTCCCCATGCCTGGTTTGAGGATAGAGGACCTAAGCGTACCCTGCTGGTTTTTATTGATGATGCCACAGGGAAACTCTTGCACCTTTTATTTGTTAAAAGCGAAAGCATTGACACATACTTTGAAGCAATGGAAACATTCTTGAAAAAGCATGGCAAGCCCTTAGCTTTTTACCTTGATAGGCATGGAGTCTTTAGGGTAAATACCAGCAAAGGTGGGACTGCCTCAAGCCTTGACAGTACAGGGATAACTCAGTTTGGCAGGGCGATGGATGAGCTTAAAATTGAGCTTATTTTTGCCAACAGTCCGGAAGCCAAGGGCAGGGTTGAGAAGGTCAACTTTACCTTGCAGGACCGTCTAGTAAAAGAGCTTAGGCTTTTGGGAATAAGCAATATGGAGGCTGCCAATTCCTACCTGCCAAAATTCATCAAAGAGTTTAACAGCAAATTTGCTGTTTGCCCTAAAAAGAAACAAAAAGCCTATCGGCCGCTTTTGCCGAGTGACAATTTTAGGAAAATCCTTGTCAAACGCTATACCAGAACCTTGTCTAGAAACCTGGAAATTTCATACAAAAACATCCGCTATCAAATCCAGACTGACAGGCCAACCTATGCAATGCGCCATGCAAGAGTAATAGTTACAGAAGACAGGTTTGGCAAGGTGAGAATTTATTACAAAGGTAAGAAGTTAAAATACAAAGTTCTGGTAAAAAGGCCTAAAGCAGAAATTGTCGATACCAAAAAGCTAAACCCTAAAATTGATGAGATTAAACTCAACAAAGAACACCAGGCAGTCTTAATTAACAAATTAACAAAGCCAAAATGGAAGCCTGCGCCCAATCATCCGTGGCGGCAAAGTAGGACATTTCTATTTGGCAGATAGGGTGACATTTTCACTTGGTCTTGACAGTGTATTTTAAAAAAGCTATTAAATACTTGTCAAGAGGCAGAATTATATATAGAATAGAGGAGAATTTCTAATATCTAATTTCTAATATCTAATGACGAGAATATTAGCTGTCGAAACCTTAAAAAACATCAACAAAAAGGTTCTTCTCAAAGGCTGGGTGAATAGGATAAGGCAGCACGGCAAGGTTAACTTTGTTGACTTGCGCGACAGGACCGGCATTGTCCAGCTTGTCGGCGGGCCAAAGCTTAAAGACTTAAACAATGAAGATGTGGTTGAAATTGTTGGCAAAGTTGTCAAAAGAAGCAAAAACACCATAAACCCCAAAATCCCCACTGGCACGGTCGAGGTTAAGGTAGAAAAAATAAAAGTGCTGGCTAAAGCCGCCGAGCTGCCTTTGCCAGTTAAGGGCGATGGTTATGATATAGAAGAAGGCATACGTTTAAAGTATCGCTATCTAGACCTGCGCCGGCCGCGACTGAATCGCAACATTAAAATCAGGAGCCAATTTGTCCAAAGATGCCGGGAGTTTTTATTTTCAAAAGATTTTATTGAGATTGAGACACCGCTTTTGACTAAATCAACACCCGAAGGCTCACGTGACTTTGTTGTTCCCTCACGACTTCAACAGGGTAAGTTTTTTGCTTTACCTCAAAGCCCTCAGCAGTACAAACAATTGTTAATGGTGGCAGGCCTTGAACGATATTTTCAGATTGCCCGCTGTATTCGTGATGAGGATTTGCGTGCTAACAGAGTTTTTGAGCACAGCCAAATTGATATAGAAATGAGTTTTGTCAAGCGGGAAGATGTTATGAAAACAGCAGAAGAGATGTTTACTAAAGTATTTGAGAGCTTTGGTAAAAAAATTAAACAAAAACCATTTCCGGTTTTTACTTACCAAGAGGCAATGAAAAAATACGGAGCTGATAAGTTTGACTTAAGAAATGAAAAAGAGAGAAAAGAGGGAGTAATGGCGTTTGCTTGGGTAATTGACTTTCCTTTTTTTGAAAAAGAAGACAGTGGAAGCTGGACTTTTACCCATAATCCCTTTTCTGAACCAGTACCAAAGCATAAAGAGTGGCTTAAAAAGAAGAAAAATATTGGCAAAATTCTTACCAGCCAATATGATTTAGTTTGCAATGGTGAAGAAGTCGGCGGCGGCAGTATCAGAAGCTACCAAGCTGAGGTTTTGTCAAGCGTTTTTGAAGTGATGGGCTACAAAAAAGCGGAGATTGAAGAAAAATTCGGCCATATGCTTGAGGCTTTTCGTTATGGTGCGCCGCCTCATGGCGGCATTGCTCCAGGGGTGGATCGACTGGTATCAGTATTAACCGGAGAAGAGGCTTTAAGAGAGGTAATTGCTTTTCCGCAAACCTCCTCAGGAACTACAGCAGTGATGGATGCACCTAGCGAGTTAGAAGAAAAACAGTTAAAAGAGTTAGGAATTAAGATTGTGAAAAAGAAATAAAAAGAAATTAAGAAATTTTAAGGCCTGCTTCTAAAGTGATTTAAATCATTTAAGTATTTATGGGTTTAATATGGTTAATAAAAATAAGAATGAACTTAAAAACTTTCTTGCAAATTTACTGATTACTCCTCAGCGGCGCTTAAATTTTTTGCTTTTTTCGGTTTTTTTGTTGATTTTGCCGGTGCAGAACAGTTATGCTTCACTAGAATTTGAGGTTGGCAGGCCGGTAGTGCGCCAGCTAGATTATAAAGTTTCTGAGCCTCAGGCTTACCCTATTCACACCGGCGTGCCAGCCCCTGCCTTATTTGCCCGTTCAGCCATTGTTGTTAATGTTGACTCAAAAGCCACTCTTTTTTTTAAAAATCCTGATACGCCACTTTTCCCGGCCTCAACTACTAAAATGATGACAGCAATAATTGCCCGAGAAGTTTATGATTTAGATCAGGCAATTACTGTTCCGGAAGGTATTGAATCAATCGGACAGGTGATGGAGCTTGAACCGGGCGAAAAAGTCACTGTTGAAAACTTGCTTTATGGTTTGCTGGTCGCTTCGGGCAATGATGCGGCCGAGGTTTTGGCTCAAAGCGGCCCGGAAGGGCGGGAGGCTTTTATAGATAAAATGAACGAAAAAGCTAAAAGTTTTCGGCTTGAAAAAACTACCTTTAAAAACCCCTCTGGGATAGAAGATGATGGCCATGTTTCAACCACTCATGACTTGGCGATCTTGGCTGCCGAATTTTTAAAAGACCCACTTTTTTCAAAGATTGTCAAAACTAAGGCAATTACTATTACTGACGAGTCAGGCCAGATAGGGCATGAGCTTGAAAACATAAACGAGCTTTTGGGAAAGGTGAGGGGCTTAAAGGGTGTTAAGACCGGCTGGACAGAGAATGCCGGCGAGTGTCTGGTTGCCTATGTCGAGCGGGATGGCAGGAAAATAATTACCGTAGTCCTGGGCAGTAGCGATCGCTTTGGCGAAACAGAGAAGCTGGTTGAGTGGGCCTTTGCCAACCACAGTTGGCAAAAAATTAAAAATTAAATATAAAAAACCAAAAACACAAACCTAAATATAAAAAAAATACGAGAAAAAACTGTAAGAAAAAGTTTTTACATTTTTAAGTATGTGTTTTTAATTTTTAGTATTTGGTTTTTCATTTTGAGTGGCTACCCAATTTGCGTCAACAGCATGAACGTACGCGGTGAAGTCCTCATCTCCCTCAAAAACATAAACCGGCTGCAAGAATTCCTGCGGACCGGTGTCATAGTAAGCAAGATGAATTTTGCGGATGGTGATTGCTTTAGCCATTTCTTTAACTTGGACTACATAGGCCTCGCTGGCTTTTACTTCTTCCCAGGCCAAGGAAATGTCTTTTAGAGGATAAGTGCCTGAGCTTTCATAAACAACCGGAAAATAATTATAAGTTAATTTAACAATGCGCTTTTGCGGGATTATGCTTCCTGAAAAAATAAAAGAAACTACTCCGTTTTGAGGCTCCGGCGTTACTGTGGGGATTTTTTTGGGCGGGATAAGCGAAGCAACTTCTGACTTTAGCAAAACCCTCTCTTCGATCGGTTTTCTGAAAAAGTCAAGCTTGACAAAGTTTGCCTCAGACAAACTGACGGCCGGCACCATCTTGCCAGCGACTGCTTTAAGATAAGAAATTTTTACTTCTCCTTTTTTAAGGTCGTCGGTTAAAAGATCGGTTTGATCCAAAAGACTCTTGGCTTCTTGGATTGCCTGGTCATTTCCCGGAAGGTTTTTTTCTACCAAAATTAGGTCATCATTTTGCCAGGCATAGTCAATCTCAAAAGCGCCAGTGACGATATTCATTTCGAGTTTTAAAACCGCCGGCAGCTCCTTGTGCCAAACATAAGTTTCTGTATCTATTGCCGCGGCAGGCTCACCGGTGAAACCCAAACGCTTGGCTGTTTGTTTGGCCCGATCAAAGGCCAAAAGGCTGGGTTTTTTGTAAGACATAAAGTAAACAGTTGCTCGGTCAGAAAAACTTGGTAGGCCGCCGGTTGGTGTCTCAAGGCGGAAAGAAAGATCGGTGGCGGCCGATTCTGGAAAGTTAAGCTCTGGTAGTTTGCCAAAAGTAACTGTTGGCGGCGGCGGCGGCGGCGGGTGGAGTTTTTTCCAAAGGTTGACCGCGCCGATAAATAAAAAGCGCAAGACAAGATAGGCAACAAAGCCGATTGCCCCGTATTTTAAAACTTTCCTAGCGGTTATGGCAGCGTGGGTTAGTTTAGACACATTAATAAAATCCGAAATTCGAATATCGAAATCCTAAACAAATTCAAAATATTAAATTCAAAATTCTAAACATTTCTTTGTTTTAGTCATTTAATATTTGAATTTAAATATTGTTTTAAATTTCGGGCGCTGGTAATGAAATTACAGCGAAGCTGTACTTTGATTATACCCCATCAGAAGTGCTAAAATTCAAGCAGAACTTCAAAATATTTTTGAAGTTCTGCGCAGTCCCCCATCTGACGTGCAATAGCTGGCCGTAGGCCGTTTTGCAGGCAGGGATGATGTGGGACAAGTAAAATGGAGATTCGCACCCGTATTGCTCCCTCACCAACAGGCAAACCGCATATTGGTACAATCTATAGCGCCCTTTTAGATTATGCTTTTGCCAAAAAGAAAAAGGGCAGGTTTTTAATTCGTATTGAAGATACGGACAGAGAACGCTTTGTTGAAGGGGCAGAAAAAGCTCTTTACAAGGCTTTAGACTGGTTTGGCTTGAATGAAGATGAAAGCCCGCGAAAAGGGGGAAGGCATGATCCTTACCGCCAGTCTGAAAGGCTTGAAATTTACAAAAGATATGCTCAAAAACTGATTAAAGAAGGCAGTGCTTACTATTGTTTTTGTTCAAAAAAAAGGCTTGAAAATCTGCGGAAAAGACAACAAAAGCAAGGCAAACCGCCAAAGTACGACAAGTTTTGTTTTAAACTAAACCCTAAGAAGGCGATAGGAAAGGTTGAAAAAGGAGAGCCTTACGTTGTCCGTTTGAACGTTCCTCAAAATAAGACAATTGTTGTCAATGATCTGATTCGGGGCAAGATTAAATTTGATTCAAACACTGTTGACGATTGTGTTCTTTTAAAGTCAGACGGCTATCCCACTTATCATTTGGCAGCGACTGTTGATGACTGTTTGATGAAAATAAGCCACATAGTCCGCGGTGAAGAGTGGCTCTCGTCTAGCCCAAAACACGTTCTTTTGTGGCAATACTTTGGCTGGAAAATGCCTCCTATAGTGCATACGCCAACCTTGCGCGCCCAAGACAAAAGCAAACTCTCTAAAAGAAAAGGCCATACAAACGTTGATTGGTATAAGAAACAAGGCTTTTTGCCTGAGGCGATTCTTAATTTTTTAGCTCTTCTTGGCTGGTCGCACCCCAAAGGCAAGGAGGTTTTTTCTTTAAAAGAGTTTATCAAGTATTTTGATTTAGCCGACCTTTCACCAATCGGCCCGGTTTTTAATGAAGAAAAGCTTCGCTGGCTAAACGGCGTTTATATCAGGAAAATGCCTGACCAACAATTGGCAAAACTTTTAAAGCCGTATTTGGAGGTTAAAATTAGTGATAAAGATTTAGTTAAACTGGCTTCAATTACTAAAGAACGGATTGAGGTTTTGTCCGATATTAAAGAAATGGCTTTTTTCCTGAAACCCTTAAAGAAGTTTGATAAGAAGTTAGTCTTTGCCCAGGCAAAAAAAGACAAAAAAAAGATAACAAATTTAGTCAAAAGAACTACTGAAAATTTAAAGAAAATTCCTGAAAGCAAATGGTCGGCTGGCAATTTAGAAAAAGCCTTGCGCAAGCTAAGAGATGAATTTGCTGACTGGAAAACACGGGAGGTTTTTATGATAATAAGGGTAATTGCAACCGGCCGGCAGGTTTCCCCGCCGCTTTTTGAAAGCATGGAGATTTTAGGCAAAAAAAGGACGGTGGAGAGATTTGAAAAGACAAGGAAACTATTAAATTCCTAATGTCTAATTTCTAATTCCTAATAAAATGTCAAATAACTAATTCCCGATATAAAAAATCTTAAACATTAGATATTTAAACATTGGGAATTTCATTAGAAATTAGATATTAGTAATTAGAAATTTTTATCTCGTGTCTGCCCAACCCTCAAAATACTATAAGCTAAAGACTAAACTTCGGGCCCACCGCAAAAGGGCGCGGGCTTCTCTGGTTGGTAAGCACCAAAAAGCCGCTTGCTGGCTTGCTAAAAAAAGTCTGGCTTTGCCCGGCGCCCAAAAGTCGGTAAAGCTTTTAACCTCAGCCGGTTTGGCCGGCTCGCTTCTTTTATCCTCGCCTGCCAAGGCGGTGGACATCTTTCCGCCTGCAAAAATTGAAGAAAAGGTCAAGCTCGGCTTTGCCAGCGCTGAAGAAACCAGCAATCTTTTGGCGCAAAAAATTAACCCCTTGGTTGGTGACCAGCCAATCGGCCACTTACCAAAGGAAGCAGAGGATAAGGTTTGCCAAGAGCTTAAAAATATCTTGGGTGTTGATGTTTGCTCAGAGCTTGAGGGCAACAAACTTAATCACTCATTCGGTTGGATTGGGTATGAGCAGCATTTAAAGCGTTTCCCTGCTGATACCCTTGAGAAACACCACGACGAATTGGTGGCCGGTATTGCCCCGGGTTTAGGGGCCTGGGGTTTTTTCAGCGAAAGCGAAGAGGCTATGACTTCAGAAGAGGAGCTGTGCGAAAAATACTATTTTGCTGTCCAAACCCTTTATATGCCTGATTTTCAGGTGCGCTCCCAAGAAATTTATGACTGGTTTCGTTACCGTAAGATGATTGTGGTAAATCCGGAAAACGGCCGGGCGGTTGTCGGCGTTGTCGGCGATGCCGGCCCGGCCGAGTGGACAGGCAAGCAGCTTGGCGGCTCGCCGGAAATTATGAAAGCCTTAGACTTGCACTTAGGTTATCGCAAAGGCAAGGTTTTGTTCTTTTTTGTCAAAGATCCAGAGGATAAAATACCCTTAGGACCTATAAATTATCCGATTGGCACCGAGCAGCCAATCTTGGCGTAATTATGAAGTTCTTCTACAAAAGACTAGTAAAAATAGACGAGTTTGACACTATCTTTGAAAAGCACGAGTTGGCTTTGAAAGAAAAAGAGGAACTTGTTCTTATGGTCAAAGATACTATCCATCACCGGGTGGTGGAGACTGTTTTAACCCATTTGCCTGAGGAAAACCACAAGGAGTTTTTAAAAACCTTTACAAAGAAACCGCATGATGAAGGGATTTTAGATGTTTTAAAAGAAAAAATAGAGGATATTGAAGAAAAAATCAAAAAAGCGGTTGAAAATGTCAAAACTGAAATCCTCGCCGACCTTGAGTCAGAAGAGTAAGCCACCTCTTTTTATTTTTAAGAACCTACTTACCTTCTTCATTTTTGTAGAACTTTCACCTTTTGTCTTTATTTTTTATATTTTTGCCCAATCCGGATAATTCACGAAATGATTAAAAAAAGGGCTTATTTAGCAGTCTTTTTTACCGATGCTGAGCGGGCCGGTCTGGACCCATTGCATCATTATAACTGGTATCTCACTCCAAGGCTATCTTATCCTTGCCGCTTAATTTGAGAAGTTTTTGTTTAAAGACCTTTTCCGGACCTTTTCCTTTATAGACAGCAAAATGCTTATCACCAGTATGATATTTGCCGAACTTCTGGCAACCTTATCATAAAACTTTGAAGGCATAGGAAGATTATACTAGAATTTAAAATAGAAAATTCTAACCCCCTAACCCTGCCCTACAAACCATACGTGTGTATTGATGCCTTTCATTTGCTTTGGTATATTTAGCATTATTCCGGAGAGAGTCCGAAAACAAAAGCCTAGAAGGCAAAAACCTGAAGGGATTATAAAATAAAATAGAGCAAAAAGGGGGAACAGATCCGATTGGAACTTATAAAGTTGAAATGAACGATGACGAACTCCTTAACAAAAATACAGAATATATATCTAATTTTGCCAAATGGTTAGAAAAAACAACTTTTAATAAAGAGAAGGGCTTTGTGATTAGCAGAAGCTCTGCGGCCATTTATACCCACACGGGCGCGCCAATGGTGGCTCTAAGAATATATCCTCTAAGTCCGTACATAAATGAAAAAACAGCCAAAAAACTTGTATTGCGTTTAGTGCAAGCCAAAAAAACATTTGACAGGGTAATGTTGAAAAATAGCCATGATATTTAAGAGACAAACTCACCTTCAAAAAAATAACAAGTTGAAAAAAATAGTTCTTTGCGATTTTGATGGAACCATAACAGCAGAGGATGTTACTGACAGCATTTTAGACCATTTTGCACCTACTGATTGGGTTCAAATAGGAGAACAATATCTTGATGGAAAACTTACACATGGAGAGATGAACTCTAAATTCGCTGCTTTAATAAAGGCTTCGCCTGAGGAAATTAAAGATTTGTTAAACAAGAAAATTCATATAAGAAAAGGTTTTAATAAATTTCTACAAGAAAGCATAAAAAGAAATATTTATTTTGTTGTTTTAAGTAGTGGCTGGGATTTTTACATTAAAAATATTTTGTCAAAATTTAAAAATATTTTTGTAAGCAATATTGATGAAATTTTATTTCCTAAAGCGGACGGAATTCCTATAGTTTCTAATAAATTAAATTACGAGCAGAAAAATTTAGGCTGGAAACTTACCCTTAAATGGAGCCATATCAGCTGTAGACTATCTTCCCCTTGTAAAGGGATAATCGCAAAACAGCTAAGGAGAAAGGGTGGTTTTGAAACAATTGTTGTAATCGGCAATAGTGAATCAGATATTTGTATGGCAAAAGAGGCTAATCAGGTCTTTAGCTTCGGAGTCCTTACCTCTCTTTGCAAAAAGGAAGCTATCAAAAACAAAAGTGTTAAGAATTTTGAAGATATTGCAAATAAATTATTTATCTAAAAAAAGGAAAAAAACTTCTAAAAAATCTTCCCCACAAAGGTCACTAAAGAGGAAAAAAAGAGGAAAAGAGGCTTTTTAGGAAGTTATTTTTGGTTTCAGAAGGTTTTTCTTCCGGCATTTGTGGGTCAAGGAAAATTTTGCAGTCTTTGATAGGAAGTTCTGCATCAGCAGGCAGTTTAAGTTGTTTTTTCATCAAAAAGCCGCACCAGCGGCTTTTCCCAGCCAAAACAGGTTTCTTTGTCTGCTAACTTTTTTGCACAATAGTAAGAAGACCTTATGAGTTAAGCAAAGAGCCGTCTTTTAAAGACGGCTCTTTGCTTTATCTTTTTTATAGACGCTATTTATCCTAAAGCACTACAAGCACTACGGGTATCTTCTACAAATTTTAAGGTATCGGGTAATAAATTTTGGTCTGGCACAACATCAACGTTTTTTGGGCCAAAACAACGATAAGTTCCTGTTTCACCCAATAATGTTATAGTTCCATCTCCATGGTTTTTATAAAAGACGCCTTGTCTGGGTTCATTTAGGCCTTCAGGATAGTCTTTTGTAAACGTTTTTTTTGTTAGCAAGGCTGTTACATAATCACCAACTTTTACCTGCACGCCTTCTTCTGTGTTTTGCATAAATTTTCACCCCCCCCATTTTTGGCTCTATAAAATTGCTTTATAGAGCCTTTTAAGCTTTTAAAATTTATTTCAAAAAACCCTACCTTTAGATTTACTTACTTTCTGCGTATAATATATCAAATTTTCGGCTTTTG
>Ga0180438_10011533_pt1 | contig 10665 bp, 9 predicted proteins | sample SS_ome_12_FD_132455 | JGI IMG/M metagenome (GOLD analysis project Ga0180438, IMG submission 132455) | Hypersaline lake sediment archaeal communities from the Salton Sea, California, USA - SS_3_D_2 metaG | ecosystem: Environmental > Aquatic > Non-marine Saline and Alkaline > Hypersaline >... | reverse complement strand
TGGAGTGCAATCAAGAGCAGGCACCATATCGCATCCTATACCAATACCTCTAGAATTCATAGCAGCTGTAGCTCCAACAAATCCCGCATATGACACGCTCACAAATGGGTATCCATCATCAGGCACCTGTTCGATTAATAGAGCTGTTTCGTGGAATCCATAATCGCTAAACATGAAATCCCTACCAAGTAAAACCCTTCCATCAACGGTTGCATCCCCATGGACAACAAAACCATTACAAGCATGAAGGTTTTCAATTATTTTAGCAATAAGCGTGGCTAAACCAGGAATCAGAGTCACTACCATTGCGATTGGATAGCCTAGAGTTAATAAGGCATCAAAAGCCATATTAAGAATTAAGACATTCTTTTGAGTGGTAGCAACCCCTACGTCTGTGGCACCATCAGCAACACCCTGCATTTCTTCTAGAAATGCTTCTGGAACATAATGAAAATTCTCTTGCATCATTGACCAAGTGAGGTTTATCAAGAAATCTTTTAAACCTATTATAGCACAGCCTAATAAGTCTTCAATTACTTGACAATCTCCAATTAGCTCCATGATCTTTCTAATTATCTCGTCTTTATCCATTCCAAGTAGCATGTCAAGAATCAGGTTAAGGAAGTAGTCTTCGCTTGTCATTATGCCAACGTCTTCAGCCAATAAATATCCGTGTTGATATCCCATTTCATATGGCGAGCCCTCAACATGTAATAATTTTTTTCCATCAGAATTAATCTTTAGATATCCCTTTCCGTCTGGGGAGTAAATATAAGTATCTCCTGATCCGGTTGAAACCGATACTCTTGAGGGTTGTGCTAAAGACAGAAAAGGAACTATTAAAACGCTGATCATGATTGCTATTACTGCCGATGCTTTAAGGAATTTTGGATTTCTCATCATAATATGCAATATATGATATCAATGTTATTTTTATATCTTGTGGGTGTTTGATTGACTATTAGGGTAGTAATAATTAAATGTTGAATAGAGTTAATATCAATAAATTTTATCTCAATTTTTTCATTTTGATTCATAATTAATTATTTCTATTATTAAATTGATAAAATATAGAATCATATTTGGTTTTTTATCATTTTTTTTAACCTTTGGGGCTATTATAATCGCATACATGACGCAATCGGAATATACAGAGCTCTTATTATGGTCCTCGGTTGAAATCTTTATCATTTCAGGGATAATTAAAATTTCTTTATGGAATTTCTTACATTTATTCATTGGATCGACAATATTTTTTATATCTTTATATCAATGTTTTATTATTATTCGAATCAATCAGGAGGTTCACATAGCAAAGAATCAACCAGTAAAAATATTAAAGGAAGGATATTATGGAAAAGTCAGGCATCCTATGACATCGCGATTTATATTTATTACATTTTCTTTCGCTTTCATGATGAGATCATTGTTGGGATTCCTTATCTTTTTAATTATTCTTTCTATTTTAATCGGTATTACATTTTATGAGGAAAAACATATTTTAATTCCTATGTTTGAGCAAGATTATAAGCAATACATGATTCAAGTAAAAGAGAGATTTTTTACCTATAATGTTAAATTTATGATATTGCTTCTTATTTGTTTTATTTGTTTTGGAATTCTTTTAATGTAAATTATGGGGAGTGAAAAAAAAAAAGATTTTTAGTTGAGTGAATGAACGATTAAAGGATCGTCATAATATCCGTAGAGCGAATAAATGTCGAGATTCGTGAGGTCCATTAAGGTTTTTGCTGCCTTGACTGTTTGATGGGGATCATCACCGTAATACCCATAATTGGGGGGGTGGAGAAAATCGATGATTTCCCAACCTTTATTCACATCAATTGTACCATAGTTGTCCAGAATTAAGTTTGTCATCGTTTCATAGCGCCAAAGAGTATTATTATACGCCCAAGAGATTGTCTTGAGGTTCATCCAGGGATTAATGAAGTGGTTCGCTCCGGTAACTACATCGTCTTTATCTTCAATTTGTGGAAATGGAGCCCACCAAGGTTGATCATAGTCACATCCTCTTGCAAAGAAATTTCGCGCTGTTGTCTCTAACATAACTCCTCCGATTTCGGGTCCAATACCGTCTCCAATCGAGTAAATCCACGGATTTCCTCTCTTGGAATTACGTACCATATCTATAGCTTCGCTTAATTCTCCTGCGTATTGAATTACATTGCGCATTGTGAAGAACAAGCCCATTCCATAATCTAATGAGAGATCTAAGGCAGTTAACATTTGTGCTCCTATTCCGATTCCTCTCGAGTTCATACCAGTGCCTAATCCAACAAATCCAGGGGCACTATAGCTAATGAAATTATATCCTTCGTCGGGAAATTGCTCGATCAATAACGATGTCTCGTAGAAGCCCAACTCAGAGAATTGAAAATCTCGTCCCATCAATACCCTTCCATCAGTAGTGGCGTCATCATACACGACAAAACCGTTGCACATGTGAAAATTTTCAAATAGGCGCTTAATATACAAAGGAATCCCAGGTATGCTTTCCAAGATAGCTAAAAATGGATATATTATCCCTACAGCGGCATCCATACCCATATTAAGTAGGAGAACATTCTCAATATCTGTTGAAAATCCTCCATCTGTTGCTCCATCCGCAACGCCTTGCATTTCTTCAATGAATTCTTCTGGGACATATTTTAGGTTGTGCTCGATTATTGGCATCATTATTAAATCTCTTCCCGTTTCAAGTATAAATTCAGAGGTATTATCAACAAACGCTACTAATATTTCAGGATCGATTAACCATCCAAGAAGGGCAATCATAGGCTCTAAAAACATTTTTTTCACATCAGATACGGTCATATCGACGGCAAAGTCCATCATTAGAGAGCATAAATATTCCGTTGATGTCATGTATTGAACGCCCTCAGCTAATAGATATCCATGTTGATATCCCATCTCGTAAGCCGTTCCTTCCACATGCAATAGCTTTTTTCCATCGGTGTTTGTTTTTAAATAACCCTTGCCATCGGGAGAAAATACATAAGTATCAGTAGATATATCCAATGAGGGCATGTTTGATTCGAGGAATAAAGGGTTTGAAAGCATTGGTGTTAATAAAATTGCAGCAAAAACCAATGAACCGAAACCTGTTCTCATAGTTCTAATTCGAGGTTTTCTCATTATTTTTTACCCCTTTTATGAAAAAAAGTTAGTTAATTTATAAATTCCTCATAATATATTTAAGGATTTGTAATAAAATTAGGGGAGTAAACTTGATTTTAAAGATAGATATAAAAAGAAAAAAGAATTTGATTAAATAGTTTTGGAACTGTCTTTATACTTCAATTTTTTCAATTAACATTTCCATGATCGATTGAAAAAGCATTGCCTGACTTAAATCCCCATTTACAGTGATTTGTCCGGCCATATAGGCAGAAACGGCATCTCCATCAAACATTACATCGGTCATTGTGGAAAGAGGCATTATCAATTCAAGTGTCGCATCGCCATTAAAGCTCTTGTCTGAAACAGTCATTTTGTTATTCTCAACTGAAATGTAGAAATCTCCTACATCTGTAAATTTCATTGCTATTTTTAGGTCGGCGTCCTCAATCTCTTCTTGGGCTTCAGGATTTATATTTATAAATGCAGCCAAAACATTCAAAAATTGCGGGACGTGTTCGGGTTTGATTGCTTCAGGGCCCGTATTATAGGCTTGTAAGAGCTCTTTCATCGTGTCTATAGGTATGATAGTTTTCATTTCACCTTTCTTCACGATTTTCATTAGATCAAGCCCTACTTCCAGAACGCCCATAAACGTGATCATCTGTTCTAAGTCTCCGTCTGCTTCAACTGCTTCTGAAAAATATGCTGTAACAGCGTCTAGCTCGCCGAGTAGAACCTTCGTTATTGTTTTCGTATCTCCTCGAAAGTTGAAATCTGCATTAGCTAGTGAACCTGTTCCATAGGATGCCTTGCCATTGTCAATAGACATGTTTAAAGTCTCATTTATGTCGGTTAATTCGATGACACCGGAAAGCGTGAGTCCTTTTACCATTTCTTGGATTTCAGGATTAGTATTCACCAGTTCTACCATTAAATTTAAAGCAATTGGTATGTCATCCTTAGTGGCGGATTCTGCACCTTTTTCTTTTATTTCTAAAATACGTTTTACATTTTCCAATTAATTTTCACTTCTTGATGTTTTTATAAGGTTGAAATTTAATCTATAGAAAAATATGTTGAGTAATATTTAAATATATTTGTTTTTAGGGGCGGAAATTAGGGGAGTACACTTTTAGGGGAGTAAAGCATAATTCTATAATTGATTAGACAATTCTACTTCCTCGATTGGTTAAGCGCAAAATTTTTGTAATTTTTGATCCCATGTTGCTTTCTTTATCTCTACATCGTCCCATTCTTTTTTCAAGATGAATTTCATGATTTGCTCCGTTGCTGTCTTTGCCAATGTCTCCTTGATTTCGATATACCTAGGTACCATATAATACGCGAGGTTCCGATTAAAATATTGTGCGAGTTCCTCATGAGTTAATTTGTGAGACATTTCATCTTTAAGGACAACGCAGATTTTTATTTCTTGATTCTCGGTTTGACCGTTTGGGACGCCAAAAGCTGAGCTTTCTAGGATGAATGGATGATTATTTGCGAAGTTTTCGATCTCTTGGGTGGATATTAACCTATTTCCTCTCATTATTATGTCATTAATCCGCCCAAGATAATAGAGATAACCATCGTTATCCATGTAGCCTAAATCATTCGTGCGAAACCATTTAGCAGTGTCAATATATTCATCAATATTCTGATATTCGAGGTTAATGGGTACTCTATTTCGTGCAATTATCTCTCCTATGTTATCTGGACCAGCAGGTAATTCATTGCCAAAACTATCGACAATTTTCACCTCAAATCCTATTACGGGTTTTCCTACTGAGCCGAGTTTTCCGCCTTTGGATCCAACTAAATTTACTGTGATTCCTGAAGCTTCCGCAATCGCCCACGTTTCGTATATGGGGATGCCAAAACGCGATTCGAAGCGTTCCCAGATATTTTTTGGAGTCACGGCGCCCAGCGCAAACTTCACATTATGATTTCGCTCGTTTTCTATATGCGGTTGCTCCATTAAGATCGAAAGCATCCTCCCAAAGGATGTTATTCCTGTTGCGTTATATCTTTTTACATCGTTCCAGAATTGGGTGGGATGTAGCTCAGTGAGAATCAAGGCAGCGTCTGCAAATATCGTGGGAAACACCACGACCATTTGAATTATACCATTGTAAAGAGGGAGAGGACAGTAAATTCTTTGATTCTTGTCGAATCCCATTTGTGCGAGTTCATTTGCTATTAATAATCCCCCTAAAACCATAAAATGCCGATAAATCACTCCCCTTGGTTTGCCGGTAGCTCCAGAGGTATAAAGAATTTCCATCTCGCGAAGGGGATTTTTCCTATACCTTGGATTTTTAGTAATTTTCGTATAGACTTCGTTAAAATCTAAAAACTTCTCATCATAATTAAAATCAGGAGCGTTACGTATGATTACTCTTTTGATAAGCGGTAAATCATCAATTATATCTTTAAACATGTCGAAATATTGATAATCAATCATCAGGATTGAAGTCCTACTATCCTCTAAAACATCTTTTAACATGTCACTATCCATGTTTTTGTTCAATAAAATAACGATGCTTCGAGCTTTAACCGCACCAAACCAGCAGAACAGGAAGTCAGGGCAATTTGGCATCATGATCGAGATCCGAGCCTTACTTCTCTCAAGCCTTCTATTAATTTTTAAAATTCCATGTGCTATTCGATTCGAATTTTCGTTTAATTCTTGATATGTATATACCTCGTCTTCGTGGTAAAGGAACGGTCGATTCTTATTCTTTTTCGCTTTCGATTCTAATAAATATGAAAGAGTTCCATTTTCAAGACCATAATCGTTCAATAAATCAAGCCAATCATCTTTCTTGCTCATTATAAGTTTTCCGTCTTCGATCTCAATGTTAATTTTCTCTTTATCATCAAAAGGAAACGAGCTATCTTTTGCTAATTTTGAGGGCACATATATCCAGAGCGCACCATATTTTCCCTTCCCAGAACTTTTTACTGATACTTTTCCAATCCCTTTCTTATTAACCATTCTGATCATCTAATTACTTACTATTTTTACTAACTAATTTTTTAGGTGAGTAAAATGTGATAGTAAACCCAAACATCTAAAATGAATTGGTGCTATATAACATTTTCTAATTTATCAAAGTTCAAAAATCGTCGAAAAATATGCATTGGGGAGAGAATGCTCTAGTTATCCGGATTCCTATTGATCAAGACAATTGAAACAATCACTAGACAAATGGATATGATCAATGTTATCGAAGGAATTTCTGATAGGATAATAAATGCTAAAATTGTCGCAAATATCGGTTTCAAAAACGCTAAAGATATGCCCTTCGAGACTTCGACAACATGTTTCAAGCCGTAAAAAAACAAGAAAAGCCCTAATCCAGTTGAGATAGCTCCCATGAAAAGGATCCAGACCCACGACTCTAATGGGTATCCGGTAATAAAGGTGGGAAACTCTGGAGAAAAAACGAGCACGATAAAAACGGGACTAGCGGCAATGAAACTTGAAACCATCGTAAATTTCAATTCTACATCCGTGGTTGCTCTTTCGTCTTTTTCGTTATTTTGAATTTTCTTTCCTAAAACGCTGTAAAGCCCCCAAATAATTGAACTGCTCAATACAAGGACGTTCCCCAAAAGAAATTCTGGAGAATATAAGGTTGTTATGTCGCTCATTAACAGTATGACGCCAATCAATCCGATTATTATTCCAATGAATTTCAACTTCAAATTCGACCGTTCGTGCAAGAGGAGCATCGAATATATCGTTATCCAAATTGGATATGTCGTATAAATCGTTGAGGCGGTGTTTGCTTGAGTGAATCCCACACCGATAAAATAAACGATATTTGAAATTCCCCACGCAAAGAAGCTCGAAATGAAGAAGAGAAGCCAATTATTTTTCAGCATGGCGGAAATTCCTGTAAGATCTTTCTTAATTATTAAAATTATAAGTAAAAAAATGCCCGCGATGAAGAAACGGAAGAATGAGAGGGCAATAGGCCCAACCGAGCCGTGTAAGAACTTCACGATAACTTCGCTAAACGAGAAGGTTAACACGGCGATAATTATGATGAAATAACCTTGAAATTTCCTATCATTTTTCATATATCGTAGAATGTTTTGCTAAGTATAAAGTTGATTTTTCTATATATTATCACAGTATATTTGGAGATGTCCCAGGTGTATAGCGAAAAGATATTGAAAACCATCTTTCACGAAGAAACTTCATACATTTCCCATGGTAAATACTGATTGGATGTGTTTCAACTCGCTTATCATGTCTTTAACTATAGAACCTGCATTAGTAATACCTACATTTTCGAGTCGATTTTTTAAGCTATTATTAAACGCCTTTAAAGTATCATCAAAACTAGGATTTTCAGCGGTACCTAACTCATCCTTGAGACAAAATCGTATTAATCCACGACAAGCTATCGGAGGTTTACCTATTTTTTCAGAGAGAACATCTCCAAAATGCTGAATCACATCCATTTTTTATGCCTCCTCCTTAAACATTTTTGTAATCTCCTCTTCTGAAAGTTCCTCTTCTGAAGGGAGTGATTCTTTTAATTTCTTTATCTTTTTTCCTAAAATGATCCAAGAATAATAATTTCCCAAAGCAAATATCAAAGACAATGCTACTGTTACACTTGTAAATATTTGAACTTCCATTTGATGGCGATAAAATGAATTAATTGTTGCATGTATAGGATAAATAAAACCAAGAGCTGCATAGAAAATGGCGGATACCCCTAGCACCTTATATCTAAGGATGGTTATTTCGTCGAAATTTTGTTCCTTTGCCATATTATATGAGGAAAAAGAAACCGAAGCATACCAGAGTGAAGCTAGAATTGTTGATAAACTTAATAGGTACATATCCAAGATGTAGTACATGTTGTAATCGTGAGTATTTCCCATACTTTGAGCATTTAATCGCATTAATACAAATGCAAAGTCAAACGACAGCATAATTATTGTGGATATAAAAATAGGGATAAAGGCACTTTTGCGCACCTTATAAAAGGTCTCTTTTGTAAATAAAATTAAGGATAGTAAAATTATTATTTGGATGACATAGAATCCGATAATAAAATACATCATTTGTGTGAATCCAATTATAGTTTGGGCGGCAAAGAATGCAATTAACCATCTCAAATTTTTTAATTTAGTCTCTTTCATTCTCTTGAAAATCCTTATCGTTATCACTACATATAATATCAAAACGAGCATCGACAGGCTTATATTTAATATTTGATTTGGATTCATCGTTATTTCCTCTATTATTAAAGTAAATATTTTGATTTTCTATAATTATACAAATACAATTTCATCCTAATAATTATGATGATCAATAAAAGTATTTTCTAACAAGAAGTGTCTTATATTTTTAGGGGAGTAGAGCACATTCTTTTTCCAATATGAACGATGGAACATAACGAGAAATGATGAAAATTAATAAGGATTTAAGTTGAATTGAACATGATAGAAATGTAATTTACATTAATAAATTAATAATAAACAATATAAAAAATAAACAAGGAGTTAAAAAAAATGTCAAGAGACGTCGCATGGTATGAAAACGAGGATTTGAAAGGACTTTTCATTAAAGCGGCAAGTAACGCAATGAGGGGTTATCATTGTGCGGTTGTATCGCCAAGAACGACATTTATTGGCACGAATGCATTAATAGATTTTACCAATCACATGGGTGCGTTTTTAGCCGAAGATGAAAGGCGTGTTTTAATCGTAGTTGACAAAGATCTCAGAAAATTTGGGGAAAAAGTGGCGGAAATGTTCACGATAATGAAAAAAATTGATTGTCGGATATTTGACAACGTTCTTCCAGATGTTCCTAGACATACCGTTGATGAGGCTTGTGAAGTATGTAAAGAATACGAACCTAGAGCCATTGTAGCTATAGGAGGAGGTTCTGCTATTGATACCGCAAAATTAATAATGCTCTATTACGAAGCACCAGTAATCAACATCAATAACATGATCGCTCCAAGTTATGTAGGACTACGCAAGAAATTAAGGACTTTTGCGGCGATCCCTACGACAAGCGGAACGGGAGCGGAAACTACGTTTATTGCTGTTGTATCCGACACAGATAGGGAACCCCCTAAGAAAACAGAAGTGGTATTATACGAGTTTTGTCCAGATATAGCCGTCCTATATCCTGAATTTGTCAAGACAATGCCACCCTATTTAACGATGGGCACTGGAATGGATGCACTTGCTCACGCAATGGGATCCTACGTGTTAACAATGAGCACTGATTTTACTGATATGAATAATCTTAAAGCAATCGAGTTAATATTGAAATACCTTCCAAGAGCCGTTAAAAGAGGCAACGACATGGAAGCAAGGGAAAAGATGCAATTAGGAGCTTTTATTGCAGGTTTAGGCTTTGGGAATGTATCTGGTGGGATTGAACATTCAATGGGACATTCCTTTGGAACGCTTTTCCACGTTCATCATGGTGTGTGTGTAGCATTATATTTGGCTGCTTCTGTCGCTTATCAATCTAAAGTTACTGACAGGTTTCTTGATCTTGCCAAGATCTTCAAGGTTAAGAGAAGCGGGAGACAACGAGATGAGATTTTGAGAGAATTACTCATAAAATTACAGGAATTCATGAAGAAAATCGGTTGTCCATTGTCTATTAGCGAGCTTGAAAAGCCACACAAAATAAGTCGTGAAGATTATTTGGCTCAAATAGACCAGATGGTGGATTTTGCTTTTAACGATTACTGCACGTTATCATCAAGTCGAAAAGTCGATCCACCTCAATATCGTTTGCTAATGGAAACGGCCTATGAAAATAAAATAGATGATTTAATGGATTTATACTACAGGTAGGAGGAAATTAGGTGAAAAAAATGTTAGGATATAATGGTAAAATTGCATATATTGATATGAGTGCGGCTAAAGCTGAAATAAAAGATTTAGATCCAAAAATGGCTGAAGATTACATTGGAGGTGTCAGCTTATCAGCAAAATTGATTTACGATATGCTTTCTGATGCAGATTACGAGACCTTGAAGAACGATCCATTCTCTCCGGTAAATCCATTAGTGTTTGCTACCGGTCCGTTAACGGGAACGGCAACGCCTTCCAGTAGCAGGTATTCCGTTTCAGGGATATCGCCATTAACGGGAATGTGGGGCGAGTCTACTTCTGGAGGAGTCTTTCCTACAATATTAAGAAGGTGTGGATTCGATGCGATTGTAATACATGGGGAATCTGACAAGCCAAAGTATGTTTTCATTGAAAATGGAGAGATTCAATTCAAGAACGCTGATAATATTTGGGGAAAAGACACACGAGAAACGATTGAGGCAATCAAAAAAGATTTGGGCGATGATAAGGTTCGGGTTGCGTGTATTGGAAAAGGTGGAGAAAATTTGGTTAAATACGCAGCGGTCATAAACGACGAAGGGAGAGCTGCGGGTCGATGTGGGCTAGGTGCAATCATGGGTAAGAAGAAATTGAAGGCTTTAGCTATCAATGGAGGTTCCCAAATTGAATATGCCGATA
>Ga0180438_10011532_pt1 | contig 10666 bp, 17 predicted proteins | sample SS_ome_12_FD_132455 | JGI IMG/M metagenome (GOLD analysis project Ga0180438, IMG submission 132455) | Hypersaline lake sediment archaeal communities from the Salton Sea, California, USA - SS_3_D_2 metaG | ecosystem: Environmental > Aquatic > Non-marine Saline and Alkaline > Hypersaline >... | reverse complement strand
TCTCTTGACCAGTCCGAGACTTGTTTTGATCATCACGTCTATCTCGGACACCATGTGGTCGCTCATGAACAACCACAACGTGCCGTGCTTGTGAAGACAGTCCAAAGAGACGCCCACACACTGGTACAACCAGTCCTTGAAGTCGGCCACCTTCGCCTTATCCAGGAACGCCTCGTAGTCCTTGCCGAGGTTGTACGGCGGATCGAGGATGGCCAGCTTGGCAGAGCCTGGTTCCACTCTGCGCGGCATGACCTCACGACAGTCGCCCTTGTACACCTTGAACGACAACGGCTTCTTCTTAGTTCGTTTCTTCTTGGGCACGCATCCCCTCCAGTAGTTTTTCCCTCAGCACAGCCTGATGGACTTTCTCGTAGATACGTTCGATCATGGCATACTCAAACTTGTCGATGATGCCGTCGTTATCAAACGCTTTCTTGACCTCGCCCCCAATGATCGGCTCGTGCTCGATCAGTCGAGTAACCCGATCATACTCGGTCGAGGTAATCTCCGTGTTGTGTTTTTCAGCGTGAATCTCGATGACGCTGTCAAGTGCCTTATCAAGACACCACGCTAATCCACACGCAACGAGAACCAAAGATACCCAGAAGGCGATCCAACTCAACCTTGGTCGTTTAGACACTGTCGTTCCTAGCTCTTCCACTCGAAGTTCCCGCGCCACACGAGCAGATCACGCAGCGGGTTGGTGCCCATGTTGATCTTGGCCAACTTGAACACCTTCTCATCCGGCGCTTGTCGTGTGTAGCACTCACACTTCCTGCCGTCCTCGCAGATCCACTTGAACTTCCGATCGTCCTCGTCCGGTAGACCAATGTCATACATCAGTCCCAACTGGTTAGACCCGTCAGGAAACATCTGTAGGAACACCGTCCCTTGTGCAACATCAACTATGTTGACGGGCTCGCTCACTCGCTTCTCCTTCTTCGTATTGCTTCGGCAATCAACAATGCCTCAGCGCGGTTATGGTCACCTTTGCGGGACAACGGGGCCATAGGGAACAGCTTCTGCGCTGCCAACCTGGAAGCCTCCTTGTCCTGCTTCAGTAATCCCATCTTTCTCTTCCAGACCGAAGGAATGATATCCTCCATCACAAGACCGTGTGAATGAAGGAACAACGGCCACATGTTGTAAGCTGCGCCCATCGAGTACGCCGTCAACGGCGTGTCCTGTGGTTGGGACTGTGTCTTCTCAAGACAGATTACAACCCTGTGTCGCCACTCCTTGATGATCTCGAAGTACTGCCAAATCTGACCAATGTCATACACCGTCCGCTTGGCTTTGTTTCCCTTCTTGGTCTTCTTGCTCGTCTCCATCTGGACCGTAGGGATGTCCACCGCGGTGTGTCTCGACGCCTTGTTTGGATGAATAAGCCCAATGGCTCCTTCTGATCCAGGGTCGATACCGATGAAGATCGGCGTGTCACCTGGTTCAATGTCCTCGAAGAACCACTTGACCTCTTGGAGGTGGTCCCTCGTGTCCTTAACACTCTCCGTGCGCGGCCTGGCCTTCTTCTTGACCTTGGCCGATCTACTCGGACGCTTTATGGATCTCTTCTTCTTAGCCACCGGTTTCTTCTTCTCCGGATGTTCAGCCTCGTCACTGAAAAACGATTCCCAGTCGTCACTCATACCGCCCTCTGCTTACGTCGACGACGCTTCTCTCGAAGTCTGGCTCGTGCCTCAGAGTTGGCTTCAGGTCTGGGTCTCTGCGCCTCCTCCTTGGCGAGCTTCGTCTTCGCCATTTCCTCGTCAAACATCCTGGAAAACGCTTCCGGGCTGTCTGTAGGCGACTCGCCGCTGTTGTTCTGCGTCACGCGGCTTCGGTACTCCTCCATCAACAGGTGCGTACAGTAGGCATCGTACTCAGCCGTGTGTAGATTGTTGACGTCCAGGTCGTACTTCTCGATGAGACCGTACTGCTCAAGGCAATGCTCCATGCGCCAGAAGACTCCTTTGGCGTGGACATTGGCGACTCGCTTGAAGTATGACCGCATCGTATCTTCGGTCGTAGGCAACACCCTACCTCGCAGGTCAGAGTGTAAAGGATCGCGGCTATTCCAGATCACGGTCGCTTTGTGAATAGCTCCAGAGTCGATCAGCTCGTTGTCGTGGAAGCTGAACCTCTTAACCAAGAATCCCTCACAGTTGCCGGCAAACATCCTCTCGTCTGCCTTGTAACCGTTGTGGGCCACGAAAGGTAGGCCACGGTCAGACCAGACCTTGAACATCCTGTAGTAGAACTCCAACGCCTTGACGGGATGAATACCTTCCTCCTTCATCACATCCCATCGAATCCTCCAGCGAGGACCCATCTGCCCTTCCACACGGCGCAGCCTCTTCCTGATCCATTCGTTCGGGACTTCCGGATGAAGGCTCCAGTCGAGGACCACGTTCAATCTGTCAACCACGACACCGTCTTCTACCATGCAGTGGCCAATCTCCATGATGAGATCCTTCTCAGCGTTGCCGCCCGTGTACTCAGTGTCCCAGCACAGGTAGCTTCGTGGGAAGTGGTGGCCGTATAGTTTGGTAAACGTAGGAGCCCAGTGGTTGACGATCATATCTAAGGCTTTCACTGTGTGACCCAGAAAATCAGCCCCGCCCGACGAGAGCCTTGGCGGCATTGCAGATGCGCGACCAACACCTCCGTCTCCACCGGGCGAACCGCCCTTGTGTGATGAGTTTGGCACTCTGCTCCCCATAGTCAGTCAACGTCTTCAGGTCCATCGCAGGACCTTCACCGCCCAGAGTCGCCTCACGAACCCCGGAGAAGTGCATCCCAAGGATGACTGTACCGAGACACGACATGAGGGCGACCTGAGCTGCCGGCTTGACTTTGAACCACCCGCAGCGGTCCAAAGCGGTCTGCATGTCAGCACCAGGATCTTCAATGCTGGTGCCTATGAACTTGCAGAACGCCTCACAAGCCAGACCAAGATCGTTTTGATCGACCCCCTCTCGCTTCACGATTTCAGACAACTCGGGCCACAGCTCGTCTTCCAACCGGCCAGCCACAAGCTCGGCCACACGTTTGAAGTTGTGAGCTACGTCCCTATTGACATTGTAGAGGCGAGGGTCGGTCTCGGACATCCTCGCTTGAATACTGGGAGGGGGTCGATCGTTCATTCTGGTTCCCTGATTTGTCTGAGCCGGTCCACAAGGTCGATGACGTCTGAGACCGATCGTAGGTTTATGGACATGGTCATCCCGCCTTCATCGTTCATCGAGATGTTGGCGTCCAGTTGTGATAACTCACAGTCCGCGACGCACTCACCTTTCCTGATGGACTTGGGATAAACCGTAGGCACGACCATCACCTCTGCGTGACGACCGTGACTATCAAACACCGCAAGCAACCTGTTGAGTTGCTCCTTACAAACATCCGGGTGGTCGTGCTTCGCAAGCTCATTGACCACGTCGGCTACGCTTCTAACTGGAACCCCCTCTGCCACTGACAGTTCTCCTCACGGTACGATCCACGTCGTCGAGTTCCTCTTGGACCTCGGCAACGCCCTTCTCGACGCCCCTCAAGCCTTTCTTGAACTCGATGAACGACGACCCGATGCTACGGGCAATCCCAGGCAACCGATTACCAAACAACAGCACCGCAACGATGCCGATGATGATCAGTTCTATGTGACCTGGGAAACCAAAAAATCCAAACAGGTTCATGGTCTCCTCCATTTTCTTCGGGCCGGTAACCTACCGGACTGCCTCCTGGGTGGTCAGCACTTCTCCTTCGCCACCTTGGTCTGGCTGGCGTACTCCCTGAGCCTGGTCACGTCTTCCGTCACCGTAGGATACGTGGCCAAGAACCGAGGCAACACCTCAGAAGGGAAATAGTGCCTACCCTGCTCCCAACGTCTGAAACCGAGCTTGATCAGGTAGCTCTCGAAGTCGGCCAGTGCCTTCGTCAACAGTCGACCAGGATCGAACACGCTACGATAGACAGGTGCGTTCCGAGGCGGAACGAGTTCTCCATCGCTACCGACCAACTCACCGAAGTAGCTGTCGCTCATCGAACCGTAGTTACACAGCCTGAGAATCAGCTCTGTGTCCTCAAACCCGAACTCGGCGTTGATGAACCACTTGTCCAAAGGCTGGCCAGGTTTCCGTGAGAAGTACACCCAGTTGTGCTCGACCCACCGTTGAAAGACACATCCCAACCCATCACCCCAGGCAAGCACGTTCAGCATAGGTGGATCGCACTCCTTGCCGTCAGCGTTGACGACGACCAACCCCAGAACACGTCCCAAGGTCAGATCACTCTCCTTCGGCGCTTCACCTTCCTTCTTCTCCAACGGCATCCTGAAGCCAATGATGTCACCTCCCTGGACAACACACATACGATCAGTAGCCCAGCCGGCCTTGACCCCTTCAGGAGGCACAGCGATGTACTGTGCCAGCGTCTTTGGGTCCTTCAGCTTGTCAGCAGCTTCAATCTCTTCAGGATTGAAGTTGTGCAAGTATTGTGCTTCCACGTCAAACTCCTATATGTATTCCTGCAACTCGTCCCACTTCTCAGCGGCACGTTCGAGAAGCTCACGTTGAGCATCCTCCTCAGCCTCGGCCGCGGCCCACTTGTCGTCGTCGCGCATGCCGTCGACCTGCTCTTTGACCACGTCAATAAGCACGTCTGGCTCAAGAGCGTCCAACTCCCAACACTCCTCCAGCCCGGTCGCTGCGAGATACTGCTTGTACCGTGCGTCAGACTCCTTGGCCGGGCTAGGTGGAGGATTGTACTGCTGCACCTGTTCGAGCGTCAAAGCTGCACGAACGACAGTGAAGTACTTCTCAGCGTCCTTGACGTGTTTACTCACGAACATCAAGAGACGATCGTAGATGTCACGGTCCATATCAAGACCGCTAGGGTCATGGTCACCCACGTAGATAATAGCAGTACCTCGTGGATGTTCATCGTCGTTAAGCCGCTTCACGATACGCATGCCGGCACGCCACAGCTCGGACACCGAGCCGTACCCTTTACAGGCAAAGTGCGGGACGTCGTTGTCGGTGCAGTAGTTGGAGAGAATACCCAACAACGCGACCTTCTCGATCCACACTTCGGGATGCACGGCCTGGTTAGCCCAGAGATCCATGTTGAACCAGCCAGTCGTCTTCGTCAGGAAGTCACCGGGATCGGTGTAGTGGTTCAACGTCTCTAGTCTTCGCGTACGATCGACGATCGCTGTCCAGTCAACCAGTCCAGCCAATCGCCCGTTCTTGATGAGGTCGATCAGCTTCTTGTAGTTCTTCTCCGTGTTCTTGCTTCTAGACTCCTTGTCAGCCCACTTGTCAGGGAAGGCATCCCTGGCGATGAACTGGTAGTACAACTGACGCAAGGTCAAATCGTAACCCTGGTCAGCGTACTCCTTAATGATCTCGTTCGCTGTTTCGAGGATCTCCAAAGAGGCTTTTCTCTGTTTCAGTGCCTCGTACTCGATGTACACGCCCTTCTTCGTCATTTGCTCCTCTTGCTAATCTTCCGCGGCCGACGCCGAGCTATGCTGCCGAAGAACTTCGCGTTCTTGGCCGCTTCACGTCGCCGGTGCACGCTTCTAATGCGAGGACCTATGCCGGCGAATGGCATCAGCTCATCCGGCATAGCACTCTTGTCTAGCAACAAGTTGGTAGCTCTTTCCACAAGCTCCATGGTTGTCGGCTGCGCTTTGGTAAACGTGAACGACACGGGACGCTCTTCCGCCTCGAAGGCGGTCTTTATGTTTACGCAGCGCCTCATGTACGAGCCGCCAACTTCGCTCTGCGATACTACCCCAGCTACCGTCTGATTAAATCCAGACAGGTCGTCAGCAATGCTCCACTTAGGGAGAAAGACATCCACATGCTCAGGCATGCCGTTCTCTCCAGTGAAGATGCTTGCTTTGTTCTGCCAGAACCACCACAACAGCGACCCAACGGAGAGCCACTGCGAAGCCACCTGCTGCTGCCATTGATTGGCTTCCAGGACGACTTTACTTCTGATCGTGTGGTGAACGAGTCGCTCGCCAACCACCTCGTCTTCCCATAACGCTACGGATGCGACTCTCACCTTCAGCGGCGAGATCCACATCTGTAGCTGGGAGTTCACCTGTACTTCGAGTACGCTCATGCTGCTTCCGGTAGTTTGCCCGTGTCGAGGTAGTAGGCCAGCGCCTCCTTACCCAACTCGGAAAGTACCATCTCGGCGGGCTTCTCGTAGGGCTGCATCTTCATGCCCGTGATTTCGCGAAACCCGTCGACTTCTTCCACCTTGGCACCGTGGAAGACCAGCGGGAACTTGCCCGCGATCAAGTCGTAAATCTGCCCGAAGACGTCCCGGATCTCCTGCTCTGCAAATCGGGCAGTCCGCATGAGCATAGTGTGTCGCAGCGCCCGGAGGTTTACTGAGAAGCCGATCTCGTTGGCCTGGCCGTTCGGAGCAATCCTTCTGATCGCCGACGTGATCTTCTTTTTCTTGGCGAACGGGAACGAGTCGTCCGGGACCCAACGAAAGTCCTCCAACGGTGTATCGTGCCCTTCCCAAGACTCTAGGAAACGCCTTGCATCTCCTTCAGGGTCAAAAATCTCCGGCAAATCCTTCCTACCTAGACCGGCTTGAGCCGGAGCATTGATCTTAGGGTTAGGCATACGCAAACCAAGTTCGCACTCCGCCATGTAGACCACCTCTTCTATCGTCGCGACGCCGTACTCGAAGAAGTCTTTGACCGGATCGAGGATCGGGTCCCAGACCAGCGGGATGTGGTCGAGGCGGCAGTACCGGCCGGACGTCTGGCTGTAGGCCACACCGATCCGGTGCCTGACCAACTCGTGGGTGAACACCCTGGAGCAGTCCACCACTCCGAAGTTGAACTGTACGTGCTCGAATACCGATCCGTGGCCCGTGTCGAAGCAGTTCACCAGGTTGTCCCAGATGTCGCGGGTCCTGGTCACGTTGGCGTTCTTGCCGAGCGTCAACGCACGGTAGCAGAGCTTGGCGTAGAACGAGCACAGGATCTCAGCGCCGCTGAGTCCTCGCTTCTTGGCTGCATCGTACGACGTCATGAAGTCCTGGTTCTGTGTGTACTCCAGGTAGTCCCGAAGACCTTCCTCGTCAATCTCCGTATAACCCAACCGGAACACCTTCGGCCGTACGAATCTTTCTTTCGTCATTCGTCTTCCTCTCTGTGAAGTATCTTGCGCCTTACGCACTCGATACAAATGTCGTGAACCCTATCGGCTGGATCGTGCCAACCTTCCCTACCGCACTCCATACACTTTTTCATTGCGTAGGTCTTTGAGTGTACTGCGGCACGGCATCTATCCAAACCAATAGGGCAAAGGTGACAACGCACCTCCGATCCAAAGCCACTAGGGCAGACGTACTTTGCCGTCTGCCTGGCACGATGTCGTTGCTGCTCCATGTTCCAGTTCGTGGTCCCGGAGCTATGACCGATCTCACGAAACCCTGGACCCTCTGGAGTACAATGTTCAGACTCAACGAACAACCAGCACCGTAGAGTAGTGAACTGAGATGCGTGGTCATACGGGTGAGCACAAGGCTTACCGTATCGCTGCCTGGCAAAACCGAAACCATTTCCATTCTCGTCCTTCTTTGTGGCAACGTACGCAAGCCTCTTAGGCGACCACCACTGGATGACCATAAGAGGACAACTTGTACCTGCCAGAATACGGAATGTCAGTTCGCTTCCAAGCTGCGACTGCCCTTTACCTCCACGCTGTAGTCTAACCCTGGTGATTTGAGCCGGAACCCACTCAGAGTATTTCTGCTTCGACCAAGGCGGCACGTTTTGATGCTGCCGCAGTCGTTCAATGTTACCACACAACCTCCAACAAGTGTCGGCAATCAACTTCCTGGTCAGCTTAACACCAGCCAGGTTCCTCAGTGACTCCGTGACCTGGTACTCCGAGATTCCGCTCGGCAGCAAGTCTTCGGCAATCCACCGAGTAAGGTCATAGAAGTCGTCACCCTTCAGTGTCTGGCCCAAGTAACGCTGGCAAACCAGTCCCGTCAGTTTCGCTTTGCGGTCCAAAATCTGAGGGATCGCGTACCTCTTGTTGAGAGTGAACTTCTTGGTCATCCTCCTCCATCTCCGCGGCCAGGTCGTGAAGAGTCAGATCAGTGTCAATGAACTCACCCTCCACCCATCGTACGACTCTGCCGCTGTTGTCGTCGGCCAGGAACACGTGGGTGAAGTTTCCTTCGGTGTCCACGTATCCGTCCATGTATCTCCAGCCGTCTATTGATATCGGCCCTTGAGCTACCAGTTGCATGCGGTTCTGAACTTCCAACAGTTCATCCCACGTGCCTCCAGCGTTCAAGAACCGACATATCGCTTCAGCGACAAGTCTAACCCGCTGCCGAGCACCATAGTCGTCATGCTGTGGTGGTGAGCGAGACCATATCTCAACCGTCGCGTCTTCCGGTGCACTGTCAAAGACGTTCTGGAGTTCGCCGCCGACGTATAGGCCAACGTGTAAGCTGATCTCCAAACCGTCCATGTCGTGACGAATGACGCGAAAACCATCGTCAGGGAACAAATCGTCAAACGAGTTCATTACGTTACCGGTGGAACTGCTGCTGCCCCAGGACCTTCCTCCTCGACCTCCGGCACACGCTCCTCATCATCCTCGTCGTGAGGCTGAGTCGGCGACTCTGGACCGTTGGTTGCTACAGGAGGGGTCGCTGGCGGAGTAGCCGGCTGTTCTGGTACGGCTTCCTGAGCATTGTCCAAGCCCAACGCCGCCGTCACTTCTGCTAGCATGGCCGACGAGTGACTGACAAGTCCCTGCAAAGCCTCGTACATCTCCATCGCGTGGATGTTGGCCATCGGGGACAACACGTGCGGTAGGAACTGAGGTTGTAGCTTAGACAGGTCAGCGACGACCTCTACGGCTGACACGCCATCGGCCGTGGCCCGGTAGCTTAGGACCGGAGGACCCTTCGCCCGCTTCGTGTTAGGTATGGAACCGTCAAGCTGGCCCAAGATCGTCGTCAAAGTCGTGTAGCCGGCCAAGGCCCGCTCCAACATCTTGACTTCGTCTCTCACCTTCTCCAGCCTTTCAGGCATGGTAGTCGGTTGTTTCGCAGGAGGCATTGCAGGTGCTTCAGACATTCGGTTACTCCTTCACTTTGAACGCCATCCCAACGTAGCATCGGTAGGCGTCACCAAGGTCATGACACTCGCGACCAAGCACGAGTGTGCAGGATTCAACAACAGGGTTGTGATTGGTCTTGAGACTGTCCAACGCTCTCGCGCCGAACTCCAATCCAGTGCCCCACACGTAGGTACAGTTTCGTCCGGTCCTGTAAGCGAATATAGGAACCCGGACGTGTTGTCCACTGTTCGTAAAGCTCCACTCAATCGTTTCAAGATTCAGCGGAGACACAGGCACATACCACTTACCGAGGCGAGCTACCTCAGCAACATTGAACAGGTTCCCCTTCGGGCTTCCCTGAGCAGATGGCGGGAGCGGCCGTTCCAACAGGAACGTAGGCTGCATGCCTTGAGAAATATAAGGATTGACATCCAGCCACTCAACATGGAACTGCATCTCAGGACCCGCCAAATCGGTATATCTTCAGTTCAAAGTTCTGGTGATTGGTGCTCGGCGTCAAGGATGATTGCCAGGGATACACTTCCCCGGTCTTCCCGATCCCTCGACGCCCCTTGCGACCACCCATGTTCACATGAACAACGCCTGGTCGGCGAGGCCGGTCCTTCTTCTCGCATGACTCACAGTGACATCGTAACAGATCAAACTTTCCCAGACCAGCTCGTTGCTGTCTGACCAGCTCTCCCAGGATGGAATCGCCACCGTTGTGATAGATTTCTGGAAACGGGTAGCCCCACCTGGTAATGAACTCAGACTGGGCAGTCCACCAAGCCCCAGTAGCAAACCTGTACTTGTGCTTCTCGTCCACTTTCATCTGACCATACCAGGGCTGCTGCTGGATTCCTTGCCACTGCATCCCTCGCTGTCTGATGGTGTGGATAGCTCCCATCACCTGGCAGTTGACAGCTTTCTCGGCTGTAGCTCGCCACCATGACTCGTCTGCTGAGTCATCTAGGTGGCTATCGTCGTCGAACCACATGATCCAGTCGGCCAGCGGACGCTTTGCGTCGTAGAACATGCGACGCATAAGAGGGTACTTGCCAACATTGTTCGTCGGTTCATAGACAATACACTCGATGCCCTTGAACCTCCGGGCAAACGTGTTCATGACGTATTCACGAGCAGTCTCGCTTACGTCGTTGATCCCGACACGCACGTCAAGGATCAGATCCGATGGAGCCGTCCTCTCGATCGAGGACAGTGATCTCTCCAACAGATCCTTGTGATTGCCGTAGGAGACAATGCAGACTGAGAACACGAGGCACCCTAAAGCGAAAGAGTCGCCGCCCACTTCGCAGCGAACGGCGACTCCAGCGACCAGCCAAAAGTTCAATCAAACGTCAACATTCACTGACGACTACACACGGCTTGGGCGCTTCCGTGCCGTCTTACTTGCAGCCGCCTTCTTCTTCGGAGCCGCCGCTTTCTTCGTGGCGGGCTTCTTCTTCGCGGCGGGCTTCTTCTTCGGAGCCGCTTTCTTCCTCGGAGCCGCCTTCTTCTTCGGCTCCGCCTTCTCCTTCTGCTTCGTTGTCTTC